>Ga0136615_10001449_pt1 | contig 11469 bp, 8 predicted proteins | sample AntDrymUQ2882206_2_FD_106647 | JGI IMG/M metagenome (GOLD analysis project Ga0136615, IMG submission 106647) | Polar desert sand microbial communities from Dry Valleys, Antarctica - metaG UQ288 (22.06) | ecosystem: Environmental > Terrestrial > Soil > Desert | place: Antarctica: Dry Valley...
GCGATCCCGATCAGTTCGCCGTACCGGGTCAGCGCCTCCACCAGGTCAGCGTCGAGTCCTCCGAACATGGCGCCGAAGCGCGCCGACGTCGCGATCAGAGATCCGGTCTTCTCCGCAACCACCTGCAGGTAGTGCTCGATGGGTTCGTCCTCGGCGCCCGGCCCGACCGTCTCCCGGATCTGCCCGGTGACCAGCCGCTCGAACGTCCTGGCCTGCAGCCGCACCGCCTCCGGACCGAGGTCGGCCAGGATGTCGGAGGCACGGGCGAACAGGAAGTCTCCGGTCAGGATCGCAACGGTGTTGTCCCAGCGGGTGTTCGCGCTCGGAGCACCCCTGCGTACGACGGCCTCGTCCATCACGTCGTCGTGGTACAGCGTCGCGAGGTGGGTCAGCTCAACGACGACAGCAGCCGGTACGACGCCCGCTCCGGCCTGATCCCCCAGCGAGGCGGCAAGCAGGACGAGCAGCGGACGGAACCGCTTGCCGCCGGCGAGGAACAGGTGCCGCGAGGCCTCTCGGACAAACGGGTCGTTGCTGGACAGGGACCGGCGCAGCAGCTCCTCGACCTCGTCCAGTCCGGCGCCGATGGCTGCCCGAAGCGCCGGGTCGGCGAATTCGACCCCGCTGACGCCGCGTGCTGTCATGCCGGCCGCACCCCGGTCATGTCAGCTTGATCGTCATCAGCTACCCGACAAACTGGGCGGCCTGGTTGGCCAGCTCCAGCACCGCTCCCGGCGCCACCCCGAGCAACACCGTGGCGGCCGCGGCGATGGCCAGCGACACCGTCGTGAGCATGCCGGGTACCGCCACTGTCGGCCCGTCAGCAGCCGGCTCGGAGAAGTACATCAGCACGATCACCCGGACGTAGAAGAAGGCGGCGACGGCACTGGCCAGGAGCGCGACGACGACCAGCGGGCCGGCGCCTGCGTCGAGCGCAGCGCGGAAGACCACGAACTTGCCGGTGAAGCCGCTCGTCAGCGGGATCCCGGCCAGCGCCAGCAGGAACAGCGCGAACACGCCGGCGACCAGGGGAGACCGCTTCGCCAGTCCGGCCCACTGGGACAGATGGCTGGCCTCGCCGTCGGCATCTCGGACCAGCGTGACGACCGCGAAGCTGCCGATCGTGGTGAGGCCGTAGGTCAGCAGGTAGAACATCGTGCTGGACAGGCCCGCCTCGCTGTTGGCGATCGTGCCGGTGAGGATGAACCCGGCGTGCGCGATGGAGGAGTAGGCCAGCATCCGCTTGACGTCGGTCTGCGTCAGCGCCAGAACCGACCCGACGATCAACGTGATGATCGCGACGCCGTACAGGACGGGACGCCAGGTCCAGTCGCTGTTGCCGAAACCGACGTACAGGACCCGCAGGATCGCCCCAAAGGCCGCCACCTTCGTGCACGCGGCCATGAAAGCGGTCACCGATGTCGGCGCGCCCTGGTAGACGTCCGGCGTCCAGGTGTGGAACGGCGCCACGCCGGCCTTGAACAGCAGCCCGACGATGAGCATCGCCAGCCCGATCACGAACAGCGCGTCGCTCTTGTCCGTGCCCGCGGCCTGGTCGAAGATGCCGCGCAGGTCCACGGTGCCGGCGTAGCCGTAGAGCAGCGCCAGCCCATAGAGGAAGAACGCCGACGTGAACGCGCCGAGCAGGAAGTACTTCAGCGCTGCCTCCTGCGACAGCAGCCGCCGGCGTCGAGCCAGCCCGGCGAGCATGTATAGAGGCAGCGACAGCACCTCGAGCGCGACGAACATGACCAGCAGGTTGTTCGCGGCGGTGAAGAGCATCATGCCGCCGAGAGCGAAGCTGGCCAGCGGGAAGACCTCGGTCTGGGTGCGAGCCTGGGTTGCCAGCTGCCGGTCCAGCGCGGTCCCGGCCGGTACGGCGGCCTGCGCGACGAACGCGCTGCCGCCCATGTCCGGAGAGCGTTCGGCCAGCAGCAGGATGGTCAGCACGCCGAGCAGCGCCAGCGTGCCTTCGAGGAACAGCGCCGGCCCGTCCACGGCGACCGCGCGGGCCAGGGTCAGCTCCTCCCGACCCGCGACCAGCGCGACCGACACGAGGGCGCCCAGCGCTCCGCTCAGCGCCACCGCCAGCTGGACGCCCCAGCGGTGGGCCCGCGGGACAAAGGCCTCCACCAGGACGCCCACGAGGGCCGCGCCGAATACGAAGAGGATGGGCGAGATGCCCGTGTAGCTCACCGAGGGGGCTTGAATCATGAGCCCGCTTTCGGCCGGGAGCACACAGCAGGAGCGGACTGGACGGAGGCGGGCGGGGTAACAGCCACTAGCGCGTCCCTTCCTCGGCGACGGTCGGTGCCGGATCGGTGGCGCCCAGGTCGATCATCGTCGCCTCGACGGCGGGCGTGATGATGTCGAGCACCGGCTTGGGATAGACCCCGAGCACGATGATGAGGGCGACCAGCGGCCCGAGGACCGCCAGTTCTCGCTTGTCCAGGTCACGCGCCCGGCGCAGGCGTGGGTTCTCCGGGCCGTGCATCGTGCGTTGATACATGAGCAGGATGTACAGCGCCGCCAGGATGATGCCCACGGTGGCGATGATCGAGAACGCCGGTTGGGTGGTGAAAGAGCCGATCAGGACGAGGAATTCGCTGACGAAGCTGTTCGTCCCGGGCAACGCCAGAGAACTCAGGCCGGCGATCAGGAACGCTCCGCCGAGCAGCGGCGTGATCCTCGCCATCCCGCCGTAGTCGCCGATCAGTCGGCTCCCGCCGCGGTTGATGAGGATCCCGACGATCAGGAACAGCGCGCCGGTGGAGATGCCGTGGTTGACCATGTAGAGCACCGCGCCGGTACCTGCCTGCGAGGTGAACGCGAAGATGCCGAGACCGATGAAACCGAAGTGGGCGATCGACGTGTACGCCAGGAGCCGTTTCATGTCGCTCTGCCCCATCGCGAGCAGCGCCCCGTAGAAGATCCCGACCACCGAAAGGGTCAGCGCCAGCGGAGCGAAGAACCGGGAAGCGTCGGGGAACAGCGGCAGGCAGTACCGCAAGAAGCCGAACGTCCCCACCTTGTCCAGTACGCCGACCAGCAGCACCGCCCCGCCGATCGGGGCCTCCGCGCCGGCGTCGGGCAGCCAGGTGTGGAACGGCACCAGCGGCGCCTTGATGGCGAAGGCGATGAAGAAACCCAGGAACAGCAGCTTCTGCGTCCCGGGCGTGATCTCCAGCTGCCGGAGCATGTCAAAGGCGAACGTGCCCTGGCCCAGCTGGCTGTTGCTGACGACGTACAGGCCGATCACCGAGGCCAGCATGATCAGCCCGCCGAGCAGGCTGTAGAGGAAGAACTTGACGGCGGCGTACTGCCGGCGGGGACCGCCGAAACTTCCGATCAGGAAGTACATCGGGACGAGCATGACCTCGAAGAACACGTAGAACAGGAACACGTCGGTCGCCGCGAAGACGCCGATCATCATCGTCTCGAGGACGAGCAGCCAGGCGAAGAACGCCTTCATGGAGCGCTCGCCGGTCGGCTGGTCGTTCCAGGATGCGGCGACGACGACCGGGACCAGCACGCCGATCAGTGCGATCAAGACGACCGCTATGCCGTCGACGCCGAGAGAAAAGCGGACTCCGAAGTCGGCGATCCAGGTGTAGGACGACACGAACTGGAACCGCTCGCCGCTGGTGTCGAAGCCGACCGCCATGACCAGGGTCAGCACCAGGACGACGAGGGAGACGCCGAGGGTGAGCTGCTTGGCGAGCAACTGCCGGTCGCCCGGCAGCGTGGCGACCACCACCCCGCCGACGAGCGGCAGCAGCAACGTGACCAGCAGCAGCGTGTCCATTATCCGAACCTCACCGCGAGCAGGGCGGCCACCACCAGGATCGATCCTCCGAGCATGCCGAGGGCGTAGCTGCGGACGAAGCCGTTCTGCGCCCGTCCGAGCCGCGCGGAGCTGCCGCCGATCAAGGCGGCGACACCGTTCACCGCCCCGTCGACGCCCTTGTTGTCGACGAATACCAGCGCCCGCGTCAGCCACTGACCGGGCCGCATGAGCACCGACTCGTTGACCGCGTCGCCGTACAGGTTCGCTCGCGCGGCCCGGACGACGGCCGAGACCGAGACCGGCGCGGTGCGGGCGACCTGGCGTCGGCCGACGAACAGCCACGCCGCCGCGACGCCGATCGCAACCAGCACGGTCACGAGCAGCGTCACGACGATCGGTTCGACGACGTGCTCGGCCTCGGGCCGTTCACCGAATACCGGCTCCAGCCACGACTCCAGCGGGAACACGTTGACCAGCAGGAAGCCGGCGAACACCGAGCCGAAGGCCAGCACGACCATCGGCGCCGTCATGACGGTCGGCGACTCGTGCGGGTGCACTCCCTTGTCCCAACGCGCCTCGCCGAAGAACGTCATCAGCATCAGCCGGGTCATGTAGAACGCGGTCAACCCGGCACCGAGCGCAGCGACGCCGCCGAGCAGCCACCCTGACGTCCCGCCCTTGTCGAACGCTGCCTCGATGATCGCGTCCTTGGAGAAGTAGCCGGAGAAGAACGGAAATCCGATCAGCGACAGATATCCGAGCGTGAACGTGGCGAAGGTGATCTTCATCCGGGTGGCCAGTGCGCCGTACCTGCGCATGTCCACTTCGTCGTTCATGCCATGCATGACCGAACCGGCGCCCAGGAACAGCCCGGCTTTGAAGAAGCCGTGGGTGAGCAGGTGCAGGATCCCGAGTGCGTAGCCGGCCGGCCCGAGGCCGACGGCGAGGAACATGTAGCCGATCTGGCTGACCGTGGACCAGGCCAGCACCCGCTTGATGTCATCCTTCGCGCAGCCGGCGATGCAGCCGATGAGCAGTGTCACCGCGCCGATGATGGCCACGACCGTGCGCCCGGTTTCGGTGAGGTTGTAGATCGGGGCGGCGCGGGCGATCAGGTAGACGCCGGCGGTCACCATCGTCGCGGCGTGGATCAGCGCCGAGACGGGTGTCGGGCCTTCCATGGCGTCGGGGAGCCAGGCCTGCAGCGGGAACTGGCCTGACTTGCCGCAGGCGCCGAGGAGCAGGAGTAGGGCGAGCGCGGTCGCCGTGCCGCCGGTGAGCGCATCCGCGCCTCCGAGCACCTCGGCGTACTGGGTGGAGCCGAAGGTCGCGAACATCAGGAAGATCGCGATCAGCAGACCGACATCGCCGATCCGGTTCATGATGAAGGCCTTCTTGGCGGCCGTCGCCGCGTTCGGCCGGGTGTACCAGAACGCGATCAGCAGGTACGACGCCAGGCCGACGCCCTCCCAGCCGACGTACAGCGCGACGAAGCTGTTGCCGAGCACCAGTAGCAGCATCGCGGCCACGAACAGGTTGAGGTAGCCGAAGAACCGCCGGGCACCCGGATCGTCGTGCATGTAGCCGATCGAGTACAGATGGATCAATCCGCCCACACCGGTGATCAGCAGGATGAACACCGCCGACAGCGGGTCGAGCAGCAGACCGGCGTTCACCTGCAGGCCGCTCGCCGGGATGAAGCTGAACACATCCAGGGAGACCGAGCGGTTGTCCTGTCCCGCTAGCGTGATGACGTAGAACACCGACAGCACGAAGGTGAGTGCGACGGTGGCCGTTCCCATCAGGGGTCCGTTTGAGTCCAACCGCTTTCCACCCAAAAGCAGGACCGTGGCGCTGAACACCGGCAGCGCTATCAGCAGCCAGATGCTGCTCAGCGCGCCGGTCGCAGCGGCGTACTCGATCGTCTCGTCCACTCAGATCCTCGGCAGCTCAGTACTTCAGCAGGTTGGCGTCGTCGACCGAGGCCGACCGGCGGGTGCGGAAGATCGACATGATGATCGCCAAGCCGACGACTACCTCTGCGGCGGCGACCACCATGACGAAGAACGCGATGATCTGGCCGTCCAGGGTCCCGTTGATCCGGGCGAAGGTCACGAGCGTCAGGTTCACCGAGTTGAGCATCAACTCGATGCACATGAACACGACGATGGCGTTGCGGCGCACAAGAACACCGGCCGCGCCGATAGTGAACAGGATCGCGGCGAGGATCAGATAGTAGGTGGGGCTCATGGGGCCGTCGCTGTCCGTGAGGACACAACAGGACCGGAGGGGACGGCGACGGCCGGGGCAATGGTCATCGGGCTTGCCAGCCGAATTTCGTTGGCGGCTCGTGGGAGGCCTCTTCGTCCACGAGATCCGGGGCGGGCGGCAGCGGCCTCATCTCCACACCTGTGGCATAGCTGTCCGCAGCCACCCTGCCGTCGGGAAGCATGGCCGGGGTGTCGACTGCGTTGGACGTCGCAAAGACTCCGGGGCCTGGCAGCGTCCCGGGGCGCGGACCGGCGTACCGCGCCGTGGCAAGGTCCTTCTGGGTACGGCGTTCGCCGGGCTCCCTTTCGATGTGAGCGAGGACCATTGCGCCGACCGCCGCCGTGATGAGCAGCGCACTGGTCAGCTCAAAGGCAAACAGGTAGTCGGTGAACAGGATCTCCGCGATCGCGACGACGTTGCCGCCGTTTCCATTGACCTCGGCCAGGCCCTGGACCGGGGCGCCGGAGACAGCGCGGCCGATGCCGGCGCCGACGAGCGCCGCGAACGCGACGCCGGCCACGATCGCTGCCTGCCGTTGGCCGCGCAGGGTCTCAACCACAGAGTCCGAGGACTCCCGGCCCACCAGCATCAAGACGAAGAGGAAAAGGATCATGATCGCGCCGGTGTAGACGATGATCTGTACCGCGCCGAGGAAGGGGCCCTGCTGGACGAAGTAAAAGACTCCCAGCCCGAGCATCGTCAGGACCAGCCACAGCGCGGAGTGGACGGCGTTCCGGCTGAACACCATCCCGAGTGCACCGGCGAGTGCGATCGGCCCCACGATCCAGAACGTCACCGCCTCGCCGGTACTGACCGCATCGGCAGCCAGGACGATCGTGTAGTTCACGCCCGCGCCTCGCTGTCCTCGTTCGGCGCATCCACGGACTGGGTGTCGACGTCGACCGGGGCCGGCGGGTCCGCGCGAAGGTAGTAGTCCTGCTCGGTCTCGCCGAGCCGCATGGGATGCGGCGGCTGCTCCATGCCGGGGAGCAGCGGTGCCATCAGCTGCTCCTTGGTGTAGATCAGATTCTGCCGGTTGTCGTCGGCCAGTTCGTAGTCGTTCGTCATCGTCAGCGAGCGGGTCGGGCAGGCCTCGATGCACAGCCCGCAGAAGATGCAGCGCAGGTAGTTGATCTGGTAGATCGCGCCGTACCGCTCACCTGGGGAGTAGCGCTCCTCTTCGGTGTTCCAGCCACCCTCGACGTAGATCGCGTCCGCGGGGCAGGCCCACGCGCACAGCTCGCAGCCGACGCACTTCTCCAAGCCGTCCGGGTGCCGGTTGAGCACGTGTCGACCGTGGTAACGCGGTGCCGTGGGCCGCTTGTCCTCCGGGTACTGCTCCGTCGTGACCTTCTTGAACATCTGCGCGAAGGTCAGCCCGAAGCCTTGCAGTGGCTTGGGTAACACACTAGGCACCGTCAGGTCTCCGAATCTTCGGCGGCTGAGTTGGCTGTGGCGGCACCAGCTCGGGTGACCACACGGTCACCGGCGACCTTGGTCGGGATAAGTAAATCCATGGGAGGAATCGGGTACGACGTCACCGGCTGGTCCGGGACGATGCCGTAGAGCGTCTCGTCATCCTCCGGTTCGGGAAGCTTCTCCGGCAGCAGCAGCAAGACGACGAGCACTACGCCCAGCGGGATGCCGACGAAGAGAACCGACTGGATGAAACTCCAGTCGTACTCACGGGACAGCGTCCGCAGCGAGGCCACCACGACGATCCACAGCAGGCCGACCGGGACGAGCACCTTCCAGCCGAACTGCATGAACTGGTCGTAGCGCAGTCGCGGCAGCGTCCCCCGCAGCCAGATGAACACGAAGATGAACGCGAACACCTTGCCGAGGAACCACACGATCGGAAGCCAGCCCTCGTTGGCGCCAGCCCAGATCGTGCCGAGCCCGAACGGCGCCCGCCAGCCGCCGAGGAACAGCGTCGTCGCCAACGCCGAGACGGTGACGATGTTGATGTACTCGGCGAGGAAGAACAGCGCAAACTTCAGCGAGCTGTACTCGGTGTGGAAGCCGCCGACGAGCTCCGACTCGGCCTCGGGCAGGTCGAACGGCGCCCGGTTGGTCTCCCCCACGACCGCGATGCCGAAGATCACGAATGAGATGAACAGCGGAAAGACATGCCACACGTTCTGCTGCGAGGCCACGACCTCCGACGTCGACAACGATCCGGCGTAGAGGAACACCGGAACGATCGCCAGGCCCAGCGCGACCTCGTAACTGATCAGCTGGGCGGCCGAACGCAAGCTTCCGAGTAGCGGGTACGTCGAACCTGAGGCCCAGCCGGCCAGCACGATGCCGTAGACGCCCATCGAGGAGCAGGCCAGCACGATCAGCACACCGACCGGTACGTCGGTCAACTGCAACGCGGTCCGCTCGCCGAAGATGCTGACCTCGGGGCCGAGCGGGATCACCGAAAAGGCGAGGAACGCGGGTATCGCGGCGATGATCGGGGCGAGAAAGTAGACCGGCTTGTCTGCCAGCGCCGGCATGATGTCCTCTTTGAAGGCCAGCTTCAACCCGTCGGCGAGACTCTGCAGCAGGCCCTGGGGGCCCACCCGGTTCGGCCCGATCCGTTGCTGCATCCGGCCGACCACGCGGCGCTCCAGCCAGATCGTGAACAGCGTCATCACCACGAGGATCGCAAAGACGGCGACCACTTTGATGAGGATGATCCACCACACGTCATGGCCGAAGCTGTCCAAGTTGGGCATCAGTTCACCGGCCTACCGATGGCGATGGCGACGACGTCGCCGGGGGCCGAGCCGAGTCCGGCACGGACGGCGGAGCCAGGGGACTTCATCGGAACCCAGACCACCCGGTCGGGCATCACCGTGACCACGAGCGGCAGCGTTATCGAAGCTTTCGCCCCGGTGACGGTGACCAGGTCACCGGCGCTCGCCCCGATCTCCCGCGCGGTGCCCACCGACAGCCGCAGGACGGGGCGGCGGGCAGTTCCGGCCAGATGGGGTTCGCCGTCCTGCAGCGAGCCCTCGTCGAGCAGAAGTCGCCAGGACGCGAGAAGAGCCTGCCCCGAGCGAAGCTCGGGCGAGTCCGGCCGCAGGCCGGCAGACGAGGCACTACGGAAGTCGGGACCAGTATTGGTTGCGCCGCCGGTCAGGCGGCCAGTGGATTTGGTTGCGCCGCCGGTCAGGCGGCCAGTGGATTTGGTTGCGCCGCCGGTCAGGCGGCCAGTGGATTTGGTTGCGCCGCCGGTCGGGCGGCTAGTGGACATGGTTGCGCCGGCGAGCAGCCGGCCAATGGACATCAGCTCTGCCCGCGCCGCCTCCGGCGTGGGCAGGGCCAGGTCCACGTCCAACTCATCGGCCAGAGCGTGCAGAACCCGGCCGTCGGCCAGCGCGCCGGTACCGCGCAGCGTCTCCTCGAATGGCCGGTGCCGCCCCTCCCAGGTGAGGTAACTGCCGGACTTGTGCACCGCGGGAGCAACCGGCAGGACGACATCTGCCCGCTCGGTCACCGCCGAGTGCCGGATCTCCAGGCTGAGCACGAAACCGGCGGCATCGAGTGCGGCCAGCGCCGTGGCCGGGTCGGGCAGATCCGCCGGGTCGACGCCGCCGACCACGAGACCGCCGAGAGCACCTTCGCGTGCCGCAGACAGCATTGCGGCGGTGTCGCGACCAGCCGCTGCCGGCGCGTCGACGCCCCAGAACTCCAGAACGCCGGTGCGGGCGAATGCGTCGTCGGCTCGGACGCCGCCCGGCAGCAGCGACGGCAACGCACCTGCCTCGACCGCGCCGCGTTCACCGGCGCGGCGCGGAACCCACGCCATTCGGGCGCCCGTCGTTTGCGCCAGCGAGGTGGCGGCGGCAAACGTACCGGGAAATTCGGCGGCCCGCTCGCCGATGAGGATCACCGCGCCGGGCCGGCGCATTGCCGACGCGGCGGCTGCTCCCGGACCTCCGGCGCTGCCGTCGCCCAGCGCTGCGAGCACCCGGGGTTCGGATCCGGGCGGGGTCAGCAGCACCGTGCCGTTCAGCTTCGCCGTACCAGGGCTGGCGAACGGCGCGGCCGCAAAGACTGCCAGCCCCCGCGTCTGGTTCAGCCTGCGGAGTCGAAGAAAGACGATCGGCGACTCTTCCTCGGGTTCGAAACCGACCAGGAGGACCGCCGGAGCCGCCTCGAGGTCGGCGTACGTGACGTCGTCGCGGTGCCCGGCGACGACGCCGGTCAGAAACTCCAGTTCCTCCGCCGAGTGCGCCCGCGCTCGCATGTCGACGTCATTGCTGCCGAGGACGACGCGCGCGAACTTCGCGTACGCGTACGCGTCCTCCAGGGTGACTCGCCCGCCGCAGAGCATCCCGACGCCGCCTGCGTCGCGGGCGATCCGCAGGCCCGCGGCCGCGCGTTCGAGCGCCTCTGGCCACGACGCCGCGGTCAACTCGCCGGTTTCCTCGTCGCGGACCAGTGGGGTGAGAATTCGGTCCGCCTCGGTGGCGTAGCTGAACGCCCAGCGGCCCTTGTCGCAGTTCCACTCCTCGTTGACCTCTGGGTCCTCGCCGGCCAGCCGGCGCATCACCTTGCCGCGCCGCCAGTCGGTGCGCTGGGCGCAGCCGGAGGCGCAGTGCTCGCACACCGACGGCGTCGACATCAGGTCGAACGGCCGGGCGCGGAAGCGGTACGCCGCACCGGTCAGCGCACCGACCGGGCAGATCTGCACGGTGTTGCCGGAGAAGTAGCTCTCGAACGGCTCGTCCTCGTAGATGGCCACCTGCTCCAGCGCGCCGCGCTCGAACAGCTCGATGAACGGGTCGCCGGCGACCTGGTTGGAGAACCGGGTGCAGCGGGCGCAGAGCACGCAGCGCTCGCGGTCGAGTAACACCTGCGAGGAGATCGCCAGCGGCTTGGCGTAGGTCCGCTTGACGTCCCGGAAGCGGGACTCCGATCGGCCGTTGGACATCGCCTGGTTCTGTAGCGGGCACTCGCCCCCCTTGTCGCAGACCGGGCAGTCCAGCGGGTGGTTGATGAGCAACAGCTCCATGGTGCCTTTTTGGGCCTTGTCGGCAACCTTGCTGGTGAACTGCGTCCGGACCGCCATCCCGTCGGCGACGGCCACGGAACAGGCGACCACCGGCTTGCGCTGCCCTTCGATCTCCACGATGCACTGCCGGCAAGCGCCGACCGGGTCCAGTAACGGGTGGTCGCAGAACCGCGGGATCTGGATGCCGAGCTGCTCGGCGGCGCGGATGATCAGGGTGCCTTGCGGCACGGTGATCTCGAACCCGTCGATGGTCAACGTCGCCTTGTCGACAGTGGTGTCTGGCTGGACTGTCACTGCGCCGCCCCTACGGTCAACTTGGCACGTTCATGTTCGGGCAGCAGGGCAATGTAGTCGTCGCGGAAGTACTGGATGGACGACGTGATCGGGCTGGTCGCACCGTCCC
>Ga0136615_10001451_pt1 | contig 11468 bp, 8 predicted proteins | sample AntDrymUQ2882206_2_FD_106647 | JGI IMG/M metagenome (GOLD analysis project Ga0136615, IMG submission 106647) | Polar desert sand microbial communities from Dry Valleys, Antarctica - metaG UQ288 (22.06) | ecosystem: Environmental > Terrestrial > Soil > Desert | place: Antarctica: Dry Valley...
GACCTGTGGCGGGCGCGCCGCATGGCAGTGCCGGCGTGCTGCCCATCTCGTGGGCGTACCTGCGGATGATGGGCCGCGACGGCCTGCGGCGCGCCACCCTGGTGGCGGTCGCGGCGGCGAACTTCGTCGCGCGCCGGCTCTCGCCGCACTTCCCGGTGCTCTACACCGGGCCGGGCGGGCTCGTCGCCCACGAGTGCATCCTCGACCTGCGCGGCATCACCAAGACCACCGGCGTCACGGTCGACGATGTCGCCAAGCGGCTCGCGGACTACGGCCTGCACGCCCCGACGATGTCCTTCCCGGTGGCCGGCACGCTGATGGTCGAGCCGACCGAGAGCGAGAACCTCGCCGAGCTCGACCGCTTCTGCGAGGCGATGATCGCGATCCGCGGTGAGATCGACAGGGTCGCCGACGGCGAGTGGCCGGTAGAGGACAACCCGTTGCGCAATGCCCCGCACACCGCCGACAGCCTGGTGCAGGAGTGGACACACCCGTACGCCCGTGAGCTGGCCGTCTTCCCGAACGGGCGGCGCAGCGGCAAGTATTGGCCGCCGGTGCGCCGGATCGACGGCGCCTACGGTGACCGCCACCTCGTCTGCTCGTGCCCGCCGGTGGACGCCTACGCCTGATTCTGCCTCGGCGGCAAGCCGGTAGCGGCCGCCGCCTCAGCCCCGCCGTCTCGCGATCAAGGCCAAATGGTGGTCAGTCGATCTTGACAAGCCGCCATCTGCCCTTGATCAACGCGGCGGGTCGCTGGCCGGGCTGACGCGCGGGCGGTCAGGGCGGTCGAACTCCCTGGCGTGCAGCCCGCTCGCGAACGCCAACCAGGCTCGCACGCCGCGCTCCGCGGTCAGTGTGTCGGGCAGGCATCTGACTGCGCGCCGTGCGCTTCTTCTAGCGACCAGCTCAGGCTTGTCGATGTACATCGCGCCCATGTGGTACTCGACATAGACGAGGTCAGGCTCACCGAGATCGCCAAAGCTCAGCATTGTGAAGAGTCGGAGGCGACGGTGGAGTCGCACCCGTGGGGCAGCACATGGAGAGTCACCGACGGCAGCGACGTTGCCTCGACCAGCCGAGTGAGCTGCGCAAACACGTGTCGGCATTCCCGACCGGCTGGTGCAACACTGACTCGTCCACAATCGCCACCAGTTCGACCGGCTGTTCATTCGTGAGTCGTCGCTGGCGCGTCATGCGCACGACGACCTCTCGCTCTAGCTCAGCATCCGTGCGCGGCGTGGACGACGTGGTGAACAGCCGACGGGCGTACTGCTCAGTTTGTAGTAGGCCGGGGACTAAGCGCAGCTGGAAGGTACGTACCAGGCTAGCTTCGCTCTCCAGCGGAACAAAGCCTTCGTCAGACGCCCCATAGTTGCGCCACCAGCCGCGGGCGCGGGCCGCCCTGGTGAGCTCCAGCAGCTCGGTCCAGTCCTCGCCGGCCACCCCGTAGAGATCCATCATGCTGCGCACCCAGCGCACGTCAACCCGCTGGTCAGCGGTCTCGATCCGGCTGAGCTTGCTCGACGAGCAGTCCAGTTGGCGGGCCGCTGTCTCCAGAGTGAGCCCCGCCGCTTGGCGTGCCTTGCGCAGCCGCCGAGCGAGTTGCCGACGGCGTACTTGAGCCACACTGCGTGTGTTCATTTCGTGCTCCCACTGTCAGTCGTCCCAGGGTGGCAGATGGGAACCCAGAACCGGGAATTGCACGGCGAGGCTCGTGGGGATGCCGGCTGACCGCCGGAGCCGTAGCGTGGGCCCGTGCCTATTACGTCGTTACAGCCTCCCGAGTTCGCGGCCCGCACCGTCGGTGAGCTGCGTGCCTCCGGGCACGAGCTCCGGGGCGTCAAGGCCGAGATCGCCGACAACCTGCTCGCCGCGCTGCGCGCCGGCAGCGACCCGTGGCCGGGCATCGTCGGCTTCGAGTCCACGGTCCTGCCGCAGCTGGAGCGGGCGCTGATCGCCGGCCACGACCTCGTGCTGCTCGGCGAGCGCGGCCAGGGCAAGACCCGCCTGCTGCGCAGCCTCGTCGCGCTGCTGGACGAGTGGACGCCGGTCATCGAGGGCTCCGAGCTGGGGGAGCACCCCTACGCGCCGATCACCCCGGCCTCCCGCCGGCGGGCCGCCGAGCTGGGCGACGAGCTGCCGGTCACCTGGCGGCACCGCGCCGCCCGCTATACCGAGAAGCTCGCCACCCCGGACACCGCTGTGGCCGACCTGATCGGCGACGTCGACCCGGTCAAGGTCGCGGAGGGCCGCAGCCTCGGCGACCCGGAGACGATCCACTACGGGCTGGTCCCGCGCGCACACCGCGGCATCGTCGCGATCAACGAGCTGCCCGATCTCGCCGAGCGGATCCAGGTGGCGCTGCTCAACGTGATGGAGGAGCGCGACATCCAGGTCCGCGGCTACACGCTGCGGCTGCCGCTGGATGTGCTGCTGGTCGCCAGCGCCAACCCCGAGGACTACACCAACCGCGGCCGGATCATCACCCCGCTCAAGGACCGCTTCGGCGCCGAGGTGCGCACCCACTACCCGATGGAGATCGCCGACGAGATCGAGTTGGTCGAGCAGGAGGCCGATCTGGTGGCACCGGTCCCCGAGCACCTCATCGAGGTGATCGCCCGGTTCACCCGCCACCTGCGCGAGTCCACGTCGATCGACCAGGGTTCCGGGGTGTCGGCCCGGTTCGCGGTGGCCGCCGCCGAGACGGTCGCCGCCGCGGCGCTGCGGCGCGCCGCTCTCACCGGTGAGGCAGACCCGATCGGGCGGCCCGTCGACCTCGACGCCGTGCCCGATGTGCTGCGCGGAAAGCTGGAGTTCGCCTCCGGCGAGGAGGGCCGCGAGGCCGAGATCCTCGAACATCTGCTGCGGCGGGCGGTGGCCGAGACGGCCCGCGCTCGGCTGGCGGGGCTGGACCTCAACCCACTGGCCGCGGCGGTGGCCGACCACCCCGTGCGCACCGGTGAGCGGGTGCCCGCCGCCGACGTCGTGAGCGCGTTGCCGCAGGTCGACGTACTGACGGAGGTGGCGAAGCGCCTCGGCGCCGCCGGCACCGAGGCCCCCGGCCCGATGGCGTCCGCCGCCGAGCTGGCGCTGGAGCTGCTGTTCCTCACCCGCCGGCTGGCCAAGGAGGAAGCCGACGACGCGACGGTGAGCTACCGCTGATGGCGCGCCAACGGCCCGGCAAGGCGCGGCGCTGGGCGTACGGGCCGTACATCGACGGGCCCGACCCGCTGGCGCCGCCGTTCGACCTTCGCTCCGCGCTTGACGAGATCGGCCGCGACGTCATGGAGGGGGCCTCGCCCCGTTCGGCGCTGCGCGAGCTGCTGCGCCGCGGCATGCCGGGCCAGCGCGGGCTGGACGACCTGACCCGGGACGTGTGGCGGCGCCGTAGCCAGCTGCAACGCGAGAACCGGCTCGACGGCACCCTCGAGGAGGTCCGCGAGCTGCTGCGGCGCGCGATGGAGGCCGAGCGCGACGGACTCGGCAGGGAGGACTCAGAGGACGCCCGGTTCCGCGAGATGCAGCTCGACGCGCTGCCGCCGGACACCGGCGGCGCCGTGCGAGAGCTCAGTGGGTACGACTGGCGCAGCGCCGAGGCCCGCGAGGCCTACCAGGAGATCCAGGACCTGCTCGGCCGCGAGATGCTCGACCAGCGCTTTGAGGGCATCAAGCAGGCCATGCAGCAGACCACACCCGAGGACGTCGAGCGGGTCCGCCAGATGCTCGACGACCTCAACGAGCTGCTCGCCGCGCACGCCCGCGGCGACGCCGACACCCAGCAGCGCTTCGAGCGGTTCATGGACCGGCACGGCGAGTTCTTCCCGGAGAACCCGCAGAACGTCGACGAGCTGATCGACCTGCTCGCGCAACGGTCCGCCGCCGCCCAGCGGATGCTGAACTCGCTGTCCGCGGAGCAACGCGCCGAGCTGGCCGAGCTGTCCCAGCAGGCCTTCGGCGACCCACGGCTGGCGCAGTCGCTCGGCCAGCTCGACGCCCAGCTCCGCGGCCTGCGAACCGGGGAGGACTGGGACTCCCCGGGGCGGTTCCGAGGCGACAACCCGCTCGGCCTCGGCGAAGCAACCAGAGCGATGGAGGAGCTCGGGCAGCTCGACGCGCTCGCCGAGCAGCTCACCCAGAGCTATCCGGGCGCCCGGCTTGAGGACATTGATCTGGATGCCCTGGACGCCGCTTTGGGCCCGCAGGCCAGGGTCGACGCCCGCACGCTCGCCGAGCTGGAGCGCGAGCTCGCCCAGCAGGGGCTGTTCGAGCGGGCCGCCGACGGCTCGCTGCGGCTGACCCCGAAGGCGCTGCGCCGGCTGGGGGAGGCGGCGCTGTCCGACGTCGTCGACAAGCTCAGCGGGCGTGGCGGCGAGCGCGACACCCGGCGGGCCGGAGCGGCGGGGGAGGCGACCGGGACGAGCCGGCCGTGGACCTTCGGCGACACCGAGTCGTGGGACGTGCCGCGGACGCTGCTCAACTCGACGCTGCGCCGCGCTGCTGGCGACACCGCGGTGCTGGACGTGACCGACGTGGAGATCGTGGAGACCGAGCAGCGGTCGCGCGCCGCGGTCGCGCTGTGCGTGGACACGTCGTGGTCGATGGTGCAGGACGGCCGCTGGCTGCCGATGAAGCGCACTGCGCTGGCGCTGCACCAGCTGGTGTCCACCCGCTTCCGCGGCGACGCGCTGCAGCTCATCACGTTCGGCCGGCATGCCCGTCGGGTCGAGCTGGCCGAGCTGGTGGGGCTGGAGGGGGCGTGGGAGCAGGGCACGAACCTGCACCACGCGCTGTTGCTGGCCGGTCAGCACCTGCGCCGCAACCCCGACGCCCAGCCGGTGGTGCTCATGGTGACCGACGGCGAGCCGACCGCCCACCTGGAGTCCGACGGGGTGGCCCAATTCGACTACCCGCCCAGCCCGCAGACACTGCGCGCCACGCTCGCCGAGGTCGACGGGCTGACCAGGCTGGGCAGCTCGATGACCGTGTTCATGCTGGGCGAGGACCCGCGGCTGGCGGCGTTCGTCGACCGGGTGGCCCGTCGCAGCGGCGGCCGGGTCGTGGCGCCCACGCTGGACGGCCTCGGCGCCGAAGTCGTCGCAAACTACCTCCGCGCTCGCCGCTAACCCCCGCGAGTTGCGCGCTGCGGACAAGCGAGTTGCGCGCTTCAGACCGTCAGCGAGGTCCGGCTGAGCCGAGTCAGCCGCAGGCGCCGCGTAGTTTGTCGGGTATGCAGGCCTGGCTGGACACCGAGGTGCCCCGGTTGCCCGGCATCGGGCAGCCGGGGCGGCTCTACGACACCGCGACCGGCCGGATCCGCCCGACCGCTCCCGGCGCCACGGCGAGCATGTACGTCTGCGGGATCACCCCCTACGACGCCACCCATCTCGGCCATGCCGCCACCTACCTGGCGTTCGACCTGGTCAACCGCGCCTGGCGCGACGCCGGCCACGACGTGCACTACGTCCAGAACGTCACCGACATCGACGACCCACTGCTGGAGCGGGCCATCCGCGACCAGGACGACTGGGTCGTCCTCGGAATGCGGGAGACAGCGCTGTTCCGCGAGGACATGGCGGTGCTGCGGGTCCTGCCGCCGCGGCACTACGTCGGTGCTGTGGAGGCGATGGACGAGATCGCCGAGCTGGTCGGCAAGCTGCTGGCCTCCGGCGCCGCGTACCGGATCGACGACCCCACCTACCCCGACGCGTACTTCGACAGCGCCGCAACGCCGGACTTCGGTTACGTCTCCGGCCTCGACGAGCAGCACATGATCGAGCTGTCCCGCGAGCGGGGCGGTGACCCGGACCGCCCCGGCAAGCGACACCCGGCGGACGCGCTGCTGTGGCGGATGGCGCGCCCCGACGAGCCGTCGTGGGAGTCCGACCTCGGCGCGGGCCGCCCCGGCTGGCACGTGGAGTGCGCCGCGATCGCGCTCAACCGGCTCGGCACCCAGATCGACGTGCAGGGCGGCGGCTCGGACCTGATCTTCCCGCACCACGAGCTCGGCGCCGCCCACGCCGAGGCGCACACCGGGGTCCACCCGTTCGCCCGGCACTACAGCCACGCCGGGATGATCAGCTTGGACGGCGAGAAGATGTCCAAGTCCCGCGGCAACCTGGTCTTCGTCTCCCGGCTGCGGGCCGACGGCGTTGACCCGATGGCGGTGCGGCTGGCGCTGCTGTGCGAGCACTACCGCAGCGACCGGGCCTGGACGCCGCAGCGGCTCACCGACGCCGGGCAGCGGCTCGGACACTGGCGCGAGGCGGTCGCGCTCGACGCCGCACCGGACGCGAGCGACACCGTGGCACGGCTGCGCACCCACCTGGCCGACGACCTCGACACCCCCACGGCACTGGCCGCGGTCGACGCCTGGGCCAGCCAGGCGCTCGAGCGCCGCGGCCGCGACCAGGATGCCGGCGCGCTGATAGCCACCGCGGTCGACGCGCTGCTCGGGGTGAAGCTGTAATGGCGCAGAACGTGCTCGGCGGCGAGCTCGCGTCGTGCAGCACCGACCCGTTGACGGGCTTCTACCGCAACGGCTGCTGCGACACCGGCGGCGAGGACGTCGGGGTGCACACCGTGTGCGTGCGGGTGACGGCGGAGTTTCTGGAGTTCAGCCAGCAGGCCGGCAACGACCTGTCCACGCCGCACCCGCAGTGGGGCTTCCGTGGGTTACAGCCCGGTGACCAGTGGTGCCTGTGCGCCGCACGCTGGACCGAGGCGCTGGCGGCGGGGATGGCGCCGCAGGTGGTGCTGGAGGCCACCCACGCGCGGACGCTGGAGTGGGCCGACCTGGACGACCTACGCCGCCACGCCGTCGATCCGGCGCCTTCCGGCTAGCTCCCCTCGCCGCCCGGCCCGCGCCGGCGCAGGTAGCGCTCGATGTCCGCGGCGATCGACTCGCCGGTCGCCTCGCTGATCGAGATCTCCGACTCGGCGCGCTCCTCGAGCTGGCGCACGTAGTCCCGGACGTCCTCGTCGGCCTCGGCCATCTCGCTGACCGTCCGCTCCCAGTTCTCCGCCTGCGCGGGCAGCCCGCCGAGCGGCACCTCGATGTCGAGGACCTCCTCGACCCGGTGCAGCAGGGCCACCGCGGCCTTGGGGTCGGGCGCCTGCGACACGTAGTGCGGCACCGCGGCCCAGAACGAGATCGCCGGGATGCCGTGGCGGACGCAGGCGTCCTGCAGCACGCCGACGATGCCCGTCGGCCCGCGGTAGCGCGAGCGCTCCAGCCCGAAGCGGGCGGCGGAGTCGGCGTCGTAGGAGGTGCCGGAGACCTGCACCGGGCGGGTGTGCGGAGTGTCGGTGAGCAGCGCGCCCAGCGTCACCACGGTCGTCACGCCCAGCTGCTCGACCGAGGTCAGCAGCTCGCGGCAGAAGCTGCGCCACCGCATGCTGGGCTCGATGCCGTGCACCAGCACGACGTCATGCCTCGCGCCGGGTGGCCGGCACGCAGACACCCGCGTCGTGGGCCACTCGATCTCGCGGGTGATCCCGTCGATCAGCCGCACCATCGGCCGGGTCACCTGCAGGTCGTAGTACTCCTCCGGGTCGATGCTGACCAGGGTCTCGGCGTCCCAGCTCAGCTCGAGGTGCTCCAGAGCGGTGCTGGCCGCGTCGCCAGCGTCGTTCCAACCCTCGAACGCGGCGATCATCACCGGGCTGTCCAACCGGGACAGCTCCTGGCCCGCCTCAACCACGAACGGTTGCGGGCGGCCGGTGTCATGGCCGTCGGGACGGGTCATGTCGTCAAGCCTACGGCTGCGCGCACCCGTAACGCTGGCGACGTGAGGATCGCTCGCCAGATCACTGCAACGGCGTCGGCTACTCTCGGTTCCCGTGTCCGAGACGATCTCCACCGGTTTGCTCGACGTGCTCGCGGAGCGCGTCATCGTCGCCGACGGCGGGATGGGCACGATGCTGCAGGCCGCGGCCCTGACCCTGGACGACTTCGCCGGGCTCGACGGCTGCAACGAGATCCTCAACGAGACGCGCCCGGACGTGGTCCAGGGCGTGCACCGGGCTTATCTGGAAGCCGGCTCCGGGGTCATCGAGACCAACACCTTCGGGGTGAACCTGCCCAACCTCGGCGAGTACGCAATCGCGCACCGCATCGTCGAGCTGGCCGAGATGGGCGCCCGGCTGGCCCGCGAGTGTGCCGACGAGTTCGGCACCGCCGCGGCGCCCCGCTACGTGCTGGGGTCGGTCGGCCCCGGCACGAAGCTGCCGACGCTGGGCCATGCGCCGTTCGCGGAGCTGCGCGACGCCTACCAGGAGTGCGGCCGCGGCCTGCTCATCGGCGGCGTTGACGGGCTCATGGTCGAGACCTGCCAGGACCTGCTGCAGGCCAAGGCAGCGATCATCGGCGTCCAGCGGGCGATGGCCGCCGAGGGCCGCCGGGTCCCGGTGCTGACGATGGTCACGGTCGAGACCACCGGCACCATGCTGCTTGGCAGCGAGATCGGCGCCGCGCTGACGGCGCTGGAGCCGCTGGGCATCGACGCCATCGGGCTGAACTGCGCGACCGGCCCGGCGGAGATGAGCGAGCACCTGCGCCAGCTGTCCAAGCACGCGCGCGTGCCGCTGGCCGTCATGCCCAACGCCGGCCTGCCAACCCTCGGTCCGGACGGTGCCCTCTACCCGCTGACCCCCGACGAGCTGGCCGAGGCGCTGGCCACCTTCGTGGACGAGTACGGCGTGCGGCTGGTCGGCGGCTGCTGCGGTACGACGCCCGCGCACCTGCGGGCGGTGGTCGAGGCGGTCGCCACGGTCACCCCGGCGCCGCGGACGCCTCGCCCGGAACCGGGTCTGAGCTCGCTCTACGGCGCGGTGCCGTTCCGGCAGGAGACCAGCGTGCTGGTCATCGGCGAGCGCACCAATGCCAACGGCTCGCGCGCGTTTCGCGACGCGATGATCTCCGACCGCTACGACGAGTGCGTCCGGATCGCCCGCGAGCAGACCCGCGACGGTGCGCACCTCATCGACCTGTGCGTGGACTACGTCGGCCGCGACGGCGCCGCCGACATGATCGAGCTGGCCGGCAGGCTGGCCACTGCGTCCACCTTGCCGATCATGCTGGACTCCACCGAGACCGACGTCGTGCGGGTCGGGCTCGAGCGCTTGGGCGGACGCTGCATCGTCAACTCGGTCAACTACGAGGACGGCGCAGGCCCGGAGTCCCGGTTTGCCAAGACGATGACGGTTGCCAAGGAACACGGCGCTGCGGTGGTGGCGCTGTGCATCGACGAGGAGGGCCAGGCCCGCACCGCTGAGTGGAAGGTCCGGGTCGCCTCCCGGCTGATCGAGGACCTCACCACGAACTGGGGCATGCACACCGCCGACATCGTGGTCGACTGCCTGACCTTCCCGATCACGACCGGTCAGGAGGAGGTGCGCCGCGACGCCATCGAGACGATCGAGGCGATCCGCGAGCTCAAGCGTCGCTACCCCGACGTGCAGACGACGCTGGGCGTCTCGAACATCTCCTTCGGCCTCAACGCGGCCGCCCGCCAGGTGCTCAACTCGGTGTTCCTGCACGAGTGCCAGCAGGCCGGGCTGGACACCGCGATCGTGCACGCCAGCAAGATCGTCCCAATGGCGCGCATCCCGGACGACCGCCGCGGTGTCGCGCTCGACCTGATCTACGACCGACGCCGGGAGGACTACGACCCGCTCAGCAAGTTCATGGAGCTGTTCGAGGGCGTCACCGCGTCCGCGGCCAGGGCCGGCCGCGCCGAGGAGCTGGCCGCGCTGCCGCTGTTCGAGCGGCTGGAGCGCCGCATCGTCGACGGCGAGCGCATCGGGCTGGAGGGCGACCTGGACGCCGCCCTGGAACAACGCCCTGCGCTGGAGATCATCAACGACACGCTGCTGAACGGGATGAAGATCGTCGGCGACCTGTTCGGGTCCGGCGAGATGCAGCTGCCGTTCGTGCTGCAGAGCGCCGAAGTGATGAAGGCCTCGGTGGCGCACCTCGAGCCGCACATGGAGAAGCAGGACAGCGGCGGCAAGGGGACGATCGTGCTCGCCACGGTCAAGGGCGACGTGCACGACATCGGCAAGAACCTCGTGGACATCATCCTGTCCAACAACGGCTACAGCGTGGTCAACTTGGGGATCAAGCAGCCGATCAGCGCGATCCTCGCCGCGGCCGCTGAGCACGACGCCGACGCGGTCGGAATGTCGGGGCTGCTGGTGAAGTCCACTGTGATCATGAAGGAGAACCTGCAGGAGATGGGCTCCCGGGGGGTCGCCACCCGCTGGCCGGTGCTGCTCGGCGGCGCTGCGCTGACCCGCTCGTACGTGGAGAACGACCTCGCCGAGATCTACCCCGGCCGGGTCACCTACGCGCGCGACGCCTTCGAGGGGCTGCGGCTGATGGACTCGGTGATGGCCCGCGCCCGCGGCGTCGACCCCGAGCGCGACGCCGCCGAGGCGGCTGCGACGGCCGAGCGCAAGGCCCGCCACGACCGGTCCCGTCGCATCGCGGCCGAGCGCAAGGCCGCGGCGGCCGAGGCCGGCGACGGTGCGGCCACCCCCACCCGCTCTGACGTCAGCACCGACGTCCCGCTGCCGACGCCGCCGTTCTGGGGCAGCCGGGTCGTCCGCGGCATCGCGCTGGCCGAGTACTCGTCGATGATCGACGAGCGGGCCACTTTCCTGGGCCAGTGGGGGCTGCGCGGTGCGAAGCGCGGCGGCGGCCCGACCTACGAGGAGCTGGTGGAGACCGAGGGCCGGCCGCGGCTGCGGTACTGGCTCGACCGGTTGGCCACCGAGGGGGTGCTGGCGCACGCGGCGCTGACCTACGGCTACTTCCCGTGCGTGTCCGAGGGTGACTCGTTGGTGGTGCTCACCGAACCCGCCGCGGATGCGCCGGAGCGCTACCGGTTCACCTTCCCGCGCCAGCGGCGTGACCGGTTCCTCTGCCTCGCCGACTTCTACCGCCCCCGCGAGCTGGCTCTGCAGCGCGGCGAGATCGACGTCGTGCCGTTCACCCTGGTCACCATGGGCCAGCCGATCGCCGACTACGCCGCCGAGCTGTTCGCGAAGGACGCCTACCGGGACTACCTGGAGGTGCACGGGCTGTCCGTGCAGCTCACCGAGGCGCTGGCCGAGTACTGGCACTCCCGGATCCGCGAGGAGCTGCGCTGGCCCGACGGCGGCAACCTGGCGGCGGAGGACCCCACGGACGTCGAGGAGTTCTTCAAGCTCGGGTACCGGGGCGCCCGCTACTCGCTGGGTTACGGGGCGTGCCCGAACCTGGAGGACCGCGTCAAGATCGTCGGACTGGTCGAGCCGGACCGGATCGGCGTCGAGCTCTCCGAAGAGCTGCAGCTGCACCCGGAGCAGTCCACCGACGCCCTCGTCGCGCACCACCCCGAGGCCAAGTACTTCAATGCCGGATGACGCCCGGCCCGCCTCCGCCACGACGCAACGAACGGCCCGCTCGTCGAGCCCTATCGGCCGAA
>Ga0136615_10001452_pt1 | contig 11466 bp, 9 predicted proteins | sample AntDrymUQ2882206_2_FD_106647 | JGI IMG/M metagenome (GOLD analysis project Ga0136615, IMG submission 106647) | Polar desert sand microbial communities from Dry Valleys, Antarctica - metaG UQ288 (22.06) | ecosystem: Environmental > Terrestrial > Soil > Desert | place: Antarctica: Dry Valley...
AGGATGGAAAGGCCTGGGGATGCACCGCCTCGGGGAACCCCCTGTGAATCCTCATCCCCGGGCTTCTTCGTTCCGCCGTGGTTCGCTCACTGTCTGCGAGCAGCGAACTTCGGAGAACTCCGTGAAGGCGAAGTTCGCAGAACTACGATTTGCGGAAGTTCAGCTACCGAACATCCTCCGCCACCACGAGCGGCGCTCTTCCTGTGCGGGCTCCTGTGGCTCCTCGGCATTCAGGCGGGGCTCTGCCCGCGCAGGTCCCTCCTCCGAGGCCACTGTGAGCGCTTCTGCGGTCCCCTTGGGGGGTGCTGCTTCTGCGGGCGGGGGCTCCAGTTCCCGTAGCTGGGTCGCTAGTTGGTTGTTGGTTTGCGTGAGGCCAGCGACGATCTGCTGATATCGCTCGGACTCGATGCCCCTTCGCTCCAGCATTCGCTCCAGGAAGGCGACTCGATCACGCAGTTCCTCGACCAGTTCCTCAACCAGAGGATTACCGTGTACCTGTGACTCAGAATGAGACATGTCTTGTGACAGATCTAGGTACACGTACACCCTACCGTCACTACCCCTCTCCTTGTCTAGAGAGCCGCGCTGGATACGCTTCCTAATAGCTGCTTCGGTCACGCCGAGCCTGGCGGCCGCCTCCCTGATCGTGACTCTCAGTGTCCCGTTGTCCTGCCCCGCGTCTATCGACATGTCCTCTCCCACATCCGCCCTACCGTCACAGAGGGAATGTTAGCCGGTACGCAGCACTTGCGTACTCACCATCTACATGGGGTGTGCTCCTTGTGGACAACTCATAGATGTTGTGGATAACCCGGAGCTTCTGGCAGATACAAAAAGCCCCCCCCCCAGGCACCCACATGATTTCAGAGGTACCAGGGCGAGCGTAAGCCTCAAACCCTCGGGCGGAGAGCATCAAAAACTAAAAAATGCGAAACAATTTCAGGGTAGTTGAACGTCGAGCCTTGCCAGCGGTGATTTGCCACCAATTCGCCGTTCCTGCAGCGCTTCTAGCTCATGTAGCGCTCGGTACATTTCTTTGGAGAGGTGCGACTCGTAACGCCCGATCTTCTGCAGATCATCGGCGCTCGGTAAGATCTTGGCCCGACGCCGTTTGGTGATCTGCTGCTGTATTCTTTGCGCCTGCTCCTCGGCCACCTTAGCTTCGTGGCGGGCTACGGTATGCAGCTTCTCCAGCAAGGACTCCACCAGCGTGTATCCAACCTGGTTCATATCCTCGACGATGTGCTCAGACCAGGCGGCTTCGGCTATCCAGGCGAGGTGCTCCTTGATCTCAGAGACCATCAACGTATCCTGAACCTCCATCCGCCCCTCAAGCTTATCCATGAGCTCGAGAGCGGATTTCCGGATCTCGTCTTCGTCGGCTTCTTCGTCATCCTGCATGAGATGGGGAAGCTCTGTCGCGAAGAAGCAGGCCTTTTCAAATAGCCACCCCGCCTCGTAGTAGTCCACCGGTGTTTGGGGTTCGCCAACCATGACCCTAACCACAGCATCGAAGTAGCGCCGCGTGTTTATAGCGCGCTGAAGGGGCACCTCTAGCGGCGCCAACATATCGACGGCGAAGTCGGAGAGAACCTCACCCCGGTCTAAGTCGACCATGTCTTCTACCATCGTACCAGCCAAGATCTCCTTAGCCTCCCTCTTATAGAGGGTAGTGAGCCGGAGCTTTTGGCGCCTATCCTCTTCTACCTCTTCGCTCACAGTCTCCTGCTCTTGGGTGATCGTTTCGGTCTCGTAGGCAATGACGCGATTCAGGCGCCAGCTACACAGTGCTACGCGTTCAGCTAGTGCCTCCTCGAGGCCGCCCTCCGGAGCGAGAGAGTCCAGTATCGCTTCGCGGTGTCTTTGCCAACCCTGTTCGGACTCGAAGTGCGCCACAACCGGGCGAAGGCTTAGGATGCCATGCTTAGTGGCGTTACGACTAACGTTAAGTTTGCCTTGAGGCGTCTTCGGTCCGGTGCTGCTCTTCTTGAGCCGAGCGACCTCTTTCTTCCCGTCCGCCATTAGAGTCCCTTCTTCTCCTCGGTTTGAGCGGGACGGACCAACTCTACAACCCGCCCCTCATACCCTCGACCGGGCTCTACTCCGGCCGCTTGGTAGGGGGGCCCGTCGCCGGTCATGCGGGCACGCTCTAGGGTGTGTGAGTTCGCGAGTATCGCGAGTCTTTGAAATCCGGTCTAAGGCATCCCTATAAACGAGCACATCCAGGGCCGGGTCCTTGCCTACCCGCGGCGCCGCGAAGGCCTCCGAGCGCGTCTTCTGTAGCCTCTCGCTTAGGTCCTTGCGGTACTGGCTTGTAAGCTGCTCGTGGGTGGAGCGTGCCTCGGTGTAGAGGCCCTCAAGCTCTTGACGCTTGGCTGCGTCGCTAAGAGTCCAGTCTGCGCGTATCTCCTGGGCCCTGCGGGAAAAGCTTGCGTGGTTGTTCTGTAGTTTCTCCGTGATCGTCACCCTATGCTCCTTTCTGTATACTTCCGTTGTTGCGGACACCGTCTCTGGTATCCGGGGATTGAAACGTCGGTAAATACTTCTCGGCCTCAGCCTCGTGATGTGCCACGAGAGCTTCGAGAGTGGCCCTGTGACGGACGGCCTGGGCTGTGTGGTACTCTCTCCCCCGCTCCTGTCGCAGGTGTGCGTCTCTAGCGGCCTCGTGGCGCCGCACGGACTCTTTCCACGCCTCCTCTTGGGATGCTCTCTTACCGTGGCGGCCCTCTTTGTGGCGCTTACGGATGAATGCATCGAGTTCGGCTTCTACCTTTTCGCCCGTGGCGATATCTCTGCTCAAGGCCGCCCCTATCGGTTCGTCTAACACCTACTCCTCCTCATCAGGCTTCATGACGCCCGTGAGGTCATGGGTAAATTTTGGAGCGGGGACGGGGTTTCTTGTGTGCATACCTCCGCTGGAACCGCAGCGCCCCATGTGCCCCTGGCCGGGGAGGAAGAGGACCCGGCCGCATCGGCGATCTTTTTTTTTTGAGGGTAGGGGACGGTCGGGGAACAATGGAGGGAACAAAGCTCCGCTGCCGTTCGCTGGGATGTGATGAAACGGCGCCCCCACCACAGACGGGGGCAATGAGGGTGTACGCAACCCGCCGGACCGTTACCGGAGCCGGACACCCGCCCCATCGGGGAAAATGGCGAAGTTTGTGTGTCCTACTGTCTGGCACGTTCGCGTGCTTTCTTCAGGCTGGCCTCGAGGTAGTCGTTCAGGATTTGTTCCCAGGTGAGGGAGGACCCTTCAGACAGACCGGCAAAGACATAGCCGCCCTCTATGATTACGACGAGATCATCCAAACGGTCCTCATTGTCTTCCATAGCCGTTATGACGCTACGGAGAAGGGCAGGCGTAAGGCGGGTTCGATCGATCAGGATCTCGTCGTATTCGGAGGAGCCTTTCCCTTCGCGAAGACGGGCGAGACGACGCGTAAGGTCCTCCACGAGGGCCTGGGCATTCTCTGCCGCATCCCAGGTGATCTCCAGCGCCGAGCGCCCCGTATCCGGGGCTTCATCTAAAGGGAATGCAGGGACAGCCATTTCCTCCTTAACGAGCATCTCAACGGGAACACCAAGAGCATACGCTATCTGGCGCAGGCTGCTGATATGCGGGTCCCTAACTATCCCGCGCTCGATATCGCCCACAGCCTGCAAAGACAGGTCCGTGCGTCGCGCGACATCCATCTGCGTCATTCCTGCCGCCGTACGGGCCGCCTTGATGCGGGCCCCTATGCTCACGTCCACGTACGCCTCCTTGTGTGTCAGCACTGACATACGTAGATTTTACCGGCCTCAGGTTACTACGTCAATCTTATACAGCTAGACATATCAGGTAAACTTGATAAAATGGGCCAAGATAGAGGGGCCCTGGTCTCCAAACCTCAACAAATGGGCCCCTCGCCGGTAATAGCAACCTCGTTACGGGAGGTCACTTAATAGAAAGAGAATAGCACAGCGGGGAACCCCCGTAAGCCCGCCGGATCGCAGGAGGGCGGCAACACGTTCTCTCAATGAAGACCTAAAGGCGCCTAGCGCCCCAGAAACCGAAAGGAGACCCAAGTGACTAGCTTGGATCGACTCATCACCAAGAAGACGAAAAAAGAGAGTACCGCACCGGTACTCACCGTGAATGATGCGGTGGTGAAAATCCTTAGTGCCGAGCAACTGCTAATCGGCGACACCGTTACCAAGAACGACGGCGACACCTTTACCGTGGATAGGCCATCAGTCGCCTGTGAGATGGAACTCACAGGCGCACCGAAGCGTAAGCAGGGTGATGTTGGCACGACTTGGTATGAGAAGCTCTTCTACCCCGAAGTCAAGGACAAGCAAAAGAATGGTACCGGGGTATACGAAATCACGAACAAGTCCAAGATCGGCAAGATTGCCCTTGCTCGTTATGGTGAGGACTTCTTTGACAACGAGGACCTGATCCTCGACCCAGAAGACCTTGTCGGGTTCACCTTTATCTGCAACCTGGTCCCAAAGACTGAGTTTGGCGGCACTAAAGTAACCGGTACGCGCATTGACCAAGATAGTGTCGAGGCGCTCGAGGACGAATTCACCCCGCCTCAGGATGCACCCGATGCACCGGACTTCAAGGGTATCGAGGGCAAGGGTAAGTAAACCTAGAGTCTCTAGGTTGAAGCATACAGGAGGGCTGGGTTCTCTTCCCGGCCCTCTCGAACCCTTAGTGAAGCCGAGAGGAATGGAATGCAGGGCATAGACAAGGTACTAGAAAGTTTAGGTGATTACTCCACTCGTGGTTACGAGTACCGTGCAAAGTGCCCGTCTCACCAAGGTGAATCGGACGACTCGTTGGCTATTGGCGAGAGTAGCACGGGCAAGGTCTTACTCCACTGCCACGCCGGCTGCGGCTTTGAGGAGGTCATGGAAGCCTTGGGTCTTGAGAACGGCCGAGGGAGGAGCAAGCCCATAGGCCCGAAAGAAGAGAAGGTGATCAAAACCCTCACCGTCGAAGACCTGCCGGGTGCATCTAGTGAGTACATGGTCTTCGAAAAAGAAGACGGGACACCCCACTACATCCAAAGGCACAAGGGCTCCGTCTACCGGGTTGTTGGGTTCGATGAAGACGGAGACCCCCTCTTGGCAGCCGGTCTGGGCGATGTCGAGCCTATCCTGTTCGGGCTGCCTAAGCTAAGGGAAGCCATCGAGAACGGCGAGCCCATGATCCACACCGAAGGGTGCAAGGATGCAATAACCGCCCAGGACAAACTCGATATGGCCGGCGTCACTAGCGGTGGTTGTAAGTCGTGGAAGAGCAGGTTTGCGCAGGATTACGTGGGCGCATCTGAGGTTTGGATTATTCCAGATAACGACGACGAAGGGCGCGACTACGCCCAAGACGTAGCCCAGGACCTCGCTGGGATCGTCCCGATTATCAAGATTGTGGACCTACCCGACCTCGAACCTAAGGGAGACCTCACCGACTGGATAGACGCTGGTGGCACGCTCGAGGAGTTCCTCGAGATAGTCGAGGGGACACCGGCCCTCGAGAACATGGATCCGTGGCCCGAGAAGCCCACCAAGCTGAAGGTGGGGCTCCCACCGGTCGAGCAGTTCGACCGCGACCTGCTACCGGAACCGCTGGAGGGTTGGGTGTTGAACGTCGCGGAGATGATGGACAACGCCCCGCCCGACTACGTGGCCATCTCCGCCGCAGTCGAAGGTGGGGCCATCCTCGGGCGGAGGATGGGTATCCGCCCGAAGGAGAAGGCAGACTGGACAGTCTACACCAACCTGTGGGGCGCCCTAGTGGGCCCGCCGACGAGCCTCAAGTCTCCGGCAATGCTTTCCACCCTCAAACCCATAAACATGCTGGGGGCCAAGGCCGACGAAAAGTACTCCGAGGCCATGAAACAGCACAAGATGGACCTCATGGTGGTAGAAGCCGAGAAGCTGGCGCTCGAGAAGATTCTCAAGGATCAGGCCAAAGAGGTGGCCGCTGGAGAGACTCCCCGGTCCAATATGGACGCCACGAAGGAGAGGTTCGAACAGATAGAGGAGCCAGAAGAACCCATCCACCGGCGTTTCCACACCAACGACACGACGGTAGAAGAACTCGGCGAAAACCTGGTTAACAACCCCAACGGCATCCTGCTCTACAGGGACGAGCTGATGGGCTGGCTCAGGACGCTCGATAAACCTGATCGGGGGTCGGATAGGGCCTTCTTCATAGAGGGTTGGTCTGGGGATGTCGAGCACCTGCTTGATAGGGTCACCCGTGGGTATAAGAGGATCCCCGTTTGCCTCTCTATCCTTGGTGGCATACAGCCGGGTCCCCTGATCCGTTACGTCGGGGAGGCCATGGAGGACGAGGGAGAGAGGGCAGACGGTCTCCTCCAGCGTTTCCAGCTCTTGGTCTGGCCTGACCACCGCGACCGCAAGCGTACCGACATCCCACCAGACAAGGCGGCCCGCAACCAAGCGCACGAGGCATACGAGAAACTAGCAGAGCTGGATCCCGAGGAGTTCGGGGCCGTATACGACGACGGTAACGACCCCCCTTACGTGCATTTCTCGCCGGAGGCCCAGCAGGTTTACAACGACTGGTACGACACCTACGAGGCGGCCTACCGAACCGAGGACCCCCCACCCGCCCTGCAAGCTCACATAGGTAAGTATCGCAGCTTGCTACCATCTCTCGCCTTGGTCTTCGAAGCGATGGACTTCGTCACCAGCAGGTCCGAGGGCGGTTCAGTCGGCGTGGAGAACACTTTAAGGGCAGCCGGGTGGTGCTCTTACCTCGAGTCGCACGCCCTGAGGGTCTACAGCCCGCTGATGTTCTCGCCGGAAAGAAGGGCCGGCGTTTTGTTGGAGAAGATACAGAGGGGCGAGGTTCGCAACGGGACCAAAATCAGAGACATCCGGCGCCGCTCCTTCCCTGGTCTAGAGACCATCGAGCACCTCAGGCAGGCATCGGAGATCCTCGAAGATCTCGGGTGGGTCCGCAAGGTCGCGGTCAAACAACCGGGTCGGGGCCGTCCCACGGAGAAGTTCCTAATCCACCCGGAAGAGCGGGAGTGATTATTAGTGTCAATTTTGTCAAGTGGGTTTCCGTAGGTTCTGGGGAAATCGAGGAGGTGAACCAATGGCCAATCCGTGGTTGGAGAAGCTAAAAGCATACAAAACAACACATAATACCCATACTACTATTACACGCGAGGGCACAAGGGAGGTAAAAACCCCAGACACCCCCGAAAAGGCACTTGACAAAGTTGACACTAATATCAAGAAGACTAAAAAGAAGTTAACGCCAGGGGAAGTGTATGAACGCACCTTCGAGTTAGCTTCGGAGTGGTCGGGATACGTGATAGATGATGTGAGAGCACAAGAGTGCCTAAAGTGGGCAAAGCAAGTAGATGAGGTCGAGATCGATATTGAGACCTACGGCCGTCTTAAGCGAGACGGGCTGCTCTACACCCGCGCTATGGTGCGCCTGATAATCCTTCACCACGAAGACCATATGTGGTTTATCGACTGCAACTATGTCTCCGATGAGATGGTTACCGAGATACTGGAGGCACTCGAAACCACACACAAGATCTTCCATAACGCCCTCTTTGACGTACCTAGGCTCTACCGTAGGTTCGGGGTGCTCTTAGATTATGACGTCGATGACACCATGATTGCTAGCCGTGTGGCCCGCGCTGGTGAGTGGATAATAAAAAAGCATGTGCCAGTCCAGGTCTCCCATTCACTGGATGACCTGATTGAACGCGAACTCTCCCTAGAGATACCCAAAGACAAAAACCTTAAGTGGGGTGGCCTACTTACAGAGGAGCACCTTACCTACGCTGGAGATGATGTCTACCACCTCTTCGATCTTTTTGGTGCACTAGAGAACGAACTGAACCAGCGCGAACTTACCTCTCGTTATGAGGCTATCCGGGACCGCCTACCTGACTTTATAGGGGCGGCTGTGCGCGGTATTCCTCTTGACGCTGAGAGACTGCAGCCTATCCTCGATTCTCTAGAGTCTGAGAAGACGGATCTGCGGGCTCGGCTCGGAGAGTTGGCTCCGCCACACCCCGAGGGGGCGGAGTGGACGTGGAACACAAACAAACATGAGCCAGAGAAAGGGGAGAAGAGTCGCGGGCGCAATGGAGCCTTGAGGGCCCTATCCCTCCTTGGCGTGGAGATCTCCGATCTACAGGATCAGACGCTCCTGGACCACCGGGAGAACCACGAGGTTATCGGTGTGCTCTACAACTACCGCAAGAAGTCGAACACCCTGAGCCGCTACCGCAAGTGGATCCCCGACTTCTACGACGAGGGTACGGGCCGGCTCCACCCGCAACCCAAAGTGGCCGCGGCGGTGACGGGCCGGGTTCTATATAGCGACCCGAATGCGCAAGGTATCGACAAGAAGAAGACCGACGAGTTTCGGAAGGTTGTTAGGGCTCCTAGTGAAGCTGGCAGGGCCATAGTTACAGGCGACTTCGCGCAGCAAGAACTGAGGATTGCCGCCTACTTCTCCGAAGACCGCGCCATGCTGAACGCATTCAAGGATGGTAGAGACATCTATCAGGAGACAGCCAAGGCATTAGTGGGGCGCGAGGTCAGCAAAGACGACCCTGCTAGGGCGGCGGCCAAGCGGGCCACCCTCGGTTTCCTCTACGGCCTCGGAGTCGATAAGTACCGTACCAACGTCTACAAGGACACCCAAGAGAAACTCTCCGGAGAGCAGGCGGTAAAGGACAGGCAGGCCTTCCGGGCCGCCTTCCCGACCTTCTACAACTGGCAGCGCCGGTACGGCAGCCGACCCGAGTGGTTCACCCGCAGTGTCCTGGGTTGGCGGCGGTATGTCTCTCCGTCGAGGGACAAGAGGACCGGGGGTCTAGTGCCCAAGTACACCGAACGCTTGAACGGGCCCATCCAATCCACAGCTGGGGATATCCTGTACCTAACCCTCCAGAAGATGGGCGAGGATCCCCGCCCGGATACCCACTTTCTACTCTCAGTCCATGATGAGTTGGTCCTTGAATGCCCAGAAGATGATGCCCGTGAGGTGGCTCTTTGGCTCAAGGAGAAGATGCGCTCCTCGATCGAAGATGTCCTTGGCAGGGATCTTGGTGGCGAGAAGTCCGTAGAGGTTAGCTACGGCCCGTCATGGGGAGAGACCACAGAAGAAGTTTAGATGAATGAAACACGGACCCGATGACAGAACCCTGCGCCAGTCGTGAGAGCGTATCAGCAGTAATTATCTTCTTATAATACTCGCTACAACACCCAGCATCGCAGCAACAAAACCGAAAACCGAAAAGCAAGACTAGCAGAAGGAGATAGGAACATGCAAAGAGAGTCAGAGTATTTAGCAGGTATTATGCATTAACATAGAGCTGAGCGCGAACGCCGCGGAGTTATTTGATGAATTCCAGACCGCCAAGGTCAGCCGGTGGAACCACGGCTCAGCGTGCAAAGATAGTGGCGATGCTCTTCTCCGGTGCCGCCGAGGTAGAGGAAGAGGTCCCCATTGAGGGAGAGGTAGAACTTGTTGCCGGTGGCGTCGACGATGGGGGTGGAGGTACCGACGTAGGTCTTGTAGACGTCGTAGGGGAGGTTCTCGAAGTCCCGGATGATCTTGTCAAACTCGCCAACGTCTAGGCGAGTCTTGACCTGACGCTCCAGGAGGCTCGGCGGGGGGGCAGCACCCAAGTCTGGGGTGCTAGGTCGGGACGCGGCGCTTCCTTGGGTGCCGGGCAAGGGAACGGGCCAACCGTTGTCTATGTAGCGTCGCAGCCAGGCACCGGGGTTCTCGACACCCTGTTGGAAGGGGAGAGCGTCGAGGTAAGTGAGGCAGTGATCGGGACCGTGATCTCGGACGAGTTTTCGGGCAGCCTCCGGCCAGACGCCGGCCTCGATGAGCCCCTCGGCGACGGAGCGGTCGAGGGGAGAGAGGTTGTAGGAGGCAACGGTGCGTTCGCGGACGAATCTGCCAGAGATACCGTAGTGGACCAGGTGAACTCCCCGCCGTTCCTCGTGGTCCACACGGGTCAAGAAGCCGCGCCGCCGGAGTTCGCGGTGGGCGGCGTCCAAGCGTTCTTTGATCTTGGAAGGCTGGTAGTAGATGTCGGGGAGGGGGATGAGCTGCCGGAGCTGCATCAGCTCCACCGACCAGCGGAGCTTGCCTTTGCGCCGGACGTCTATGAGGCCGTAGAGCGTCTTGGCCAACGCGTTGTGCAGGCTGAAGTAGAAGTCGGAATCCAGGCTTTTGAGGTAGTTGGCCTTGTAGGAGCGTACGAGGATCTCGTGGAACTTGAGCGTATGGCGCTCGCTACTAGGACCCTTCTTGCGCTTCTTGCTCTTGAAGTGCACGCTCCAGGGATTGAAACGGTGCGACTCGAAGTCCTGATCTTCGTTGTTGTAGAAAGCGTTCTCAGCGTAGATGACGCAGTCTGCGATCCGGTCGAGGCTGTCGCGCACGTTGTCGTGGTTCTTGCCCGCCCGTGGGTTCTTGCCCATCATGCGCAGCAACCCGTATATGCTGAAGCTGACCCAGCCGTCCGCAGGCATTCCTCCATTCCGATGGACATGCCGCATTACCGCTACGTATGCGTCACGGTCCGCCGGACCGGGTAGCCCGAACTCTCTCCCACCGGTTACCTTGACGTGCTGGTCCAAGCGCCGCCCGTCCTCGGTGATGATCGTATTACGGGCCTGCAGGCTCTCTTCCACGCGATCGCGACTCTTGAACAGGAAGATGGGTAACTCTTCCATGTTGACCTCGACGTGGATCAGCGGTCCGTTGTCGAGTTCGAAGAGCTGCAGTTCGCGCGCTCCGTTGTCGATCATTTTCTGTCCCTCCGAAAACATCAGGAGCATTAAACACTAAAGCATACAGGTGCGCAGAAGAACCAGCGAACTATTTTTATGCACATTTGCAGGAAAAACTAGCTTAGATTTTCATGGGCGGTACGCTGCTTTTTCCTCGGTGGTACGCTATTCTTTCCTGAGAGGTACGCTACTGATGCCTGGGGGGTACGCTGTCGTTCCTGGGCGGTACGCCGTTCGTTTCTGGGGAGTACGCTACTTTTTCCTAGACGGTACGCCATTAATGAAGCCCTGATAGGCTAGTCTTTCATGGACGGTACGCTATTTGTTGCTCGTGCGCAGGAGCAATTTTCAGGAGGGTACGCTATATACTTCTGGGTCCGAAGCGCGCCGATTGTAGCTCCCACATCGCACCCGTTGCGGACACATCTTCCGAGCATCCGACACGCCCATCTTCATGAGCGGTACGCTTTTTCTGGAGCACATGTTCGGTATGGGAAGGACAAAGGTTTCATGGGCGGTACGCTATTCGCGCTCGTCGCGTACTTTAATAGTACGGAGCGCTCATCACAACAGCTGCGCAAGCGTTCATCAATCCACGGTTTGCATCAAAGTAGTCCAGTGCATGCTGAGGAACCCCCATTCACCGTAGTGCGTGGCAGA
>Ga0136615_10001453_pt1 | contig 11462 bp, 10 predicted proteins | sample AntDrymUQ2882206_2_FD_106647 | JGI IMG/M metagenome (GOLD analysis project Ga0136615, IMG submission 106647) | Polar desert sand microbial communities from Dry Valleys, Antarctica - metaG UQ288 (22.06) | ecosystem: Environmental > Terrestrial > Soil > Desert | place: Antarctica: Dry Valley...
CTCGCCTTTCTGCGCTGGCGGCAGGGCCGCCAATCCGAGCGCTACGCCGCCGCGCTGGTCGGCGTGGACGAGCCCGAGGCGCGCACCGCGATCCTGGCCCAGATGTTGAGTGAGGACGGCTTCCTCGCCGAGGTCGAGCACGTGGAGGCCCCGGACGGCGCCACCGTGCTCGAGCTGTCCCAGGGCCACTGCGCGATCTCCTCGGTCGCGGCGGCCCATCCCGAGATCTGCGCCTTTGAAGCGGCGCTGTTTCGCGAACTGCTCGGCGTGAAGCTCTCGCGGCGCCAGACCATCGCGCAGGGCGCCTCCGCCTGCGTCTGCAGCATCTCCACTTCAACCAAACGGCACAGGAGCACCTGATGTCCACCACCAAGGCTGAGGACCTCCAACTCGGCAGCTACAAGTACGGCTGGCACGACGAGTCCAAGTCGGTCTTCGAGCCGAAGCGGGGCCTGTCCTCCGACGTGGTCGAGGAGATCTCGGCGCTCAAGAGCGAGCCGCGGTGGATGCGCGACGTCCGCCTCAAGGCCTTCAAGCAGTTCCAGGCGCGGCCGATGCCCAATTGGGGCTCGGACCTGAGCGGCATCGACTTCGACGAGATCTTCTACTTCGTGCGCTCTACGGAGAAGCAGGCCAACTCCTGGGACGAGTTGCCCGCCGAGATCAAGAACACCTACGACCGCCTGGGGATCCCGGAGGCGGAGAAGCAGCGCCTGATCTCCGGCGTCGCCGCGCAGTACGAGTCGGAGGTCGTGTACCACAAGGTGCGCGAGGACCTCGAGGCCGAGGGTGTCATCTTCCTCGACACCGACACCGCGCTGCGCGAGCACGAGGACCTGTTCCGCGAGCACTTCATGAAGGTCATCCCGTCCAACGACAACAAGCTCGCGGCGCTGAACACCGCGGTGTGGTCGGGCGGCTCCTTCATCTGGATCCCCGAGGGCGTGAAGGTCGACGTTCCGCTGCAGGCCTACTTCCGCATCAACAAGGAGAACATGGGCCAGTTCGAACGGACACTGATCATCGCCGAGCCCGGCTCCTACGTGCACTACGTGGAGGGCTGCACCGCGCCGATCTACTCCTCGGACTCGCTGCACTCCGCGGTGGTGGAGATCATCGCGAAGCCCGGCTCGCGCGTGCGCTACACGACCATCCAGAACTGGTCGAACAACGTCTACAACCTCGTGACGAAGCGCGCGGCGGCGTACGAGGACGCCACCATGGAGTGGATCGACGGCAACATCGGGTCCAAGGTCACGATGAAGTACCCGTCCGTCCACCTCATGGGCCGCGGCGCGCGCGGCGAGGTGCTCTCCGTCGCCTTTGCGGGGGACGGCCAGCACCAGGACGCCGGCGCGAAGATGGTGCACCACGCCCCGGACACCTCGTCGTCGATCGTGTCGAAGTCGGTGTCGCAGGGGACTGGTCGCACCAGCTACCGCGGCCAGGTCGCCATCCACGAGGGCGCGCACCGGGTGCGCAACAGCACGGTGTGCGATGCGCTCCTGCTCGACGAGCACGCCCGCTCCGACACCTATCCCTACATGGAGATCGCCGAGCAGGACGCCCAGATCAGCCACGAGGCCAGCGTCTCCAAGATCGGTGAGGAGCAGCTGTTCTACCTGCGTTCCCGCGGGGTGGAGGAGTTCGAGGCCATGGCGATGATCGTGCGCGGCTTTATCGAGCCCATCTCCAAGGAGCTGCCGATGGAGTACTCCGTCGAGCTCAACCGCCTGATTTCGCTGAACATGGAGGGTTCCGTCGGCTGATGGCGACCCTGACCACGCTCACCGAGCTCCAGGTCATCGCCCTTTCCGAGGCACGCCAGGAGCCGTCGTGGCTTCTGGAGCGCCGGCTGGAGGCGTACAAGGCGTTTGTCGACCTGGAGTGGCCGGACAACCGGGTCGAGGAGTGGCGCTACACCGACCCGCGGCGGCTCGACCTGACCCGCCCACTGGTCGACGGCGGCGACATCGCCGCTCAAGCCCCCGCGCAGGGGGTCGTGATCAGCGATCTGGCGACCGCCGCCCGCACCCACGAGGCGGTCGTCCGCGACGCGCTGGGCAGCGCGGTGGACCTGGGGCGGAAGTTCGCCGCCGGCAACCTGGCCGCGTTCACCGAGGGCCTGTTCGTCCACGTGCCGGCAGAGGTGGAGCTCGACGAACCGATCCGTGTGACGGTCGAGGCCGCCGCGGACGGCGCGCTGCTCCCGCGCGTGCTGGTGGTGCTCGGCGCGCATGCGAAGGCCACCGTGCTGCTCGACCATGTCGGGGACGCCGACGCCACCGTCGTCGAGGTCGTCGAGGCGGTCCTGCGCGAGGGCGCACGCCTGCAGCTGGTGACCACCCAGCACTGGGGCCCGCGTGTCGACCACCTCGGCGCGCACACCGGTCGAGTCGGCGCGAACGCCGACTACCGCCACTTCGAAGCGACGCTGGGCGGCAAGACCGTGTACCTGACGCCGGACGTGGAGCTGGCCGAGCCGGGCGGGAACGCCGAGCTGCTCGGCGTGTACCTGACCGACGACGGCCGCCACGTCGAGCACCGCTCCCTGATCCACCACGACGCGTCGAACACCACCAGCGACAGCATCTACAAGGGCGCGCTGCAGGGCGACAGCTTCGCCTCGTGGTACGGCAACATCCGCATCGAGCGCCATGCCAAGGCCACCGCCTCCGACGAGACCAACCGCAACCTGATCCTCGGCGCGGGCGCTCGGGCCAGCTCGATCCCGTTTCTGGAGATCCTGTGCTCGGACGTGGTGCGCTGCGGCCACCACAGCTCCGTGGGGCAGATGGACGAGCTGCAGCTGTTCTACCTGGAGTCTCGCGGCATCCCGCGCGAGGCCGCCGTGCGCATGCTGGTCTTCGGCTTCTTCAAAGAGGTCACGGACCGGGTGGGCGTGCCGGCCGTGGCCGACGGTGTGCTGGCCGAGCTGTCACGCGCGATCGAGGGGAGCTACCCGTGAGCTTCGAGCGCGTGGCCGAGCTCGCCGAGATCCGCGTTGGCGCCGCCCATCAGATCGAGGCGGGCGGCGAGCCGATCGCCCTGGTCCACGCCGAGGGCGGCATCAGGGCCGTCCACGACGTCTGCTCCCACCAGCAGTACTCCCTGTCCGAGGGTTGGGTGGAGGGCAACACCATCGAGTGCAACCTCCACGGCAGCGCCTTCGACCTCGACACCGGGGCGCCGCGGAGCCTGCCGGCGGTCAAGCCCGTCCCCGTCTACGCCTGCGAGGTGCGCGACGGCGCCGTGTGGGTCGACCCCGCACGGCAGCTGAACGACGCACCCGTGCCCCGCCACTTCTAGGAGACGCACGACCATGGCCACCCCCGAGCTGCAGATCGTCGACCTCCACGTGGAGGTCGCGGGCTCCGAGATCCTCAAGGGCTTGAACCTCGAGGTCGCCAAGGGCGAGACCCATGCCCTCATGGGCCCTAACGGGTCCGGCAAGTCCACGCTCGCGTACGCGATCATGGGTCACCCCGCGTACACCGTCACCAGCGGGCAGGTGCTGCTCCAGGGCACGGAGTTGCGCGATCTGACCCCTGACCAGCGGGCCCGCATGGGGCTGTTCCTCGCCATGCAGTACCCGACCGAGATCCCCGGCGTGTCGATGACGAACTTCCTGCGCACCGCCGTGAACGCGGTCAGCACCGCCGATGTGCCGGTGCGCCAGTTCATGGTGCGCCTGCGCGCGGAGATGAAGGCGCTGCAGATGGACGAGGGGTTCCTGTCGCGCAGCGTGAACGAGGGCTTCTCCGGCGGGGAGAAGAAACGCTTCGAGATCCTGCAGATGGCGCTGCTGAAGCCCCAGGTCGCCGTGCTGGACGAGACGGACTCCGGTCTGGACGTGGACGCCCTGCGGGTGGTCTCGGAGGGCGTGAACCGCCTACGGGGGCCGGATCTCGGCGCGCTCATCATCACCCACTACACCCGCATCCTGCGCTACATCACCCCCGACTTCGTCCACGTGATGGTGGACGGGCGGGTCGTGGAGTCCGGCGGCAAGGAGCTGGCCGACCAGCTCGAGGAGCGGGGTTACGAGACGTACCGGCCTGCTCCGGTCTAGAAAAGCTCTTAAGCCCACTGAAAGGCGCCCACGGTGTTCGACGTCGAGGCGATCCGCAAGGACTTTCCGATCCTGGACCGGGAGGTACACGGGCGGCCACTCGTCTACCTGGATTCCGCGGCCACGTCGCAGAAGCCCCGCGCGGTGATCGACGCGATCGCCCACTACTACGAGCGGTCCAACGCCAACGTCCACCGCGGGGTGCACTTCCTCGCCGAGGAGGCCACGGAGGCCTACGAGGAGGCGCGCCGCAAGGTGGCGCGCTTCGTGGGCGCGGACCCGCGCGGCGTGATCTTCACCAAGAACGCCACCGAGGCCTTCAATCTTCTTGCCTACTCCTACGCGCGCTGCTTCCTGGGGCCCGATGACATCCTGCTGGCCACCGAGATGGAGCACCACGCCAACCTCGTGCCCTGGCAGCTCGTCCAGCCCGAGGCCGGCTATGAGCTGCGCCACATCCCGGTGACGCCGGGCGGCGAGCTCGACCTCACCACGTTCGACGAGATCGTCGCCACCGGTCGGGTGAAGCTGCTCACCGTCACCGCCATGAGCAATGTGGTGGGCACGGTGAACCCGGTGCGCGAGCTGGCGGACCGCGTGCGGGCGGCGAACGCCGACGCGGTGGTCGTGGTGGACGGTGCGCAGAGCGTCCCGCACCTGCCGACCGATGTCGGGGCGCTGGGCGCGGACTTCCTGTGCTTCAGCGGGCACAAGATGCTGGGGCCCACCGGCATCGGCGTCCTCGTCGGGCGCCTGGACCTGCTGGAGCGCATGCCGCCGTTCCTCGGCGGCGGTGAGATGATCGCCAACGTCACCCTCGACGGCGTCACCTTCAACGAGGTGCCGTACAAGTTCGAGGCGGGGACGCCGCCGATCGCCGAGGCGGTCGGACTGGGCGCGGCGGTGGACTATCTGTCCGCGCTGGGCATGGACGCCGTGCGCGAGCACGAGCGGTCCCTGCTCGCCCAGGTGCTGCCGACCCTGGAGGCGCTGGAGGGGGTCACCGTCCACGGGCCGCGCGACCCCGCGCGCCGCGGCGCCGCGGTCAGCTTCTCCATCGCAGGGATCCACCCCCACGACGTCGGCACGATCATGGACCGCGAGGGTGTGGCGGTGCGTGCGGGCCACCACTGCGCGAAGCCGCTGGTCCGCCTGCTCGGGTCGACCGCTACCACGCGCGCGTCGTTCTACCTGTACAACGGACCCGACGACATCGACGCCCTCGTCGACGCCATCTCCGTGACCATGCGCTTCTTCGACCGCTAAGGACCAAGAGCCGATGGCCCCGCTCGACGACCTCTACGCCGAGATCATCCTCGACCACTACCGCTCACCGCGGCACCGCGCGGCGGAGTTGGAGCCCCACGACGTCCACGTGCACCACGCCAATCCCTTGTGCGGGGACGAGCTGGACCTGCGCCTGCGGGTGGTGGACGGCAATGTGGACGCGGTCGCCTACGACGGCGACGGCTGCTCCATCTCCATGGCCTCGGCGTCGGCGATGACGGAGGCGGTGACCGGTCGGACGCTGGAGGACGCCGAGGACCTCGGCGAGGCGTTCCGCCTGATGATGCACGGCGAGGGCATCGAGCGGGAGTCCGAGCTCGGCGACGGGGTCGCGTTCTCCGGCGTGGCGAAGTTCCCCGTGCGCGTGAAGTGCGCGCTGCTCGGCTGGATGGCTCTGCGCGACGCGATCAAGACCTACGACGAGGGTGCGCGGGCCCACCGCGTCACCTACGACGCCTGAGAGGCCGACCCATGGACACCACCGAGACGATGCGCGGCTGGCCAACCGAGGAGACGGAGGCGGCCGGCTTCTCTGTCGAGACCGAGGCGGACGGCATGCCCAGTGAAGCGTCGCTGCGTGAGGCGCTCAAGGCCGTGGTCGACCCCGAGATCGGCATCAACATCGTCGACCTGGGGCTGCTCTACGAGGTCGACAAGGCTGACGGCAACGTGGCCGTGCGCATGACGCTGACCACCATGGGCTGCCCGCTCACCGAGCTGATCCACTCGCAGTGCACCCTGGTGCTCACCGCGCTGCCCGGCGTGGAGACGGTCGAGGTCGACTTCGTCTTCAGCCCGCCGTGGAGCACCGACATGATCGCCGAGGACGCCAAGGAAGAGCTGCGGGCGATGGGCATGAACGTCTGACGGCCTCGCACACCTGCTCGGGTTGTCCTGAACCCGTTCGGGCGGCGTCGGCCCAGCGGCTGGCCAGTCGGCCTTGCTGGACGGGGCTGCCGGACTCGTCGATCTGATCGATGACGACGCGCTGTGGGGCAACGCCTGCCGCCGCACGCCCGGATACCTGGAGATCCAGCGGGCCCCCGCTACGGACGGATGGGGCTCGCAGCTCAGGCCGCGGAGCTCTGGGATGGGCTGCTCACACGGGCGCCACCGTCCTCCCGTCGGGACTGCGGGGTGTACCGCGCACGGCGGGCCACGGCGCTGGCCGTTGGCCGTTAGCCCGAGCGACAGGGGTGTAGACCGTGTCCCAGACGGGCGACCGACGCTCGAGTGGCCCGGCGGGCCCACAAGCACCGTTTTCCACGCTGGAGCGGGAACAACCGGACGTGCGTCACTGCTGTACTTCCGTGCCGACCCTTCAACTGACTAGGACGTTGCTGCCCAATGGACCCGATCATCTCAGAGCCCGCCACGCTGACGAATGACGAGATCCGCCGCTACTCGCGCCACCTCATCATGCCGAACGTGGGCGTGGAGGGGCAGGGCCGGCTCAAGGCGTCGAAGGTCCTCGTGGTGGGGACCGGCGGGCTCGGCTCGCCGGTCGCCATGTACCTGGCCGCCGCCGGCGTCGGCGCCATCGGCCTGGTGGACTACGACACCGTGGACGAGTCCAACCTGCATCGCCAGATCATTCATGGCACCTCCGACATCGGCAAGCGCAAGACGGAGTCGGCGCGCGAGACCATTCTCGACATCAACCCCCACGTCGAGGTGGTCGTGTATGACACGCTGCTGCGCAGCGACAACGCGCTGGAGATCATCGCGGACTACCACCTGGTGATCGATGGCACGGACAACTTCCCGACCCGTTACCTGGTCAACGACGCCTGTGTGCTGCTGGGCAAGCCGAACGTCTACGGGTCGATCTTCCGCTTCGACGGCCAGCTCTCGGTGTTCTGGGCCGAGCACGGCCCCTGCTACCGCTGCATGTTCCCGGAGCCCCCGCCGCCCGGGATGGTGCCGTCGTGCGCCGAGGGCGGTGTGTTCGGCGTCCTGCCCGCGACCATCGGCGCCGGCCAGGCCACCGAGGGCATCAAGCTGTTGACGGGCATCGGCGACCCGCTGGTCGGGCGCATGCAGATTTACGATGCGCTGGAGGCCCGCTGGCAGACCATCCGGGTGAACAAGGACCCGGAGTGCCCGGTCTGCGGCAAGAATCCGACCGTCACCGCCCTGATCGACTACGAGGAGTTCTGCGGGGTCCCCGCGAACGACCACGAGTCCGAGGGCGACGGGTTCTCCGAGTTCGAGGTCACCCCGGCCGAGTACGCCGCCGATGCGGATCGCGTGCGGCTCATCGACGTGCGCGACCCCCACGAGTACGCCATCAGCCACATCCCCGGCGCCGAGCTCATGCCCCTCGGCGAGCTCCACAAGCACCTCGCGCAGCTGGACTCCGCCCAGGACATCGTCCTGCACTGCAAGTCCGGCATGCGCTCGATGCAGGCGTTGGAGCTGTTGCAAGGCGCCGGCTTCAAGCGGGTGAGGAGCATGCGCGGCGGCATCAACGCCTACGCGCACGATGTCGACCCCTCGATCCCCACGTACTGAGCGCGAAGGAGTGAGCGGCACGGCAGCGGGGCTCAGGCCGTTCCGCGCTCCACAATCCGTGGGCGCGCGACGTAGGTGGTGTGGTAGTCCTCGGACTCCGTGCGCCCGTCCGGGAAGCTGAGCGTGCGGGTCACGGTGACGTTGAAGCCCTGTCCCTGGCCCTCCTGGACCACGACCTCCTGGCCCGGTGCGAGCTCGGAGTTGGACCGCACGATCGTCTCGGGCGGGGTGAAGTTCGAGCGTGCGCTGGTCGCCGAGCTCACCGACACCCACGGAGTGCTCCAGAACGACACGGTGATGGAGGTGTCCGTGTAGGAGGTGTCGATGTAGATGCCGTGAGGTGAGTTGTTGTTGACCTTTAGATCGACGTTCGGGAAGTTCAGCGTGGCCTCGCGGCCCTCGGGATAGCGGCTGATGTACTGGCTGTGGGGCTTGTGCTCCACGATGTCGTAGCCGCCCTCGTAGGCGGCGTTGAACATGGTGGTGGCGAACTGGCTGACCCCGCCGCCCACCTCCTGCACGAACTCGCCCTGCTGGATCGCGCCGTCGGCCAGGAAGCCGTTGGCCGAGGTGCGCTCACCCACGAAGTCGTTCACCGAGAACGTCTCGCCCGGCTCGATGATCACACCGCGGATGAGGTCGGCGATGCGGTGGATGTTCTGAACCCGGTTCGCGCAACACGGGTGCTGGGTCGTGTAGGTCGAGACCTGCTGGCTGATGCCCAGCGCGCGGACCTCGTCGACGGTGCGGTCGGGCTGGACCTCCTCGCCCGCCACCTCCGCGGTGCGGGGAGCCTCGCCGATCGCGAGGTCGCGCACCTGCACCGCGGCGGCCTCCAGGTCCACGCGGAACCCGGGCTCGCCCTCGTCGATGTTGATCACGCCGCCGGAGAGTTGCAGCGAGGCGTCGACCGCAGGCACGTCGACGGGGGAGGGGTCACCGATCGCCACGCCGAGCGCCGCGGGGTCGGCGCGCAGCTCCAGGCCCTGCCCGCCCTCCGCGGGCTCGACGCGCAGGATCGTGGCGAGCTGTTCGGGGGCCAGCGTCACCGTGTCCTGGCCGCGCGTGAGCGTGACCGGTGCGCTGAGCGCCTGCTGGGCCTGCGCGACCGCCGCGTCCACCTCCTCGGCGGTGGCGGCCGCGTCGACGGGCTGGGTGGCGATCGTGAGGCTGTCGGGACCCGGCGACAGCGCCGCGCGCTGGGCGTCGGCGCGCAGGGCGCCGGTGTTCACCTCGAGCCCGGGGGTGGGGTCGACCCGCTCCACGGTGACACCCGCGAAGCGCACCGTGCCCTCTTGCGGCGGCAGCGCCAGCTCCTGCGCGACGCGCGACACCCAGGCGTCGAGGGTCACGGCCTGCACGTCCTCGACCGGGTCGATCGTGATCTCGGTGCCGAACGCGCGCAGCTGGTCGCCCAGCGCCGTCAGCGGGTTGGCCTGCCGACCCCTCGCGAGCACGACGTCCGCGGTGGCCTCGGCGTCGAAGACGTAGCCCACCTCGGCGGCGGTGGCGGCAAAGGTGGCCGCTGCGCGGGGGTCGCCCTGGGGCGCCTCACGGGTGGCGGTCACCGGCTCCTCGCCACGCTCGCGCCCGTAGACGGTCAGCGCCGTGCGCAGTTCGTCCTCGGACAGGTCACCCACCTCGAGGTCGGCGACCTGCACCCCCGGCAACGTGCCCGCGCGCGCCGCCCGCAGCCCGAACAGCGCGAGCATCGCGGCCAGCAGGACCGCGCCGATCACGGCGCCAACGACAAGCAGGAATCTGCGGGTCGTGGACACGCCCGCCGCGGTCGGAGCCTCGATCGACTCGGAGGTGCCCATGGTCCGCGGCAGGCTACCAGCCGGTGTGGTACGCCCCCCGAGCCGCCTTGCCACATCTGGTCGTCCGGATGGCCCTGTCCGATCGACGCTTTGCACGCCCGCGGGGTGCGCCATAGCCTCGCCGACAACCTCTTATTCAGACTCGCTTCACAACTGCCATGCTTGGGGGCTGTCGGGCTGCGGAGCAATCTGCGGGCGTGGGCGGCGGCACGCACCTCCCGGGCCGGTTCTGGAGACCCATGTCCATCCGTCGCAGCGTCGGGCCGCGATTCGTATCCACGGTGGTCATGGGACTGTCGCTCATGCTCGCCCTGTCGCCGGCCGACCTGGCGACGGCGGCCGACACCGAGGAGCGCCGACTCGACGAGAACGCCGCGCGTATCGCCGAGGTGCGGGGACAGATCGCCGAGCTGTCCCCGCGCGCGGAGCTCGACGAGGCCGGGCTCGCCGAGGCCGAGCAGCAGCTGGGCGTGGTCCTTGAGGCGGTGAACGCCGCGTCGCAGGCTGTCCAGCGCCAGCAGCAGACGGTCGACGACGCCAACGCCGCCTGCATCGCGGCGGCCGCCCAGGTCGACGAGCAGCGGCGCATCGCCAGCGGTCGCGCGGTCGAGCGCTTCAAGCGCGGCGCCGAGAACACGCTGCAGTCGATGCTCGTGGCCGAGGACGCCGAGGAGGCGCTGGACCGCTCGACCTACCTCGACGTGGTCAGCCAGGCCGACCAGCGCACGGAGGAGAGCCTGGAAGCGGCCCTCACGATGGCCGATGCCCAGTGCCGCCGGGTGACCGAGGAGCAGGAGAGCCTGACGCGTGTGCTCGAGCAGGAGCAGCGGATCCTGGCCGAGGCTGAGTCGCTGCGCAACGAGCGCGTGCTCACCGCGGCGGCGACCGCCAGCCAGCTCGCCGACCTCCAGGCCGAGGAGAACCACCTCGACAGCGAGAGCCGCGAGCTCGGCACCCTCGCCCGGCGCGCGACGGTGATCGGGGTGTCCGGGCCGGGCTGCGGCACCACTGGCGCCTTTCCGGCCAACGGCTCGATCACCAGCAACTTCGGCCGCCGGTGGGGCCGGATGCACCAGGGGCTGGACATCGGCGCACCCAGCGGCTCGCCGATCTTCGCCGCGTTCAACGGCACGGTGACGTTCGCCGGTCGGCAGGGCGGCTACGGCAACCTGATGCTCGTGGACCACGGCAGCGGCTGCGTGACCGCCTACGCCCACCAGACCGCGTTCGTCGCCTCCCCGGGCGACGTGGTGACCGCCGGGCAGGAGATCGGCAAGGTCGGCTCCACCGGCAACTCCACAGGCCCCCACCTCCACCTCGAGGTTCGCATCAACGGCGCCGCCAGCGACCCCCTCGGCTACCTTCCCTGACGCCGGGGGTCAGCAGCCTTCGGGAGGCTCGGCGACGCCGACCACGTCGGTGGCGCTCTGGCCCGGCTCGGAGGCGGCCGCGCTGGGCGGGGGGGCCGCGGGTGCGGTGGCCGGCGGGGGAGCGGGGGCGGTGAAGAGGTTCTCCGCGTCGGTCCCCAGGACGAGTGCGAGTTCGGCCTCGGCCTCGGGTGCGGCCTCCGTCAGCACCCCGGGAAGCTGCTCGGCCACCACCTGCGCGGCGGCCTCGCCGCCGGGGCGGTAGCGCACGACGCTGCGCGCGACCGGCTCGGCGTTGCCCACATCGCCGACCGTGAAGCCGCGCTGGGTCATGACCTCCGCGCCGCGGGCGGCAAGCCCGCCCACGTCGGTCGCGTTCAGCACGTCCAGGACGATGTCGGA
>Ga0136615_10001455_pt1 | contig 11455 bp, 12 predicted proteins | sample AntDrymUQ2882206_2_FD_106647 | JGI IMG/M metagenome (GOLD analysis project Ga0136615, IMG submission 106647) | Polar desert sand microbial communities from Dry Valleys, Antarctica - metaG UQ288 (22.06) | ecosystem: Environmental > Terrestrial > Soil > Desert | place: Antarctica: Dry Valley...
CCGTATCGTGAAGCCCTCCGACGCCCAGCTGCTGAACGACTGGGCCATGGCCGCCTGCTACTCGGCGGATCCCGACGGCACCGTGCGCCTGCCCTTCGACCCGGCCACCGGTCGCATGATCCCTGAGGTGTGGGAGCGCTGGCTTGCCTGGGACCCGGTCCGCATGGTGCCTGCCCACGCCGAAGCCCTGCGCGGTCTCAAGGCGATCTGGATCGACGCGGGCCGCAGCGACGAGTACTTCCTCGACCTCGGCGCCGAGGCCTTCCGCGCCGCCCTCGCCGACATCGGCGTCACCGACATCGCCTTTGAGATCTTCGACGGCGCCCACGACGGCATCGGCTACCGCTACCCGCTCGCCCTTTACTACCTCGCCGAGCGCCTGTCCGGCTGACGCCGGCCACGGACTCCCGCCCGGGGCGCGCCCAGCCGGGCCCATCTTGGGTCCTACCGGCGCCGCCAAGAGCCCGGGAACCGAGGCGAACGGAATGCGTGACGCTTCACCCCTGCCCGACCGACACGGCTTCACCTGTCAGGTGCGCCGACGCTTCACCGTCACACGATGCTGAAGGACTCCAGGTGGACGCGGTTCGACGGCACGCCCACCTCCTTCAGCGCCTGCTCGGCTGCGGTGATCAGGCCCGGGGGGCCGCTCACGAAGAACTGCCGCGACTGATGGTCGGGGGGCAGGTGCTCGGCGAGCAGCTCGGCGTCCAGGTGACCCCGAGGACCGTCCCACTCGTCGTGTGGGTGGCTCAGCACGTGGACGACCCGCAGGTCGAGGCGCTGGCGCAGCTCAACCAGCTCCTCGCGGAACACCACGTCCTCCCAGGTGCGGTTGGCGTACAGCAGCAGGTGGGACCCGCGGTCACCGCGGTCGGCGAAGGTGCGCAGCATGCACATGATGGGTGTCACACCGATACCCCCGCCGATGAACACGAATCCGGTGGAGTCCTCGCGGTCCGGGCAGAACGCGCCGTGGGGCCCGTCCAAGTACACCGTCGTCCCGGACGGCACGTCCTTGACCGCCATGGTGTAGTTGCCCAGCTCCTTGACGGTGAACGCCGGCTGTGCGGCGGCCCGCGCGCTGGACGCGAACGAGAAGGGGTGCTCCTGGGCGCTCAGCGGACCGTCGCCTGGGAAGATCAACCAGGCGAATTGACCGGGTCGGAAGCGTCGCCCGTCGTGGCCGTCCGCGCGGAGCTCCAGCGTCCATGCCTCGCCGCGCTCGGCCCGTACCTGTGCCACCCGGTACGGCGTCCTGCGCAGCCGGCGTGGCCGCAGGAAGCGCTGGTAGGTGCAGATCGCCATGGCGCCGAGCACCACCACCATCCAGAACGCCCGCTGCGCGGGCGCGTCCGTGTAGTACCCCACGCGCAGGACGTGGACCAGGCTGGCGCCGAGGATACCGGTGGCGAGCAGCGCGTGCGTTGTCTTCCACAGCTCGTAGCGGATCCGCAGGCGCGCCCGCCCCAGCGACAGTCCCACCAGCACGAGCAGGCCCGCGAGCGCGGCGTAGCCGAACCAGGCGCGCAGCGGCACCGAAGCGGGGTTCAGCAGGACCCGGTCGCGCGGGTCGGTCACGAACAGGATCACCGGGTGCGCGATCACCAGCGTCAGCGCGACGAGCGCGGCGGCCCGATGAAAGCGCAGCGCGGCGTCGTACCCGATGCGCGTGGTCAGACGGGGGGTCCGCATGGTGGACAGGATCTGGACGATGAAGAACGACAGCGCGACGAACCCCAGGCCGACCGACACCTCGGTCCACACGTCACGCTGCGGCTGGGGTCCCAGCAGCGCCAGGAGGACGGGGGTGACGAGCACGGCGGCGACCACGCCGAGCCATCGCACAGTGCTGATCCGCATCCGACATCCCTGTCCGCGTCTATGAGGGCCTTGCGGGCGATGTTACGTGACCGCTTGCCCGACCCGGGCACGGGCGGATGCGTAAGGTTTCTGCAAGTGAACCGGGTCGCGGCGGTCCAGCCGACCGGGCGCGGCGGCTGCGCAGCTCAGGCGGGCTCAGGCGGGGGAGCCGCGGTCCGACGACGCGGCCAACGTCGAGAACTCGCCCGGGCAGGACGCAATCAAGCCTGAGTGCAACAGCCGTGATACTCGCCGCCGTCACGTGCTGACCTCTTGGCGCTCCCTACCCGAATCGCCCCAGACCCGATCCGCGGTGGCGGCTATCACCTCCAGCTTGCGGCGCTCGTCTTCCACGCTGATCGCGTTGCCGAGGGTGGAGGTGGAGAAGCCGCACTGGGTGCCGACCGCCAGCCGCTCCAGGCCCACGAGCCGGCTGGCGTCGTGGATGCGCGCCTCCAGCTCCTCGGTGGTTTCGTGGCGCGCCGTCTTCGTGGTCACCAGGCCGAGCACGACCACGGCCTCGCCGCGCACCAGCGACAGGGGGTCGAACCCGCCGGAGCGGTCGTCGTCGTACTCCAGCAGCAGCCGGTCGGCGGCGATTCGAGAGAAGACCGGCCGGGCGATGGCGTCGTAGCCGCCGCTCACCAGCCAACGGCTGCCCTGGTTGCCGCGGCACAGGTGGAACCCGAAGGTCGCCTCCGGCGCCGCGGCGATCACCGCGTTGTCCAGCTCGACGCCGGACTCCACCGACAGTCCGCGGCCCTGGTAGTACTCGCGCCAGGTCGGCTCGATGAACAGCGGGTAGTGCGGCGCGTCGAGCTGGATGTAGGTGCAGCCGAGGCGTACCAGCTCGCGGACCTCGTCGGAGAGGATGTCGACGACATCGGCGAGGAAGTCATCGAGCGTGGGGTAGGCGTCGCGCGAGCGCTCGGCCAGCCACAGGTTGGCGAACAGGCTGGGGCTGGGCAGCGTGATCTTCGCGATGCGCGAGGTCTGCGAGCGCAGGAACGTGAACTCCTCGGCCGCGAGCTGGCGGCGTCGCCGCAGCGGGCGGACCACCGCCATCTCGGCGGGGCGCTCGGTGCGCTGGTCGCCGACCACGTCGGAGTGCCAGTCACCCCACAGCCACGCGTCGATCGTCACGCCCTCGACGCCGTCCGTGGCCTCGGTCAGTGAGCTCTGGAACGACTCTCGGCGGAACTCCCCGTCGGTGACGACCGGGCAGCCCGCCTCCTCCTGCAGCCGGACCACGTCGGTGATCGCGGCGTCCTCGACCGCCTTGAAGGCGGCGTGGTCGAGATCGCCGCGAGCGTGGGCTGCCCTGGCCGCCAGCAGGTCTGGCGGCCGCAGCAGGCTCCCGACGTGGTCCGCGTGTGCGGTGATCACGACAGCAGGCCGGCTTCCTCGAGGAAGCTGGTGGCCACGTCGGCCGGGTCCTCCTGATCAATGTCGACACGGCGGTTCAGCTCGATCAGGTCCTCCTCGGTCAGCGCCGCGGACAGCTCGTTCAGGATCGACTCGACGTCATCGGTCAGGACCTCGGAGCGGACCAGCGGGATGATGTTCTCGGAGGGGACCAGGCCCTGGTCGTCCTCGAGCACGACCCAGCCGTTCTCCTCGATGATGCCCTGGGTGGTGAAGACGCGGCCGACGTCGATCTGGCCGCTGTTCAGCGCCTCGACGGTGAGCGGGCCGCCGGCGTCCAGCGCACGGAACTCGGAGAACGTGCAGCCGTAGACCTCCTCCAGGCCGGGCAGGCCGACGCGGCGGGTCTCCTCCTCGGCCGGGCCGCCGGCGACGAGCTGGTCGCAGACCTCGGCGAGGTCGGACAGGGTGGTGAGGCCGAACTCGTCGGCGGTCTCCTGGGTTACCGCGCTCGCGTCCTGGTCCTGGGCATCGGACGGCTCCAGCACCTCGAGTCCCTCGGGCAGGTTCTCGCCGAGGTAGCTCACGAGGCCCTCGGTGCTGGTGTCCTCCGGCTCCTCGCCACCGTTGACGAAGGTCGCCAGCGCGCCGGTGTACTCGGGAAGCAGGTCGATCTCACCGCTCTCGATCGCGGGGTAGACGACCTCGCGGTTGCCGAGGTTGGGCCGCTCCTCGACCTCGACGCCGGCGTTCTCCAGCAGCTGCGCGTACATGCTGGCCAGGATCAGCTGCTCGGAGAAGTTGGTCGAGCCGACGGTGATCGGCCCGCCCTCACCCTCGGCCGGCGCGGACTCGGACTCGCCGCCCTCCTCGGACTCGGGCTCGGACTCCGAGCTCGACTCCTCCTCGGAGGTCGCCTCGGCCGACTCCTCGCTGGTGCCCTCGGCGAGCGGATCGCCCTCGGAGGACGCGCAGGCGCCCAGGAGCAGCAAGAAGACCAGGGGTAGTGCCAGGGTGCGGAAACGCCGCATGGTGCTGCCTTTCATGTCGGAGACTGCTACGGGAGATGGGGAGGCTGGAACATGCCGGGCGGCGGGGCGCCCATCTTCGCGCCCACTGCCGCCTCGGCGACCCGGCTGGAGCGGGCCAGGCCCTTGGACAGCGTGGCACGCTGTACCGCTGCCAATCCGTACTCGGTGAGCAGCGCGAGCGCCGCCACGAGGATCGCGCCGGAGATGACCTCGGGGGTATTGCGCTGGCCGAAGCCGTCGATGATGTAGCGGCCCAGGCCACCGAGGCTGATGAACGCCGCCAGCGTGGCCGTCGCGATGACCTGCACCACCGAGGTGCGGATGCCGGCCATGATCAGCGGCTGGGCGATGGGCATCTCGACGCCGCGCAGCAGCTGCCAGCCGGTCATGCCCATGCCCTCGGCGGCCTCGCGCACCTCCGGGTCGACGGCGCGCATGCCCACGTAGGTGTTGGTGATGATCGGGGGGATCGCCAGTGCGACCAGGGTCACCAGCACCGGCAGGAAACCGATCCCGGCCACGATGAAGGCCAGGATGATGATGCCGAAGCTGGGGATCGCGCGGCCGAGGTTGGACACGTTGATGGCCAGCTGACCGCCCTTGCCGGTGTGGCCCAGGACCAGGCCGATGGGCAGCGCGATCGCGATGGCGAGCAGCGAGGCGATCAGGGAGTACGACACGTGCTGGAACACCCGGTTCGGCACGCCGTCCGCGCCCTGCCAGTGCGCGGGGTCCGCGAACCACTCCAGCACGCCCTGCCACACGCTCATCGGCTGCGCACCCCCCGCTCCCACGGCGTCAGCGAGCGCTGGACGAACAACAGCAGCAGGTCGGCGACCACCGCAAGGATGATCGACAGCACGAGCCCGACCAAGAGCGGCGTTGCGAAGCGCCGGCTGAAGCCGTCGATGAACAGCTGGCCCAGGCCACCGCTGCCGATCACCGCGGTGACGGTGATCAGGCCGATGGTCGACACCGTGGCGATGCGCAGGCCCGCGATGATGACCGGCAGCGCGAGCGGCAGCTCGACCGTCAGCAGGCGCCTACCCGCGGTGTAGCCCATGGCCTCGGCCGCGTCACGCACGTCCGGCGGGATGCCCCGCAACCCCTCCACCGTGTTCCGGATCAGGATGAGCAGCGTGTAGATGGTCAGCGGGATGATCGCGGTGAGGATCGACAGGCCGGTGAACGGGATGAGCAGCACGAACAGCGCGAGCGAGGGGATGGTGAACAGCGCCCCGCTGATGCCCAGCAGCGGGCCGTACATGCGCGGGTAGCGCAGCGCCAGCAGGGCCAGCGGGAACGCGATCAGGAACCCGAGCACCACAGGGATCGCGGTGAGCTGGAGGTGCTGAATCAGCCGCGTCACGATGACGTCGGCGTTGTTGCCGATCCACTCCCAGCGAATGAATGGCGCCGCCAGCACCGTCGTCACCGCATCACCTCCCAACCCTCACAACCGAGTTCCCGCCCCGCCCGTCCCCGACCACGCTAACCGACTCCTGCGACAGCGGTCGTTGCGAAGTCGTAAACGTTGCGAACGCCTTGGTGACGAGCGCGCTCGCGGCGTTCCCGGCTGGAGCTGGACACCGAGGCTGGTGCTCGGGAACTTCTCCTACGCGAAGCTCCCCCTGGTCAGGGACCTTCAGCAGGCGGGTGACGCGCTCGCTGCCCACGATCTGATCGCGGCGATCGCGGGCGACCGGCAGGCGTCCGCGGTCACCACGTCGCCGTCGACCTCAACCTCCCCGACCGCATGAGGCCGGCCGACGAGTTCCTCGTCCTCGATGCGGACGCAAGCCAGAGCTACGTGATCAACGCCGCCCTCGCTGGTGCGGACCTCGTCGTCGAGGGCCCCCGGCACGGGAAGTCACAGACCATCGCGAACCTGATCCTCACGCTGATCCGCGAACCTGATCCTCACGCTGATCGCTCGCGGCAAGCGGGCGTTGTTCGTGGCCGATGAAGCGCGCGACGATCGATGCGGTGCTCGGCAGGCTCGGGTCGCCGGACGTCGACCTCGCGAACCTGGTGCTGGACCTGCACGACGGCGCCGGCAACAAGCGCGCCTTCGCGCAGGAGCGGGGGCGGGCCATGGCCGATCTCGGCACCGTCACGCGTCCTGGGCGGTGAGGCGCGGCACCGTGCGCTGGAGCGCGAGCGCCAGCGGCTTCGCGACCAGAGCCATGCCCTGCACCGCGCTCGCGAGCCGTGGGGCTTCTCGGTGTACGACGTGCAGGCGGTCCTGCTCGGGCTGCCCGACCGCGCGCGGGCGGATCTGCGGTTCCCACGCTCCGTGCGCGTCGAGACTGTCGGGGTCGACGGGCCGTCCCCGCACATCGACCGCGAACCACCCCGGCCGGCCGTCTGGTCGTGCCTCGCCAATGCACCGCCAGGGTTGTTGGGTCGCGGCACCAGACTCCGCCCTGGCGCGAACCGCCGCCGCACGAACGACCTCGTCCTGCCACCCCGGCACGCAACGCTCCTAACCCTGTCCACAAGGTCAGAACGGACTCTACGCACGATTGGCAGGTTCTGGTATCCCAGCGCCGACCACCGGCAGGGGCAGCGGTGTTCACCAGGGGCCGAGCTCGAGTCCCTCCGGCCACGGGGCGCGGCCGATGAGCCAGGCCAGCAGGCGGCGCGGGTCGTCGGGTCCAAAGAGTCGGCTGGGCAAGCGCTCCAGTGTCCGGGCCAGCTCCCACTGCACGTAGTCGTCGGGCCAGTCGCTGCGCTCGTAGCCCAGCCCGAGGTCGACGTGGTGCACCTCGACCTCGCGCAGCCGTCGCAGTGGGCTGGCCGACGTGGGCCAGTGGTCTCCGGCGAGCAGGTCGGCGTGGGGCCAGCCAGCCCGCTCCGAGCGACACCAGGTCTCCTCCAGCCGCCCGCACCACGTCGTCAGGTCCGCCTCCAGCTCGGCGGCCGTGCGCCCCGCACCCTGCACGATGTCGGCGTCGCGCTGCTCGCCCCCGCCGGGGTAGCGCGCCACCTCCTCACCGCGCAACGCCCCCTCCAGGCGCCCGGCCTGGCCCTGCGCATTGCGCGCGAGGTGGGTGAGCACGTGCCCCACGCTCCAGCCCGGCAGCAGGCTCGGCCGCCGCGCCATGTCGTCGTCGACAGCCGCCGCGGTGGCCAGCAGTCGCTCGTGCGCCGCTCGGCAGACGGTGATGGCCTGGTCCGTTTCCACGTTGCACCCCCCGCGGCGTGTTCCTGCGGTCATCATGCCGCCTGATCCGGCGGCGATTGGACTGCCGCGGCCGGTGCCGCGATGCTCTCCGGCAGACATGGCAGGGAGGGAGGGGCGGCGTGGAGGACGAGGGGACGCTGGACGCGGCGCTGGCCGCCGCGGAGGGGCAGGCGGACGCCGCGCTGCGCCTGGCGACCGGTCTGATCGGTCAGCTGCGGCGCGTCAAGGCCGCAGCGGTCAGCGGGCAACTCCGTGACCTGCGGCGGGACCTCGACGGCACGCAGGAGGCCGCAGCCCATGTGGCCGCCGCCGCCGCGGAGCTGCGCGCGGGGTTCACCTTCGACGACCACGCCTATCTCGCCTCCGGGGCCTACACGAAGGAGTTGCTCGCGGCTGCGGCCGACGCGGGGGTCGAGGCCTTCGAAGAGGACGACCGGGTCCTGGCCTACCCCTCCGTCATCCGGCTTCTGCCGGCCGAGCGCGCGCTGGAGATCGACCGCCGCCGGGAGCGCAGGCTCCGGCCGTCGGTCGTGGTCCGGCTGCTGGCCGCGGCGCAGGGCCGGTCGCCGCGCTTCAAGCCGGAGCCGTTCCTGAAGTCGCTCCTGGCCGCCTACGAGTTGGTGGTCGCGCACGACCGCAAGCAGCCCGACGCCGTGGTGCGCCTGGTCGACGTCTGGGAGGTGCTCACCCTGCTGCCCGGGCAGGCGCGCGACTACTCGCGCCAGGAGTTCGCCCGAGACCTGTACCTGCTGGACCAGAGCGCCGAGACCGCCGTGCCGCGCAGCGGCCGTCGGCTGCGCTGGGCCGCCAGCACGGGGACCAGGGGCGCCGGGGTCCTCACCACCATCGCCCGCGGCGGGCAGCAGCAGCGCTACTGGGGCATCGCCTTCACCACCGAGACCACCGAGGCCGCGTGACCGTGGCTGCGCCGGCGCGCGGGGGACTCCCGCCCGGCGGGCTCGGCCTGGGCGTGGACGCCTACCTCGAGTTCGTCGGCGAGGAGTACCTGGCCGACTTCGTCCGGCGGGGCGGTGCGGCCGTGAAGCTGGCGGTGACCGGCGACGACGCGGTCGCCGCGCGCCTGCACACCGGCCTGGCGGCGGTGGCCGACGCGGAGGGCTACGTCTACGCGGAGGTGGACGCGGCGTCGGTCCGCCTGCACCTGGCCGACCAGCTGTTCTTCGCGGTGTCGCGGCAGGTCGACTGGCTGGCGGGCGCCGCGGGTACGGTCCGCGCCGCCTACCAGGCGGTGGACTTCCCGGCGGCGCCCGACGAGCTCACGGTCGCCGCCGTCGCCGAACACCACGAGGTCAACCCCGGCGAGCTGCACCGCAGCGTGCGGCGCCACCTCGAGCAGGCGCTGCTGGGTGACGCGGCGCTGGGCCACGAGTTCCGCCTGGCCGTGCACCGCCTCGCCCAGCACCTGCTGGGCCGCGGCGACGTGGACGACGCCGAACGCGACGCCGTGCTCGGTTGGCTGCGCGGCCAGAAGGTGCCGGCTGCGGCACTGCGATCGGCGTCGATCTACGGGCGGATCGGCCGGCACAGCGCCCGCTCGATGCTGACGAGCCTCGCTCGTTGGTTGGCCTCCGCCGGATCGGCGGGGCTGGTGCTGGACCTGGACCTCGCCCGGCTGGCGGTCGCGCGGCGCCCGCCGGCCCCGGAGCGCGACGGGCTCTACTACTCCAAGGCCGCGACGCTGGATGCCTATGAGGTCATCCGCCAGCTGATCGACGCGACCGACACGCTGTCGAGCATGTTCGTCGTGGTGACGCTGCCGCCTGGACTGCTGACCGACGAGGCTCGCGGCCTGCCCACCTACAGCGCATTGCACCTGCGCGTCGCCGACGAGGTCCGCGACCGGCGGCGGGCCAACCCGTACGCGGCGCTGGTGCGCCTCGACGTCCGCGTGGAGGCCGTGCCGTGACCGCCGTTGTGGGCGACCAGCAGGTCACCAGGAGGCGGGCGGTCGAGGCGTTGCGCTCCGGGGTCCCCAGCTGGGCGGCCGTGTCGGCCCTGGGCTCGGGTCAAGGTGACATCGAGGACCGGTTCCTCGAGCTGCTGGAGCGGGTCCGCGACCGTATGCCGAGCGAGCCGCCGGGGGGTCTGCTGGTCAGCGGCGGGTTCGGCGCCGGCAAGAGCCACCTGCTGGAGCATCTGGCTCACCTGGCACTGGACGACGGGTTCGTCGTCAGCCGGGTGGTGATCAGCAAGGAGACCCCGCTCCACGATCCCGTCAAGGTGTTCCGCGCGGCCGTCGAGGCGGCGGTGCCGCCGGGCGGCCACGGCGCCGCGCTGGTCGAGGCCGCAGCGGCGCTGGACACCGACGGCATCGCCTTCTCCGAGTTGGACAGGTGGGCGGGTGACGCCCGCAGCGAGCTGAACGAGCGCTTCGCGGCGAGCCTGCTGCTGTTCGCGCGGCGCGGGGCCGCGGACCCGGAGCTGAACGAGCTGGTGGTCCGGTTCTGGTCGGGCGACCCGGTGCGGGTGCCGGAGCTGCGTCGCCACCTGAAGGAGGTGGGCGAGCGCCGGTACCCGCTGTCCCCGATCAGCCTGCGCGACCTCGCGAGGCAGCGGCTGCGGTTCGCCGCGCGGATGTTCCGCGCGGCCGGGTACCCCGGCTGGCTGCTGCTGTTCGACGAGGTCGAGCTGATCGGGCGCTACTCGCTGCTCCAGCGTGCCCGCTCCTACGCCGAGGTGGCCCGCTGGGTCCACGGCGACCGTGACGACGCTGGGACCCCGGTCGGCGCGGTGCTGGCCGTCACCGACGACTACGAGGCGGCGGTGCTCAGCGGCAAGGGCGATCGCGAGCAGGTGGGCGCCAAGCTGCGCAGCCGCGGCTCGGCGGCCGACGACGAGCTGGCCGAGCGGGCGGAGGCGGGGATGCGCGCCATCGAGCGCAAGGCGCTGCTGCTCACCCCGCCCGACGATGCCGAACTCGACGCGACCTACCTGCGGTTGAAGGAGCTGCACGGCGAGGCCTACGGCTGGGACCCGCCCGACGTCCGCGGGCTCGAGCGGCTGGGCGCGACCCGGATGCGCCAGCATGTGCGCGCCTGGATCAACGAGTGGGACCTGACCCTCCTGGATCCCACCTTCATCCCGGCCACGAAGGTCGCCGACACCAGCGCACTGCACCCCAGCTACACCGAGGACCCCGACCTGGAGGGTTCGTCAGCCGTGGACGACGGCGCGGCCTGACCGCACCGGAGGCGTCGGGCAACGCCGTCAGCGGTAGCGCAGGACGCTGCCGACGCCCGCTCGCTCCGCGCGCTGGAGGATCAGGCGGGCGACCGCGAGGTCGGTGGTGGACAGGCCGCGGTGCCAGAACAGGGTGCGCTCGTCGGGGGACTCGCGGCCCGGGGCGTGACCGGCCACGATGTCACCGAGCTCGGCGTGCAGCGTCTCTCGGGTGAGCCGGCCGCTGTCGACGTGGGCGCGCAGGGTGCCGAGCGGACCCACGCCTGCCTGGCCCCAGTCGTCCACGACCACCTTGTCCATGACGTCGAGCAGGTCGAGCTCGACCGCGCTGACCGTGCCGTAGGGCACGACGAACGTCCCCGGCGTCACCCACGCGGTGCGCAGCAGCGGGGTGGGCTCGATGAGCCGGGAGGCCTCGACCATGATGTCGGCGCCGACGAGCGCCTCCTCGGCGGTCGCCACGGCGCGCACGGGTTTGCCGAGCTCGTCCGACAGCCGCAGTGCGAAGTCCTCGCGCGACGCGGGCCGCCGGCTGGTCACGCGGATCTCGTCGAAGTCGAACAGGTCGTCGAGCATCGTGACGTTCCACCAGGCGGTGCCGCGGGCGCCGATGTGGCCCAGCACGCGGCTGTTCGCCCGGGCGAGGTGACGCGCGCCGAGGGCGGTGAGCGCGCCGGTCCGCGCGTCGGTGATGAAGGTCGCGTCGACCACCGCGATGGGCGCGCCGGTGTCGGGGTCGAACAGGTTGACCAAGGCCATCTCGCTGGGCAGCCCGCGCGTGAAGTTGTCGACGAAGTCGCCGACGACC
>Ga0136615_10001456_pt1 | contig 11449 bp, 13 predicted proteins | sample AntDrymUQ2882206_2_FD_106647 | JGI IMG/M metagenome (GOLD analysis project Ga0136615, IMG submission 106647) | Polar desert sand microbial communities from Dry Valleys, Antarctica - metaG UQ288 (22.06) | ecosystem: Environmental > Terrestrial > Soil > Desert | place: Antarctica: Dry Valley...
CCCTCGGAATTCGCGGCCTCCTCGTGCTGCGCAGCGGCGGGAGCAGGTACGGAGCTTACAAAGGAGCTACAATCGGCAACCACACTCTCATAGTGGCTGGTACAGAGATCGGGGGCCGGTCAATGGAGTGGATCGTCTACGGCCGATCGAACTTCGTCAACCAGACGACTCATCGTGGCCGCCAACGCTGGTTGGTGTTGCCGTAGCTGAGTGGCAACAGCTGCCCGGCTGAAAGTCCAGTGGTCGACGGGCTGACCAGTTACCTCCTGCCATGCGATTGGCTGGACTACGGACTCAGCATTCTGTGAGAGGTACTCCTTCTCTTCAGGCGAGAAAGAGACGGATGCTTCGATTTGTATTGGTTCATCTACACTTCGGAAGAGCTTCCTGAGACTACTGCGATCCTGAAGGTTGATCTGGAACTCGCCAAACCACTGATGATACTCGTTGGCTGAGTAACCTCCGTAAACAGACTTTAGGAGCCGAATAGCATCGAAAACGCAGGATTTCCCCGAGCCGTTCTGGCCAGCGACAACGACGAAGCTACCGAGATCATTAATCTCGAACTGTCTAATTGCCCGTAAGTTGGTGATCTTCAAACTGTCAAATTTCATAATTGATCCGTTACCTACCCATATGCCGCCAAGAGGGTGTGCACCCTGTAACACAGCATCCACAAACTGCATCAGTGTAACTTGGGTGGTGTCGGAGGGGGGACTCGAACCCCCACGCCCTCATCGGGCACTAGGCCCTCAACCTAGCGCGTCTACCAATTCCGCCACCCCGACAGAGTAGCTCGCAGAGTATACGCGCCGCTCCCCAAAGGGTCAACGCCGCGACACGGAGGGACGACCGGAGAGAATCGGGGCGGTATGTGCTAGGTTTTGCTGGTGAGCGGAAAGTGGATACTCGCCGCGTTCGTGGCCGGCTGCGGCGCCTTTGCGGTGGCCGTTCTCCGCAAGGCGGCGAAGCGGCGAGTGGACGAAGGCTGGGCGACGAACTTTGCCCACCGGGGCGCGTCCCTGAGAGCATCGGAGAACACCCTGGAGGCCTTTCGCCTCGCGGCCCGGAGCGGGGCCGGGGGGCTCGAGCTCGACGTTCACATGACCTCCGACGGACGCATAGTCGTGATCCACGACGACTCCGTGGATCGCACCACGGAAGGCACGGGTCTCGTGCGCCGTATGACGCTCCACGAGGTACAGAGCCTCGACGCCGGCTACCGCTTCACCCCGGATGAGGGAGCAACTTATCCTTACCGGGGACGGGGCGTGCGGGTGCCGGAGCTCAGGGAGGTCTTGCGCGAGTTCCCGGATCACAAGGTGAACATCGACATTAAAGAAGAGCAGCCCGGCGTGGAGGCCGCCCTTCTAAAGACCATCACCGATGCGGGCGCCGGGGACCGCGTGCTTGTCGTCTCCGAGATGCCGGCCGTCGTGGAGCGCGTAAGGGAACTGTCGGGGAACAACATCTCGACCGGCGCCTCCCGGCAGGAGATCAGGGACTTCTACCGCATGAGCAGGCTGCGCCTGGAGTTCCTCTTACGCCCCGCTTACGACGCCCTTCAAGTCCCGGTCGAGTACGGGGGGCGCGAGGTGGTCACGCCCCGCTTCGTGAAGGCCGCCCACGACCGGGGCGTGCGGGTGGACGTCTGGACGATAGACGACCCTGAGGAGATGCGCCGCCTCCTCAACCTCGGCGCCGACGTCATAATGACCAATCGTCCGGAGGTGCTCGAATGGGTGCTGGGGGAGCGGTGCTAGGAACCGGCGGCTCGCCGACGCCCTACCTAAAGTCCACGAAGCCGAGACGACACAAACGCACGGATTTGGCTCGACTCGGCCTATAAACTGGTTGTGGGGCGGAAGAGACCCGCGCCGTGATCCCGCGAGGAAACGGAGACCTGGTAGTGATCGAGGATTCCATTGTCAAAGACCCTGCTCTCGCCCCCGAGGGGCAACGCAAGATCGACTGGGTCGCCCAGCACTCGCCCGTCCTGAATACCATCTCCGAAAACCAACTCGCCGATGGGGCGCTGCGAGGGCGCAAGGTAGCCATGACCATCCATTTGGAGGCGAAGACGGCGTATCTGGCGCTGCTCTTGTCGAAGGCCGGGGCAGAGGTGACGGTCGCCGGGAGCAACCCGCTCTCGACCCAGGACGACGTCTGCGCGGCACTCGTTGAGCGGGGGGTGCGGGTCTTCGCCACCCACGACCCAACCGACGAAGAGTTCGAGCGGTACCTGCACCAGACCCTCAAGACCGGAACCGAGATCCTCGTAGACGACGGGGCCGAGCTGGTGAGCCGGCTCGTCGAGCACCACCCGCAGCTCGTCGAGAACGTGCTGGGCGCCTCGGAGGAGACTACTACCGGCATCCTCAAGCTCAGGGCGATGGAGGAGGAGGGAGTCTTGCCCTTCCCGGTCCTCGCCGCCAACGACGCTCGCATGAAGCACCTCTTCGACAACCGCTACGGCACCGGACACTCCTCGCTCGTCGCCCTGCTCTCCAACACGAACCTCTTCATCAGCGGGAAGGCGGTCGTAGTGATGGGGTTCGGCTGGGTGGGGCGGGGCCTCGCCAAGTACGCTGACGGGTTGGGGGCTCGCATTATCGTTTGCGAGCCGGATCCGGTGAAGCTCCTGGAGGCTTACGCGGAGGGCTACGAGGTCATGAACTCGATCGAGGCTGCGGGAGTGGGGGACGTCTTCCTGACCGGCACGGGAAACCTGAAGGTCCTCGCCCGGGAGCACTTCGAGAGGATGAAGGATGGGGCTCTCCTCGCCAACGCGGGCCACTACGACCACGAGTTCGACCTGGCGGCTTTGGGGGAGATGGCTTCTTCTTCGCGCGAAGTGCGCAAGAACGTGACCGAGTACGAGCTGCCCAACGGTCGGCGGCTGCACGTCCTGGCGCGCGGGCGGCTCGTCAACATCGCGGCCGCCGACGGACACCCGGTCGAGATCATGGACCTCACCTTCGCCGTCCAGGCCCTGGCCGCGCATCACTTGGCGAAGAACGCCGCTACGATGCGGCCCGGTCTCCACACCATACCCGCCGGGATCGACGACCTTGTCGCTCGCGCCAAGCTCGCCTCGTTGGGCGTCGAGCCCGAGGAACTTACCGAAGAGCAGATCTCCTACCAGAAGAGCTGGCGATGGGAGCCGCAGGCAGTGGATAAGAAGTCGAGAGCCGATGGCTAGGACGATAACTATCCGTTACGCAGGCTTCCGGGAGTGCCCGAACTGCGAAGGGCGGGGAGACGACGGGGCGGCATGGCGGCCTCTTCTTTGCAAGCGGTGCGAGGGGCGGGGGAGGCTCGTGACAAACGTGGAGGTGGAGGACTCGGTTCGGGGAAAGCTGCCCCGGTCAGACTACGACTTCAACACGAAAGGCGAGGTCTTTCTAGTGGACTTCGACGAGGATGAGGAGATTGAAGTAATTCGTCCCAGGGACCGCTGGGGCTGACGCAGACCATGAGCTAGAGGCCCCGGGCGACGGCCGAGCCGCCGCCCACGAAGACGACATCGAACACGGCCCACTCCAGGTAAGAGGGCTGGGAGAAGTTCGCAAACCTCTCCGCGTAGCCCTCCTGGTCTCCGACGCCGGCCAGGCCGAGGGAGAGCGGGAAGAGCGACCACGAGATTGCTGTGGCCCCGATCCACCATGAAGAGCGACGCCAGGACACCTCTCCAGCCGTCCTTGATCAATAGTGTATTTGTCTATACTCCTGTAGTATAGGCGGTATCTCGCGCCTGCAGCGCCGCCAGGACGGACTTCGCGTCCAAGCGGCTCTTGAAGGGGATGACGTCTCCCTGCGTCGCGGTAGACAGGGTCTCGGGCGAAGCGCCGAGAGACTCGGGGGCGGCGATGAGGACCCGGTGTCCGCGCCGCGCGGCCTCCCGCAGGAGCGCGACCCGCTCCACGAGGTGCCGTTCGGACCAGAAGCCCAAAATCTCCAGGTGAACCTTCTCACCGGTCTTTGCGTTCCGGAGCGCGAAGTCCGGGACCAGCGCGGTCTTGAGCTGCGGGATGGGGAGTATTCCCGTCCCCGGCTCTAGCTCCCAGCCGTCCTTGTCCTTCGCCCGGTTCCAAGCCTTCGCGAACGCCTCGCGCACGTCGCCTTCGCCAGCGTCCGCCGGACCTTTGTAGTGGCTTGCGAGTCCGGGGGCTTCGGAGTCGAGTTCCAGGATGGCATCGCGGCCCTTCCAGGAGACGCTCGCGTGGAGTTGCCAGGGTCCGGTGAGGAGGAGACCGGGGATGAGCTTGGCGAGCCTCAGGCCGTACTTGCGCGTCGAGCCGAAGAGGGAGAGCGGGCCGTCGAGGCGGAGCCTGTAGCCGCGTGCGGTGGGTTCGAGGTTGTAGATCAGGCCGAGTAGCTTCACGTAGTGGAAGACGAGCCGAGCGTCGGCTTCTTTCCCAAGGTCCACGGTAAGGTCCTGCGCCGAGTAGAGGACTCCCTGTATCTGGGCGACGTTGTAGCGTGTGATCAGGGCCTCGCGAGCAGGCGGCTCGAACTCCGCGAGAAGCTGCGCGCCTTGCCGATCCGCGTACATCAAGGTTGCGGGTTCCTCCACCCCGGTCTCTCTGGAGACCTGCGAGAGCAAATCCTCGCGGGTGCTGCCTTCTAGTAGAGTGCCCTTCTCCGAGGGTGGCTCGGGCAGGGAGGCGGCTAACTCGAAGAGCCGGGTACGCAGGGTGTACGGGTCGGCCTCGGTCGGGGGCGCCCACGTCGCCTTCTCTTCGAGTAGCTTCGCGAGGGCACGCAGGATCTTGAACCCACGCCGGGCGTCCAGACGCGGCCCGAGCTCCTCCTCGAGGAGGGACAGTTCGGCCTCCAGCCGCGCCCTGGGCTTTCCGACGTGGCCGGTGTAGAGGGTCACCAGGGCTTCGGCTACCTCCCGGGCGCGTTCGTCGTCCGGCGAGAGCCGGTGGGGGACGAGCTTCCCGCGCATCAGGCGGGCTATGACGTGCTCGCCACGGAGCACTAGGGGTTTTTGCCCGGTTCGTTCAGTGGGGTTGGCGCTTTGGGGTTTGGGGCCTGTTCAGTCGGACTCTGGGTAGACGCCGAAGGTTTGCTCGAGATCCGTCGAGTAGGTCACCAGGGCCTTTGTCTGGCCCTCGCGGTCGGCGTACTCGACCATGACAGCGGGAGGCCTGCCGCCCCTGTCGTCGAACTCCATCACCACTACACCGCGATCGCCGGCCTTTACACCGACCTCGGGCAGGTCCTCGGGAGCTTTGATCTCGTCGTACTCTTTGTACGTTCTTACGCTTTCCATGCCACTATTTTATCCTAACCCTATCGGCGCTGTTGGCGTCTCCACTCGTCGGCGTTTATGTACATGGTGATCAGACGAGGATAATCTTCCCCAACGTCGTAGATCCACCCCGTCGTGACGGGCGCCTCCTCGCCGCTCGGCCCCCTTATCGACAGCTTCACCGAGTAACGCCTTCCATACTCGTCCCGGCGACCGGGCTCCGCTGGCTGATGGGGAAGGCTCTCTACCACAGCGTCCCGAAGCTTTCCCCAATTTCCTTCGCTGAACCCGAGTGCCGCGAAGGGCCTGCGCTTGTCTGGATCCAGCAGCGCATACCGGATTTTGCTCTCCGGTATCCACGCCCTCTCGAAGTTCTCGAGCGCCTCTGGGTGAGGTCTTCGGCTACTCATCTGGCCGGCAGTCCGGCGAAGGACTCCCGTCGGCGGCGCGAGGCGGCCTCGTCGCCGGTGCCCTCGGTGACGAGCTCGTAGAGGATGGCCCTCTTGCCTTCGCGCGGGCGGAGGACGCGACCGAGGCGTTGGACGTACTCGCGGCGGGAGGCGCTGCCGGCGAGGATCACGGCGACGTTTGCTTCTGGCACGTCCACGCCCTCGTTGAGGACGTCCGAGGCGATGATGGCCCGATAGCGACCCTCGCGGAAGCGGTCCAGGATCTCCTTGCGCTCCCGGGCAGGCGTCTCGTAGGTGATGCCGGGCGCGAGAAACCGGGCCGAGAGCGCGTAGACCTCCTCGACGCTCTTGGTGAAGACGATGCTCCGATCCTCCCAGTGCCGCTTGAGGAGGCTCTCGAGCGTAGCCCCCTTGCGCTCGGCGGAGGCCCGGATCTCACGCCGCCGCCGCGCCGCCAAAAGCGCCTCCCTCCCCCCCGAATGGCTCGTCGACGCCACCATGATGAACCGCTGCCAATCCTCGGGAGAACGTATCGATAGGCGATGCTTCTTCAAAAAGTCCCGGTACACCGCGTCTGCCTCCTCGTACTCGACCCGCTCGGCGGCGGTGAGCTCGACGGGGATGGAGACCGTTTCGTAGGGCGCCAGGTAGGTGCCGGCCAGGTCCTCCGGCGACCGGCGGTACACCACGGGGCCGACGAGCCCGGGCAGGAGCTCGTGCCCGCCGTCGGGTCGCTCGGGGGTGGCGGTGAGGCCCAGGGAGTAGGGGGCGAGGAGCATCTGCGGGATTACCGCGTACTTCTCCGCCGGCAGATGATGCACCTCGTCGTAGATGACGAGCGCGAAACGGTCCCCGTAGCGTTCGGCGTGGATGTACGCCGAGTCGTAGGTCGTCACGGTGAGCGGTGTGACCTCGTGGTAGCCCCCGCCCAAAAGCCCGACCGTAACCGACGCGCCAAACGAGTCCGAGAGTATCGAGTACCATTGCTTCAAGAGGGCGAGGGTGGGCACCACGACGAGCGTGCTCCTCCCCGCGCGCTCGATAGCCCGCACGGCGACAGCCGTCTTTCCGGCCCCGGTGGGCAAGACCACGGTACCCCGCAACTCCTCCCGGCGCCAGGCGGCAAGGGCCTCCCTCTGGTACGGGCGTGGCTCCATCGCAACCCGGGATTCCAGAGAGAGCTTCTCGAAACGGGCGGCGCGATCCTCGTAGGGCGTGCCCGATTCGCGCAGAGCCAGCACGGTCTCGCGATATGCGCCCGCCGGCGCCCGCCACTGCTCGGTGCGACTGTCCCAGACAAAAGGTTCCGGGGGCCTGCCACCGCCGGCGAGTAGGGTGCCGGATTCGTAAGATAGCTCGATCATGCAGGGAAAGGATACCTGAGACCGCGACGCCTCTCATCGGTAAACTATCCCCTCGCCGGCGGCACAGAGCGAGGAGCCTGGACACGAGAACACCGACGAGACACTTTTGCCTTTCGGTCTGCGGCGCCCTCTGCGCGCTCGTGGTCCTCGTCGCGCTCGCCGGATGTGGGGGAGAGGTGTCCCGGTCTTCCGGAGAGGCGGCGGAGGAGACCCAGACGGAGAACGCGGAGACGACGGAGGAGGCGACGAGCCGGTTGAGCGTACGGGATGCGGTGGGGCAGATGTTCGTGGTGGGCATGGACGGCACGGAGCCGAACTACTACGTCGAGAAGATGGTCCGGGAGCGGAACGTCGGCGGCGTCCTCCTCCTGGGTCACAACCTGGAGTCGGAGGAGCAGACGAAGGTGCTCACGGGCTCGCTGCAAGGCCTCTCTCTGGAGACGGAGCCTGCTATCCCGCTGTTCGTCGCGGTGGATTACGAGGGCGGGGAGGTAGGGAGCGCCCCTTGGGTATCGAAGCAGCCCTCGGCGGCGGAGGTCGGGGGCAGGGCGGAGCCAGAGGAAGCTCGCCGAATAGCTGAGGAGATAGGGCGCGAGCTTGGGCGCGGGGGCGTGAACACGAACCTCGCGCCCGTGGTGGATACGGGATCCGGGTCTGCGATCGGGAGCCGCTCCTACGGGGAAGACCCAGCACTCGTCGCCCTTATGGGCGCCGCTTCCGTCGAGGGTTCCGAGATGGCCGGCATCGTCTCCTCCGCCAAACACTTCCCCAACCACGGCCCCGCCCTCGAAGATTCGCACGTCGCCAGACCCGTCGTGAACCACGACTTGCAGACCGTTCTGCGGAGCGACCTCGCGCCTTTCCGCGCGGCGGTCGAGGCTGGGGTACCGATGGTGATGGTCGGCCACCTCGTGTATCCGGCACTGGACCCCGAGAGGCCCGCGAGCCTCTCGCCGGTTGCGATCGAGCTGTTGCGCGAAGAGCTTGGCTTCGGCGGCGTCGTAGTTACGGACGACCTCATCATGGAAGGCGCGAGACGAGGCGGCACGACTGCCGACGCGGCCCTCCGGGCGGTCCAGGCCGGGGTGGACCTGCTCATGATCTCCGGCCCGCCCGAGGATCAAGCCGCCGCCTACGACGCGGTCGTGGCCGCCGTGGAGTCCGGGGAGATACCGCGTGAGCGCATCGACGCCTCCGTCGAGCGTATCGAAGACGTCAAGGATCGCTACCCGCTCTACAGCGGAGATTAGCGTTCGGGTAAAATGAACGCGGTGGAAGGAAACGGGGAAGGCTTCCGGAGACCGGATCAGGAGGAGCAGGAGGTTCCGAGGTGGCGGAAGTCACAATAGAGGACGTAAGCAAGGTCTATCACAAGGATATCGCCGTTGTCCGGGACATGAGCCTGGTTATCGAGGATTGGGAATCAAGCAGACATTCACGGAGGAGCAGTGCGATGGCAGCGGTGAACGCTTCCGCATCTTTTAGGAGCGGCCGCCTCAACGCGGTCCTCTTCTACGTGGTCCTCGTCGACTTTGCGCTGCCGCTGACGGTCGTTATCCCCAGCTTCGCGGCCGTTTATAAGGTAGATTACGGAGCACAGGCCGCCGCGGCGGTGGTGGTTACGATACCGCTAGTGGTAGTGGTCCTGATCTTCCAACGCGGAGTAGTCGCCGGCCTGACCGCTGGGACCGTAGAGGAATGAGCTCCCGGGGACTCCCGGGGCTAGAAAGGGCATGGAGAGCCCTGAGCCCGAAAGCAAAAGAGAAGTTCTGGACGCGGGACCTGCGGCCGGGCGTGAACCTGCGCTCGACGTTCCTCGCCACCGACTCGACGGTGCGCCCCGATAGTCGCGGGACGCCGTACCTCTCGCTGAAGCTCGTGGACAAGACGGGCTTCGTGGACGCCCGAATGTGGCGGCTCCCCAGCGAGCTCCTCAAGGGCTTCGACGATCCCCAGTACGTCTACGTTGAGGGCCACGCCCACGAATACCGCGGGATGCTCCAGGTCAAGATCGAGCATCTCAACGTCCTCCCAAAGACCGAGATCGAGGAAGAAGACTACCTGCCGTCCACCGAGAAGGACCGCAGAACTCTGGCCGCCGAGCTCGTAGAGGTCGGCCGGAGCTTCGAGGATGCGCACCTGAAGGAGCTCTTCGAGCGCATGGTCGACGACGAGGAGCTTTGGGAGGCGTTCTGCTCGGCGCCCGCGGCCAAAGGCATGCACCACGCCCGCATCGGCGGGCTCCTGGAGCACTCGGTCAGCTGCCTGAGGATCGCGAGAACGCTCGCGGAACTCTACCTGGTCAACCGGGACCTACTCTTCTTCGGGGTCGTCTTCCACGACGTGGGCAAGACCCGGGAGCTCTCCTGGGAGGGTGGTTCTTTCGCCTACACTACACCGGGCCGCCTCCAGGGCCACGTCGTGATCGGTGACCGCATAGTCGCCACCCACGTTGCGCAGATTCCTGACTTCCCCGAGGATCTGGCCCTCCAGCTCTCGCACATCATGCTCTCCCACCAGGGCGAGCTGGAGTACGGCTCGCCCGAGCAGCCCAAGACCCTCGAAGCCCTGCTGGTGAACCTCGTGGACAACCTCGACGCTCGGGCCGCCATGTTCCTTGAGACCACCCGCAACGTCTCCCCCGGCGGCTGGAGCCACCACGAAAACCCTTTAAGACGAGCCCTCTACATCCCGGAGCCGCCCGCTTCGGAGGCGGGCCGCGACACGGAGCACGCGGCGGAAGGGGAAGCCGCCGAGTAGGGAGCCGGCGCGGTTACTAGCGGACGACCTTTACGGCGTCGGCGAACCCAGGTCGGCCGGCCACCAGGCGTAGACAGCGTAGCTGCCTCCCTTGGGCGTCTTTACCCTGTACTTCGCGCCTTTGTAGGTCGTGTCCGGGCTCGTGTACTTGTAGTTCGACCCGTAGCGTTGCGAGCTGTAGGAGCTGGTGCTCCAGTTGCTCGCGGCGTGGAAGCGGTTCGAGTTGGCGTTGTCGACTATCTGCGAGTAGGTGGTGGTTGGCGTTTGCCAGCATACTGGCGGACGAGGCTCATGTACTTGTTCCAGTCCCAGTAGCGTCCCGGGTCGTAGTGGGTGTTCGGGTAGGGGACCTCGACGTGACCGATTATGTGGCGGCGGTCGATGGGTATGCCGTACTTCTTCGCCAGGGACGCCGAGAGCTTGGCGGACGATCGGTACATGGCGTCGGTGAACCATCTGGGGTTGGAGACGTAACCCTCGTGCTCGATGCCGATGCTCGTCTGGTTATAGGGCCAGTTCCCCGCGTGCCAGGCGATGTCCTTCTCCCGAACCGACTGGCCGACGAAGCCGTCGGAGGAGCGGACGGTGTAGTGGGCCGAGGCCTGGTGGGTGGAGTTCTGGAAGGCGTTAATGGCGCTCGACCAGGACCCCTGGGTGACGTGAACGACTATCTTGTCGATCCGGTTGGAGCTCGGGCGGTTTGCGGCCGTGTAGTTGTAGGAGGAGGCCCCGTACCACGTGGCCCCTGAGTAGTCGGCGGCCCGGGCCGCCTGGGTGGTGAGCATCTGCTGCGGTTCGGCGCCCTCCTGAGCCTCCAGCGTAAGCTTCTCTCCGGCGGAAGTCTTCGCGGAAACGCCGTCCTTCAGCACCTCGTAGACCTGCTCGGCGTAGAGGGGACCGCCCCCGTACTCCGCCACCGCCTCGTACCACTCGTTCAGGTCTTCGGGTTTCGTCTCCCCTTGTACCTTTGCGAGGACGGCCGCCCCGCCGCGGATGTTCCGCGCGCGGTCCTTCTTTAACCGCTCCTCGGAGATTCCCGAAAGTGTGGCCGCTTCGCCCAAAGTGTCCTCGGAGGGGTTCTGGACGAGTTGCATAATCCCGTAGCTGCCCCGGGCCTCGGGGGCCCCTTCTCCGGGCTCTACCTCTTCGTCGTCGCTAGCCTCGGGTGGCGGCATCTCCCAGCGGGTGTTGACGTAGCCCATCGCGAGGAGCAGCTCTTTGGGGACCTCGTACTCTTTGGCTGCCGCCTCGAACTCCGCGTCCAGCGAGCCCGTCCTTGCCTCGACGCTCGCGCCGGGGCCCACGATCCCCGCGACGACGGTCGCGCAGAAGGCCAGCAAGATCAACACCCTGTAGTTCATATCTTTTTACACCTTCGAGATCGCCGTCTTGTGTCGATGGAGACCGTCTCCTTCTCTCGGACGGATCAGCAGGACGCACTCTCTCACGACGCGCCAGGCGTCGCACCCTACTAAATGAGGATTTTCGCCGACCGAAAGTATGATAAAGACGACATCGGGACTTCGCGGGATTACTAACAAACTATCTCAAAAGGGATAGACGACGCTGACGCCGATACCACAGCAGGATGCAGGCCACCTTGATCAACCCCAGGTAGTTGGCGGCCTTCTTCTCGTAGCGCACCAGGATAGCCC
>Ga0136615_10001457_pt1 | contig 11449 bp, 13 predicted proteins | sample AntDrymUQ2882206_2_FD_106647 | JGI IMG/M metagenome (GOLD analysis project Ga0136615, IMG submission 106647) | Polar desert sand microbial communities from Dry Valleys, Antarctica - metaG UQ288 (22.06) | ecosystem: Environmental > Terrestrial > Soil > Desert | place: Antarctica: Dry Valley...
CGGCGATCATCTGCGCCGGGTCCATCCGGTAGACGTGGTCGGCGCCGAAGACCGCGATGTAGTCCGGACGCTCGTCGAAGACGAGGTTGAGGCTCTGGAAGATGGCGTCCGCGCTGCCGGTGTACCAGCGCCTGCCGAGCCGCTGCTGCGCCGGCACCGTGGTGATGTACTGGCCGAGCACGCTGGACAGGTGCCAGGTGGTGGAGATGTGGCGGTCCAGCGAGTGCGACTTGTACTGGGTCAGCACGCAGATCCGGTTCAGACCGGCGTTGACCAGGTTCGACAGCACGAAGTCGATGAGCCGGTAGTTGCCGCCGAAGGGCACGGCCGGCTTGGCACGGTCCGCCGTCAGCGGCCACAGGCGTTTGCCTTCGCCGCCGGCGAGGACGATGCCCAGGACGTTGGCCGGCAGTCCGGTCACGTGGCCGACCATAGTGCGGCCATGGACGTCGAGCCAGGTGAGGAGCCCCACCTCAGCCGTCTGCGTGCCGGACCTCACGCGAAAGATCCACCGGCGACGCCCTAGCGTCTGCACGGTGCGGATCGGCCTGCTGACACGCGAGTACCCACCGGAGGTGTACGGCGGTGCCGGTGTGCACGTCGGCCACCTGGTGCCGGTGCTGCGCGAGCTGGTCGACATCGACGTGCACTGCTTCGGCGCGGCCCGTGACAACGGCAGCGGGGCGTACGCGCACACCGTCCCGGAAGGCCTCGCCGGCGCCAACCCCGCGCTGCGCACGCTCGGCGTCGACCTCTCGATGGTGGCCGGGCTGGCCGACGTCGACCTGGTGCACAGCCACACCTGGTACGCCAACATGGCCGGCCATCTGGCCAAGGTGCTCTACGACGTGCCGCACGTGTTGACCGCGCACTCGCTGGAACCCCGGCGGCCGTGGAAGGCCGAGCAGCTCGGCGGCGGCTACCGGCTCTCCTCCTGGGTGGAGCGCACCGCGTACGACCACGCCGACGCGGTGATCGCGGTGAGCGAGGGGATGCGCACCGACGTGCTGGACTGCTACCCGTCGCTGGACCCGACGCGGGTGCACGTCGTGCACAACGGCATCGACACCAACACCTTCCACCCCGACGCCGGCCGCGACACGCTACGCGCTGTCGGCGTCGACCCGCACCGCCCGATCGTCGCCTTCATCGGACGGATGACCCGGCAGAAGGGCGTCGACCACCTGATCGCCGCGGCGCACGACTTCGCGCCGGACGCGCAGATCGTGCTGGCCATGGGTGAGGCCGACACCGCGGAACTGTCCACGAAGACCGCGGGCGACGTGGCGCGGCTGGCGGCGGGCCGGCCCGGCGTGGTGTGGATACAGCGGATGCTCGAGCCCGACGAGGTCCGCCAGCTGCTGTCCGCGGCGACGGTGTTCGTCTGCCCGTCGGTGTACGAGCCGCTGGGCATCGTCAACCTCGAGGCGATGGCGTGCGGGACGGCGGTGGTGGCCTCGGACGTCGGCGGTATCCCCGAGGTCGTCCTCGACGGCCAGACCGGGCTGCTGGTGCACTTCGACGAGCGAGACCCGGCCGCGTTCCGGGCGGGGTTGGCGGCCCGGGTCAACGAGGTGCTCGCCGACCCCGACCGCGCCGCTGCGATGGGCGCCGCCGGGCGGGTGCGGGCGCACGAGGAGTTCTCCTGGCGAATCGCCGCGGAGCAGACGGCCGAGGTCTACCGGGTGGCAGCCAGCCGCTGAGCTGCGTCCCACAACCTGAACGAACGGCACTTTCGTCCGATAGGGCTCTACGAGAGTGCCGTTCGTCCGGAGGCTGCCGACTCATCGGCGGTGCGCCGGCGGGCGCGGTGGGCGGCCACCGCTGACCGGTTCGCGCAACCGTCGGAGCAGAAGCGGCGGGTGGCGTTGCGGGAGGTGTCGGCGAAGACCCTCCGGCAGCCGTCCGCGGCGCAATGTCCGTGGCGTTGCACCCCGAACTCCGAGACCAGCATCGCCATCGCGAAGGCGGTGGTGGAGCGGACCCTGGCCAGCACACCGGCCTGTGGCGGCGAGTAGTGCAGGTGCCACGGCCGCCCGTCGTGGTTGGACAGGTGCGGCCCGATCTCGACGTCGGCCAGCAGCGCGTTCACCGCGACGGATGCGGCGTCGGCGTCCGGCGCTTCGAAGACCGTGCGCAACCGGCGAGCCCACGCGCGCAGTTGGTCGTCCAGTGCGCGCGGCGCCTTGCCGACCAGGTAACCGTGCTGCTCGAGCAGCTCCGGCAACCTACCGGCCGGCACGGTGGCCGCAGTGACCTCGTTGACGAGCTCCACGGCGGCACCGAGCGCATCACTTCGGTAACCGATGAAGTCCATTGACCACTTACCTCTGCTATTCTGGTTCTGTAAGGACTCAAGGTAGTACAACTCTTACCATAGGAGATGCTTTCCCGTGCACTGCCAGAACTGCGGCCGGCCGATCGATCAGATGCGCGTGCTGTCGAGCCACCCCACCTCGGACGGCCTAGTCCGTTACCGGAGCTGCGATTGCGGTGTGGTCGCCGTCGAGCTGTTGGGTGCCCAGACCCTGACCAGCTCCACCAGCGTGCGGGCCGCGAACCCGGTCGCACCCTCGACCGTCTCAGCGTAAGGCCGATCCGCGCGCGCCGGGCCGGCGATGTCCAGGTGCGCCCACGGCAGCGCATCGGTGAACTCGCGCAGGAACAGCGCGGCGCCGATCCCACCGGGCCCGGGGGGAATCTGACGGACGTCGGCGATCTCGGACTCGACCTCCTCGGCGACGTGCGCCAGCAGCGGCATCCGCCACAGCCGTTCGCCGGCGCGCTCTCCCGCGGCCAGCACCGCATCGGCAAGCGTGTCGTCGCTGGCCAGCAGCCCACCGGTGCGCAGGCCGAGGGTGACCTTCATCGCCCCGGTGAGCGTCGCGACGTCCACGATGGCGTCCGGCGCCAGCTCCCGAACCGCGTAACCCAACGCGTCGGCCAGCACCATCCGCCCTTCGGCGTCGGTGTTGGTGACCTCGGTCGTCGTGCCGTCGTACTGGGTGACCACGTCACCTGGTCGGTACGCCGAGCCGGAGACGTGGTTCTCGGCCATCGGGACCAGCGCGGTCACCCGCACCGGCAGCTGCAGCCGGGCGATCGTGAGCAGCGCGGCGATCACGGCGGCGCCGCCGGCCATGTCGGTGCGCATCAGGTGCATGCCCTCGGCCGGCTTGATCGAGATGCCGCCGGTGTCGAACGTGATGCCCTTGCCGACCAGGGCCAGGTGCCCCTGCGCGCCGGCCGGCGCCCAGTCCAGCCGGAGCATCCGCGGCGGGCTGGCCGAGCCACCGCCGACGGCGAGCACCCCGCCGAAGCCCTCGGCCGCGAGCCGCTCGGCGTCCCACTGCTGCGTGACGATGCCCGGGACGGCTGCCGCCAACGCGGTCGCCGTGTCGGCCAGCCACTGCGGCGTCTTGACGTTCGACGGGCTGTTGGCGAGGTCGCGGGCCAGCGCGGTGGCCGCGGCCAGCTCGGCGGCGAGCTCGACGCTCGGGCGGGCGGTGTCGATGTCGGCGACGACCAGCTCGACGGACGCTTCCGGCGGAGCAGGCTTGTCGCTGACCCGGTACCGGTAGGCACCCAACCGCAGGCCGAGGACCAGGGCCTTCAGCGAGTGCTCGTCCAGCTCACCGACAACAAGGCTGGCCGCGTGCGGCGCGCCGTCCTGGTCGGAGCGCAGGGCGCGAGCGAGCGATGCCCCCGCGGCGGCGTAGTCGGCGCGTTCACCGGCGCCGATGCCCACCAGCCACACCGCGGGCAGCCTGGCTAGCTCGCCTGCCTTGCCGGTCACGCCCGACGACGGCAGCACTCCGGAGATGTCGTGCTCGTCGGCGCCGGGGCCCAGCCGCAGCTCCGAGTCGACGGCGACCACCGGCTGGCCGCCGCTGGACGTGGCCACCACGGTGACCGCCGGCAGCGGGGTCGGGAGCTCGGGGAGCTCCGGCGCCGTGCTGGTCACGCGCTGGTCACGCCCTGGAAGCGCTCAGCCGGCGGCCGCCTTGAGCGCGTCGGAGAGCTCGCCGGCCTCCTCGGCGGACATCTCGACGACCAGCCGGCCGCCACCTTCCAATGGAACCCGCATCACGATGCCCCGCCCCTCCTTGGTGACCTCGAGGGGACCGTCACCGGTCCGGGGCTTCATGGCCGCCATCGTGTGCTCCCTCCCTGCCGCTAAGCAGTGCCGCCATGCGCGGGGAGAGCGCAGGGCGAGTGGAGACCAATTCTTCCTTATTGCTCCGACCGAGGTGAAACCGAGGCGATCACGGCGCGGCGCGCCAGCAGCCGGCGAGGTGATCGTCGACCAATCCGGCGGCCTGCATGAGCGCGTAGCAGGTGGTCGGGCCGACGAATCGCAGGCCGTGCCGCTTGAGCTCGCGGGCCATCGCGGTCGACTCCGCCGTCGTGCTCGGCAGCTCGTCCAGGGCGGCGGCGCGCGGCCCCGAGCGCGTGTTCGGCGCGAACGACCACAGCAGCTCGTCCAGCGGCTGCTCCAGATCGAGCACCCGCTGGGCGTTGTGCACGGTGGCCTCGATCTTGGCCCGGTTTCGCACGATGCCGGCGTCGGTCAGCAACCGGTCGACGTCGGCGGCGTCGAACCGCGCGACCTTGGCCGGGTCGAAACCGGCGAACGCCGAACGGAACGCCTCCCGCTTGCGCAGGATGACCAGCCACGACAGGCCAGACTGGAACCCCTCGAGGCTCAGCCGCTCGAACAGCGGTACAACCCCGTGCAGCGCGACGCCCCACTCGGTGTCGTGGTAGTCCAGGTACTCGGGCGCCGAGCCGGCCCAACCGCAGCGCGCCCGGCCGTCCGGCCCGACGAGCACGCTCACCGGTCGGAGCTCACCGGTAGGCGCTGGCGAACCGGGCGAAGCGCCGCATCGACAGGTCCAGCCCGGCCCGCATCGCCGGCCGGACCAATGGCCAGCCCAGCTGCCCCAGCATGCCCAGCGGCAGCATCAGCTCCTCGGTCCAGGAGAACACCGAGCCGCCGTCAAGGGGCGTCACCTCGAAGATGCCGAGCCCTCGGACCACCCGGCCAGTGTGCCGCACGACGCAGCGCCTCGGCGGCTCCCACTCGACGATCTCCATCGTGTCCGACACCCCGACCCCGGCGATCCCGGTGACCGCGGCCACCCGAGAGCCGAGGGACTCGCCGTCGCCCTCGACGAGCCGCACCCGGGTGCCGAGGATCCATTCGCCCTGGCGCTCCCAGTCCATGGCCGCGCGCCAGACCTGCTCCGGCGGCGCGTCGACGTCCACCGTCACGTTCACCCTGGCGTCGATGCCTGCGCCTCCAGCTCGGTGACCTTGGCCGCCAGCGCGTCGCGGTCGCGCCGGACCGTTTCCAGCTCGCCGGCGAGCCGGTCCAGTACCCAGTCGACCTCGGACATCTTGTAGCCGCGCAGCACCTGCTGGAACCGCAGGTCACGCACGTCGCGCGGCTGGACGTCCTGGGCTGGCAGCTTGGTCGGCGTGGCACCCGGCGGCAGCGGCGCCAGCTCCTCGCCACGACCGAAGAGCAGCGAGACGCCGACGAAAACCACGCCGGCCACCACGATCATCACCAACAGGTAGATCAACGCCGTCCCCACGCTGCGATCGTGGCATGCCGACCCAGTTACCGCACGAGGATCTCCCGCATGGGTGGTCGCTCGGACACGTCGGCCACCTGGACGTGCGGCAGCCACTCCTGCTCGATCTGGACGAACTGGGTGACCGCGCCGCCTGCGTCGGGCAACCCGCAGCGGTGCAGGGCGGCGGCCAGGATCTGGCGGGCCATCACGCCCAGCGAGACCAGCGAGCGGTTGCGGTGCTTGCGCACCCCGAGGTTGACCTGCGCCAGCCCGTTCAGCCCCAGCAACGAGTGGGTGTCGAGCAGCAGCCCGATCTCCACGCCGTATCCGGCCGCGAACGGCACCGACTCCAGCAGCTCGCGGGTGGCGGCGTACTCGCCGCCGAGCGGCTGGACGATGCCGCACAGCTGCGGCCGCAGTGCCGCCAGCAGCGGGCGTACCAGCAGCTCGGTGACCCGGCCGCCGCCGGTGTCGATCTCCACGGTCTCCAGGCGCAGCGGGCGGCGGTAGAAGCCCTTGACCAGCGCCACCTCGTCGTTGGTCAGCAGCGGGCCGATCAGTGCCGGCACGAACCCCGGATCGAAGTCGACCAGGTCGGAGTCCAGGTACACGATGATGTGGCCGGTGGTGGCGGCCAGCGATCGCCACAGCACCTCGCCCTTGCCCGGTATCGGGCTGAGGTGGCCGACGACGTCGGCGCGGCGGACCACCCGCGCGCCTGCCGCCTCGGCCACCGCGATCGTGTCGTCGGTGGAGCCGGAGTCGATGACGACCAGCTCGTCGACCAGCGGCCGCTCGCCCAGGGTCATCGGCAGTATCGCGGTGACGATGGCGCCGACGGTCGGCTCCTCGTTCAGCGCCGGCAGCACCACCGACACCGTGCGGCCCCTCTTGGCGGCCACCAACTCGCTGGGCGTCCACGTGGGACGCTGCCAGGTTCGCTCCGCGAACCACCGCTCGACCTCAGGCTCCATCCCCGACCTCCTAAGCCAATGCTCGGACACACCGGGCTGGCATACGGATGCCGCGGACGCTGGCCACCATCTCGACGGTTCGTCGGGTGGCGGCCACCTCATGCGCCCTGAACACCCGCACACCCGCCGCTGCGGCCAATGCGGTCGCTGCCAGAGTTCCCTCCAGCCGCTCGGTCAAACCGACACCGAGGGTCTCCCCGACGAAGTCCTTGTTCGACAGCGCCATCAACACCGGCCATCCGGTGGCGACCAGCTCGCCGGCCCGGCGCAGCAGCTCGAGCCCGTGCCAGGTGTTCTTGCCGAAGTCGTGCGCCGGGTCGATCAGGATGCCCTCGCGCGGCACGCCCAGCTCGACGAGCCGCTGCGCCTGCGAGGTGACCTCGGCGATCACGTCGGCCACGACGTCGGTGTAGCGCACCCGGTGCGGGCGGGTGCGCGGCTGCGCCCCCCCGGCGTGGCTGCAGACGATGCCGGCGCCGTAGCGGGCGGCGACCTCGCCGAGCAGCGGGTCCGCGCCGGCCCAGGTGTCGTTGAGGATGTCCGCGCCTTCGGCACAGGCCAGCGCGCCGACCTCGGATCGCCAGGTGTCCACGCTGATCAGGACGTCGGGGTGGGCGGCGCGGACGGCGGCCACGAACGGCACCACCCGGCTGATCTCCTCGGCGGTGTCCACGACGTCACCCGGCCCGGCCTTGACTCCCCCGATGTCGACGACGTCCGCACCGTCGTCGATCGCGGCCTGCACGGCGGCCATCGCGGCGACGTCGGTGAAGTTGGCTCCCTGGTCGTAGAACGAGTCGGGTGTGCGGTTGACGATCGCCATGACCAGCGCCCGGTCCGACGCGGGTTCGCGGCCGTGAAATCGCAGGGGAGCGCTCACATGGCCGATGGTGACACGGCCTAAGCCGGCATGCAGGCCTCCAACGCAGTCGGCAACCCGCTGGCAACCGTGCAGAAACGTAGCGCGTCAGTCAGGGTCAATGCGCGAGCTCCCAGGCCCGGTATGCCTCCTGGACGACCTTGACGGCCTCGTCCACGTCGTCGGTCAGGTGCAGCAGCTCGAGGTCCTTGTCGTTGATCTTGCCGCCGCGGTGTGCGGTGTCGGCCAGCCAGTCGTAGAGCCCGCCCCAGTACTCGGTGCCGAGCAGCACCACGGGAAACTTGGTGACCTTCTTGGTCTGCACCAGCGTCATCGCCTCGAACATCTCGTCGAGCGTGCCGAACCCGCCGGGCAGGCAGACGAACGCCTGGGCGTACTTGACGAACATCGTCTTGCGCACGAAGAAGTAGCGGAAGTTGACCCCCAGGTCGATCCACTGGTTCATGCCCTGCTCGAACGGCAGCTCGATGCCGAGGCCGACTGAGAGCCCGCCGGCCTCCGAGCAGCCGCGGTTGACGGCCTCCATCGTGCCCGGGCCGCCACCGGTGATCACCGCGAAACCAGCCTCCGCCAGCGCGGTGCCCAGCCGGCGGCCGAGCTCGTACTCGGGGTGGTCGCTGGGAGTGCGGGCGGAGCCGAACACGGTGACCGCCCGTGGCAGCTCGGCCAGCGCGCCGAAGCCCTCCACGAACTCCGCCTGGATGCGCAGCACCCGCCACGGGTCGGTGTGCACCCAGTCCGAGGGGCCGCGGGAGTCGAGCAGCCGCTGGTCGGTGGTGGTGCCGTCCGGGCTGAGGTTGCGCCGCATGGCGCTCAGCCTATGGCGGCGTCGAGTCGAGATAGCGGCGCAGCACGGTCGTGGCCTCAGTGATCTTGGCGGTGTCGACGTGTTCTTCCGGGGTGTGCGCGAGGTTGGGGTCGCCGGGGCCGTAGTTGAGCGCGGGGATGCCTCGGGCGGCGAAGCGGGAGACGTCGGTCCAGCCGTACTTGGCGGCGGGCGCGCTGTGGGTGGCCTCGAGGAACTCGCGGGCGGCCGGCGCGTCCAGGCCGGGGAGGGCGCCTGCGGCGAAGTCGACGATTTCGACGGCGAGGCCGTCGAACACCTCGCGGACGTGCTTCTCGGCGGCGTCGACGTCGCGGTCCGGCGCGAAGCGGAAGTTGACGGTGACCGCGGCGTGGTCGGGGACGATGTTGCCCGCGACGCCGCCCTGGATGCCCACCGCCTGCAGCCCCTCGCGGTAGACGCAGCCGTCGATGTCGACCTCACGCGGTTGGTAGGCGTTGAGCCTGTCGAGGACCTCGGCGGTGCGGTGGATGGCGTTGTCGCCGAGCCACGAGCGGGCGGAGTGGGCCCTGCTGCCGTGCGTGGTGACGACCGCGCGCATCGTGCCCTGGCAACCGGCCTCGACGGCGCCGTTCGTGGGTTCGCCGAGGATGGCCAGGTCTGCCTGGAGCCAGTCGGGACGGTTGCGCTCGATGCGGCCCAGGCCGTTGCGGGCCGCCTCGACCTCCTCGCAGTCGTAGAACACCGCAGTGAGGTCGTGCCGTGGGGTCGGTGTTGTCGCCACGAGGTGGGCGATGACGGCGACGCCGGCCTTCATGTCGGAGGTGCCGCAGCCGTAGAGGGTCTGGCCTTCGCGGTGTGACGGAAGGTTGTCGGCAAGCCGGACGGTGTCGATGTGGCCGGCGAGCAGGACACGCGTCGGGCGGTCCAGCTGCGTGCGGGCGAGGACCGCGTTGCCGTCGCGAAGCAGTTCCAGGTGCGGCGCCTGGGTGCGCAGTGCCTGCTCGATCGCGTCGGCGAGCCGGGTTTCGTCGCCGGAGACGCTCGGCACGTCGACCAGCGCCGCCGTCAGCTCCACGGGGTCCGCGCTGAGATCCAACACCGGCCGCACGCTACCCGTGCACGGCTCTGAGCCGGTCCAAGCCAGGGTGTCGTGCGCGCCCCTTTGCTCTGCGCACTCTGACGCACCACCAGCGTTCGCCGGGCGTGTCGGACGCCGCGGGCCGCTGGGCGCACACCTTTGCTCTGCGCACTCTCACGCACCACCTCGGTGACCGAGAGCCGACACGCCAGGCCGACGGGCCGGTGCGTCAGAGTGCGCAGAGCAAAGGGGCCCGCGAAGGGGTGTCGGGGTGGGCCAGAATCCGAGTTGTCCACAGGCCCACACAGAGGGCTGGTCAACTGACGGGGTTGCGGCGCAGCCTCGAAGCATGGAGTTCGACGTCGTCGGGACGGTCCGTCGGGTACGGCGGATCGCCGACCTCAGCCAGCGCGAGCTTGCAGCCAAGGCAAGCGTCTCGCACAGCACAGTCGCAAGAATCGAGGCCGGCACCGTCCTCCCCAGCCTCGCCATGCTCGATCGACTGCTCGCGGTGGCGGGACTTGAGCTCGCCATCGTCGACCACGAGTATCGCCTCGTCCTCCCCATGCTCGACCGCGATGACATCCGCGACGGCGCCGAGCGACGCTATCCCTCGCACCTGGACACCGTGCTCGATCCGCGGCCCGGCGAGTGGTGGGGCGACCGGTACGGCCTCGCGCGCCCGCCCGAGACGTTCCGCCGAAGCCGGGCCAAGCGCGACGCCCAGCGCAGGCTCAGCGTGTGGGACGTGCGGGTCGCGCAGATGCGTCACGTGCCGTACCCGGGGCTGCCCCGCGGCTGAGATAGCGTTAGCAACCGTGACGAGCAGCTTCCGCAGCGAAGGCGCTGCCGGGATCGGCCTGGCCACGCACGACGCTGACGGGGCCGCGCTCGACACCTGGTACCCATCGCCCGCGCTGGGCACCGAACCACCCGACCCCCAAGCTGAGCTCGACGAGCTCGCCGGCGACGACAGCGACCGCGCCACCTCCACGACCGTCGTTACGACGGTGATCGACTCGCTCGCCGACCCGCCGGCCGACGTCCTCGACGTCTACCTCCGGCTGCACCTGCTGAGCAGCCGCCTCGTCCGCCCGCACGAGATCAACCTCGACGGGATCTTCGGCCTGCTGCCCAACGTGGTCTGGACGAACCACGGCCCGTGCGCGGTCGAGGGCTTCGAGCTCACCAGGGCACGTCTGCGCGCCCAGCACGGCGCCGTCACCGTGTACGGCGTCGACAAGTTCCCGCGGATGGTCGACTACGTGCTGCCGTCGGGCGTGCGGATCGGCGACGCGGACCGGGTCCGGCTCGGCGCGCACCTCGCGCCCGGCACGACCGTCATGCACGAGGGCTTCGTCAACTTCAACGCCGGGACGCTGGGCACGTCGATGATCGAGGGACGGATCTCCGCCGGCGTCGTGGTCGGCGACGGCTCGGACCTCGGCGGCAGCGCCTCGATCATGGGCACGCTCTCTGGCGGCGGCAAGGAGGTCATCTCGGTCGGGCAGCGCTGCCTGATCGGCGCCAACGCCGGAATCGGGATCTCCCTCGGAGACGACTGCGTGGTGGAGGCCGGCCTGTACGTCACCGCGGGCACCAAGGTGACGCTGCCGGACGGCTCCCTCACCGCGGCCCGCCAGCTGTCCGGCAACGACGGGCTGCTGTTCCGGCGCAACTCGGTGACCGGCGCGGTCGAAGTCCGCCCCCGGACCGGCAGCGGTATCGAGCTCAGGGCCGAGCTGCACGCGCACAACTGACCATGCCAACCTCCGCACCCCGTCCGGCCGTTCGGATGGCCCATCCGATCGAGCTGCCCACCGAGCTGCTCGACCTGCCCGACTCGCTGCTCGCCCAGCCCGGCGACCCAGCCGTGCACCACGTGCGCGCCGCCATCGACCTGCGGCTGCGCGCCCTGCTGCGCCACGACCCGGGTACCCGCATCGGGCGCGACATCGAGCACCTGCACCAGATGCGGGTCGCCGTGCGACGCATGCGCGCCACGCTCGAGGCCGCCCGTCCGCTGCTCGAGGCCGCCTGGGCCGACGGGCTGCGCGCCGAGCTGGGCTGGCTGGGCCGCGCGCTGGGCCCGGTCCGCGACCTGGACGTGATGCTGGAGCGCTTACGCAGCGAGTCCGCCGACTTCGA
>Ga0136615_10001458_pt1 | contig 11441 bp, 11 predicted proteins | sample AntDrymUQ2882206_2_FD_106647 | JGI IMG/M metagenome (GOLD analysis project Ga0136615, IMG submission 106647) | Polar desert sand microbial communities from Dry Valleys, Antarctica - metaG UQ288 (22.06) | ecosystem: Environmental > Terrestrial > Soil > Desert | place: Antarctica: Dry Valley...
TCCCCCTACAGGGTTCCGGTGGCGAGGCTGGCCGCGGCGCAGGCGAAGCTCGGAGCTGCGAAAAGCTCATCGAAGTAAGGGCTTAGGCGAAGAAAGAAACGGCCCCCGACAAATTCGGGGGCCGTTTCTTTGATCGAATTTTGAGATCGAGCTAGCAGGGTTTGACGTGCAGCGCCCGCAGCTCGGGAAGGATCGACGGGGGAACTCCACCCTGCTGCCACGACATCTCGACGGCGCTTGCAAACGAGGTGATCTTCTTCGTCTTCCCCTCCCAGTCGAGCAAGAGGTTGGTGAAGCCATCCTTCTTGAACTTGCGGATCTTCATGCCTTTGGGATGAAGTGTCCACTTCTTCTGCAGGCGACCCGTACCTGATCCGCCGCCGTTGGCGTCGACCACGAGGCTCGTCTTTACGGTCCTGGACTTAGTGGCACCGAGGCGCGTGCCCTTGGGGGCCCGGTTGTGGACCTTGCCCGTCCCGCTGGTCTGGACGCCGAGCTTGCTCTTGACCTGCTTCGCGCACCAGTCGTTCTGGGGTTGAACGCGCGTTGCGAACCAGACGGCGCCGAAGTCCCGGTTCGCGTTGTTGTCCTTGGTCGGGTCGTAGCGGTAGAAGAAAGTGCAGAACTTGTACCTCGAGGTCACCTTGCCGGAGGTTTCGTGACGCCGGAACTTGCCGGTCTTGCAGTCTCTTCCTCCGAAGGTGTCCCCGTCATATGTGAGGGGGCCCTCCTTGTTGGGCTTGCTGCTGGGGTCGAGCTGGGCGGTAGCCGACAGCGGAGTCACCGTCAGCGCCAGGGCACCGGCTACAACGAGGAGCTTCTTCACTTACACGTTCCTCTCTTTTCGAACCGGTATGTAAGGCCCGAGGTAAGGGCGTCGGGGGGATCATCGATCGCCCAAGATACCTCCGCCCCCGAGGCGAAGTTCAGAGGCTTCCCACGCAGTCCCGACCAGCGTTGCCTGAACACGCGTGACGTGTCCGTGGTCGTCGTCGAGTGCCTAAGCTTCTTCGGGAAGATCTTGATGGTCTCGGACACGGTGCCCGTCTTGGCGCCCGCCCCGTTCGCATCCGTGCCGAGCTTAACTCGAAGTTGGCGGGAGCTGCCAGTTCCTTGGGTCTTCTTCGGCCTCGTTGTGTGGATCTTCGTGTCCTTCGAGACGAAGAGGTCCGATGCCACCCGGCGAGCGCACCACCCGTTACGGGGCTCGACGCGGCTCTGAACCCACACGACGCCGAAATCGCGCTCTTCGTCGTCCTCGGCGAGGGGGTCATAGGTGTAGAAGAGCACGCAGGTTTCGGACCGAGCTACGGTCTCCATCCGCCCGGTCTTGGGGTTTCTCCACTCCTCGATCGCCCGGCTGCACCGGCGCTCGTCGAAGTTGAGGGGGCCGCTCCGTTTAGGTGGGGGGCGAGCCTCGGCCCCCGGCGCGAGGAGCGCGACGAGGCAGAGCGCGACGAACAGCGCCAGCGACAAAGTGCCCCGGGAAACCGTCTGACTCGTAACTTCGCCCTCCATAGCTTCGTCAGGTTACTCCCGCCAGAGTCATCGTCATAGGTGGGTGCTAGCTTGATTTTCATGACTTACAGGGAAATGACGGAGCGAACCGAGACGGAGACGCTGGCGGCTGAGGCCCAGTCCGCACGCCACTCGAGGGGCAGATCGATCTTCGAGGCCGAGGACGCCATCCGCACGGCCTACCAGCGCGACCAGGACCGCATCGTGCACTCGAAGGCGTTTCGGAGACTGGGGCACAAGACACAGGTGTGGCTGGCCCCCGAGGGCGACCACTACAGGGTGCGCCTGACACACACCCTCGAGGTCAATCAGGTGGCGAGAACCATCGCCCGCGCCCTGCGGCTGAACGAGGATCTCGTCGAGGCCATCTCTCTGGGTCACGATCTAGGCCACACTCCGTTCGGGCATCTCGGCGAGGCGATCGTGGCCGAGTTCCATCCCGGCTTCAAGCACAACCTCCAGAGCGTGCGCGTCGTCGACGTGCTCGAACGCCTCAACCTCACCTGGGAGGTGCGGGACGGCATTGCGAACCACACCTGGTCGATGCCGATGCCGGCCACGCTCGAGGGCCAGATCGCTCGCTACGCGGACCGCATCGCTTATCTCAATCACGACATCGATGACGCCGTGAGAGCGGGCGTACTGCAACCCAGGGAGTTGCCCGCCGGCACCCTCGCCGTGCTTGGCGAGAGTCACTCGGGCAGGATCACGACCATGGTCACCGACCTGGTCAAACGGTCGAAGGACCTCGACGAAATCGCCATGAGCTCCGAGGTCTTCCAAGCCATGATCGACACTCGTGACTTCTTGTTCGAGCATGTCTACCTGGACAGGGTCCCCCCCGCCACCCGCAAGCTGGTGCACGAGGTCATCACCACCTTGCTCGAGCACTACTCCGTGAACCCGATACCGGAAGCGGATGAGTCCCAGTGGGAGGACGACTCCGCCACCGGGGATCCCCGGATCGCGGCCGTCGATTACGTCGCCGGGATGACCGACCGTTACGCTCTGCGGATTTTCGAACGGATCACGGGGCGCCCGGCCCCCGCGGTGGTCGCAATGGTATGAAGCAAAGGGCCCGGCCACGCGCACCCTTGTGACCGGGCCACTAGAATGGAGGTCTTCCTCGCCGGCAGTCGCCGGCGCACGCTCCGGCGGCGTTCGGCATTTTCGGTAATCCGCGCCCAGAAGACCTAGAAGAGATCGGCACGTATGGCGAAGATCAATCAGCAGGACATCGATACTCTGCGAGAGCGCGCGGACATGATCGAGGTCGTATCCGGCTATACGGCGTTGAAGCGAGGCGGCACGAACACGATGAAGGGCCTGTGTCCGTTCCACTCCGAAAAGACCCCCTCGTTCACCGTGGACCGAGCGCGCGGGCTTTTTTACTGCTTCGGTTGCCAGGAGGGTGGCGACCTCTACAAGTTCGTCGAGAAGGTCGAGAATCTGGCCTTCCCCGAAGCCGTCGAGTGGGTGGCGCGCAGGTTCGGTTACGAGTTGCGCTACGAGGAGATGCGTCCGGGCGAACAGGCGGCGCGCGGCATCAAGGCAAGGCTGCTCGATGCGAACGCACAGGCGGCGTCGTTCTTCCACAAGACGCTCGTGGAGTCGCCCGACGCGGCTGACGCCCGTCGCTATCTCAAGAGTCGCGGCTTCGGCAAGGACGTGGCCGAGCGCTGGCAGCTCGGATACGCGCCCGGACGCAATGCACTGTGCAGGCATCTGTTGTCCGCAGGGTTCTCCGAGAGGGAGATCGAACAGGCTGACCTCGGGCGTCGCAGTGAACGTGATCGCTCCCTCTACGACACCTTCAGGCAACGGATCACCTTTCCGACTTGGGATCTGCAAGGAGGCGTTGTCGGTTTCGGAGCAAGGGCCATGGGAGATGCACAACCCAAGTACCTCAATACCTCCGAGACACCGGTCTTCTCGAAATCGCGCGTCATGTATGGGCTGAACCGCGCCAAGTCCTCGATCTCTCGAGGTACGGGCGCGCTCGTTGTCGAGGGCTATACGGACGTCATCGCTCTTCAAGAAGCGGGCATCGAAGAGGCGGTTGCCACGAACGGGGTGGCCCTTGGCGAGACGCACTTTGAACAACTGAAGAAGTTCGGGCACCGAGCGATCTTGATGCTTGATTCCGATGCCGCAGGTCGGGGCGCGACCGAACGTAGTTTCGACGTTCATCACAGGCTCGGCGTCGAGGTGCTCGTTGCGGCGTTGCCGCCGGGCAGGGATCCCGCAGAGGTGGTTGCGAGCGATGGCCCCGAGGGAATTCGCAAGGTGATCGGCGAGGCTCAACCGCTGCTCGAGTACAAGGTCGAACAACTTCTCGACAATGTCCCATTGGACACGCCGGAGGCTCGGTCCCGGGCGGTTGGCGCGGTGGCCCAAGTGCTAGGGTGGCACCCGGATCCGATTGCCCGGCACGAGTACATGTTCATGGCTGCGCGACGCATAGGTGTGGATCCGGAGGTGGTGCAGCGGGCTTTGGCTGAAGTGCACATCTCAACGGATGCTTCCGCCGACGCTTCTGGACGTGAGCGAGATCGCCGCCTTCCTGAGCGTGTGAAAGTCGAGCGAGAGGCGTTGCAGTTGCTGTTGACGGGAACGCGCGACATAGGACAGTGGGCGGATACGGTGTCCGAGTCCGACTTCACTTCGCCCGCCCGGCGCGAACTGTTCCGTGCCGCGCACGCGTTGGTCGCGTCGAACGGGACGCAGCCCTTGGCGAGCATCGCCGGTGAGATGTCGCCGGATGCGCGCTCGCTGTTCACGGAGTTGACGGTGGGCGCCGAGATCCCCGACGAGGAGGATTTTGCTCGCCGGTGCGAGGAATCGTTTGTGCGGATTAGGGTTTTCAGCTTGGAACGAGATATCAAGAAACGCAGGGAAACGCTTCAGGACATCAATCCCGTCGTCGATCCCACTAAGCACGACTACCTCTTCACCGAGCTGGTCAAGCTCGAGGCTGAGCGCCGCGACCTGCTTCGGAGAATCAGAGGGACTGTATAGACATGAGCAAGCGAATACCTACAAATGCAGCGGACGACGACCAACCTGTCGTCGCGCCCGCAGCCACGATTACCCAAGTGTCGCCGGCGCACGCTGAGGTCGATGCGATCGTGCAAGCCGCGCGCAAAGAGGGCTCGATCACGAACGCCGATCTCGCAGAGAAGCTTGCCGTGCTCGAACTCAATGTGGACGAGACTGATGCCGTCTACCAACGGCTCATCGAGTTCGGAGTTGATGTGGTCGAGGACGAGGCCATTGTCGAGGAAGAGCCGGAGACCCTGCCGGAACAGCCAGCCGCCCCGGAAGAGGACAGGGTGCGCGCTCGCAAGGAAGTCGACTCAGCGCTCAAGGCCCCGACCAACGATCCGGTTCGCATGTACCTCAAAGAGATCGGTCGAGTCGCGCTCCTTACCGCACAGGAAGAGGTCAATCTCGCCAAACGCATCGACGAGGGTCTCGCGGCGGAGGAAAAGCTCAACGAGCTGGGTCCCTCTCCCGACCGCAGCACCACCGAGGTGCGGGACCTACGTTTCACGATGCGGGACGGTCTCATGGCCAAACGTCACCTCGTCGAGGCGAACCTGCGACTGGTCGTGTCGATCGCCAAGCGTTATGTGGGACGAGGGATGGCCTTCCTCGACTTGATTCAAGAGGGCAATCTCGGGCTCATCCGCGCGGTCGAAAAGTTCGACTACACCAAGGGATTCAAGTTTTCGACCTACGCGACCTGGTGGATACGCCAAGCGATCACGCGCGCCATAGCGGATCAGGCCCGCACCATTCGTATCCCCGTGCATATGGTCGAAACCATCAACAAGCTGGCTCGCATCCAACGCCAACTGCTCCAAGACCTTGGACGCGAACCCACTCCCGACGAGATCGCCACGCAGATGGAGATGACGCCGGAGAAAGTACGCGAGATCCAAAAGATCAGCCAGGAGCCGGTGTCACTCGAGACACCGATCGGCGAAGAGGAAGACAGTCACCTCGGCGACTTCATCGAAGACTCGGAGGCGGTCGTACCGCTCGAGCGCGCCTCCTTCAAGTTGTTGCAGGAGCAACTCGAGTCCGTGCTGCACACGCTGGCGGGGCGCGAGAAGGAAGTCATCCGGTTGCGCTTCGGCCTCGTCGACGGACAGCCGCGCACGCTTGAAGAAGTGGGCAAGAAGTTTGGCGTCACGCGCGAGCGCATCCGACAGATCGAATCAAAGACGCTGAGCAAGCTGCGACACCCGTCGCGCAGCCAGAAACTACGCGATTACCTCGAGTAGAGAACTCTCGGAACGGACAGAGCCCCGGTCGCCCGGGACCCTGCAGATGGCTTCAGTTAGATGATGGCGGGGGCGCGACGGAGAGGCCGGAGCGGTCGTCGGTCTTGCGGTCGCGGACCTTCTCCTGGACTTTGCTCACGCCGCCGGACGCCCTGTCGCGCGCCTGCTCGTAACCCGTCTCGACGGCGTCCTTCGCCTTGCCCGTCGCTCGCTTGAACTGCGGCGAGGTCAGGAGGTTGTCGTAGAGCCGTCGAAGCTGCTCATAGCGTTCGTGCCCCGCCTTTGCGCCCAGGACATAACCGGCTCCGAATCCCACCATGAACCCCAGCTTGCCCATCTGTCAGGCCTCCTCAGGTCGTTGACGTTTGACCCATCGTATGCCCCGTTCCCCCATGCTCAACCTGCACGTATTATGTGAGCCTCCGATCGGGGGTAGCTCAACCGGCAGAGCGACCGGCTGTTAACCGGTAGGTTGCGGGTTCGAGTCCCGCCCCCCGAGCCCCTGCCTTTGCCATGAGCGCTCCCGGCTCCGCATGGCTCCCCTCGTCACGACTCGCCGACAACCGAAACGAGACGGGTAACGTAGGGCGCATGTCACCTTTGTTCGCCTCCATACCGTCGCCGCCGGATAACACCTTCGCCGTCGGACCCCTCGAGATTCACTTCTACGGCCTACTGATCGCCACCGGCGCGATGCTTGCGATCGCCATAGGTCGGCGTCGCTATGTCGCGCGCGGAGGCGATCTCGAGGTCGCCGACGGCGCTGCCTTCTGGGGCCTGGTGTGCGGCTTTCTCGGTGCTCGGCTCGCCTATGTCTCGACCCACCTCGACCGCTTCGAGGGCCGCCCCTGGGCGATCCTGTTTATCTGGGAGGGAGGTCTCGCGCTGTTTGGGGGGCTCACGGGCGGCACGGTGGGGTCCTATCTCTTCCTGCGCAGAAACAACGGCGACATTGCGGCCTTCGCCGACTCGGCTGCGCCGGCGCTTCCCCTGGCTCAGGCGATCGGACGCTTCGGCAACTACTTCAACCAGGAGCTCTACGGAACGCCGACGACGCTTCCGTGGGCCCTCGAGATCGATCCGGCGAACCGCGTTTCGCCTTACGAGGAGTTCTCGACTTTTCACCCGACCTTCCTCTACGAGTCGCTCTACAACCTCGTGCTCGTGGGAATCCTGCTCCTGATAGACCGCAAGAAGGTGCTGAAGCGAAGGGGCTCGCTGATCTTCGTCTACGGCATCGGCTACGGGCTCGGGCGCTTTCTCCTCGAGCTCATCAGGACGGATACGACCTTCCGATTGCTCGGGCTCAGTCGCAACGCGTATGTGGCTCTCGCCGTGCTGATCGCGGCGGGGGTATTGCTCTATCTCTACGAACGCCGAGCGCCGGAGGCGCTCCGGGAGGACAATGAGCCGGACGCTCCTGAGACGGAGGAAGCCGACGAGCACGACGAGGAAGTCGACGAGCACGACGAGCAAACAGGAGAGCAGCCCGCCTCGGCGGAGCGCTCCTAGCCTCGCACCCGGGCGTCGCCGCGCCCTTGGCCTGCTGTCGCTCGCGCTCGTCCTTGCGATGTCCACCTGGTTGTCGGCGTCGGCCGTCATCCCGCAGCTGCGGGATGAATGGGGCCTGTCAGCGGCTATGGGGGCGTGGCTCACGATCGCCGTTCAGCTCGGCTTCGTCGCCGGCGCCCTGGTGTCGAGCTTCTTCAACCTCTCCGACATCGCCTCGCCCCGGCTCATCATTCTCGGTGGTGCGCTGGGGGCGGCGGGCGCCAACGCCCTCCTGCTGATGGTGGAGAGCGCGGCCGGAGCCGTCCCGTTGCGCGCTCTCACGGGCTTCTTTCTGGCCGGCGTCTACCCGCCCGCGCTCAAGCTGATGGCGACGTGGTTCCAGAAGGGACGTGGCCTTGCCCTCGGGGTGCTGGTCGGCGCGCTCACGATCGGGACGGCGATGCCCCATCTCGTCACCGGACTCGGGGGCCTCGACTGGCGAGTCACGGTTGCCGCAACCTCGTTGCTTACGATTGCCGGGGGAGCGGTCGGCTGGTCGGTGCGAGAGGGCCCGTGGCCCTTTCCGCGCGCGGTCTTCGACCCGCGCCAGGTGGGAAAGGCCTTCTCCAACCGAGGTGTGCGGCTGGTGTCGCTCGGTTACTTCGGGCACATGTGGGAGCTCTATGCGATGTGGGTGTGGTTCGCCGTCTTCTTCTCCCAGGCGGTCGCGCCCGACGGCGAGCCGAACCGCGCCACGGCCTACGCCACCTTCGCCGTCATCGGGATAGGGGGCCTCGGCTGCGTCGCCGGCGGGGTGCTCGGGGATCGGTGGGGGCGCGCCCGCACCGCTTCGGTCATGATGATGATCTCGGGGGCCTGCGCCATCTTGATCGGTCTGCTCTTCGACGCCCCCGCCCCCCTGGTGCTCGTCGTGGGTCTCGTGTGGGGGTTCACCGTCGTTGCCGACTCGGCGCAGTTCTCGACCCTGGTGACCGAGCTGGCCGACCAGGCCTATGTCGGCACCGCCCTGACCCTGCAACTCGCCCTCGGCTTCACCCTCACGGTGGCGACGATCTGGCTCATTCCGGTGCTGGTCGAGGCCGTGAGCTGGCGCTGGGCGTTTGCCTGGCTGGCCCCCGGGCCCGCTCTGGGGCTTCTGGCGATGCGCCGGGTTCAATCCCTCAAGGCTCCCTAGCAGGGTCGGAGGCGCTCCCGTCGAACCTTGGGGGAGACGACCACTGAGCCAGGGGGACTGCAGACGTGCAGAAAAGACTCTCACCGTAGTAGCGGCCATCGTGCTTGCGCTCGGCCTCGTGCCGGGCACCGCGGGCGGCCAGGCGAATCCTCTGGAGCAGGTCTCGCCAGCGACAACGTCAAGGTCGTCAACCGCCTCGCTGAGGGGGCCGGCGCAATCTCGCTGCAGTTCGACAGCGACAAGCCGTTCATGTACCTGTCGACGCTGAAGGGGCTCCAGGTCTACAACGTCAAGGATCCCCGAAACCCCGAGCTCGTGAGCGCGCTGCCGCTCCCGCATTTCCAAAACGAGGCCATGAGCCTCGGAGAGCGCCGTAACGGTGACGCCTTCGTGCTCATAGCATCGACGCTCGTCGCGGCAGCCACGAGCGGCGAGGTCGACCCCGGTCGGGCCCGCTTCGTGGTCGTGGTCGAGGTCACCGACCCCGCGTCGCCCAAAGTTGTCGGAACGCTCGAGACTCCGACTCGAACGCACACGACCTCGTGCGCGACCAAGTCATGCAAGTTCGCCTTCTCCGACGGCCGCTCCCAGGGTGAGATGTCGATCATCGACCTTCGCAACTTCCGTAAGCCGAAGGTCGCCGGCACCTACAAAAGCGTCGTCCCGAGGGGCCACGACCAGGATCTCGACGACAAGGGCATCCTGTGGCACGTCGGCGGTGAGGGGGCCGTGGAGCACGACATCTCGACCCCGACCAAGCCCGTGCCGCTGAACTCGACCAACGAAGAGGGTGTCGAGAACGACGACCGGGACAAGAGCCCCTACAACAACTTCATCCTGCACAATTCGTTCCGTCCCAACGCCAAGATGTTCAAGTCCTTCTCCCAGCCGAAGCTCTCGAACGGCAACGTGCTGCTCGCCACCGAGGGGGACACGGGCGCAGGCGCCTGCGGGCCCGAACTCGGCTCCTTCCAGACCTGGAAGATTCCTCACCTCAGTGCTACGCGCTATCGCAACCAGAACCCCGGACTCGAGGCGGGCGGGGGCAGCATCTCGCCGATCGACATGTGGTATCCGGAGGACGCCGCAGTCGGTGCCAACTGCTCGGCTCACTACTTCGGTTATCACGACGCCGGGTTCGTCGCGCAGGGCTGGTACGAGTACGCCACGCGGATTCTCGATGTCCGTAATCCGAAGGACATCAAGCAGGTCGGCTTCTTCTTCACGCCCGCAAGCGAGACGTGGGCCGCCTACTGGGCCCCCGCACGCAACAGGTTGGGAGCGGTAAACGGCAAGGACACGAACATCGTCTACACGACCGACGTCGGCCGGGGGGTTGATGTTTTCGAGGTCAAGCTGCCCACCAAGAGCAAGCCCAAGAGCACCAAGGCGCTAACTGCTCCTGTGATGTCGTCGACGGTTCTCGACCAGCGCGAAACACTCAGCCGGCCGAGCAAGGACTGGGGCTTCGTCTGCAGAGTCCCGCAACGCTAAACGCCGAGCCGTCAGAAGCTTGGGCTTAGAGAGCACTGGCGCGGGTAACGACCAGGCATGTTGCTAATCGTTCTCGTGCTGGTGCTTGCGGCGGTTGGTGGGTTTCTCGGAGGGCTGCTGGAGTTTGCCGCCTGGGTGATCCTCATACTGGCGCTCATCGGTGCACTGATCGGGTTTTTGATCTTCCGCGCCTTCAAGGGGTTCACCGACCGCGCTTCTTCTTGAACCTGAGATACCGACCGCGTCGCCCCCTCGAGGAGCGACGCGGTCGGTTGACTTGTTCGCGTTAGTGGCTGCTGTCTTCGTACTTGAAGGAGACCTTCACCTTGGCGCGGTAGGTCTTGACATTGCCGCCCTCGAGCTGCATGTCGAGCTCGGAGACCTCGGCGACCCGCAAGTCTCGAAGCGAGGATCCCGCCCGCTCGACAGCGGCCCTGGCCGCCTTCTCCCACGACTCGGTGCTGGTGCCGACCAGCTCGATGACTTTGTAGACGCTTTCTCCCACGTGTCTTCCTCCTGCTCGGTTACTGGCGGTTGCCGGTGAATCGGCTACCCATCATGGCTCGCGTTACCCGCAGCGGCAACCGGTGGACGGGTGGAGTGCTGACGACTCGGGTAGAACAAGGGAATGTCGCAGTCTTATGGTCGTTGGCACCAGTGACCAAGTTGGAAGCAGGAAGCACTATGAGGCTCGACGGAATTCATCACATCACCGCCATCACCGGCGATGCGCCGGGCAACGTCGAGTTCTACGCGGGCACGCTCGGTCTGCGAATGGTCAAGAAGACCGTGAACCAAGACGACCCCACCATCTACCATCTCTTCTACGCGGACGAGAAGGGCAGCCCGGGTGCCGACATCACCTTCTTCGAGTACCCCGGAGCGTCGCGGGGACGCGCCGGCGCCGGCATGGTCCACCGCATCGTGTGGCGAGTCGGCTCGGCCGACGCCCTCGACTTCTGGGCCAAACGCCTCACCTCTGCGGGAGTAGAGCCGCTGCGATCAGAGGACGCTTTGCGTTTCCCCGACCCCGAGGGACTCGAGCTCGAGCTCAAAGTCTTCGAGAGCGAAGACGCGCCACTCAAAGCGCAGCACCCCGAGATTCCCGAGGACTTCGCGCTCCTTGGCTTCGATGGCGTGCACGCGTACGGCGGCGATCCGAGCGCGAGCGAGGTGTTGTTCAAGGACGGCCTCGGCTTCGAGCACGAATCCGACGGTGTCTGGACGGTGCGCGGCGACGAGCGTGGATCCTTCTATGCCTTCGACGAACCGCCCGCGCAAGACGGTCTGAGCGGAGCGGGAACCGTGCATCACGTCGCGTGGGCTTCCACCATCGAAGAGCACGAGGCCTGGAGACAGCGCGTGGTCAACGCCGGCGCCGACGTGACACCGGTCATCGACCGCTTTTACTTCAAGTCGATCTACTTCCGGGAGCCGTCCGGCGTCCTGTTCGA
>Ga0136615_10001462_pt1 | contig 11437 bp, 12 predicted proteins | sample AntDrymUQ2882206_2_FD_106647 | JGI IMG/M metagenome (GOLD analysis project Ga0136615, IMG submission 106647) | Polar desert sand microbial communities from Dry Valleys, Antarctica - metaG UQ288 (22.06) | ecosystem: Environmental > Terrestrial > Soil > Desert | place: Antarctica: Dry Valley...
CGGCTACCTGCCCGACGAGGGCCTGGCCACGGCCGTGTTCCTGGCGATGTCGCTGCAACGGCCGCTCCTGTTGGAAGGCGAGGCCGGCGTCGGCAAGACCGAGGTCGCCAAGGTGCTCGCGGCGTGGACCGGCGGCGAGCTGATCCGCCTGCAGTGCTACGAGGGGATCGACGCCGCCCAGGCCGTGTACGACTGGGACTACGGCCGCCAGCTCCTGCACCTGCGGGCGGCAGAGGCGACCGGCGAGACGGCCGGACGATCCACCGATGCGCTCGAGGCCGAGCTGTACCAGGAGCGCTTCCTCATCAAGCGGGCGCTGCTGCGGGCGATCGAACCGCGCGAGGGGCCACCGCCGGTGCTGCTCGTCGACGAGATCGACCGCGCCGACGACGAGTTCGAGGCCTATCTCCTGGAGATCCTCTCCGACTGGCAGGTCACGGTGCCCGAACTCGGGTTGTTCCACGCCGAGGTCCCGCCCGTCGTCGTGTTGACGAGCAACCGCACCCGCGACGTCCACGACGCGCTCAAGCGGCGCTGCCTCTACCACTGGGTGGAGCATCCCGATCTCGATCGGGAGATCGCCATCGTCCGCCTGCGCGCGCCGCAGGTCGGCGCCGCGCTCGCCGGCCAGGTCGCGGCTGCAGTGCAGGCGCTGCGGGCGCTGTCGCTGTACAAGCCGCCGGGGGTCGCCGAGACCATCGACTGGGCGGCCGCCCTCGGCCGCCTCGGCGTCAGCCAGGTCGACGAAGTCTCGATCAGGGCGACGCTGGGAACGGTGCTCAAGTATCGCGAAGACCACGAGCGAGTCGAGCACCACGGCCTTGGCGGGATCGTCCGCCATGCCTTCGAGCGCACCACCCCGCGGCCCTGACATGGCGACAGCCCCTGCTCTCGCGCCCGCGGCGGGCCCGGAGCAGCTCGCCGTCGCCTTCGCCAGGATCCTGCGCGGCGCCGACCTGCCGGTCCCCGTGAGCACCGTCGTGTCGTTCGCCCAGGCCCTCTGCGCGGTCGGGCTGACCCGTCGCGACGACGTCTACTGGGCCGGGCGGGCGACGCTGGTGCGCCGCCCAGAGGATGTCAACGCGTACGACGCCGCGTTCCGCGCGTTCTGGGAGCAGGCGCGGGGCGAGGACGTCGGCGAGGACGAGGAGCCGGACACGGTGTCGGTCACATTGGCCACGGACGACGGTGACGACGACGGCGACCCACCGGCCGAGCCGACCGACGACCCGCAGATCGAGTTGCGGTTCAGCACGACGGAAGTGCTGCGACACAAGGACTTCGCCGCCTACGACGACGCCGAGCTGGCCGACGCGCACCGGCTGATGGTGCGTATGCGCTTCACCGGCTCCCCGCGCCGGTCGCTGCGCCTGACGCCGGCCCGTCGCGGTCGCCCCGACCTGCGGCGCACGGTGCGCGCGGCGCTGCGCACGGAGGGCGAACCGCTGCGCCGGTTGACGCGTGCGCCGGCGACGCGGTTCCGGCGGCTCGTCCTCTTGCTCGACGTCAGCGGCTCGATGGAGCCGTACGCCAGGGAGCTGCTGCGATTCGTGCAGGCGGCAGTCGCGGGGCGGCGGCGGGTCGAGGCGTTCGCGCTCGGCACCCGGCTGACCCGGTTGACGCGCGAGCTCGGCTCCCGCGACCCCGACCACGCGCTCGCCCTTGCCGCCGAACGCGTGCTCGACTGGTCAGGCGGGACGCGCCTCGGTGACGGCCTGCGGATGTTCAACGATCAGTGGGGCGTGCGCGGGATGGCTCGTGGCGCCGTGGTCGTGATCCTCTCCGACGGCTGGGACCGAGGCGATCCGGAGCAGCTGGCCGAGCAGATGGAACGGCTGCGTCGCGTCGCCCATCGCATCGTGTGGGTCAACCCGCTCAAGGTCACGCCCGGCTACGCGCCGCTGGCGCGGGGAATGGCCGCTGCCCTTCCACACGTTGACCGCTTCGTGGAAGGACACTCCATCGACGCGCTGGAGCGCCTGGCCGAGATCCTGGCCGAGCCATGAGCGAGCGAGTTCGAGCGAGCGAATCATCGGCACGGTCTTTTCGCTCATGGCCGCCCTGCTCTTCGGCATTGGCCCGGCGTCATCTCTCACGCCGAGGTGCGCACATGAGCGTCGGCCGCGTCCGGAACTGCCATGCGTGAGATCCTCAACGACATCGACCGGTGGCGGGCAGCCGGCAAGGCGGTCGCACTGGCCCGCGTCGTCGACGTGGAAGGCTCCGGCCCACGCGGCCCCGGTGCGGCGATGGCCGTCAGCGAGCACGGCGAGGTAGCTGGCAGCGTCAGCGGTGGGTGCGTCGAGGGCGCCGTGGTGACCGAGGCGCTGTCCGTCCTGGCCGGCGAGAGCGAGTCGCGAGTCGTGACGTTCGGCTACAGCGACGACGACGCGTTCGCCGTCGGTCTGACGTGTGGCGGCACGATCCGCCTGTTCATCGAACCGCTCGACTGGTGACCGAGGAACCCTTGATCTACGACACGCTGCGCGACCGCATCCGGGCCAGCGAGCCGGTGGCGCTGGCAACGGTGATCGACGGGCCGCGCCGCGGGGCCAAGTTGCTGATCGTCCCCGGCGGTGCCCCGGTCGGCACGCTCGGCGATCCCGAGCTAGATCGCGTCGTCGCCCGCGACGCGCTGGCCGAGCTGGAAGCAGCCCGCTCTGGTGTCCGCCACTACGGTCCGCACGGCCAGACGACGCCGGAGGACCTGGAGGACTCGCCGCTCGTGCTCGTCTACGTGGAGTCGCACGCGCCTCCGCCGTCGATGTGGATCTTCGGCGCCGTCGACTTCACGGCTGCGCTGGCCCGGGTGGCCAAGGTGCTCGGGTACCGGGTCACGGTGTGCGATGCCAGAGAGATCTTCGCCACCAGGCGCCGGTTCCCGATGGCCGACGAGGTGATCGTGTCGTGGCCCGGCCCGGTGTTCGACGAGCGCGGCGGCGCGCTCGGGCCGCGCGACGCCGTGTGCATCCTCACCCACGACCCGAAGTTCGACGTGCCGGCGGTGCAAGGCGCCGTGTCCACGGCCGTCGGCTACATCGGGGTGATGGGCAGCCGCACGACGCATGAGCAGCGCATCGAGCGGCTCGTCGAGGCAGGTGTCGGCGACGTCGGCCTGTCCAGGCTGATGTCGCCGATCGGGCTCGACATCGGGGCCCGCACGCCGGAGGAGACGGCGATCTCGATCTGCGCCGAGATCATCGCCCGCCGCACCGGCAAGGCCGCTCCCAGCCTGCGCCACGCCACCGGCGACATCCACGCCTGACGCGGGGCGCGCCGGCCGGCGTCAGTTCGACGGGTCGCCGAAGCGGTACGAACGGTCGCGGAGGCGGCTCAGCTCGACGTCGGTGTTCCGGTTGGCGGCGTGAACGATGGCCCGGTCGAAGCCGAGCGACATCATCACGTGGCCGGGGTACTGCACGAGGTCGCCGGCCATCGCCGAGCCCTCGTCCCGGCCGGCGGCGGCCGAGATCTGGGCGCTGCTCTGGTGGGCGATGCCCGTCCCGGCACGGTCCCACGCGAACGCGGTGAGCCCGGAGCAGTCGAAGGCGACGCCTGGATCGGAGCGGTTGAACTGGTACTGCACGCCGAGCTGCGAGAGCGCGGCGAGCACCGCCGTCTGGTGCGCGAAGTCGGCACGAGCCCACGCGTCGCGGACGACCTTGGGGTCGACGCCGTACTCGACGGCGACGGCGCCGGCGGCAGCGTTGATCGAGCGGAGGTACGTCGAGAGCGCGCCTGTCGTTCCGGCGACGACGTAGACGTCGCGAGCGGCCAGCGCCTCGCTGGCCCGCTGCGCGACGGCCGGCGAGTGGCGGTCACCGCCGATGCCCATGGGCGCGACCGGGGCGGCGATGGCGGGAGCGGCGGACGACGCCAACGAGGCCACCGAGAAGGTGGCGCCGAGCGTGCTCGCAACGAGCAGGAGTCGAAGACGGTGCCGGGCAGCGCGTGGTGCGCGCGCGTATGTGGAACAGGAAGAGTGCATGGAGTCGGTCCAGGGGGGGTCTGGCAGCCGTCACCCAACGTCACGACGGGACACCGACGACCGGGCTGCGGGGAACGGCCGCCAAACATATCGTCATCAAACTGCAATCTTCAACCTGTTCGTCATCATTTCGTCACGTCATCGTCATGTTGGAAACACGCGAGAATGACTCCTGATGCGGCCGTCGAAGCTCGTTCCTCGCCGGCGTCCCGAACCGGCCCACCCACGTCTCGACCACGCGACCGGGGCTGCCTGATGCCGCCGGCGCCAGAGGATTCGTCGCTGGCGGGTCGCACGGACTCGTCCTCTGTCGTCGCCGTGATCCTTGCCGCCGGCGGAGGCACCCGCTTCCGGGGACCCGGGCACAAGCTCGACGCCCAGGTCCGCGATCGACCGGTGCTCGAGCGTGCGGTCGGCGCTGCGCTCGGCGCTGGGATCGGTCCCGTCGTCGTCGTCACGGGGCAGCCGCTGGCGACGGCATTGCACCCGAGCGTGGTCCACGTCGTCAACGACCGCTGGGCAGAAGGTCAGTCGACGTCGCTCGCCGCCGGCCTGGCGGCGGCCGACCATCTCGGCGCCGAGGCGGCCGTGATCGGTCTCGGCGACCAGCCGTTCGTCACCGTCGACGCGTGGCGCCGCGTCGCCGGCCATCGCGGCGCCATCGCCATCGCCACGTACCACGGGCGGCGCGGCCATCCCGTCAGGCTCCGCCGCGACACGTGGTCGCTGCTGCCCGCCAACGGGGATGAGGGCGCGCGGGCCTTGCTGCGAAATCGACCCGACCTGGTCACTGAACTACCTTGCGAGGGTTCCCCGATCGACATCGACACTGAGGAGGATCTCCGACGATGGCAGAGCAGCTCGTCAACGAGTTCACCGTGAACCGGCCCATCGACGAGGCATGGGCGGTGATCACGGACGTCGAGCGGATCGCACCGTGCCTGCCCGGCGCACAGCTGCAGGAGATCGAGGGCGACGTCTACCGCGGGATCGTCAAGATCAAGCTGGGGTCGATCGCCCCGCAGTTCAAGGGTCAGGCGTCGTTCATCGAACGCGACGATGCCGGCCACCGCGCCGTGCTCAAGGCGGAAGGGCGCGACACCGGTGGGCGCGGGAACGCCTCGGCCGAGATCGAGGCGCAGGCCGAGAGCCTCTCCCCGACGAGCACTCGGGTCATCGTCACGACTGACCTGGCGATCACCGGAAAGGTCGCCCAGTTCGGCCGCGGCATCATCGGCGACGTCTCCAAGAAGTTGATGGCCCAGTTCGCCGGCAACCTCAACACCATGCTCGACGAGCAGCCCGGTGGAGTCGCCACTCCCAGCGATGGCGCCTCCGCCGGCAACGGCGAGTCCGCCGGTAACGGTGATGCGCCCAGCGGTGACGCAGCCGCGGCGACCAACGCTCCGGCCGTGGAGGAGACGGCCGTGGCATCGGCGATCGGTGCCGCCGCGCCGTCGACCACGTCGAGTGGCACGAGCACCACCCCGATGAGTGGGGCGGCCGCGCCGGCGACCTCCGGCCAGACCGCGGCACCGAAGGTCCGCAAGATCGACAGCCCGGCGACCGAGCCCGTCGACCTGGCGGGCGTCGCCGGTCCTGCCATCCTCAAACGCCTCGCCCCGCTCCTCGCCGGTTTGCTGCTGCTGTTCGTCGTGGCGCGCAAGCGCCGCCGCTGACAACAAGAACGGCCGCGCGATGCCGGACGACGCCGACCGGGCCGCCGTCCGCCAGCTCCTGGGGCGCGAACCGCTGGGTCCGTTCGACGTCGTCGTTCGCGACCGGGAGGGCGGTCCGGTCGTGATCCGCAACGCCCCGCTGCTCGATGACGCCACCCCCATGCCGACACGCTTCTGGCTCGTCGGGCGGGCCGAGGTGCGCGCCGTGGCACGGCTGGAGTCGGGCGGCGGCGTGCGCGCCGCCGAGCACGCCGTGGACCCGGCCGCCGTCGCCGACGCCCACCGCCGCTACGCCGCCGAGCGCGACAGCGCGCTCCCACCTTCGGCCGATCCACGCCCGACTGGCGGCGTGGGCGGTACTCGTGAGGGCGTCAAGTGCCTGCACGCCCACTACGCCTGGCACCTCGCAGGCGGCGACGATCCGGTGGGGCGCTGGGTCGCCACACAGCTGGCCGCCGGGCTGGACGTGGAGATCGGCGCCCGCTCGACGACGTTCACGCACGCCGGCCACGACATGCGTGTCCCGGTCGGCGTCGACACGCTGCTCACCGCCGAACTCGGCGGCAACGACCCGCCGCTTCCGGCACAGCTGACGAACGCGCTCGGTCTCGTCGCCGATCACGTCGACGACGTGATCCGGGATCGGCCCCAGTTGATGGACGCTCGCGATGTGACCATGCGCGGCGCCGACGCCTGGCACTTCGCCGTCGTCGAGCACGGCGGCACGCCGCAGGAGCCGACGGCGACGGTGTCGCGCGAGGACGCCGAGGACGCGTTCCGCACGCTCGTCACCGAGGCCCGCGCCGAGCGCGTGCACAATCCGGGCCTCGACCCGGCGCGTGTCGACAGCGTGGTGGCCACGTGCTGCATCGTGCTCGGCGTGATGCGCCGGCTGCACCTCGAGCGCATCCGGGTCGAGTCACCGGGCGGCCGGTGATGCTCCGCCACCCGTCGTCGGGCCAGCGCCCGTCGAGCCCGCTCCGTCTGTACGGGCGACGCGTCGTCCTGCGGCCGTTGGCCCCGGGCGACTTCCCGGCATGGTCCGAGGTACGGCGCCGCAACGAGGCGTGGCTGGCACCGTGGGAACCACGCCGCCCCCCGCAGCAGCTGGACCCGACCGTCAACCGCGACGCGTTCGTTGCCCGCTGCGCGGCGCGTGACCGCGACGTTGCCGCAGGGCTGGCCTACGGCTTCGGGGTCTATGTCGATCAGGAACTGGCCGGTGAGGTCAACCTCAACCATGTGCTGCGCGGAGCGATGCAGTCCGCGACGGTCGGGTACTGGATCGACCACCGGGCCGCCGGACGCAGCCTGATCGCCGAGAGCGTCGTCGTCGTGTCCACGTTCGCCTTCGAAGAGCTGCGCCTCCATCGCCTCGAGATCTGCATCGTCCCGCGCAACCACAACAGCCGGCGGGTGATGGAGAAGCTGGCGATCCGCGAGGAAGGCATCGCCCTGCGCTTCCTGGAGATCGACGGCGTGTGGGAGGACCACCTGCGCTACGGCATCACCGTCGAGGAGTGGAACGAGCGTCGTGAAGCGCTTCGCGAGGCGTGGATGTAGCGACGCACGGCGTCGCAGGGCGCGGCGCACCGGTGAGGTGCAGCGCATGCGATAGCGACCAGGCAGTTGCACGATCGACACCCAGATCGCAAGCGCTCCAACTCGGAGACCTACACCGACGTGCTGCACACCCTGCTTCAAGAGTCCGGCTGCCAGACCGCGTCGCCATGGGCAGCTGCGTCCAGCGCCGGTGCTGCGACCGGTGCGACGGTTGCTTCGCCAGCCTTACGGTTCGCCGGCCAGGCGGAAGGCTTCGGCCTTGGCCTGGCGCAACGCCGAGCGTCGCTTCCACATCTTGAGCTTCCAGTGGCGCTTGCCCCGACTGCGCTTGGCCACCTTCTCCCTGGCCAGGTCCGGATCCCGGTGATGCGACGGTTTCCACGCCGCACCGGGCTCGTGGACGTCGGCCGGATCGAGACCGGCACTGACCTGGTTGGCCACGTTCGACAGCTCGACGTGGATCCGGTGGCGTTCGCTGTGGGCGTGGGCCCGAAGCTCTTCCTTGGGCGGCAACGGCACCTCGGCGGTGCGATGTCGCTGGCTCATTCGACGACCTCCTCGTGGCACCCTCGGGTGCCGGCTGGTGGTCCTCCCCTTCCCCGGCACTGTAGTCGCATTCGTGCACTTCTGGCGATCGCCCCTCGCCGGCCGTACATCGGCCGGCCGCCGCCACATCAGCCGGGACGGGCCATCTTCGCCCGCAGTGCGGCCAGTCGCTCGGCGAACCACGGTTGGCGGGTGCTCCAGAGCTGCGGCTCCAGCTCACGCGCTACCGCGCTCGGGTGGTCGGCGACGCCGGCCATGTCGCGGATCGTCGCCTTCGTGGTGATCGCCAACTCGCGTGGGGCCGACGCCGCCCGAGCGGCCATCTCCTGCGCCGCCGCCAACAGCTCGCCGTCGTCGACGCAGCGATGGGCCAACCCGACCCGCTCGGCCTCCGCGCCGTCGAGCACGTCGCCGAACACGACGGCCGCCATCGTGGCCTGCGGGCCGGCGATGCGGCGGAACATCCACGTGTGCCCGCCGCCCGGGTGCAGCCCGATCTGCAGGAACCGCGTGTCGAACTTGGCTCGGCGCGCGGCCAGCCGCACGTCGCAGCCGAGGGCGAGGTTCATGCCGGCGCCGACTGCGGCGCCGTTGACGGCGGCGATCGTCGGCAGAGGGCTGCGGGCGATGCGCAGGAACCCCTCGTAGATGTTGCCGAGGCTGGAGCCGTCGGCCTCGGCGAGGTTGCCGAGGTTGGCGCCGGCGCAGAACGCCGGGGGCGCGCCCGTGACCACGAGCGCACCGATGGCATCGTCGGCCTCGATCGCGTCCATTGCGGCGAGGATCTCGGCGACCATCGGTGCGGTCAGCGTGTTGCGCTCGTCCGGGTTGTTGAGCGTGAGGGTGGCGACCCCGTCGGCGGTGGCGGTCAGTACGAGCGGCATCACCCGTTTCTACCGCCCGCGGTCCCGGTTGCAGGACCCGGAGCCGTAGCCTCCGTTGCCGGGATGCTCGACCACGTCTTCACCGATGCGATCAGCGCACTGCGGGACGCGTTCGAAGCGGCGTTCCTCGAGCGCCAGGCGTTCGAGGAGCACTTCCAAGTCGACGTGCTGCTGGGCGACGTCACCTGGGAGACGAGCTACGGGCTACCGGGAGAAGGGCAGCCGCCTCGCGTCGTCGCCCACGTCACGTTCGACTGGCCGTCGTGGAGCCAGACTGCCTACCGCCGCTGGTACGTCGACGAGGAGCTGGAGACGGCGCCGGCGATCGAGATGGAGATCGTGCTGCGTGTGCAGCGCCTGGCCGAGCAGCCGTCGCCAGAGCGGATGTACGCCGCGCTGCCCGAGTCCAGCCCGCTGATCGGTGACGGGCGCATGGAACGGGCAGGGCTGACCGTCGAGATCGCCCACCCGGACCCCGCCGAGAGCGTGCCAGCGGACGCCGAGGACGGCTCGCTGGAGCATGCCGCCGAGATCACGTATGAGGGTCAGTACCAGCTGGCGGAGGAGACGCTGGCCGACGGGACCAGCTCGCTGCTCGACGAGCACTTCGGCGCGCTCGGTGGCTGGGTCGCCGCCACCCTCGTCCGCCTCGGGGACCTGCGCTTCGCCTTCCTCCCGGCCGAGGACGGCAGCGGGGATTGACGCCGATGCGGCCGCCAGAATGACCCGATGACCGCCGACCATTTCCCATCGGACGAGCAGCCTGCCGACCAACCGGTGCTCGTCGCCATCGACGAGCGGGTCGCCACGATCACGCTCAACCGGCCGGCCGCACGCAACGCGCTGTCCAGCGAGATGCTGCGACTGCTCCCCCAGGTACTGGCGGCCGCCGACGCCGATCCACTGGTGGACGTGCTCATCCTCACCGGGTCCGACCCCGCGTTCTGCGCCGGCCTCGACCTGAACGAGCTGGGTTCGTCGGCCGGCAAGCTCGCCGCGACGGGTGCCGACGGCGGTCGCGCCTCCGGCGCTCGCGGGCCGTTGCCCCGACTGCACAAGCCGCTGATCGGAGCCGTCAACGGTGTCGCCGTCACCGGCGGGTTGGAGTTGGCGTTGAACTGCGACTTCCTCGTCGCCTCCGAGCACGCCGAGTTCGGCGACACACACACCCGCGTCGGTGTGATGCCGGCGTGGGGGATGACCGTGCTGCTGCCGCAGGCGATCGGCATTCGCCGAGCCAGGGAGATGAGCTTCAGCGGCAACTTCATGTCCGCCGACGAGGCACTCGATTGGGGCCTCGTCAACCATGTCGTGCCTCATGCCGAGCTGCTGTCATTCACCCGCACCCTCGCCCTAGACATCGCCGCCAACGACCGGGACGCCGTCCGCCAGATCCGTTCGACGTACGCCGAGATCGCCCACGACGACGACGCCTGGGAGCAAGAGCAGCGTGACTCGAGGGCGTGGCTGCGGACGCAGTTCAGTCCGGACCAGGTCGCCGCCCGGCGTGCCGCGATCCAAGCCCGCGGCCGATCGCAGTGACGACGCCCGCTGACACGACGCGTCGTGCCGGCCTGGACGAGCAGGTTCGATACGCCGCAGAGGAACGGGCGACACCGGCCGCATCGGGTGAGGCAGTGCACCCGGTGATCCAACGGCACCGGCGGATGCTCGGCGGCCTTGCGCTCGGTGTCGTCGTGGCGGCCGCCGCCGGCCTGGCGATCGCGCTCCACCGCGGCGGGCATCCGCAGGGTGACGACTTCGCGCTATATCTGCGCCAGGCGCGCAGCATCTTCGACGGCGATCCCGCACAGGTCGTCGCCGACAACCGGTTCACCGTCGTCCAGTCCGGCGGCTCGTTCAGCCCGCTGGCGTACCCGTGGGGCTGGCCGCTGCTGCTGTCGCCATTCGTGCGGTTCTGGGGGCTCGACTACGACCGCCTCAAGCTGGTGGAAGTCGCTGCGTTCTGCGTGTGGCTCGTGCTCGTCCACGGCATCGTCCGCCGCCGGCTCGGGCGCATCGTCGCCCTCGCCGTGACGGCCGCCGTCGGCACGACGCCGATGCTGCTCGTGCACACGGACTCGCTCCTGTCGGAGTTCCCCCACGCCGCCGCAGTAGCCCTCGTCATCTGGTGGCTGGATCGCATCCGGGCCCGGTCCACGTTGCTCACGGCGTCCACGCGCGATCTCGTCGTGCTCGGCGTCCTCGTGACCGTCGGCTTCAACATCCGCAGGGAGACGATCGCGCTGGTCGGCGCCATCGCCGTCGTGCAGCTTGTCGAGCTCGTCGTGCAGCGGCGGCGAACCGCCCGTCCCTGGTCCCTCCTGCAGCGGCCGCCGCAAGCTCCTGCGTCGACGGCGTGCCGAACCGAGTCGTCCACCTCTGAACGACGCGACCGCTCCCCTGCGACATGGACGTGGCGAGCATTGGCATTGCCCCACGCCGCGTTCGCCGCCTCGGCGGCAGTGTTCCAGCTGCTGCTGCCGTCGATGGTGCTCCCGGACAACGCCGATTCCGGCCCGAAGTACCTCGACGACCGGCTGAAGGAGTATCCCGCCGTCCTCGCCGGCCAGCTCGGCATCGATCAGGGACACGCCATCGGCATGGTCATCGTGCTCGCCGCCCTCGCCGGGCTCGTCGTCGGGGTGCGGCGACGACCAGGTCTCGACGGCCCGCTCGTCGCCGTCGCCGTGTTCTCGACGCTCGCCGTCAGCACCCACTTCCGCCTGGTCGGTCGTTACTACTTCCAGATCTTGCCGTGGGTGCTGATGTTCGTC
>Ga0136615_10001466_pt1 | contig 11417 bp, 11 predicted proteins | sample AntDrymUQ2882206_2_FD_106647 | JGI IMG/M metagenome (GOLD analysis project Ga0136615, IMG submission 106647) | Polar desert sand microbial communities from Dry Valleys, Antarctica - metaG UQ288 (22.06) | ecosystem: Environmental > Terrestrial > Soil > Desert | place: Antarctica: Dry Valley...
CACGAACTTGTAGTAGGCGAAGAACACTCCGGCGAGCGTCAGGGCGAGCAGGACGAGCGAGATCCTCGCCATCTGGTAGGTCCAAGGGGGGCCGGTCTCGTCCGCGGCTTCGCCCTCTGCGCCTCCGCCCTCGGCCTCGCCGCCCTCGTCCGAGCCCCCCTCGGTCTCGGTGCCACCGGACTCCGTATCCGTGTCGGTCCCGCCCTCGCCCGAGTCGGTCTCCTGCGCGAACGCAACCTCGCCCGGGGGCGCCGCGTGAGCGACGATCGGTGACAGGCTCGCGACCATCGCCGCGAAAGCGATCAAAATGACAAGCCGTGCATGCATCCAGGAGCCTCCGTCACCAGGTGGTCGTAGCAACGGCGACAGAATATCCCGCCGCGCCTCTCGGCGTGTCGAGTAACCCGATAGTCGGGTGGGATAAGACCCCGTGCGGTACCCGTGACGAGATCAGGCAGAGCCTGCGGCCGGCTTACGGCCGCGCAGGCGGGGCACCTTCATCTCGGCGTGGGCCCAGCACTTGTCGCGCCGGTTATAGGTCGACATACGGGTCTTGCAGCCGACCTCGGCGCAGACACGACCCTCGGGGTTGCGCTGAGAGGCGCGCGGGAGCCCCTTGGGGGTCTGGCCTCGGATTGCTATCTGCTTGGACATCGAGGCTCCTCTCGGATCCGGCCCGAATGGCTCCTTCGGCGCCGTACTCCTCTGACTGGTGTTCTGCTAAGCGTCCGGATAGACCGGTTGACACTTGTTGTTCGTACAAACGCTCCCCAGCGGCTTGGAGTTCCCGGATTTCATGACCGATTCGCGACCAGCGCGTGACCGCCTCAGACCCGTCTTCGTCCGGGTCGGAAGGCTCATTCGCGCCCTCGTGGGGACCCCCGCCCGGGCGGTGAGGGGAAGCGGCCGGCTCGTGGCGGACCCCGCCCGCCAGGTCGTCGACTACTGGTCGTCGGAGCGCCGCACGATGGGTCAGGGCTTCGTCGCCGTCACGGTCGCCTCGCTGACCTCGCTCGTGGCCGGCCTCGTCCTCGTCGGAATGAGCAACCGGATCGAGGTCATCGAGGGCCTGTTCGTCCTCATTCCGGTGTCGATCGGAATGCGGGGCAACATCTTCGGAGCTCTGGCGGCACGCCTCGGCACCGCGATCCTGTCCGGCCTCTTCGAGGTCTCGAGGGACAAAGCCGGCCTTCTTTACCAGAACATCTACGCCTCGATCCTGCTGACCATCGGCACGTCGGTGACCATGGGCCTGCTGGCGCGCGCCGTGGCGGGGCTGCTCGGAGTAGACACGGTCTCGGTGTGGGATTTCATCGTGATCTCACTGGTCGGTGGGCTGCTGTCGTCCGTTGTGGTGCTCGCGGTGACCATCTACCTCTCGATCACGTCGTTCAGAAGGGGCTGGGACCTCGACGCGGTGGGCGCACCGCTGATCACCGCGATCGGCGACGTGGTGACCCTTCCCTGCCTCTTTCTCGCCTCCTTTCTCGCTCGCATCGACATCGTCACGCCGGTGGTCGGCGGGCTCGCCTTGGTCGTCGGCGGCTTCGCGCTGTGGCGCGGTTGGACCACGGCCCTCACCGTCGCGCGCAGGATCGTGCGTGAGGCCTTTCCCGTTCTGTGCATCGCCATCGTGCTCGACGTGCTCGCAGGAACCGTGGTCCAGCCGCGCATGGACGACGTCTTCACCCCGCTGCCTGCGTTCCTCATCATCATTCCCGGCTTCCTCGAGAACACCGGCGCGCTGGGGTCGATCCTCGCAGCGCGCCTCGGATCTAAACTGCACCTCGGCGCCGTCACCCCCACGGCCAGGCCGGGGGCCGTGGCGCTCCTCGACGGCACCATCGTGCTCGTACTCGGCCTGATCGTGTACGCCATTTCCGCGCTCACGACACTGGGGGTCGCGGAGGCCACGGGCGCGGCCTATCCAGGAGCGCTCACCTTCCTTGGGGTGGTCATGGTGGGAGGCATGCTTGCGACGGTTGTCGCCGCCGTAATCGGCTACTACGCGGCGATCGTGACCTATCGCTTCGGCTTCGATCCCGACAACCACACCATCCCCATCGTCACGAGCGGAATGGACCTTCTTGGCGTCACCTGCCTCGTCATAGCTCTGGTGCTGTTCGGAGTAGCGTGAGGTGCTCATGATGGATTCAGCTCAGGGTCCGAATACCGTCAAGGGGTTCCTCGCAGAGGTCAAGGACACCTCCGAGCTCATGGTCGATCTCGCCTACGCGGCCATCTTCTTCTCCGACGCCGCCCTCGCTAAGGAGGTACGCCGTCTTGAGGACCGGATGGTCGAGCACCTCCGTGGATTGCGGAGGCAGTGCATCCTCGCGGCCCGTAGTCCCGAAGACGCGGAGCACATGGCCGGCGTGCTCGAGATCGCGGCCGCAGTCGAGAAGATCGCCGACGCCGCCGAGGACATCGCGGGCATAGTCGCGTCGGGCATCGGCATCCTCGAGGACCTCCGCAAAGACCTGCGTCACGCGGACGAGGTCGTTGCGCGCGTCAAGGTAAGGACCGACGCCCAGGCCATCGGACAGACACTGCGGGAGCTCGCGCTGCCGGTCGAGATCGGAATGTGGGTCATCGCCGCGCGCCGCGGCGGCCAATGGAACTTCGATCCGGGTCCCGACTTCGTGATCACCGACGGAGACGCGATGCTAGTGCGGGGGCCGGAGGACGGGATCAATCTTGCGCGCAAGGTCATGGGAGCACCCGAGCTGCCGGAGCCCCCGGAGCCCCCGGAGTTCGTGCTCAGCGATCTCGACCGAGCCGTCGACCTGCTGATCGAGATGAAGGACTCCTCCGAGGTCGCCGTAGGGCTCGCCTACTCGGCCCTGCTGTTCAACAGTCCTGCGCTCGCCTCGGAGGTCGCCAACCTCGAGGCGAGGAGCGACGACATCCACGACGAGCTCGAGTCGTGGGTTCTTCGCAGCGCGCAGGAGGCTCGCAATCCCGACGACCTCAGAGGGCTGATCCGCCTCGCCCAGGCTTCCGAGACGATCTTCGACTCGGCCAGAGAGATGACCCGTCTGGTGGAAGCGGGCGAAGAGCTGCATCCAGTAATCGCGGCGGCGTTGGTCGAGTCAGACGAGTTCGGTCACGAAACGGTCGTCCAGCCGGGGGCGCCTGCGGACGGCCGAACCATCAAGGATCTTGAGATCGAGACCGAGACCGGCATGTTCGTGTTGGCGGTCCAGCGAGGACGACGGTGGACCTATCGGCCCAAGCCGCGCTTCGCATTCGCCTCAGGCGACCGGGTCATCGCGGTCGGCCCGGCCGAGGGTGGCGAGGAACTCGACGAGCTCGCCGGGATAAAACGACAGTTCCAGGAGGCCTAAGTGGCCCGCCCCACAAATACACGTGCGTCACTTACTTATGGGACGGACCACAGCTCGTATTAGCCGGGCCGGGATCGGGCATAGTTCCCTCTAGGACCGATCAAGGAGACACAGATATGCCCAAAGCGCTGCCCCAGCCGGACGGATCGACGCCGAAGAAGCCCACCATGGCCCAGAACCTGGGGGCGATAATCCTCGGCCTCGTGGCCGTCAAGCTCGCCACCTACATCGTCACGACGCTATGGCGGCTGATAACCCACGAGGATCCACCGCAGATCGATCAGGACGTCCCGATGGGCAAGAAGGCGGCGTGGATCGCTCTGGTCGGAGCCGCGGCCGGAGCCTCCCGGCAGGCGGCTCGGGACCTCGTCAAGCCCCCGCAGTCGGGACCGGCATAGTCACCACTCAAGCCGCGTCGGGATCCAAAAGCTCGGAGTCGGGGAGGCGCACAGCCGGGTCAAAAAGATGAGCGGGCTGGCCGAAGTTCTCGAACCACTCCGGCAGTTCGTGACCCGGCATCGGGCGTCCGAGGAAGTAGCCCTGCGCCTGGTCGCACCCGAGCGATTGCAGACTGTCCCACACGGCGCGGGTCTCGACTCCTTCGGCGACCACGCGCAGCCCCAGGTTGCGGGCGAGATCGATAGTGGAGCGGACGATGACCTCGTCGTTGTCGTCCTCGGTCATGCCGAGGATGAAGGACTTGTCGATCTTGATCTCCTGAACGGGCAGTCGCTTGAGGTAGCCGAGCGACGAGTAGCCCGCACCGAAGTCGTCGAGCGACAGTCCGATGCCGAGCGCGTTGAGCCGGTGGCAGACCTCGGCTGCACGAACCGGGTCGGCCATGATGCTGCTCTCCGTGATCTCGAGCTGCAGGTGTTCGTGAGGGACTCGGTGAATCGCGAGGATCGCCATCACATCGTCGACGAAGTTCGGGTCCAGGAGACTGCGGCGAGACAGATTGACAGCGATATTGACGACCAGACCGTGGTCGTGCCATATCTGCCACTGCCTCAAAGCACGTTCGAGTGCAAAGCGCGTCAACGAGCGCATGAGCCCTGTCTGCTCCGCTGCCAGGATGAACTCATCCGGAGCGACCTTGCCGAGCCGGGGATGGTCCCATCTCAGCAGCGCCTCCACTCCGGCGATCTCACCGTTGCTCAGGTCGACTTTCGGCTGGTAATAGAGATCGAGCTCGTCGCGATCAACGGCACGGCGTAGCTCGCCGAGCACCGTCAAGCGGCGAGTGCTGCTCTGATCGCTGTGGTTCGAGTAGACCTCGGGGCCGCCGTGAGCTTCCTTGGCGACGTACATGGCGATGTCCGCCCGCTGCAACAGGACGTCGACGTCCGCTCCATGCTCCGGGAAGAGGGCGACGCCGACGCTGGCCTCGACGTCGATCATCAGACCGGTCGAAACCTCGTCGAGCACGAAGGGGATCTCAATCGCCGCGGCGATTCTCTCGGCCACTTCCACCGCATCCTGTTCGCTTCCCACATCCGGAAGGAGCGCAATGAACTCATCACCCCCCAGACGGGCAAAGGTGTCCACCTCTCGCAGCACCTCTTTTACGCGGGGGCCGATCTGGCGTAGGAGAGCGTCGCCGATGTGGTGGCCGAGACTGTCGTTTATCTCCTTGAAGCGATCCAGGTCGAGAAGCATTATCCCGACCTTGGTCGAATTCCGCTTCGCCTCCAGCAACGCCTGGTCGAGCCGGTCGTAGAACAGTGTGCGGTTGGGAAGTCCGGTCAGGTCGTCGTGGAGCGCCTGGTACGCCTTGTAGTCCTTCTCGGCGTGCATCGTGGCGACACTCCAGATCATCACCATCGGAATTGCGAGGAGGGGAACCAGCAAGAGACTGCGTTCGGCAACCACGACGACGACCGGCGAAAGCACGAGCAGGAAAAGGTTGATCCAGGCCTGGTAACCGAGATCGGAGAGCAGGAAACGAACCACCGGAGCGCCTTGATGTAGGGCGATGGCGAGACGGCACAGCACGTTGTTGGTCATGAACAGCACCGCGCACGCCAAGAGGATCCCGGGCACATCCATGGTGTCGAAGCCGGGTGCCCCCGACGTGAACGAGCCCGAGGTCATGAGGTCTATGAGTGCACCGGCGGCGCCCAGTGCGAGCGCCATCTGAGCCGCGTTGAAGACCGACTTCCAACCGGGTTTGCTCGCCCGCAGATCGGCCGCGAGGCTGGCGACGATCTGCGCCAAGATGGCTGCGCCGGCGCCGAACTGCAGCAGCAGCGCAAAGGTGAAGATCGACGACACCGTGATCTCTCCCTCTTCGCCGTCGATTCGCTGAGTGCGAATGGGGAAGAATTCGCCGAGGACGCTCAGTCCGGTCAGAAGCCAGAACTCCGCGTAGTTGCTGGCCACTGAGCTTGCCACGTCGAGCCCCGCAACCGCGCTGAGGGCGGCTCCGGCGACGATGACGGCGCCCACGTACAGCCATACAGGTTTGATCTTGGCCAGCAACGAAATGCTCCCGATTCGAGGTCAGTCAGTCTAAGAAGAGAAAATGCACGCAGGTGGGCTCGTGGATGCCGAGCCCACCTCACTGCGGTGTGGTGGGGCTAACCCCACTTGTGGCCGGCTCCCGATGCAGCAACGAGAGCTGCGAGTGATGCGAGCGCCGAACCCACGCGAAAAAGGCGAGCTTTCAACGACACCTCCCTCCTGATAGATACCAAATGTTTCCAATTACCACTTCGACTCCGGGCTAGGCACGCTTGAGCCTCGAACCCTTCTATGGTCCAGAGATCACTAGGTCGGGATCCCCACAGCATCCGTAGGGACTAGAGGGTGCATAGCCCGATGGGACTACAAAATGGACTTCGTAAAGCTGGGGGCAAAGCGAGTCGATACCGGAGGCAGGCTCTCAGACTCAAGGAGAAAAGCCTGCTTCTGATCATCTGCTTCATCGCGTGTGTGGCTTCCGTGCCCCTGGCCGGCGGACGGCTCGACGCGCTCGCCTCGTTCCGCCCTCGTTTCGCCTGGCTCGTGTTCGTTGCCCTCGCGATGCAGATAGGAATCATTTCCACGTTTCCCGGAAGCGGGTCGGCCTACGTGGCAGTCCACCTCCTGTCTTACGTCCTGCTACTCGTCTTTCTCTTAAACAACCGGAAGCTTCCGGGTCTGTGGATAATCGCCACGGGCACGGTCATGAACTTCGTCGCGATAGCGAGTAACGGTGGCGTCATGCCCGCAACCATGGGGGCCCTGAAAGACGCAGGCATGAGCATCGACTCCGCGGAGTTCGCCAACTCCGCCCACCTCGTCGACCCGAAGTTCGGGTTTCTAGGCGACGTCTTTGCGATCCCGGCGGTGTTTCCCTTCGCAAACGTCTTCAGCGCCGGCGATGTCCTCATCTTGCTCGGGGCGCTCCTGACCCTGCACCAGGTCTGCGCCACCCGCTTCTTTCCTGCGCGGCCCACGCTGATCCCGCTGCAGTCGATCGACGGAACTGTCTAGCCTCCCGATCGGTTCACCCCTCGAGGGCTTCGACGAGAGCGTCGACGTCCTCCTCGACGTTGTAGACGTGAAACGACACGCGCAGTTTTCCCGCACGCGAGGCGGCCAGGATCCTCGCTGGCCGCAGCCGCTCGGATGCAGCCTCGGAGACTTCGAGTGAAACGATTGCCGACTCTCCCGCCTCGAGTCCCATCCGATCTTTGAACCGGTTGGCCAAGCGGACGTCGTGGTTGCCGATGACCTCGACCCCGATGCTCTCGATGACCTCGAGCGCCGCGTGGGTGCCGACCCACGAGAACCAAGCCGGGGACAGGTCGAAGCGCCGAGCCGAACGCGCCAGCCGCAGCGGCGGTCCGTAGTAAGACGCGTGCACGTCCTCGCCCGCGTACCATCCCGCGCCGATCGGCCTGATGGTCTCCCGCAGCTTGGGGTTGACGTAGAGAAAGGCAGTTCCGCGCGGCGACATGAGCCACTTGTACGCGTGCACGACCACGAAATCAAAGCGTGCCGCTTCCAGCGGAAGCCAGCCGCAGGCCTGGGTGGCATCGAGAATCGTCAGGGCGTCGTTGTCGGCGGCCGCCACGAGGATGGACTCGAAATCCGCGACCTCGCCCGAGGACGACTGCACCGCGCTGAACGCGATCGCCGAGGTCGAAGCGTCGACCGCATCGGCCACACGCGCAGCGGGCACCGTTTCGACGGTGATCCCTCTGTCCGCGTGTACGAGGTAAGGAAAGAAGTTCGAGGTGAACTCCATGTTGGGCGCGACCACGCGCGCTCCATCCGGCAGCGAGTTCGCGATCAACCCGACGAACTCCGAAACGGTCGTGCCGATCGCAACGTCGGCCACATCGACGTCGACCAGCCGGGCGAAAATCGAGCGCGCCGCCTCGGTCGCCTCGCCCCACGGCTCCCAGCTCGTCCGGCCCCCGCGCCAGTCTTCGAGCGCCTCGCTCAACGCCTCGAGGGCGGACCGGGGTGGCAGACCGTAGCTGGCCGTATTGAGGTAAACCGTGTCCGGCTGCCACAGGTCCCGTGCGGTCGTGAGATCCATGGCCGCGAACCTTAACGGGCGGTCGGCATGACCCACTCCGTGGAGCCTTCGTGTAGGTCATTGATGCCAAACGGCTGCTGGACGCCCTAAACGCAGCATCGACCCGGCCCTCGCAACTTTGACCCGGCCCGCATTCCGTCCAGATCGGTGACTGATGCCAAACGGCTATGAACGCCCTGAACGCAGCATCGAGCGAGCGGATCTCACGCTTTCTGGAACAATCGCCGTGACCTCCCTCGTCCAAACCGCATCGAGCCGAGCCACTTGAAAGAGGTGCATGATGCGCGTTCTCAAGGTTGTTCCGGCGATCGTCGTGGTGATGGTCGTCGGAGCGGGGCCGGTGCTGGCGTGCGGGGGCCTCGTCGCTCCGAATGGATCAGTGAACCTCACCAAGACCACGACCCTCGCGGCTTACGTGGACGGCGTCGAGCATTACGTCACGGCTTTCGAGTTCACAGGAGCGGGCGGAGGGAAGTTCGGCTCGATAGTTCCGTTGCCGGATGTTCCGACCGACGTGACGCGCGCCGGTCGCTGGACGCTGCAGCGCCTCGTGGAAGAAGTGCGACCGCCCGAGCCCTTTGGCGCGAGTGAAGAGGCCTTTCGTTCGAGCTCGGACGACTCCGCCGAGGTTCTCATGACCACTCGAGTTAGCGCGCTCGACATCGTGATCCTGCGGGGTGGCGGAGACGAGGTCGGTCGCTGGGCGAAGGACAACGGCTTCTTCCTGCCCCCCGACGCGCCCGAAACCTTGGACTTCTATGCCGAACGCAGTCCGATCTTCATGGCGGTCCGCTTCAACCTGGCGCGCGCCCAAGACAGGGATCTCCAGTCAGGCGAGGGCATCCCCGTGCACCTCACGATTCCCACCGACAGTCCGTGGGTGCCGCTCCGCATCCTGGCCCTCGGACGGCAAGCGGACGAGGTCGTCGAGGCCGACGTCTTTCTGTTAAACGAATCACAGCCGGAGCTGATGCCGTCCACCGAAGCTCCCGGCTCGTCCCAGGGCCTGATCCTCGAGCGCAGCGAGGAGGCCTCGGAGTTGCTCCTCACCGATCTCGCCGGCGATCGCGGCATGGAATGGTTGCCGACCGAGGACATGTGGCTCGACTACATCCGCATCTCGACGCCGGCCTCCGAGCTCGATCATGACCTGGCCATCGGCTTCGACGGCACGGTTCCTTCCCCGGTCGACGCGGGCTTCGCCCTCGCAAGCACGACGGTCCCGGCAGAGCCGCCGCCATTGTGGGTATGGATCGTCGCCGGGCTTGCGGGCGTACTCATCTTGGTTGCAACCGACCGGATCATGGCTTCGAAACGATGAGACTTGGACCCGGCCTCGGACTCACCTTCGTCGCGCTCCTGCTGGGAGGATGCATCGATACGGCTTCGGCCGGCCATTCCGAAGTCATCGTCAACATCAACCACTCTCGCTTCGAACCCGAAGCCTTCGAGTTCGAACAAGGCGATGTCGTCACCTTTGTCGTTCGCAACGCCGATCCCATCGACCACGAATTCATCCTCGGTGACGAAGCGGTTCAGGATCTGCACGAGAAGGGAGCCCACCCCAGCCACGGCGATCTTCCAGGCGAGGTCTCCGTGGCTGCGGACTCGACGGCGACGACCACGTACGAGTTCACGGAGCCGGGCAAGCTCATCATTGGCTGCCACCTCCCCGCGCACTACGACTACGGCATGAAGGCGCAGGTAAGGATCGATCCCTAGCGGTACCGAACGAAACAGAACGGTTGCGCTCGATCAGCGTCCGGTCGAGCTGCCCGGTGCCGAACTTCAGAATGTTCTCGCCGGGCTGTCGCTTCAGCTCGGCCACCTCGTCGGCGACGTCCCCTGTGATCAGCGTCGCGTTCCACCCGGTCTCCTGCAGGGTGGTTGAAGCCCTCCTATCCGTTGAAGACCAATTGCCAGTAGGACCGGGGCGAGCCGAAAACTCATCGGTGCGAATCGCACCGACCTCCACCATGTCAGAGGAGAATGTTCTCGGTCTGGGCTGCAGTCCTTCGATCATCAATTAAACGGTGTTGCGGGAGCCGCGGGCGGGTAGGTAAGGAGCAACCGAGAAAGCGAGGTCCCTCTTATGGACACTTCACTGGTGATCGTTCTCATCGTCATCGTTGTCATAGCGATAGCGGCGGCCGTCTACTGGACCATTAGCGGTAAGGCGAAAAAACTCGAGCAGCAACGCGAGCGGGCAGCGGGGGATCGGCAGGAGGCCCACGGCGCAGCGCAGCGGGCGGGTGAAGCCGAGCTCACTGCCCGGCGACACTCCGAGGAGGCCGACCGCGAGCGAGAGCGCGCTGTAGAGCTCGAGCGCAATGCAGACGAAACCGACCCGGACCGGCCCAAGTAAATCGTATAGGGGAGACTGCGGAGCGCTAAGAGTTGCCGCGCCACTCCTCGATATGAAGTGGCACATCGAGCGAAGAGAAGTCGCCGTCGTCGCGCATCTCCTTCGCAACGGTCACCATCGCGTTCACCGCGACCCACGTCAGCGCGCCTCCGACACTGATCCTGCGGCCACCGGCGCGCGATCTCATGCATGGACAGATCGGGACGCGCGAGGACGTTGAGAGGCTTCGAGGTAGCGTCGCACACCGCTCGGATCTCATCGCCGCTTCGGAGCCCGGGAGCGTAGAGCACTTCGGCTCCAGCCCCTTCGTAGGCCTGTAAACGAGCGATGGTGTCGGCGAGGTCCGGGTTGCCCCGAATGTGGTTCTCCGCTCGTGCCGTGACCTTGAAAGGGAATCCGAGACGCCCGGCTGCCTCGCAGGCCGCGCCCACGCGCTCCACGGCGCGAGCGAGTTCGTAGATCCCGCCGTCGCGCTCGTAGTCCTCGATCGAGCCTCCCACGGCGCCGGGCTCGGCAGCGCCGGCGATCACCTCGGCGGCGTCCTCGGGGTCGGGTCCGTACCCGTTCTCGAGATCGGCCGAAACCGGGAGGCTCGTAGCTCAATCTACCGCTCGGATGTGATCGAGTACGTCTTCGAGCGTGGCACCGCCGTCGAGGCGCCCGAGCGTAAACGCGAAGCCGGAACTCGTACTCGCGAGCGCTTTGAACCCGAGTGCCTCGAGGATCCTGGCCGAGCCGGCATCCCAGGGGTTCGGAATAAGGAACGCCTCGCCCTCGTGCAGCGCACGAAAGTCTGCGGCCTTCTGATCTTGAGTGGGGCTCACGACTATCTCCTTGATCAGTGCGAGACTCGCTCGCAGGTCCACGAGATCGGTCTGTAATGACCACACTGCGCCGAGCCGACCCCGGGCAAGCACTGGCGGATCAAGCCGCCCGCCGCGACGTAGCACGATTGAACGTCGCTGGAAACCAAGACTGATCCGCCGCTTGTATCCGGGAACGGTGCCTTAGAGTACGACGCTTCCGAAGACATCATCCGCATGAGTTCGCGTTGCAGCAGCGTATCTTCGGTCGTATTGGACTCGCTAGAGCCCGTGAGAAAAGGAAGATGGATTGCATCAGTTATGGAACTGATCTCGAATGTGTTCGACTACTTCCTCCATCTCGACACCCA
>Ga0136615_10001467_pt1 | contig 11415 bp, 12 predicted proteins | sample AntDrymUQ2882206_2_FD_106647 | JGI IMG/M metagenome (GOLD analysis project Ga0136615, IMG submission 106647) | Polar desert sand microbial communities from Dry Valleys, Antarctica - metaG UQ288 (22.06) | ecosystem: Environmental > Terrestrial > Soil > Desert | place: Antarctica: Dry Valley...
AAGATCGACCGCCACGGCGCGCTGCGCCTGATGGCGTTGTCGACCCGCTCGAGGAAACTCACCGGGCGTAGCCTCCCGCGTCTTCCTGGTTGCCGATGCCGGCGAGCCCCAGCTGGGTGTCACGGTAGCTCTCCTTGTAGAGCCGCCCGTCGCTGCTGACCTCCTGGAGCTCGAACCGCTCCATCGTAATGGCGTCGAAGGGGCAGCGCTTGACGCACAGCGCACAGCGGATGCAGCGCTCCTCATCGAGCACCATCGCCGCGCCCTGGGTCCAGCCGTACGACTCGACGAGCTCGGGCAGCGGGCCTTCGGACTTCATCTGGTTGATGTCGATCATGTGGATGACGCCCTCCGGGCAGACATCCGCGCAGGCGCCGCAGAGGGTGCAGCGGAAGGGATCGAACCAGATGTTGTAGTTGCACATCAGGCAGCGCGTGGACTCCGTGACCGCCTCGGCGGCCGAGTAGCCCTTCTCCACGGGGGTATTGAAGTTGACCTTGGCGTCACCAGACGGCATGCGCGCGTCGAGCTGGACCATGGGCACGTGCACACGCGGCAGCACGTCATAGAACTCGGGCATCTCGTGGCGCCAGGACGAGACGATGCGGACGTTGGCGTCCACGTCCACGGTGCTTCGCCCCGAGAGGTAGCGGTCGATGGCGTAGGCGCACTTCTTGCCGTGCCCGGCCGCTTCGATGAGCGTCGTGGGCCCGGTCACGAAGTCGCCACAGGCGAACACTCCGCGCACGTTGGTGGCATAGGTGCCTGGATCGACCCTGACGCGGCCGCGGTTGATCTCAAAGGCGGCTTCCACGGGCAGGAAGGTGTTGTCGGCGGACTGGCTGACGGCGGGGATGATGGTATCCGCCTTGACCACGAACTCCGTGCCATCGACCGGCACGGGGGCGCGCCGTCCTGTGGCGTCGGGCTCGCCCAGCTTGTTGCGCACCATGCGGATGCCGGTGACCTTGCCGTTCTCGTCGCCCAGCACCTCGATGGGGCTGGCCAGGAACTCCATGTTCACGCCTTCGCGCTCCGTCTCGCCCAGCTCCTCCTCATCGACCACCAGCTCCGAGCGCGTGCGGCGGTAGGCGATGGTCACGTTCTGCGCGCCGTGGCGCAGGCTGGTGCGCGAGCAGTCCATGGCCGTGTAGCCACCACCGATGATGACCACGTCGTTGCCCACCACCAGCGGCTCGCCCAGGTTGGCCTTCTTCATGAAGTCGACGCCGTACTGGATGCCGTCCAGGTCTCCGCCCGGCACATCCAGGCCCACGGCGTCCATCGCACCGGCGCAGATGGCGATCGCGTCGTAGCGCTGCTGTAGCTCCTCGAAGGTGATCTCCCGGCCGATGCGCACGCCGTAGCGGAAGGTGACCCCGAGGCGCTCGGTGAGGGCCACGTCCGCCTCGATGGCCTCGCGCGGCAGGCGGAAGGCGGGCACGCCGATGAGCATCGTGCCGCCGGCGTAGGGCAGCTCGTCATAGACGGTGACCCGATGGCCGGCCACGGCCAGCTCCCGCGCCACGGCGATGCCGGCCGGCCCGGCACCGACCACGGCGACGCTGGTGTCACGGGGCGTGATGGCGGGCATGTCGTCGGGGATGCCCGAGGCCTGGTGCCACTCGAAGAGGAAGCGCTTCATGGCCCGGATGGCCAGCGGCCGGTCGATGTCGCCGCGGCGGCAGGCACGCTCGCACGGGGCGGAGCAGACGTAGGCGCACATCGCCGCCACCGGATTCGGCTCGCGGGCGAGGATGTAGCCCTCCTCGAAGCGGCCCTCCGCAGCCAGGTTCAGGTAGCCGCGGCAGTTGGTGCCGACGGGGCAACCTTCCTGGCACTCGATGTTGCACTGCAGCCAGGAAGCGTTGACAGGCTGAACGAGGAATTCCTGGTTGGGATCGATGGCCAAGTGGGGTCTACGCCTCTCGCTGGGACAGCGTCGCGGCTCGTGTCGTCACCGGGTACGAATCTACCATCGCGCCCCTCGGTTCGCTGCCTTCGAGAGGGAGCGGCCCGAGTGGCCCGTGCCTGGCGACCGGCCACTTCCATCGTCGCCGGCTCGTCGTGCGCCGCGTTGACGCACGACGCTCGTTGCCCATACGCTCGGCCGATGACCCCACCGGTCACGCCACCACCCCAGGCCGAGGGACCCTGCGACGAGCGTCGTCGTGAGGCCAGTGAGGCGTGTGCCTCCGTACCGGCCGCTCGGGCGGCCGCGGCGGCGGCGGCCGGGCTCCGCGGCGGCGGCGGCCGGGCTCATGGATCGCGCCCGGACCCGACTCCTGGCCGCGGAGAGCGCGCTGGCGTCGGACAGCGGAAGGGCGATCCGCGTATCACGGGTCAGGCCAAGGAAGAGGCGCAACGCACCTACCGTCGAGCCCTCGCCGCGGCCGCCGGTCCGACCGAGGAGCGGGCCGCCATCACCGTCTGGATGCGCGACATCGACCAGCTGAACCGGGACAGCCAGACAGCACGCGTGGCGCTGGAGGCGGCCGGCGTGGAGGTGGCGGAGGCGCACGGCGCGCTGACCGCCGCCAGCTTGGCCGCGAACACGGAGAGGATCCGCGCCGAGGGTGCCGCCGACCGCTGTCAGGCCGCGCGGCGGCAGCTGGCGGAGTGCGTCGAGGGGTCGGCCGGGGCGGAGCCAGCCGATGAGGCCGACCGGCCACAGCTTTCTGCGGCGCCCAGATCACCCGCTGACGACCGGTCGAGGAGTCCCGGGCGGGAGCTGGTCATCGAGCGACTGTGAGCGGCGACCGCCAGTTGCTGCGTGAGGTCGCCGCTCGCGCCGCCGAGCAGACCGGTCTCGAGCAGGGTTCGTGGGCGCTGCTGCTGCAAGAGCTTATGGAGGCGGGCGACGGCCGGGCCCGGGAGATCTCGCCATGGCCCTGGCACATGCCGGCTACGACGCGCGCGGCGTGCGCGGCTTGCCTGCGGGAGAGGAGTACGGGGCCCTCTTCGAGGGTTCCCGAGTCGCGGCCGGAGAGCTGCTCGCCACGCGAGCACCGTCCCTGAGCCCGGAGCAGATGTTCGCGCTGCTTGGCGACCGGCCCGAGCGCCTTGGCGAGCTGTGGGACCACTGGGGCAGCCTGCGCCCGCAGCTGCTGGCCGACGCGCCGGACTGAGGTCGCCCGCAACCGGGCGAGGGATCAGGGCAGCTCCACCACGCGAAACGCTTCGGCAGCATCCGTGCCGATCAGGCTGCCCGCTTCGCGGGCCCATTCGCGCACGCGCTCCTCGAGCTTCTCGGGCTCCTCGATCTGGCTCTCATGCGCGCGCAGTGCGGCCAGGCGCGCTGCGAGGCTGGAGGTGGTGTCCACCCAGGCGTTGGCCTTGTCGGTCCAGAAGAAGTAGAGCCAGCGCACCAGGTGCTTGTCCAGGCCCTCATCGATGGCCAGGTGCGGGAACGCCATGGGGTTGCGGGCCGCGGGGTAGACCGCGTCCAGCGCCGCCATGGCCGCGGCGCGATGGTCGGTGTGCTGGACGTAGCCGTCGTCATGGATGAGCACCGTGGGATCCATGGTGAGCACGGCCTCTGGCCGGAAGGTGCGGATGAGGCGCACCAGTTGCTCGCGCAAGGCCAGATCGTTCTGGAGCGCTCCGTCCGGTCGGTGCAGGAAGGTCACCTGTTGGTAGCCGATGATCTCCGCCGCCGCACGCTGCTCGCGTTCACGGACTCGGGCGAGCTCCAGGGGATCGATGCGCGGATCCTCGCCCCCGGCATCGCCGCTGGTGCAGCAGACCAGCTCCGCCACGGAGCCGGCGCGCACCCAACCGGCCACGGTGGCCGCCGGCCCGAAGTCTGCGTCATCAGGGTGCGCGACGATGACCATGACGCGCTCCGGTCGGGCCTCATGCGGCTGGTGTAGAGGGACATCGCCGGGCGCCGCGGCAGGCGTATCAGCCACCTCCAGGACGTCCGTGGGAGGCGGCGCTGGAGCATCAGCGATGGTGCTTTTCACGGTCGTAACATTCCCCTTGCGCGACGTCAGTTGAGATGTATGCTTCGGCGGAGACATCGCTCGTCTCCCCCCACGAGCGATGTCTCACTTCCTTGTCGTGTGTCAGGTGCTTTGGCGTACCTGCTTGAGGGCGGCAAGGACCTCTGCGGCATGGGTATCAGGGTCGACCTTGGGCCAGACGTGCGCCAGCCGTCCGGATGGATCGACCAGGAAGCTGGCGCGCTGGACACCCCAGTAGGTCTTGCCGTAGTTCGTCTTCTGGACCCAGACTCCGTAGGCCTCGGCGACGCGGTGCTCCTCGTCCGCCAGTAGCGTGAAGGGCAGGCCGTACTTGGCCTTGAAGGCCGCCTTGCTGCCGCTGCCCAGGATGCTGACGCCCCAGGTCCGCGCGTCCAGGGCCTTGATCTCGGGGTCCGCGTCGCGCAGGGCGCACGCCTCCCTGGCGCAGCCCGACGTGTCGTCCTTGGGATAGAAGTAGAGCAGCACCCAGTGACCGCGTTGTCCCGAGAGGGTGCGCGGCTGACCGGTGTCGTCGGGCAGCATGAAGTCGGGTGCTTCTTCGCCGGCTCGGGGCACTGGGCGAAAGGTGGTCTCCGCGGTCATGGCCGCAGGGTAGCGCCTGCCGGCAGGAGGAGCACGCCTTCTGGTTCGATACGCAGCGTGAGCCGCTCGCCCGGTGCTGGGAGCGGATCCCACCGCGCCTCCACCTCCAGCGGCGGAGCGTGCCCGGACTCCACCGCGAGCTGCAGCCGAACGTGGTCGCCGCGAAAGAGCCGGGCGGTCACGAGGCCGCGGATCTCTCCGGCGGCATCCGGCACGAAGGCCGTCGGGCGCAGGACCAATCGGCACTCTCCGTCCGGGACTGCGGCGGGCACCGTTACCGTGCCCCAGGGCGTGGCTGCCTGCCCGCTGCGCACGGAGGCCGCGGTGACATTGCGGAAGCCCAGGAAGCGGGCGACCCACTCTGTGGGAGGCTGCGCCCACAGGTGGTCCGGAGCGGCGTCCGCCACGACCCGGCCCTCGCGCAGGATGAGCGTGCGGTCGGCGATGCCCAGCGCCTCCTCCTGATCATGGGTGACGTAGATGGCGCTCGCGCCGATGGCCCGCACGATCTCGCGCAACTGGAGGGGCAAGCGCTCGCGGAATGCTCGGTCGAGCGATCCAAGCGGCTCGTCGAGCATCAGCAGCCGCGGGCTGGGTGCGATGGCGCGGGCCAGCGCCACGCGCTGCTGCTCGCCTCCGGACAGCCGGGTGACGGCACGCTTGGCCAGCCCGCTGAGACCGACCAGGTCAAGAACCTCCGCGACACGCGCCGCGAGCCTCTCCGCGTCGGCCCCCTGCATGCGCAGCCCGAAAGCCACGTTCTCGTACACATCCCGGTGCGGAAAGAGCGCGAAGTCCTGGAACATCAAGCCGAAGTGGCGCTCATGGACGGGCACCCTCGCCAGGTCGCGCCCAGCCCAGAGGACTCGGCCGCGGTCGGGCAGAGCCAGGCCCGCGATGACGCGCAGCAGCGACGACTTGCCCGAACCGCTGGGTCCCAGCACGGTCACCAGCTCGCCCTCCGCGACGAACATGTCGATGTCCGCGAGCACCGCCTGCTCGCCGTAGCGCAGGTTCACGCCCTCGACGGTCAGCATGCGCGCCCGATGAGAGGCATCAGAAGGCGGTCGGCGCGTCGCCGCGCCAGCGCTCGATGAGGAGCACGGCCGCGGCCGTCAGAAGCATCAGGATCGTGCTCATGGCCATGGCTTGGGCGAAGTTGAGGCTGCCCGGCTGTCCCAGCAGCCGGAAGATGGCGATGGGCACCGTGGGCACGTCAGGGCGGGCGATGAATAGGGTCGCCCCGAACTCGCCCAGCGAGACGGCGAAGGCGAAGCCTCCGCCGACCAGCGCGGCGCGCGCGATGACCGGGCCATCGACCGCCAGCCATGTCCGCCGAGGGGAGGCGCCCAGGACCGCGGCCGCCTCGCGCAGGCGGGGCTGGATCGAGCGGATGAGGGGCACCGTGGCACGCACCACGAAGGGCATGGCCACCAGCGTGTGGGCGATGGGGATAAGCAAGGGTGATGTGCGCAGGTCCAGTGGCGGCTCGTCCAGTGCCACGATGAACCCGAAGCCCAGCGTCACCGCGGAGGTGCCCAGCGGCAGCATCAGCAGCGCATCCAGCCCGCGCGAGCTCCAGCCCCGCCGGTAGGCGATGACGGTCGCCGCCATGAGGCCCAGCAGCGAGGCGAGGATCACGGTGAGTCCCCCGAAGAGGAGGGAGTTGCCGATGGCCTCGACGGGCGGCACGAAGGCTCCGAGCCGGCCGCCCGCCTGGAACAAGGCCCGGTAGGCCGCCAGGCCGTGCCCGTCGCCCGAGGCGAAGGAGCGCTCCACCAGGACGAGCAGCGGGAGCGCGAGCAGGAGGCCCATGGAACCTAGTGTCGCGCCCACCACCAGGCGGCTGCCGCGGTCGGCCACGGGGCGAGTGGCGTCGGCGGCTGGACGGAGACGCTGCTCGATGGTGAGGCGATCCTGCAGGCGACCGTAGAGCAGCAGGAGCGACAGCACGCTGGCCATCTGGAGCAGCGCCAGGGCAGCCGCCACGGGCAAGTCCAGCAGGAGCGCCGTGGTGCGGTAGATCTCCACCTCCAGGGTGGCCGTGCCGGGACTGCCCAGCAGCAGGATGACCCCGAAGGAGGTGAACGTGAACAGGAAGACGATGGCCGCGGCAGAGGCGATGGCCGGCCAAAGCAACGGCAGGGTCACCTGACGGAAAGCCGTCCAACGCGTCGCGCCCAGCACCCGCGCCGCCTCTTCCGTGCGCGGATCGAGGTTGGACCAGACGCCGCCCACCAGACGCAGCACCACGGCGTAGAGGTAGAAGACGTGCGCCAGCAGGATGGCCCAGAGACCGCCCTCGAGCCGCACCACGGGTCCCGGCGCGCCCAGCAGCGCAGCCAGGTCGTTGAGCGGGCTGCGCGGTCCCAGCAGTGCCAGGAACGCCGAAGCCACGACGACGGTGGGCAGCACGAAGGGCACGGTCGTCGCCGCCCGCAGCAGCCGCTTGCCGCGGAAGCCATAGCGCGCGAAGATGTAGGCGCCGGGGAGGGCCGCCACGACCGTCAGCACCGTGGACAGCGCGGCCTGCCAAAGCGTGAAGCGCAGGACCTCCACGGTCCGCGCATCCAGCCACGTGTCCAGGATCCCGGCGGCACGACCTACCGTGTCGCCGGAGAGCCCCAGCCCCACGATGGAGGCCACGGGGTAGGCGAAGAAGAGCAGCAGGAAGAGCAGCGGCGGCGCTCCCAGCAGGAGCGCGCCCCGACCGCTCAGCGCAGGACGGTTTGCGTCCACTCCGCGATCCAGCGCTGGCGGTTCTCCTCCACGTCGGCCATGGGCAGCTCCAGGGGGTCCTCGACCACCTGCGCGTGCTCCAGGAAGACCTCCGGGAGCGCCGCGTCCCCGCGCACGGGGTAGACGAACATCTCCAGCGGGATGGACTCCTGGACCGGCCGCGAGAGCAGGTGGTCGATGAAGGCGCCGGCCAACTCGGGCTCGTCGGTGCCCTGAAGGATGCCCGCGAACTCGACCTGGCGGTAGCAGCCGTCCAGCACGGCCGCCGTGGGCGCCTCCGAGAGGGAGGTCTCGGCGAAGATGACCTCGGCCGCCGGGCTGGAGGCATACGACACCACGATGGGTCGGTCACCCTCTCCCGCACCGCCCGAGAAGCGACCGTAGTAGGCATCCTCCCAGCCATCCGTGACCAGCACGTCGTTCTCACGCAACGCCGCCCAGTACTCGCGCCAGCCCTCCTCACCGAAACGGTCGATGGTGGCCAGCAGGAACGCGAGGCCCACCGACGAGGACGCCGGGTCCTGGACCACGAGCATGCCGCGGTACTCCGGCAGCGTCAGATCCTCTAGGGTCTCGGGTGCCGGGGGATCGCCAGTGGCGAAGGCCTCGAGGTCGATGTTGAGGCACACCTCGCCGTGGTCGATGGGCGTCACCCGCTGTCTTGCGTCCACCTGGAAGACCTCCGGCACGGCCGATAGCTCAGACGAGCCGTAAGGCAGGAAGATGTCAGCCGCGAGGGCGCGGGAGAGGAACGTGCTATCCACGCCGAAGAGCACGTCCGCCACCGGATGCTCGCGCGAGAGGATGGCCTGGTTGACCATCGAGCCGGCGTCGCCGGAGCGCAGGATGCGCAGGCTGGCGCCCTGCTCATCCTCGAAGGCACTGATGGCCTCGTCGGGCAGCGCGAACGAGTCATGGGTCACGAGCACCAACTCCCTGAGAGGAGCAGCGGTCGGGGGCTGGGAGATGGCGGGAGATGGCTGCAGCGCCCCGCCACTGCCGTCGCAGCTGGCCAGGAGCAGGATGCTCAGCGCCGTCGCCAGGCGTCTCATGTCCTGCCCGCCGCTCGGCGGCTCTGTGTCACCAGCAGCCGGCCCTGACGCACGGTCACCGAAGCTTGTCTCGTCAGGAATTCGTTGGATAGTCCCCGCGACGGTCCGTGCGCCAGATCCTCTTCTGTCAGGGGGTAGCGCAACCCGTGCGTCGTGATGCCCTGCGCGCCGGGCGCCAGCGGCAGGAGCGACAGGAAGTCGCCGGGTTGGCCGGCCAAATCGATGCGAGCCGGCCCGGTCCCGGCGCCGCAGAGCCGGATCGTGCCGGCGCGGTGCTCGATGGTCACGTCCAGTCCCGCCAGCTCGGGAAGTGCCAGCAGCGCCACGTTGGCCAGGCTGTGCTCCGGTCGCGGTCCACCCAGCGCCCCGTGGATGCGTATGGAGGTGGCGCCCATGGCCAGCGCCTCACGGAGGCACAGCTCCGTGTCGCTCATCTCCTTCTCCGGCGCGACCGTGCGGACATCCGAACCGGCCGCGCGCAGGCGCCTCTCGTCCTCCCGGTCGAGGGAGTCGCCGTCACCCAGCACCAGGTCCACGTGCAGGCCGGCTGCCTCCGCCTTCAGCGCACCGCCGTCGGCGGCCAGCACGTGCACCCGCTCATCACTGCCGGCTGCGGCACGGCACAGGGTCGCGACGTCGACGTCTCCGTCCGCGACGATGACGACCCTCACGATGCGCGCGTCCTGGGCATGGCACGACCTCCGGTGTCAGGCAGGACGGAGGTCGCGTCTTGGACTCCCTTCGCTGGTACGAACCAGATCAGGTTCCTAGGGTCTGCGGCACCGGCCGCACTCTCAGCGCCCCGTGGCGCTCCCCTGTCCCGTGATGTCGATGTGAGCGGCCATTCTAGCCCACTTCCCGGTGCTAGACTGCCGCCGTGCCAAGCGCCGTGCATCCCGCGCACCAGCGCGTCCTCGACGCCGCCGGTCGCAAAGCCGTGTCCCTGGAGATCGTGGTCTTCGACCAGTCGACGCACACGGCGGAGGAAGCCGCGCGGGCCGTCGGAGCCGAGCTCGGACGGATCGTCAAGAGCCTGGTCTTCGTGGCACCTGGCGAGGCTGGCCCGGAGCTCGTGGTCGCGCTCGTGAGCGGTGCCGACCGTGTCGATGTCGGACGGCTGGCCGCCGTGGTCGGTCTGCCGGGTCTGCGCCGCGCGACGGCCCAGGAGGCCCATGAATCGACCGGCTTCGTGATCGGTGGTATCCCGCCCATCGGCCACCGACGTCCGGTTCGCGTGGTGATGGATCCAGACCTGGGGCGGTTCCCCTCCGTGTGGGCCGCGGCAGGCACGCCGGACGCCGTCTTCGAGGTGCCGCCGGGGACGCTGCGCGTCCTGGCCAATGCCACGGTCGCGCCCATCGCCGTGGAGCGACACGACGGGTCGACAGCAGGGTCGGCGGCCGCTCGACCGGCCGGGACCGCGCCAGCGGAGACGTGACCGGCACCGACCGACGGGGTCCGCGGGAGTCGCCCGTGCGGGAACCGCAACGTGCCGCCGTGCAGTATCCCGGTGGGCTGCGAGCACGTTATCGGTGGGTCGGCAGCGGCGGGGCAGAGTCGCTCGACGCCGTGTCCGAGTCGAGCGGCCCGATCACCGACCACGGCCACCTCGTCTCGTCCGAGCCCGACCGGCTCTGTCGGGCAGAGTTGCGCATCGAGGGACCGTCCGGCGACTGGACGGCGCGCTTCGCTTCGCCCATCTCCGACGTACCCTCGGGCCTTCTCTGGGACACCTGCGGGCTGCTCGTGGTCAAGTACGGCTTCGTGACCTACGCCCTGCAGGGCCGCACCGGCGACTTGAGCTGGTGGCATGCGTCACGCACGCCGGTCCTCGCCGTGCTGGGCTCCTCGCGGCTGTCTCACGTCATCGTCCAGAGCGAATTGGAGACCTTCGCGCTGCGCGACGATGGGGAGACCGCCTGGCGGCTGGCTCATGCCGATGTCGTCACGGAGGCCGAGCTGGTCGGGGGAAAGCTGGTGCTGACCTCCTATGGCGGCCTCTACCAGCCCCTCGATCCACTGACCGGCCGGGCGTTGGTCTGAGCGTTGTGGACGGACGGTGGATGACCTCTCGACGTTCGCTGGATCTCGTGGACGGATCGCGTTGACCGACAGCCGGGAGCGGCCCATCATCGGGTCAAGCCCGGAGGGGTCAGGAACGACACTAGCGGCCGAGATGACATCAAGGCCCACGTGTCGTGAAGGCTTCTCCGGGCCTTTTGATTCGCGATGGCCAACCCGATGATCGTGCCCCTGGCTGCCGTTGGCGCTGCGGCCTGTTTCATCGGCGCCGCTCTGTCGCTGCGGCGGCTGGGCGGCGGCTACCGCATCGCCCGTCTCTTGGCCTCCGCCCCGGAAGTGAGTCTCGCGGAGATCCGCGAGGTGGCCGCGACCGGCGAGCGGCGTTATCTGCGCACGACCGGGCGCGTCTCCTCGGAGGAAGAGTTCCCCGACGAGAATCAGCGCCCGCTCGTCTTCCGCCGCCAACGCATCGAGCGCCGCCGGGCGGCACGGTGGCAGGTCCTGGACGAGGAACGCCTGGCCGTGCCGTTCGGTGTCGAGGATCGACGTGACTTCGTGGCCGTGGACGCGGAGGCGCTGAGCGACGGGCTGGTGGTCATCCCGCGGGAGTCGCACGGAGCAGTCAACGAGTTGCCAGAGGGGCTGCGCTCTCGACTGCCTGTCGCGCTGGAGGCGGATGCGGCCATCCGGCTGCGCGTGGACCAGGTCTCCGCCGTGGAACACGCCACCGTCGTGGGGATGCCGCTCGACGGTCCGGACGGGCCGGTCATGACCGCCGGCCTGGGACGACCGCTCATCCTCTCCACGCTGGACCAGTCCGCGGCCATGCGCTTACTGGCCGCCGATGGCCGCCGGCTGGTCGTGATCGCGGCCGTTGCCCTGCTGGCCGGCCTCGGCCTCCTGGCCATAGCAGCGGTCGCCCTGCTGGCCGGCTGGTGAGGCCCTCGCCGTCGATGGCTATGCGCCCGTCCTGGTTCCGGATGAGGACGGTCCTGCTGGGAGTGACGAGTGCCATCCTGGTGGCCGTCCTGATC
>Ga0136615_10001469_pt1 | contig 11407 bp, 10 predicted proteins | sample AntDrymUQ2882206_2_FD_106647 | JGI IMG/M metagenome (GOLD analysis project Ga0136615, IMG submission 106647) | Polar desert sand microbial communities from Dry Valleys, Antarctica - metaG UQ288 (22.06) | ecosystem: Environmental > Terrestrial > Soil > Desert | place: Antarctica: Dry Valley...
TCGGGGTGGTCTCGAACCCGGCGGCCCCGTTCGGCGGCGTCAAGTGGAGCGGCTTCGGCCGCGAGGGCGGCGTCGAGGGGATCGAGGAGTACCTCGAGACCAAGTACGTCGGCATCGCCCTCTGACGCTTGCCCGCACCGGGACTGCGGCGCGGGTCAGGACTCGCCGCCGTGCCAGGAGCGCCAAAGTGAGGCGTACGCCCCGTCGGCGGCGATCAGCTCGTCGTGCGAGCCGAGCTCGGCGACCCGGCCGTCCTCCATCACCGCGACCCGGTCGGCGTCGTGCGCGGTCTGCAGGCGGTGCGCGATCGCCACCACGGTCCGGCCCGCGAGGACGGCTGCCAGGGAGCGTTCCAGGTGCCTCGCCGCGCGCGGGTCGAGCAGCGACGTCGCCTCGTCCAGCACGAGGGTGTGCGGGTCGGCCAGCACCAACCGGGCCAGGGCCAGCTGCTGCGCCTGCGCCGGCGACAGCGTGTGGGCAGCCGAACCGAGCTTCGTGCCCAGGCCGTCGGGCAGTGCCTCGGCCCACTCCCGGGCGTCCACCGCGGCCAGCGCGGCCAGCATCGCATCGTCGTCTGCGCCCGGCGCGGCGAGCAGGAGGTTGTCCCGCAACGACCCGACGAAGACGTGGTGCTCCTGGGTCACCAGGCACACCCGCCTCCGCAGGTCGTCCAGGTCGAGCTCGACCAGCCCCACCCCGCCGAGCTCGACCGCGCCGGTCCGCGGGCCGTCGATCCCGGCGAGCAGCCGAGCGAGGGTCGACTTGCCGGCGCCGGACGGGCCGACCACGGCCAGCCGCTCACCGGGGCGCAGGTCCAGGTCCACGCCGTGCAGCACGTCGCGCCCGGCCGAGTACGCGTACCGGACGTCGGAGACGACGAGGTGGTCGTCAGCGGGCTCGCGTCCCGTCGCGACCCGGTCCGGCGGCACCTGCCCGACCCCGATCAGCCTGGCCAGCGAGCTCGCGCCGAGCTGCAGCTCGTCGAGCCACGAGAGCAGCCGGTCCATCGGTTCGACCAGCTGGCGCATGTAGAGCGCCACCGTGGTGACCGCACCGAGCGACGCAAGGTCGTTCGCGTACATCAAGCCGCCGACCAGCACGGCGACGACGAGCGGCACGACGTAGGACGTCTCCGCGGTCGGGAACCAGATCGTCCGCAGGTATAACGTGTAACGCTCCGCGGCGTAGGACTCGCCTATGTCGTCGTCACATCGCCTGCGCCGGTTGCGCTGGAGACGCAGCGCCTCGACCGTGCGGCCGCCGTCCACGGTCTCGGCCAGACCTGCGTTCATCGCGGAGTAGGCCGCCATCTCTCGCAGGTAGCCGTCCGGGGCACGGTGGAGGTACCACCGCGTGCTGACCCACAGGAGCGGCACCACGACGAGGACGGAGGCGATCGCGATGAGCGGACCGGCGAGGAGGGCGGCGCCCACCGTGAGGACGAGCGTCACCACGGCGATCAGGATCTCCGGGACGGCGTAGCGCACCGCGTAGTTCAGCTCGTCCACGTCCCGCGTCGTCCGGGTGAGCAGGTCACCGGTCCCGGCGCGCTCGACGGTCCCCAGCGGGAGGGCCAGCGTGTCGTCGACGAAGTCCTCCCGCAGCTCGGCGAGCATCCGCTCACCCATGACGTCCGAGGCGAACCGGGCCCACCGCGTCAGCACGGTCTGCACGAGCGTCGCGGCGGCGAGGCCGATGACGATCCGGTTGACGGCGCCCACCGTCGTGCCCTGGGCGACTGACTCGATGAGGTTGCCGACGAGCCACGGCGCGAACAGCCCGGCGACTGCGGCGGCACTGTGCAGCAGCACGACCTTGCCGACCTCGCCACGGCGGCGGCGGAACATGCCGCGTGCGTGCCGCCGTACGGATGGGCGGTCGGCGACGGGCAGCGCGGTGTGCGCGCTCATGCGAGCACCTCCTCCCGGGTGACGACGACGCGGTACGTCCGGTCGCTGGCGAGCAGGTCGCGGTGCCGGCCGACCGCCGCGACCCTGCCCTCGACCAGGAGCACGACCTCGTCGGCGCGATCGAGCACGAGCGGGCTGCCCGACATGATCACCGTCGTGCGACCGGCTCGTGCCACCTGGAGCCGCTCGGCGATCCGCACCTCGGTGTGCGCGTCCACGGCGCTGGTCGGCTCGACGAGAATCAGGATCTCGGGGTCGACGAGCAAGGCGCGGACCAGCATCAGGCGCTGGCGCTGGCCGCCGGAGAACGAGCGCCCGCGCTCCTCGACGGACGCGTCGAGACCGTCGGGCAGAGCCTGGAGCACGTCGGCCGCCGATGCGGTCTCGATCGCATCGAGCACCTCGCGTTCCGACCGGAGCCCCGTGGGATCGAGCTCGTGGCGCAGGACCCCGGTGAAGAGCCGGCTGTCGGTGTCGTTCACGAGGATCCGCCGCCGGACGACATCCACGGGCAGGTCACGCAGCGACACCACGCCGAGTGTGACCACCTCTCCGTCGGCCGGGTCGGCATAGCGACCGAGCCGTTCCGCGATCTCGGCGCTGTCGGTCGGCTGGCTGGTCACGATCGCCGTGAGGAGCCCGGGGCGGATCCGGACGCCACTCGTGGTGTCCACCAGCTCGGCCATGTGCGGCGGCTCAGCGCTGACCGTACGAGGCTCGGCGATCTCCGGCTGCAGGCGCAGCACGTTGGTCGCCCGACGGGCAGCCACCAGCGCACGCGTCATCTTCTGCGCGGTCTCGGTGAGCGTCCGCAGCGGCGTCACGAGGAACGCGGCGTACCCGTAGAACGCGACCAGCTCGCCGACGGTGATCTCACCCCGTACGGCGAACGTCCCGCCCAGCCACACCACTCCCAGGACGAAGAGCCCGGGCAGCAGCACGTTGGACGCCTCGAGCAGCGAGTGCACCCGCGCCACCCGGATCCCGCTGTCGCGTACGCGTGCGGAATCCCGGCGGTACCTGCCGCCGAAGACCTCCTCGCCACCGATGCCGCGCAGCACGCGTAGGCCCGTGACGATGTCGCTCGCGACCGTGGCGAGCTCACCGACCTGCTCGCGCTGGGTGCTCTGGCGCGCGTGCAACGGCCGGAGCACCGGCGCGACGAGCAGCAGCAGGAGCGGGACGCCGATGAGCACGACCAGACCAAGTGGGACCGACGTCGAGAGCAGGATCACCGCGACGACGGCGAGCGAGACCACCGCACCTGCGCAGCGGCCGAGGACGTCCATCGCAGACCCGAAGTGCTCCAGGTCGCTCGCCCCGATGCTGACCACCTCGCCGGTGGCGACCCGGCGCTGAAGGGTGCCGCCGAGGTCGACCGCCTTGCGGGTGAGCAGCTGCTGCACGCGGTACGCGGCGGTCAACCAGTTCGACACCGCAGCACGGTGGCGCAGGACGCCGGCGAGCGCACCGAGCAGGCCGAGCCCGAGCAGCGCGAGCGACCAGAGGACGAGGGCACCGGTGTCCTTGGCCGTCACACCTTGGTCGATGGCCCGGCCCAGGAGCGCGGGCGCCAGGGCCTGGGCCAGCATCCAGATCGTGCCGAACAGCATCGCGAACGCGATCGTCGACAGCTGCTGACGGGCGAGCCACAGCAGGAACCGGACCGGCGACGAGATCGTCGGCCGGCCCGGATCGGTCATCGGGTGGTGGCGCACAACGCCCCACGCTATGCGTCGCCACCCACGGCGCTCGACTCGTTTTCCGCGGCCGCCGCCGGCAGCTCAGTTCAGCCGCTCGAGCCCGCGGCAGGCGCCGAACCCGGCGTGGGACGTCATGGTCGCGGCCGGCGTCTCTACACTGCGACCAATCAGCCAGCGACGCCGCAAGCAGAGCGAGAGCCGTCCGTGACCTCGTCCCCCGCGCCGGACCTCGTGCTCGTGGTCGACTTCGGCGCCCAGTACGCGCAGCTCATCGCGCGTCGCGTCCGCGAGGCTCGCGTCTACTCCGAGATCGTGCCGTCCACGACGGGTGCGGCCGAGATCGCGGCCCGCCGACCTGCGGCGGTGATCCTCTCCGGTGGGCCGTCGAGCGTGTACGCGCCGGGTGCCCCCCAGGTCGACCCGGCCCTGTTCGAGACCGGCGTACCGACGTTCGGGATCTGCTACGGGTTCCAGGCCCAGGCCCGTGCGCTCGGCGGGGCGGTCGCGCAGACCGGCCTGTCGGAGTTCGGGCGAACGCAGCTCGTGGTCGCCGAGGCCGGCACCCTCCTGGCCGGACTGCCGAGCGACCTCCCGGTATGGATGTCCCACGGTGACGAGGTCACCGCCGCGCCGGCCGGCTTCACGGTGCTCGCGAGCACGGCCGGTGCCGCGGTCGCCGCGTTCGAGGACCTCGACCGTCGACATGCCGGCGTGCAGTTCCACCCGGAGGTCCTCCACACCGCCCACGGCCAGGCCGTCCTCGAGCACTTCCTGTACGACATCGCCGGCTGCCGCCCGACCTGGACGATGGTCAACATCGTCGACGACCAGGTCGAGCGCATCCGTGCACAGGTCGGTGGCAAGCGGGTCGTCTGTGGCCTCTCCGGTGGCGTGGACTCCGCGGTCGCCGCTGCGCTCACCCAGCGGGCGGTCGGGGACCAGCTCACCTGCGTGTTCGTGGACCACGGGCTGCTCCGGGCCGGCGAGGCCGAGCAGGTCGAGCGCGACTACGTGGCCGCGACCGGCGTCGATCTGGTCGTCGTCGACGCGCGCGAGCGGTTCCTCGACGCGCTCTCCGGCGTCACCGAGCCGGAGCAGAAGCGCAAGATCATCGGCCGCGAGTTCATCCGGGTCTTCGAGCAGGCCGCCCGCCAGCTGGTCTCCGACGCCGATGCCCACGGCGAGAGCGTGGACTTCCTCGTCCAGGGCACGCTCTACCCGGACGTCGTGGAGTCCGGAGGCGGCACGGGCACGGCCAACATCAAGAGCCACCACAACGTCGGCGGCTTGCCCGATGATCTTCAGTTCGCCCTCGTCGAGCCGCTGCGGACCCTCTTCAAGGACGAGGTCCGCCGCGCGGGAGAGGAACTCGGGTTGCCACCGGAGATCGTCTGGCGTCAGCCGTTCCCAGGTCCCGGGCTCGGCATCCGGATCATCGGCGAGGTCACCGCAGAGCGCCTCGAGACGCTCCGCGCCGCCGATGCGATCGCTCGCGAGGAGCTGAGCCGGGCCGGCCTGGACCGCGAGATCTGGCAGTGCCCGGTCGTGCTGCTCGCCGACGTCCGGTCCGTCGGGGTGCAGGGCGACGGACGGACCTACGGCCACCCGGTCGTGCTGCGGCCCGTGAGCAGCGAGGACGCGATGACCGCGGACTGGTCGCGCCTCCCGTACGACCTGCTCGCGCACATCTCGACCCGGATCACGAACGAGGTCCGCGCCGTGAACCGCGTCGTGCTCGACGTCACCAGCAAGCCCCCCGGCACCATCGAGTGGGAGTGATCCTGCGCTCGTCCCCGCGACGCGAGGCTCAGGACCAGGGCGTCACCGGCCGCGCGCGGCGCTCGCCGTCGAGGACCAGGTCGACGTGCTCATCGAAGAACGCCACGTGCTTGGTGATGGCGGCCGCGTCGGGCAGCGGTTCCTCGTACGTCCACGCGATGTCCCGCTGGACCCCGCCGACCTCGATCGCCCAGTACGTGGCGTGGCCCTTGTAGGCGCACGTGGTCCGGGTGTCGGTCGGGGTCAGCAGATCCAGGTGGACGTCGTCGCGCGGCAGGTAGTACCGCGGGGTGATGTGCGTCTCGAACAGCAGTCGAGCATTCGTGGTGTCGGCCACGGTCACGCCCTCCACCTCGACCTGCACGTGGATCGAGCTGCGTCGGACGTCGATGCGGGAGAACGGGTCGCGCGGGTGGCTGACGATCGGTTCGTCCTCCTCGAGCCACGTGTCGAACGCAGCGAAGTCGAGGACCACGTACCCGGCCAGCTCCGGGTCGGCGAGCCGGAAGCCTGCGCCCGCCAGATCTATGCCGTCCGCGGTCAAGCTGACCGGGTCCCCGTCGGACGAGTGCACCGCGAACGGGGTCCGCGGGTCGAGAACCGGCGGACCGCCTGCCGACATCACGACCGGGTGCTCCTCCGCCTCGGCCGCGACGGTCACCTCGACCGTGGCCGCGAGATCCTCCTCCGGCACGGCGTACGAGGCGACGACCCGTCTCGGCTCCCAGACGAGGCGGGCCCGCCGGCTGTCGGCGAACGTGCGGCCGGCGCTGACGGCTCGGACCCGCTTGTCGGTCGGTTCGAATCGCAGCTCCGGGAAGGATCCCATGATCAACTTGCTCATCTGCACGGCCATGCCGTCACTGTCCGCCCGCCGTCGGCCGGACGTCAATGTCCTTCCTCGACTTCTGCCCCGGCGAGCGTGGTCGCGGCAATCCGCGTCGGTCCCGCAGTCCGAACCATGCAGGTGGGACTCCGGGCCGACCTGACTGCTTACGTCATGCAGCGCTCGGCGCGACGTACCGCGCGCTACGGCGACGACCTCTACTTCGCTGGTACCGACCTCCCCGAGCCGGAGCCGATCACCGTGCCGACCCGGCACGGTGAGGTCCGCTGCGAGGTCTACCACCCGTACAGCGCGGACGGCTCGACGCGTCTGCCCCCCGCGTACGCGCACCTCCACGGCGGTGCGTTCGTCATGCGCTTCCCGCGGATGGACGACTTCTTCGCCCGGTTCGTCGCGGCCGAGGCCGGGGCCGTCGTCGTGAACGTCGACTACGACGTCGCGCCGCAACATCGCTTTCCCGTCGCGCAGCACCAGGCACACGACGTGCTCGGCTGGATCGCCGAGCACGGTGCCGAGATCGGCTGCGACGGCGAGCGGGTGGCCGTCGGCGGCTTCAGCGCCGGCGGCAACCTCGCCGCCTCGGCCTGCCTCCAGGCCAGGGACTCCGGGTCGTGCCGGCCGCGCCTCCAGGTGCTCGGCGTCCCGTCCCTCGACGTTGCCGAGCCCTCGACGGCCAAGCGCTCGACCCACCCGCACCCGATGATCACGACCCGTCTGCTCGAGCTGGTCCGCGCGGTCTACTTCACCGACGAAGCGGCCCGGGCGACGCCGTACGCCTCGCCGCTGTGCGCCGCGGACCTGGCTGGGCTACCTCCAGCTGTGGTGATCACCGGGGAGCACGACGCGCTCCGGGCCGAGGGCGACGCATACGCCGAGCGGCTCGCTGCCGCGGGTGTCGAGGTCGTGCACCGGGTGGTGAGCGGCGCCGATCACTACTTCCTCGACGGCGACCGCACTCGCGCGCGTTCGCTGCTCGACCTCATCGCAACCGAGCTCCGCCGACGGCTCGCGGCCGTCGAGCCCGCCGGGGAGGCGTGAGACGCTCGAGCGATGACCGCGCAGTTCACCCGCGAGGCCGGGACCAGGGGCGAGTTCGTGCGCCAGGGCAACCGGTTCGCCGACCGGATCACCGCGGACTCCGCGGCCGCACCCGGCGACGGCCCCGACGAGCGCGGGCGCTAGCCGGTCGAGCCCGGCCGGTACCGCCTGGTCTGGAGCCGAGCCTGTCCCTGGGCGCACCGGGCGGTGATCGTCCGCGGGCTCCTCGGTCTCGAGGGCGCGATCTCGCTCGGCACGGTCGACCCGATCCGCGACGAGCGCGGTTGGCGGTTCACGCTGGACGAGGGCGACGTCGACCCGGTGCTCGGCATCGGGTTCCTCGCCGACGCCTACCGGAAGACCGACTCCACGTACGCAGGCCGGGTCACCGTGCCGGCGATCATCGACACCACGAGCGGGCGCGTGGTCACCAACGACTACCCGCAGATCACGCTGGACCTGTCCACGCAGTGGTCGGCCCTGCATGCAGAGAACGCTCCCGACCTCTATCCGCTGCACCTGCGCGACGAGATCGACGAGGTCGCCGACCTCGTCTTCCACGACGTCAACAACGGCGTGTACAAGTGCGGCTTCGCGACCAGCCAGGACGCGTACGAGGCGGCGTACGACCGGCTCTTCGACCGTCTCGACTGGCTCGAGACCCGTTTGGCGCACCAGCGCTATCTGGTCGGTGACCAGCTCACCGAGGCGGATGTCCGCCTCTTCACCACCCTGGTGCGCTTCGACGCCGCGTACCACGGGCACTTCAAGTGCAACCGCGCGAAACTCACCGAGATGCCTGCGCTCTGGGCCTACGCCCGTGACCTGTTCCAGACCCCCGGCTTCGGCGAGACCGTGGACTTCGACCAGATCAAGCGCCACTACTACGGCACGCACGACCAGATCAACCCCACCCGGATCATCCCCAAGGGTCCCGACACCGAAGGCTGGCTGGTGACGCACGGGCGCGGCTGACCCGGCTGGTTCCCGAGCCTCGCGCTCGCGGCAGTCGGGACCAGTGTCAGTCCAGCCGTGCGCCCGCCTCGTCCTCGGCGCGCTCGAGCTCGTCGGCCGAGCGGCGGCTGCGCAGGAGCGACAGGGTCACACCCAGCAAGCCGATCGCGACGAGCGCGACGGCCGGGATCCAGGACAGGCTGTTGCCGTCGATCAGGTTCAGCCGCCAGAGCGGCCACAGCAGCGCAACTGTCGCGAACACCAGGCCGAACACCAGCGAGACCACGTCCAGCTCATGACGTCGCACGTCGCACCTCCACTTTGCCGAGACCGAGATCGATGGACAGCTCCAACCGGCCGCCGCCCGCGCCGTCGGCGCCGAGGTCGGTGAACGTGTCGCCGGGCTCGAAACCGCTCGACCGCCGGTCGAGGATGATCAGGTCGCCGAGACCCACGGCTGCGTCGACCACGACGTCCACGTCGTCTGGGACGGTCACGATGACCTCGCCGGCGCCGAGGTCGATCATGGTGGCCACGTCCTCGCCCTCGAAGTCGAGCTCGGTGAGGTCCAGCCGGATCGAACCGGTGCCGAACTCGTACGCGGGGGAGAGCTCGTCGGGTGCGCGTGGGGCCACCCGGATGTCGTCAGCGTTCTGCCAATCTCGCCAGCCCGGGCCGACGACGGCATCGGCGAGCACCGCCGGTCCGAGCGCCAGGCCGAGCAGGACGCCGAGCCCGATGAGCCCACGCGACCGACCGATCCATGCGCCGAGCACGAGCCCGCCAGCGACCACGGCGAGCGCGGCGACGACATAGCCGGCGATCGGCACGGCGACTCCCGAGAGGTCGACCAGGGCGAGGACGCCGAGCACCGCGAGCATCGCGCTCAGCGTCAGGAGACCGAGGTACGAGCGCTCCCGGCGCGGCTTCGGTGGCGGCAGCTGCCCCGAGCCGTACGGCGGCGGCGGGGGCTGGTCGAAGGGCGGGTCCCACTGCGCGGTCATCGGCGAGGTCACCGGAGCGGGTGCGCCGGTCGGGCTCGGGCGCTGCATCGTGAGCGTCGGGTCGACCGCGCCGGTCTGCTGGCCGGTGCGGGTCCCGAGCTCGACGGTTGGCTCGGCACCTGAGCCGGTGACGACGGTCGGCTCGGTGATGGCGCTCGTCGATGCGTACGGCGCGGCGGTGGTCGACGCAAGTCCAGCCGTCGACGGGCCGTACGCCGGCTGCCCGGGGGGAGAGACCGGGTTCGCGTCGCGCCGCACGACGAGCAGTGCCACGACCACGACGATGGCGATCAGGAGGCCCGGGACGAACCCCCCGTCGAAGCCCGTGACGAACCCTCCCCCGAGCACCACGATCACCGCGACTGCGAGCACCGCGGCGAGCGCGACCGCCGTGAGCACGCTTCGGGTGCGGTCCGTGGAGGTCGGGCTCAGCGCGTTCGTGAGGACCGACGGCTTCGTCTGGTCCGAGGGCAGGAAGAGCCATGCGGCCGCGTAGAGGACGAGCCCGGCGCCGGAGAAGAACGTCAGCACGACGACGACCACGCGGAGGATCACCGGGTCTACACCGAGCCGGCGACCGATCCCGCCGCACACCCCGGCGATCACCCGATCGCTCGTACTGCGATTCCACGGCGGCCCGGCGAGGGGCGGTGGAGTGGGAGCGGCTGGAGGAGTCGGCGGGCCAGGGCTCAGGGCGGGTTGGGGCGAGGTCATGCCCACCATCGTCGGTGCGCCGACGCTCGTCCACCATCGGGCACGACCCTGAGCGCCCCCTGAGCCGACCCTGCCCACACAGCGGGTGCCTTCCGGATGTCGGTGCGGGGGCAAGCGTGTGACGATGCAAGCGTGACCACGATCGACGCCGCGCCACCGCGCTACCGCCGAGCCCAGGAGGACAAGCTCCTCGCCGGCGTAGCGGCCGGTCTTGCGCATCACCTCCGGGTGGACGTGATCGTCGTGCGGCTCACCTTCGTGGTGCTCGGCGCGGTCGGCGGGTTCGGGCTGCTGGTGTACGCCGCGCTCTGGGTCGTGGTGCCGCAGGACCGGGTGGAGACCGTCACCGCGCCAGGGCTGGCGGCCGCCGAGCGACTCGGACTGCGCCCGACGCGGCGGATCCGGCTCGCTGTCGGAGACGCCGGCCAGCTGCTCGCGTTCGCGGTGCTCGCCCTCGGGCTCGCGGCGCTGTTCCAGTCGACGTCGCTCGGCGTGAACCCGGTGATCTTCTGGCCGTCGGTCGTCGTCGCAGTCGGTGTCTTCCTGATCTGGCGGCAGTCCGACGAGTCCGACGCGTCGCCTGCGAGCTCTGTGAGCGCGGGGGGGACCGGGACCGTCGGCCTCGGCGTCGGCTGGCGGAGCGGCGGGTGGCGCCATCGCCTTCGCCTGGCCATCGGTGCAGGCCTGGTGGTTGCTGGGTTGTTCGCGTTCGTGGCCGCGTCGGGCCGGCTCGACGTCGCCGGCGACGTCGTCGTCGGTGCAGCCATGGCGGTCGTAGGCGTCCTCCTGATCGGTGGCCCATGGCTGCTCCGGACCGTGCGCGAGCTCAGGGACGAGCGCACCGAGCGAGCGCTCTCGCAGCAGCAGGCCGACGTCGCGGCCCATCTGCACGACTCCGTGCTCCAGACCCTGGCGCTGATCCAGCGCCAGGCGAGTGACCCGCGCGAGGTGGTCCGGCTCGCCCGGAGCCAGGAGCGCGACCTGCGTGGCTGGTTGTACGGCGTGCCGGCGTCGCCGGACTCCTCGCTCAAGATCGCGCTCGAGCGGGTGGCTGCCGAGGTCGAGGAGCAGCACGGCGTCCTCATCGAGGTCGTCGTCGTGGGCGACTGCCCGGTCGACCCTGCGGTGCACGCCCTGGTCCGGGCCGCGCGTGAGGCGCTCGTCAACGCAGCGACCCACGCGCAGACGGACCGGGTGGACGTGTTCGCCGAGGTCGAGGGTAACGAGGTGATGGCCTTCGTCCGCGATCGCGGGGTGGGGTTCGATCCCGGCGCGATCGCCGATGGCCGGATGGGTGTGCGAGGGTCGATCATCGAGCGGATGCAGCGCCACGGTGGCACCGCGACCGTACGGAGCACGCCGGGTGGTGGCACCGAGGTGCGGCTGACGATCAAGGTCGCGCCCGAGGTCCATCGAGCAGGGAGCCGCCAGTGACGTCATCGCAGGACTCGACCACCA
>Ga0136615_10001470_pt1 | contig 11405 bp, 7 predicted proteins | sample AntDrymUQ2882206_2_FD_106647 | JGI IMG/M metagenome (GOLD analysis project Ga0136615, IMG submission 106647) | Polar desert sand microbial communities from Dry Valleys, Antarctica - metaG UQ288 (22.06) | ecosystem: Environmental > Terrestrial > Soil > Desert | place: Antarctica: Dry Valley...
ATTTGCCCAACGGCCGCGTTTTCGGGTGGCGGTGGGACGGTCGCTTGCTAACCTTTCCGGCGTGCCTGGCCACGGAACAGAGGGTGAAGAGGCGTGCTGCTGGACCTGATCCTTGCAACGTTCGCCGCCCTCGCGGTCGGGGTGGCGCCCGGTTGGTTCTGGGCCGGCCTGCTGCGCGCCCCGACGGATCAAGCCGAGCGAATAGCCCTCGCCGTCGCCTTCTCGATGGCCCTGGTGCCGGCCGTAGCCCTCGTTCCGACACGCCTGTTCGGCCTCGGCATCACGCTCCCCGTCGCCGTCGGCTCGGCCCTGACGGTCTTCGCGGCGGGGCTCGCCGCCCACCTGAAGTTCGGCCCCGCGAAGGGAACCGAGGAGCCCCTGCTCCCCTCGCCCGCCGTACCGCTCCCCACGCCCGCGCTCGTGCCGCTCGTGGCGGCGTTCGGGCTCGCGCTTGGGGTCATATTCGGCGCCCTCCCCGCGGACGCGGTGGTGCCGGCCATCACGGGGCACACCGTGCCAACGAGGTGGATGGTCCTCGTCATCGCGCTCCTGGTCTCCGCGGCGGGCGTCCTGCACCTGGTCTTCTCCCGCAGAACGACGGAGCCGGAGACCGTCGAACCGGCGTCGCTTCTGCCGACGGTCCCGCCGGTGGTGCAACGGCTGCTGTTGCCGACCATACTCTTGCTCGTTCTGGCGCGGGGGTACGTCGGGCCGGTATTGCACGACTGGCCGTTCATGCGGGGGGTGGACCACTACTCGCACGCCGTGATGGCGAACCGGATGATGGAGGTGGGGAGGATCGAGCCGTACCTGATCTACCCGCCCGGCTTTCACACGATGACCGCCTGTGTCTCGCGCCTGACCGGGCTCGACCCGCTGGAGATCTTCCCCGTCCTCGGCCCCGCCCTGCTCCTCCTCCCCGCCCTCGCCCTCTACACTTTGGGAACCCGCCTCTGGGGCTGGGGCTACGGGGTAGCCGCCGCGTTCTTCACGGTCCTCCTCGGCGGCACCTACTACTACTTCAGCGACGCCATGTACCCGAACCTGGTGACAAGCCAGTTCCTGCTGGTGATGGCCCTCGCCTCGCTCGTGATGGTCTACCGCTCGCCCTCGGTCCGTAGCGGCCTCTCGCTGGCCGTCCTGGGCTCGTCCGTCGTCCTCTACCATCCGGTGGCGAGCATGTACCTGGCGGCACTGCTCGCCCTCGTCGGCCTCTTCTTCGCGCTGCCGCTTGTCTTCCGCGACCGGCCAAGGGGCGTCGCCCTGACGCTCTCGCTGGCGCTGCTCGGGGTCCTATCCGTCGCCTACGCCTGGCACACGTACGATCTAGGAAGCGAAGTCTCGCAGCTCCTCGGTGGACCGGGCGGGGGCGCGACCGGGGAGGCCATGGGCATGGCGGTGAACACCCAGGCCGTCTACGCCGAAGGGTTCCTGATCGGTACGATGGTCTCCCAGCCCGTGGCCTGGCTCGGCCTTCTCGGGGTCTTCCTGCTGGTCGTAAAGGCGAGAGACTCTTTCGGGACGCCGGCGGCGCTGGCGCACCTCACCGTGTTCTTCTGGGCCATCCTCATCTTCGCCGGCAGCCGTCTGTCGGTGACCGGCTTTCCGCAACGCTTCGGCCGGGACCTGGGCGTCCCGCTCGCGCTGCTCGCCGCCCTCGGCCTCATCGCCGTGCTGAAATCTCTAGGACCCGGAAGGCGACCCGTGGCTGTCTTCGCGGCCTCGGCGGTCGTGCTGCTGTCGCTGGCGCTCGTCGGGTCCGGGGCGGCGCAGAGCCTCCGGTGGGCGGCGGGTCCGAGCATCCAGATGACCATCACGCCCGCCATAGCGGAGGCGGGGCGGTGGCTGGAGGAACACAACGACGGCGGCAACATCATGGTCAGCCCCCACGTCAACCAGGTGCCGGGCCGAATGATGCTCGCGATGGGCGACTACTCCGCGCTCCAGTCGTTCGAGTACGGCCAGATCCTACGCCCCAGGGACCTCCCCCCAATAGGCCCCGAACCCCTCATGGACGTCCTGCGCACCGTCATCAACCCGACCTCCGAACGTTCATCGCAGACCCTCGAGAAGTACAACGTCCGCTACGTGGTCCTCTACAAGAACATGCCCGACAGGCCCACCGCCGACTACTGGAGGCGTTTCGAGGCGCGCCCGGATCTCTACCCGGCCGTCTTCGAGAACCGCGACGTCCTTATAGTCTCCACCCGTGAGCCGTAGGTTAGAACGCCGACGGCGTAATCCCCTTCGGTGACCCGAGCACCAAACTGACCGCTGACGGCTTTGCCCCTTGTATAATGCCGCGCGCGGCCGGACGCCGCGGTTGGATCACCGAAGCCGGGCGGAAGATGTCTTATCTCAAGGAGACGGCGAAGAGGGAAGCCCTCCTGTTCGTGCTGCTCGTCTTTGGCGCGAGCCGCCTCCTCTACCTCGCGGCCGGCTCCCTGTTCGCGGGCGTCGTGCCGGTCTCGCGTTTCCAGGCCGTCACCATGGACGTGCCGTTCGGCAGGATGGGCCTGTGGTCGCACTGGGACGGGGAGCACTACGTGGCGCTCGCCGCGGGCGGTTACCTGCAGCCGCCGGAGCAGGTCTCGCCAGCTTTCTTCCCCCTCTATCCCCTGATGATGAGGTCTTTTGCGGAGCTTTTCGGGGGGCCGGTTACGTGGGGGGCGCTCTCGGTGTGGGGGTCCCTGATCTCGCTGACGGCACTGCCCTTCGCCTTCTTCTTCGTCTACCGCATCGCCGAGGACCACTGGGACACGGGCGTCGCCCGGGGCGCGGTCCTCGCCCTGGCCTTTTTCCCGACGGCCTTCTTCTTGAACGCGGCCTACACGGAGAGCCTCTTCCTGGCGCTCTCGGCCGGCTCTCTCTGGGCGGCCAGGGTCAGGAGGGACCTGCTGCTGGCGTGCGGGCTCGCGGGCCTCGCCGCGGCCACGCGCAACGTCGGCGTCTTCCTGCTCGCCCCCCTCGCCTACGAGTGGTTCAGGAACAGGGACCTCTACCGCTGGCGCGGCCTCTACCTGGCGCTCGCCCCCTCCGGCCTCGTCGCCTACGCGGCCTACCTCTGGCTGCGCTTCGGCGACCCGCTGCTCTTCTACACGGACCAGCAGAAGTGGGGCCGGGAGCCGGCGGGCCCCATCGCCACCGTCGTCAAGGCCTGGCAGTCTGCGGCCGAGGGCGCCGGACGCCTGCTCGACCCGAGGCTCTGGTCCGACCCGTCCCTGGCTAACCTCGCCGACCACCTGGCCGGGGCCGCCAACCTCTACAACCTCCTCTTCTTCCTCTTCGCCGTGGTCGTCCTGCTCGCGGGCCTGCGCGACCTCCCGCCGGACCTCGCCCTCTACGCCTTCCTGCTCGTCCTCCCCGCAGCCCTCTTCGGTACGCCCCAGAACCCCCTCATGGGCGCCCCGCGCTACGTCCTCGTCGCCTTCCCCCTCTTCTTCGTGCTGGGCATGCTGCACAGGAACCGCCCCGTCTTCGTAACGGGCCTGGTCTTGAGCACCCTGATCTCGCTGGTCTTCTGCGCCCTGTTCGTGAGCTGGAGGTTTGTGGCTTAGGAAGCTTCAGGCACAAGGCTTCAGGGAGTGCAGGCCAACTCCTCCTAGGTAGCGTCGCCCCTCTCTGAATACGTTCACTTACACCGAAAGGCCCGAAGCCCGGCCGTGATGTCGGGACGCATTGGACCCCGACCATCGCCACAACACCTGAGACCTGATGCCTTACCCTGGGTAAACGGATTCGCAGTCGGGGGAGACCAGATCTTCGCGGTCCACGCTGACGGAGTCCGTGCCGGGACCACAGGCCACGCGGTCCTTTTCGCCGTCTTTCGCCTCGATAAAGTCGTCTCCGGCACCGCCGAGGATGTCGTCTTGCCCGGGACCACCGTAGATCTCGTCGTCCCCCGCGCCGCCGTAGAGTGCGTCGTCGCCGGCTGCGCCGTAGAGGACGTCGTCGCCATTGAAGCCGGCGAGACGGTCCCCTCCAGCCGAGCCGCGTAACGTGTCGTCTCCCCCGCCGCCGAGCTCGACGCCGGCCAGCGCGTCCCCGGCGGCCAGGCAGAGCAAGAGAACCCCGACCGCGGCGACCAGAACCCCGGCCCACCGCAACCCGCGCTCACCCGCGCGACTCCCGCCCCGACTCTCGGGGACGGGAAGAACGGTCGTGCCCCCGGAGCTCAAGACGTCGCCTGACGGCGACGGAGGGGCCGGACCTTCTGCGGAAGATATTCCATACGACCGCATTCTAGTAGGCGCCGAACGTTCTCTGGTTAAAGGCTCGAAACATCCGGCTTAAATCTCGGTTAAACGAGGTCGGGAACCCGGGATCGGCGCCCGTGCCAACCGGACGTGCTATATTGCTTACAAGGGAAACGGAGCTTTAATCCAGAGTTTACGTGCATGAAACCTTCAAGGATCGCCGGATAACTAACATACGTTCAGGAATGTTTTCAGAGAGCAATCGTGTGGACGAGGGAAAGGACGGACGCGTGGTGCAGGGGTCAGGTGTACAGAAGATCAAGAAAGAGAAGCGTGACCGGCGGGTGGAGGCGGCCCCGGGCATGACCCGGCGGAGTTTTCTTACTTACCTCGGGGTCGGCTCGGCGGCCCTGGCGGCCGGAAGCGCGGGCGTGGCGGCCGGGCCGGCCGGGGCGCAGGAGGGGTTCGCGGGCGCCGCCTCCACCCCTTACAGGGTCGGCCCGGGCGACGGCTTCGCCCTCTCCTTCGATCCCATCGAGCCGACGGACGCCGACAAACTGGTCCTACCCGAGGGCTTCAAGTTCGACATCATCCGCCGGTGGGGGGAGCCGGTCACCGCGGACAGGAACTTCGGGTACAACAACGACTACGTGGCATATTTCCCCATAGACGGCCTCAGGGGTGGGGCGAGCAGCGAGGATGGGCTCCTGTGGGTCAACCACGAGTACGCGAACCCCATGTACGTCTCGGACTACACTGACCCGGACAACGCGACCAAGAAGACCAAGGAGCAGGTAGACCGGGAGAAAGCGGCGGTCGGCGGCTCAGTCATCCGGGTGCGCAAGGAGGGCGACACCTGGAAGTTCGTCGAGGGCGACGGGCACAACCGCCGCATAGACGCGACCACGCCGATAGACCTGACCGGGGCCGCCGCCGGGTCTGATGCTGTGGGCGGAGCGACCGAGGTCATCGGGACGCTCGGCAACTGCAGCGGGGGCGTGACGCCCTGGAACACCGTCCTCTCGTGCGAAGAGAACTTCCAGTACTACTACGGCGAGTCCTCGGACGACCAGCCCCAGGACGACGAGGCGCTCGCCGAGACGGACCGCTGGCTCGACGACCCGGACACCGCCCAGCCCCCCGAGCACTACGGCTGGGTGGTCGAGATAGACCCGTACGACAACAACTTCAAGCCGCGCAAGCACACCTGGCTCGGGCGACTAATACACGAGAACGTCGCCATTCGGGTCTCCGAGAGCGGAAAAGTCGTAGCGTACACCGGCCACGACGCGGAAGACGAGTGCATCTACAAGTTCGTCTCCTCGGGCACCTTCGACCCAGACAGCACCGACCGGGAGGCGAGCTCCAGGTTGCTCTTCGACGGGATGCTCTACGTCGCCGACTTCGCCAACGGCCGGTGGGTCGCCCTCGACTACGAGAACAACCCGATCTTTAAGGACAACGGCTTCAAGGGTCAGGCCGACGTTCTCGTGCGCGCCCCGGAGGCGGCCAAGCTCGAGGACCCCGAGACCGAGACCCCCCTCGGGACGCCGATGGACCGCTGCGAGGACATAGAGGTCCACCCCGGGGACGGCACCATCTACGCGGCGCTCACCAACAACGCGCTGCACGGCAACTTCCACGGCCAGATCATCCGCATGTACGAGAAGGACGGCGACGCCGAGGCGACCGAGTTCACCTTCGAGGTCTTCGCCGCCGGCGGCCCCAACACCGGGTTCTCGAGCCCCGACAACCTGGCCTTCGACGGCGGCAACAACCTCTGGATGGTCACGGACATGTCCTCCGACAAACACAACCAGGGCATCTACAGCTCCTTCAAGAACAACGGGGTGTTCGTGATGCGCGGCGCCAACGACGCGGTGCAGGGGGAGCCCGTGCAGTTCGCCAGCGGCCCCGTCGAGAGCGAGATGACCGGGCCTGCCTTCACCCCGGACGGGAAGACCGTGTTCCTCGCCATCCAGCACCCGGGCGAGGAGACCGAGAGCAAGGATGAACCAACGAGCACCTGGCCCCACGACGGCGACAACGTACCCAAGCCCTCCGTCGTCGCGATCACCAGGTCCGCGTAGTAGAGCTTGTCCGCCAGTCAGCATTTGAAATGCTGACTGGCTCTATAATGCCCCTTGGCCGTCTGGCGGAAGGGGTTTTATGGCTGAGAGGCAGTTCAGGCTACCGGGTTCTCCTTACGAGGAGTTGGCGAACACAATCGTGGCCTACGGGACCAGGGACGAGGCCTCGCGGCCGGGGGACGTGGGGAAGCTCGACTCGGTGCACCAGTCCAGCGTAAGCCGGACGAACGGGTTCCTCACGGAGATAGGCGTCTTGCAGGGGGAGACGAAGAAGATCATCACGAGCAGGGGACGCTCGCTCGCCCTCGCGCTCGCCCGCAAGGACCGGGACGGCATCAGGGCGAACTGGCGGGAGATCGTCGGCTCCACGGAGTTCCTGCAGAACGTGGTCTCGGCGGTGAAGCTGCGGGAGGGCATGCTCTACCCGACCGTCCAGGCCTACATAGCCCACGCCGCGGGCCAGCCGCGCAACAATCCCGTGATGACCGGCGCGGGCGCCATCGTCGAAATCCTCAAGACGGCCGGCCGGCTCCGGGAAGAGGCCGGCGAGCTCGTAGCCACGTTCGAGGAGTGGCCCGAAACGGACGAGCCGGCCCCGCCGAAGGAACCCGAAGAGTCCTCCGCGGAGGTCTCCGCGACCGTGGAAGCGTTACCGCCCGCGGGCCCGGCGCCGGCCGTAAGCATCCACGTCCAGGTACGCTGCACCGCCGACGAGATCGAAGACCTGGGCCCCAAGCTCAAGTCCCTCATAGCGCAACTCTCCGGGAGTGCGTAGGCCCTCTCCTACTTCCGCGCCATCCCCGTAGAAAACGAACCCGCCCGAACCTGGCGCCGGCCCAATAGTCCTGGAACCTGATGCCTTTCTAGCGCCGGAGGTTCTGTAGCGGGGCTTCGAAACGGATAGTCGTTCCGGCACCGGGCTCGCTCTCAACCTCGAGTCGGCCGCCGAGGCCGAGGGTTCGCTCGCGCATCCCGAGCGTGCCTATGCCGGGCGGGAGCGCCCCCGGGTCGAAGCCCCGCCCGTCGTCCGAGACCTCGGCCTGGATCGTGCCGTCGCGGGAGGAGACGGCGACGTTCACCTGGCGTGCCCCGGAGTGGCGCCGGACGTTCGTCAGCGCCTCCTGCACGATACGCAGTAGCTCCGTGCCCCCGCGCCCCGAGAGTTGCTCTAGGAGGCCTTCTTCCAGGTCGAACACGAGGTTGCCATCCGGCATCCTGCGGCGGTTCAGGTTCACCAGCGACTCGAAGAGCTGGCTTATGTCCTGGGCCCCGTCCCGGTGGGCGCGAAGGTCGTAGATGGCCTCGCGCAGGTCGCGGGCCGCGCGCCGGATGGCCTCCGCGCCCTCTTCGAGGTCCGTCTCGACGCCCACGTCCTCGCACTTCAGGCGGGTGATCTCCATCGCCTGGGCGGTGTAGGAGAGGTCCTGGAGGACGCCGTCGTGGAGCTCGCGGGCTATGCGGCCGCGCTCGGCCTCCCGGATCTCGTCCAGCGCCCGCTCGGTGCGACGGCGCTCGGTGACGTCGCGGGAGTTGACGACGATACCCTTTATGACGGGGTCTTCGAGCAGGTTGACACCTATGGCCTCGAAGTGCCTCCAGTCGCCCTCCTTGCTGCGGGTCCGGTACTCCGCGGAGATGCGGCCCCCGGGCTCGCGGGAGAGTTCGGCGAAGCGCCGCGCGACGGGTTCGCGGTCCTCCGGGTGGAGGTGGTCGAAGGCGTTGGTGCCCATCCGTTCCCGCACCGTAAAGCCCAGCACGCGCTCGACGGCGGGGCTCTCGTACAGGATCTCCCCATCCCCGTCGAGGATCACGATGATGTCCGAGGCGTAGCGGACCAGGGAGCGGAACCGCTCCTCGCTGCGCTTGAGGGCCTCCACGGCCCTCTTGCGGGCCGTGATGTCGCGCACCGTGGCGCAGATGGCCCTGTGGCCGTCGTAGGAGATGGTGCTCGCGCCGATCTCGACCTCGACGACCGTCCCGTCCTTTCGCCTGTAGCTCCGCTCCCCGATCAGGACCCGCCCCAACTCCAGCGTGCGCCCGACGTTGGCGTCCACGTTCTCGCGGCTGTGCGCCACGAGGTCGTAGATCTCCATCCCCCGTAGCTCCTCCGCGGTATATCCGAACATCCGCCCGAAGGCGGGGTTCGTCTCCAGCAGGCGCCGGCTGTCGGCGTCCAGCAGGTAGATACCCTCGGTGGACTGCTCGATGACCGCCCTGTAGCGTTCCTCGCTGCGCTTGAGGGCCTCCCCGGCCCTCTTCTTCTCGGTCACGTCGAGCACCGTCCCGATAAAGCGCACGGCCCGCCCGCCCTCGAAGAACGTCCGGCCACAGGCCTCCACCCAGCGCTCCGCCCCGTCCCCGAGCCCGACCACCCGGTACTCGAGCTCGAAGGCCTCGTCGGTGGCCAGGTCAAGCGCCCGTCGCACGGCCCGGTCGGCCCGATCCCGGTCGTCGGGGTGCAGCCCGGCGAGGAACGTCTCGTGGTCAACCCCTGCGTCGGGCGGGAGGCCGAAGATCTCCTTGCACCGCGCGTCCCAGAGGAGGGCGCCCGTAACGGGGTCGAAGTCGAAGGTGCCGAGTTGGGTGGCCTCCGTCGCCAGGCGCAGCCTATCCTCGCTCTGACGGAGCTCCTCCTGGGCCCTCTCGCGCTCGCCTATCTCGCGCCGGGCCTCCTCATAGAGCCTGGCGTTGTCCACCGTCATGGCCGCCCGCCGGACGAGGGTCTCGGCCTGCTCCAGGTCCTCCGGGCCGTAGCGCCTCCCCGATTCGGCGGAGACGAGGGTGATGGCCCCGAGCGTGCGCCCGCGCGCGATCATCGGCACGATCATGTAAGACCGGAGCCCGAGCTCCCTGAGCATGCCGAGCTGCCGTTTGTCGCGGACGCTCTGCACGAGGAGCTCGTCCGGGATCTCGCGCATCATCTCGGGCTCGCCGGTCTTTAGGACCCACGGGACACCACGGGGCGCGTCGGCGGGGGCCGGGTAGCGGCGCTGGAGCTCGTAGGCGAGGGCCACCTTCTCGGGGTCCTCGTGCTCGACCGCCAGGCGGCGGACGGGGCCGTCCTCCTCGACCACGTCCACCGCGCACCAGTCGGCCAGGCGGGGCACGACCAAGCGGGCCAGGCTCACCAGCCGCTCCTCGTAGGAGAGGGGCGTTGCGAGGACCTCGCTCGCCTCGGCCTGAACGCGCAGCGCGTCCTCGGCCCGCCGCCTCTCGGTGATGTCGTCTTGGACGCCCACGAAGCGGACGATCCGGCCCCCGTCGTCGAAGACGGGCGAGACGGTGAGCTCGTTGTAGAAGAGGGCGCCGTCCTTCTTGTAGTTGCGCAGGACGACCTCGCAGGACCGCCCCTCCCGGATCGCCGCGCGCAGCTCCTCGAGCGCCGGCTGGTCGTGGTCCTCGCCCTGCAGGAAACGGCAGTTGCGTCCGACGGCCTCCTCGGGGGCGTAACCCGTTATCTTCGTGAAGGCCGGGTTGGCGTAGACGATGGGGCCGTCCGGGAGATTGGGGTCGGTTATGACGATGCCGTTGGCGCTGGCGGCCAGGGCCCGGTCCTTGAGCCTGAGCGCCTCCTCCGCGCGCCTGGCCTCGGTCCTGTCCCGCAAGACCTTGACCACGCCCTCGAGGTTGCCCTCCCCGTCCCTGACGGCCTCCATGGAGCCGTTGGCCCAGAGCCGGCTCCCGTCCCTGCGCACGGCCCAGGTCTCCTCGGAGACGGTGGCGCCGTCGATGGCGCGTCGCAGCTCGTGCTCCGGCCGGCCCTCCTGGCGATCTTCCGGCGTAAAGAACACGGAGAAGTGTTCGCCGAGGATCTCCTCCTCGTAGCCCAGGATGCGCCGCGCGCCCTCGTTCCAGCTCGTCACCCGTCCGTCCGGGGAGAGCATCAAGATGGCGTAGTCCTTCGCGCCCTGCACGAGCAGGCGGAAGCGTCTCTCGCTCGCGGCGGACCGGAGCTGTGCTGCGTGCATCGAGGCCACGAGCGCGCTGATCACGGCCCCCACCCCGCCGAAGAGCGCCAGGTCTAGCAGGCGCCCGGGGCCGTCGATCCCGAACGAGTACAAGGGCGCGAGGAACAGGTAATCGCAGACCACCAACGCCAGCCCGGTGGCGAACAGCCCCGGCCCCAGGCCCCCGAACCAGGCGCCGACCACTATCGCGACGACGAAGAGCAGGAAGGGGCTCTCCGCCTCGAGCGCGGGATCGAAGAGCAGCTTCGCCGCCGCCGCGAGGCCGACGGCCACGACCGCCAGGCCGTAGCGCGCGGCGGTCTTCTGTGTCTCGGTCTGCGCCGGTGGCACGCCCCTCCCTCTACAGGTTCCCTCCAAGGCTCCGTGGCGGCCCTCGGGGCAAAGATGTCACCGGCGCGTAGACGGCACATCGTACAAATGTATGGTTTATGAGGTTTCAGGCCACAGGCATCAGGTTTCGGGCTTCAGGTATTGAGGTTCTAGGTTCTGAGGGATTGTAGAGTGAGGATGCTGCGGACATGATGCGCTCTCCGTGGCCAACCATGGTGGCGATGTCTGGCTCCAAGCCGCGTACCGCACCCCTAATGCCTGAAACCTGATGCCTCGGTGTTTCAGGCGGTACGGGCGGCGGGCCGGTCCACGACCGAGATCAGATCGGAGAGGTCGACCTGCTCCCTCAGGGACTGCTCGCCGTCGAGGCAGAACGTCGAGGAGTGTTCGCACTCCGGGTAGAGCTCGACCCAGTTGGGCACCCGCTCCTTCACCAGGGACGTGACCCTGCTGCAGATCACCAGTTCCGGTCGCACACGCAGGACCTCCCGGTTGAGATCGGCCGAGGTCGCCTCGAAGACCTCGAGGTCCGGGAAGGAGGACCGCAGCACGGCCGCGATGCTCTCCCTGTAAGACGTCAGCTCGTTGGCCACCAGCACGTGTCTTATGATCCCCATGTTCGGCATGTTATGCCCCCTGGCCCGCCGGGGCATCGTGAAAACGGGTGAGGTTTGACTAACCCTTTTGGGCTAGACGGGACCACCCTGGTTGGGGTCGTCGGGGCGATCGAGGATGGAGATAAGGTCCAGAAGCTGTATCTCGCCGAACTCCGTGCGCGTGCCCACCTCGCTGGCCACGGAGTGTGCGGCGTACTCCGGGTA
>Ga0136615_10001472_pt1 | contig 11401 bp, 8 predicted proteins | sample AntDrymUQ2882206_2_FD_106647 | JGI IMG/M metagenome (GOLD analysis project Ga0136615, IMG submission 106647) | Polar desert sand microbial communities from Dry Valleys, Antarctica - metaG UQ288 (22.06) | ecosystem: Environmental > Terrestrial > Soil > Desert | place: Antarctica: Dry Valley...
ACCCGCCGAGGACGTGGCGCCCGCCCCCCGCGAGCCGGGCGCCCGCACCACCGCCCTGGCCTGGAGCGCCGTCATCGCCGCCGCCGAGAGCGACGCCGCGCCTCCCGCCGCACCGCCGCCCGATGTGGACGCGCCGCCCGTAACCGCCGCGCCGCCCGTAGCGGCAGCGGGGGAGCGGCCAGCGCCGGTCCTCGTGCCGGTGCCAGGACGCGAGGCGTCAGCCGCGCCTGTCGAGGCGTCGCCCACGCCGGCCGCGCCACGCGCCGCACCGGGCCCGGGCGACGCGGCGGAGCGCGGGCCGCGCCGCGCGTGGCGTGGTCTCGGGCTGGTCCTCGGCCTGGTGGTGTTCCTGCTCGCAGGGTTCGGGGTGAATCGCTACCTGCAGGGCGGGACGGCGGCGGGTGACGCCGAGGTGGGCGGGACCAGCACGCCCGCGGCAAGCGCGCCGGCCACCACGCCTGCAACCGAGGACCCGCAGGCGTTGGCCCCCGACCCCACCGCCGGGTCGGAGGGGGACGACCAAGAGGCCGGCCAGGCATCGACTGTCGAGGCGCCCACGGCGGACGGCGGCGAATCGGCCGAGGCCACCCAGGACGCCCCCGCCCCGTCGCCCGAGCAACCGAGCCAGGGCGCCCCGGCGGCCGGCGAAACGGCCGTCCCGGCCAACTTCGCCACCTACACCTCGGACGAGTACGGCTGGACGGTGCGCCACCCGCCAGGCTGGGAGCCGGTGCGGCGCGGCAACACGATCACCGACCTCCGGGAGCCGGGCACGGGCCGCTACCTGCGGGTCGACACCACCGACACGCCAGGCCCGTCCGCCCTCGGCGACTGGCAGGAATACGAGCCCTCATTCATGGCCAGCCACCCGAACTACCAGCAGATCCGCATGGAGAACGTCGACTACCGTGGCTATGACGCTGCCGACTGGGAGTACACCTACACCTCGGGTGGCGCCACGCTGCACGCGGTGAACCGCGGCTTCGTGCTCGCCGACCGCAGCGCGGCCTTCGCCCTCAACTTCCAGACCCGCGAGGGCGACTGGGCGAGTTCCCGAGAGATCTTCGACCAGATGGCCGCCTCCTTCCAGCCCTGACGAGCCCCCACAGGACGGTCAATGGCCGTCGCGGGCCGTCGCGGGCCGTCGCGGGCCGTCGCGGGCCGTCGCGCGCCGTCGCGCGCCGTCGCGGGCCGTCGCGGGCCGTCGCGCGCGATGGCCGACGCCGCACGGTGGAGATCCTCGGGCAGGTCGATCGTGATCCTCGCCGCCGCAGCGTGACACGGCTGCGTCGTCATGCAGGCTGCCTGTCCACAGCCTGTCCACAGCCTGCCCACAGAAGGACAGGTCGCGTGGCCGGGACACCGGGCTGGGTCGGCTCCGGTTCGGGCGTCAACTGGCGCCTCGGGCGTCGGCCCGATCAGGCCGCGCCGGTAGGGACGAATCGATGAGTACGCCGCTCGCCTCGGAGACCGTCGGCCCCGAGCCCGCCGTCCTCGCCGCGCGGACCGTCGACCTCGCCAAGACCTACGGTCGCGGTGAGACCGAGGTCCACGCGCTGCGGCGGGGTGTCGCTGGACCTCACGGCCGGGCAGTTCAGCGCCGTGATGTGCCCGTTGGGCTCCGACACGTCGACGCTGCTGCACTGCATGGCCGCGCTCGACACGCCGACCAGCGGCACCATCCTCATTTGGCGACACCGGCTGTCGCAGCCGAACGAGAAGCAGCTCACACGCCTGCGCCGCGACCGCATCGGCATCGCGGTGGTGCTCGCCGGGCTCGCCGGCGTGCTCGCCGCCGTCATTCCCGCAGGCAGCGCAGCACGCATCGACATCCTGCGCGCTGGCCGTGGAGTAGCCCAGGTCAGACGCTCGCCGGCCCGCGAGCACCTGGCCACCCGATAGGGTGTGCGCTGCAGCCGCCAGCGGGGTGGTCAGCTCAGGGGGCGAGGCATCGAGTTCTGGCGCGGACTCGAGGGGGTCGGTGCGGCCGGTGAGCCGGTCGCCGCCCGCTCTGTCGCGCTCGGGAAGGTCTACGGGCGTCGGGACACCACCGTCGCTGCTTTGCGTAGCGTAACGCTGGAGTTCCCCGCCGTGGAGTTCACGGCGGTGATGGGTCCGTCGGGATCGGGCAAGTCGACGCTGCTGCACTGCCTGGCCGCCCTCGACACCCCCTCCTCCGGCAAGGTGTTCCTGGGCGATACCGACATCTCCTCGCTCAATCACCGCGAGCGGGCGGAGTTGCGGCGCGACCGGATCGGGTTCGTCTTCCAGGCCTTCAACCTGGTGCCGACCTTGACCGCGCGCGAGAACATCACGCTCCCGCAGCTGCTCGCGGGCCGCCACCCTGACCGCCGGTGGCTCGCCATGGTCGTCGAGCAGGTCGGCTTGCGCGACCGGCTCTCGCACCGCCCGGCCGAGTTGTCGGGCGGCCAGCAGCAGCGGGTGGCGGTGGCGCGGGCGCTGGCCGGGCGGCCCGAGATCATCTTCGCCGACGAGCCGACCGGCAACCTCGACACCCGCGCCGGGCACGAGGTGCTGTCGTTGCTGCGTTCTGCGGTGGACGACCACTCCCAGACCATCGTCATGGTCACCCACGACCCGATGGCCGCCTCCTACGCGGACCGCGTGGTGTTCCTCGGCGACGGCAGCGTGGTCGACGAGCTGCGCGAGCCCACCGCCGAACGGGTGCTGGAGCGCCTGAAGTCCGTGAGCGGCGCCGGCGATCGGGAGCCGGCCCCGCAGCCCGGTCGCGGCGCCGGCGGTGGCTCAGGGCGCCGTCCGGCACCCGCCCCGGCCATGATCCCCCAGCGGCGACGCGCCCAGGACGCGGCTGGAGGTCCGCTGCAGGCGGCGGGGCGGCGCTGGTTCTCGTTCCGCGCTGCAGCGGGCCGCGGCGAGCGGGACGGCGGGCGGGTGAACGGGTCTGTCGACGACTCCAAGCTGCCAGCGCCGGAGCGTCCGTCTCGAGCCGATCGTGGCGGCGACGAGCGAGCATCGACATCCTCACGCGCCCAGGCCGAGGCGCGCCTGCTGGCCCAGGTCCGCGACCTGTGGGACGAGCCGGACGAGCGGGTGCTCGCCCTGGTGCGCGCCGCGGTGGACGACCAGTTTCCCGACGCCGCCCGACCGGCCGAGGACGAGGTGGGCCAGCGCCTACGCACCCGGCCACGGCGTGGCGAGCAGCCCGACGAGGTCATCGAGCACCCCGCGACGGGTCCCGACGACGGCTGGCTGGAGCCGCTGCGCCCGATCACATCCGTCAACCGCAGCGCCGCTTCGGGGCGGGGGCCAGGTCTCGACCCGCTGAATGCCCGCGACGAGCCCGATCGCCCGCCGAGCGCCCCAGTCGAGCGCGCTGCGCGCGGCATCCCCTACCGCTCCGCCCGTCGCGACGAGACCGTCCAGTGGAACCCCCGTGACACCCTCGCGCCCCCACCCCCCACGCCCGACGACGCCGCCCCCGGGTCCCGGAGCCGGGGCCGCGAGGGCAGCGAACGGGACCGGTGGCCGGGGAACGACCCGAGACCCGCGCCAGCCCGTCGGTCGGCGGCGGACCGCGAGCGCCGGTCGCTCGACGAGGACGTTCGTGCTGGGTCCGCGGCGTCGCCGGGGGGCGAGGAGCCATCCGGCCGCCTGGTGCGGCGTGCCCGTCCCTCCGCTCGCGAGCAGGCGACCGAGCGCTTCGTCCAGCGCCGGCGCGCCAGCGGCGATCCCGGCGCGTCGCCGCGACCCACGCCGCCGCCGGCGCCCAGCGACGCTGCACCGCGGGCGGTTCCCGCCGAAGAAGACCTCCGCGAGCGCCTGGCGGCCACGGCTCGGCGTCCCGAGGCGGCCGAGGACCATGGACCGGCGGGCGCCGGTGACGACCGTGGCCGGCGCCCGGAGGTCGAGCCGCACGCCGCCTCGGCCCGCGCCGAGAACACCCATCCCGGTCGGCCGCAGTGGAACCGCGCGCAGGGGCCGACAGGGCGGGCACCCGCCGGGTCCCCGAACGGCCGGCCCCCGGGATCCTCTGGATCCTCGGCAGCAGCCGGGCGAGAGGTGCGGGCCTACCCGGCTCGCGACGCCGCCGAGCGCCTCCTCGCCCAGGTCCGCGCCCGCGCCAGCGACCTGCCCGCCGCCACCCCACCCCGCGCGGCGGTTCCAAAGGGCGCCCCGCCACCACGCCCGGCCGCCGCGACCGGTGCCCCGCCTGCGCGGTTGGCTGCGGCGAGCGGCGCGGTCGTGGAATCGCACCCCGCCGCCACGAGCGGTGTTTCGGGGGCGCGGGTGGCTGCGGCGAACCGGGGTGACGCGGGCTCGCGGGCGGCTGCGGGCAAGAGGGAGGTGGCGTCGGGGCGAAGTGACTCGACGGCTGGGGCGGGTGGGAGGAGCGGGTCCGGCGGAGGTGGGGATCACCGGGCGGCGGCGCTGGAGGACGACGGGTTCCTGCCGCCGGTGCGCGGAGGGGACGCGCCGGCCGCGGATGCCGACACCGGGGACAACCGCAGCCTGCTGACCGAGCGCGAGGCTGGGCCTTCTCGGTCCTCGCGGCGCTGACGGATGCGCCGCATCGCCTGGGCGAGCGTCCGCGCCCACCCCTTCCGCCTGTTCGCCACGGCGCTGTCCGTGGTCCTGGGCATCGCCTTCGTCACCGGCACCTACGTCTTCACCGACACCGTCCAGTCGGCCTTCGACGAGCTGTTCGGGTCGGCGGCGTCCGGCGTGGACGTCGTCGTCCGCGCCTCCGCCGCGTTCGAGGCCGAGAGCGCCTCGGGCCGTCCGCCGGTCCCTGACGACGTGCTCGCCACCGTCCGCGGGGTCGAGGGCGTGGTCGAGGTGGAACCGCGCTACTCCGGCCAGGCCAGCCTGGTCGACCCCGCAGGAAACCCCCTTGGCGCGACCGGACCCCCGAAGCAGGGCAGCGACGCCCCCACCGTGCCCGAGCTGGCGACCGTCGAGCTGCGCTCCGGGCGCTGGCCGGCCAGCCGAGGTGAGGTCGCGATCGACGTGCAGAGCGCGGAGACGCTGGACGCGGCGCTCGGCGACACCGTCAACGTCTTGCTGAACGGGCCCACCGAGGAGCGCACCCTGGTCGGTACCGTCGGGCTCGCGGGCGAGCGCGACGATTTCGCCGGCTCCACCTACACCGTCTTCGACGACGCCACCGCGCAGCAGCTCTACGGCACGGGCGGGGCGGTGACCCTCGCGGTCCTCGCCGCCGACGGCGTCGACCAGATCACGCTGCGCGATTCCATCGCGAGGGCGGTCGGGGCCGACTACGAGGCGCTGACCGGTGACGAGGTCGCCTCCGAGGCCGCCGACCAGGTCGGTGAGTTCCTAGGCTTCCTGACCACCGGCCTGCTGGTGTTCGCCGGCGTCGCCCTGCTCGTGGGCGCCGTGATCATCCTCAACACCTTCGGCATCACGGTGGCGCAGCGGACCCGCGAGCTGGCCCTGCTCCAGGCGGTCGGGGCCGACGCGCGCCAGGTGATCGTCGCGGTGCTGCTCGAGGCGGTGGCGGTGGGGCTGTTCGGCTCGGTGGTCGGGGTGGGCGCCGGGGTGACCGTGGCCAGCGGGCTGCGCGCGCTGCTGGACGCGGTCGGCGTGCCGCTACCGGCCACCACGCTGGTGCTGGCGCCGCGTACGGTCGTGGTCGGCATCGCGCTGGGGGTCCTCGTGACCGTCGCGGCGGCGGTCGGCCCGGCGCTGCGTGCGTCGCGCGTGGCCCCGGTCGAGGCGCTGCGCAGCGTGGCGGCCCCGCCGCCGTCGGACCTGGGGGTCGCGCGCATCCTGGCCGGCGTGTTGGCCGCCGCCCTCGGCGTCGCGGGCCTGATGCGCGGGCTCGGACCGGTGGGCGAGCGCAGCCTGTGGCTCGCGGGCGCGGGTGCGCTCGGGGTGCTCGCGTCGCTCGTGGCCCTGAGCCCGCTGGTGCTGCGACCGGTGGCGAACCTGCTCGGTGGCCCGGTCGCCCGGCTGCGTGGGCTGCCGGGACTGCTCGCGCGGGAGAACGCCACGCGCAACCCGCGCCGCACCGCCGCGACCGCCTCCGCGCTCATCATCGGTCTCGGGCTGGTCTGCTTCGTGCTGATCTTCGTCGCGTCGCTGCGAGCGTCGGTCGACGCCGTCCTCGAGCAACGCTTCCTCGCCGACTACCAGGTCACCACCACCAGCATCGCGGGCTTCCCCGCGACCGTGAGCGACACGCTGCGCGCCGTGCCGGGGGTGGAGGTGGTGAGCGCGGCAAAGCTAGCCCCGGTCGGCATCGACGGCCGTGCCCGCGTCGTCCTCGCCGTGGATCCTGTCACCTTCCCGCAGACCTTCGCGCTGGACGTGACCAGCGGCTCGCTGGCGGAGCTGTCGGCGGACACCGTCGCGGTGGCGGACGAGGTGCTCGCCGATCTCGACCTGACGCTGGGCGACACCCTCGACCTGGAGTTCCTCGGCCAGCCCCCCCAGCCGTTCCGCGTCATCGCCACCTACGATCCCGTGGGGCTGCCCGGGGTGAACAACGAGGTCGGCCAGCTGATCGTCGACTACGCGCGCTACGCCGCTGCGGCGCCGAACGCCACGGATGCGGCCAGCTTCGTGCGCCTCGCCGACGACGCCGACCCGGACCTGGTCCGCCCCGCGCTGGAGCAGGCACTCGTGCCGTTCGACGGCGTGGCCCTGTCCGACGCCACCGAGATCCGCGCCCAGGTGGCCGACCAGACCAACCAGCTGCTGGGCCTGGTGTTCGGCCTGCTGCTGCTGTCCGTGGTCATCGCCCTGGTGGGCGTGGTGAACATCCTCGGGCTGTCCGTGCTGGAGCGCACCCGCGAGATCGGGTTGCTCCAGGCGGTGGGGATGACCCGTGGGCAGGCCCGCGAGATGGTGCGCTGGGAGTCCGTCATCATCGCCCTGCTCGGCGCCCTGCTCGGCCTCGTGATCGGCGTGGTCTTCGGCTGGGTCGGCGTGCGGGCGCTGGAGGAGGAGGGCCTGGAGGTCTTCCGCGTGCCCGTGCTGCAGATGGTCGCCGCCGTCCTCGTCGCTGGGGTGGCGGGGGTCGCCGCCTCCGTCCTCCCCGCCCGCCGCGCCAGCCGCGTCGACATCCTCCGCGCCCTCCAGGTCGACTGAGGGCGCCGGTGGTGCGCGCTCAGGGATTGGTGGCGAGGAAGGCCTCGACGTCGCGGCGGTGGGGGAGGCCGGGCTCGGCGCCGTCGCGGGTGGTGGACAAGGCGCCGGCGGCGCACGCGAAGGCGACCGCCTCGGGATAGTCGGCGCCCTCGGCAAGGGTCACGCCCAGCGCGGCGCAGAAGCTGTCGCCAGCGCCGGTGGCGTCCACGGCGTTCACCTTGGGTGGTGCGGCCACCCCGCCGTCCTCGCCGCGCGCCCAGGCCGCGCCGCGTGCGCCCAGGGTCACCACCGCCGCGCGAGCACCCTCGGTCGAGGCAGCGGCCAGCTCGCGGTCGTCGGCGGGCGCCGCGCGGCCGTCGCGCTGCAGCAGACCGCGCGCCTCGACCTCGTTCGGGCAGATGACCGTCGCCGAGGCCAGCAGCCCCGCGGTGATCTCGTGCACCGGCGCCGGGTTCAGCAGCACCATCCCACCGCGCTTCGCGATCACCGTGGCGGCCTGCTCCGAGGCGCCGGCGGTCACCTCGCCCTGCAGCAGCAGCAGGTCGCAGTCCGGCAGATCCGCCGCGTGCGCGCGTGACAGTTGCCAGTTCGCTCCGGGGTACTGCACGAAGCTGACGTCGCCGTCCGGTGTCACCAGCGGCACCGCGACGGCCGTGGGGCACCCGCGCAACTGCACCACGCGACCGGCGTCGATGCCCTCCCGGTCGAGCGCCGCGAGGAAGTCGTCGCCGTTCGCGTCGTCCCCGACCGCGCCCACGAAGGTCACGTCCGCGCCCAGCCGGGCGAGCGCGACCGCCTGGTTGTAGCCCTTGCCGCCCCGGTAGCGGACGTGGTCCGTGGCCACGATCACCTCGCCGGGCTCGGGCCGCTTCGGCACCCGGAACGTCAGGTCCATGACCAGCGACCCGACCACCAGCGCGCGCACCATCTGCGGTCCCCCTCGCGATCCTCGTCGACTCGGGCGCGGCGGATCCTAGTAGTCGTGTGCGACCGGCGCGTTGAGGAGGCGGTATGCGTTGCGCTTGCCGATCGTCGGCTTGCGAGACAGCCGCAAGAGCGCTCGCTGGATGCCACCGGAACGGCGCCGCGGCCCGGCCAGTAGGCGACCAGCACGCGATGACGGGCTGTTCCCGCTCCTACGGCCAGCCGGCACGTGCGGCGGGCGCTCGCACGGTCAGCACCTGACCGGTTCGCGTAGCCGCCCCCATGCCGGCGGCGCCCCGCCAATCGGTTGCGACGAGGAACAGTGGCCGCCCGTCGGCGCCGCCGAGCGCGCAGGCGAAGCAGCCGCGGTCGAGCTCGATGGTCTGCAGCACTTCACCTCCTTCGCGGACACGCACCGCGCGCTTGTGGGGGACGTCGCCATACCAGATCGCCGCGTCCGCGTCGAGGCAGACGCCGTCTGGCACGCCCTCGCCGAGGTCGGCCCACACTCGGCGGTTCGACAAGGGCGCCGTCGGCGGCGATGTCAAACGCGGTGAGCTGGCGGCCCTAGGACTCGGCCACGATGAGTGTCGCGTTGTCGGGCGTCACGGCCATGCCGTTGGGGAACCAAAGGCCGTCGGCGACCTGCCAGGCCGAGCCTTCGGGGGCCGACCCTGGCGACCGCATGCCGTCACGCCGCGCCCTTGTCGGCGCCGATGCCCTTGCGCTCCTCGTCGAGGCGCCCCACCGTGCGGTGCGCGGCCCACACGCGCCAGTGCTCGGACAGCTCGGGCGCGGTCAGCAGGGGAGCGACGTCGTCGGTGTCGCCGAAGTAGACGGCGACGATGTCGGCGAGGGTCACCCCGTGCGCGGGGCGGGCCTCCACCGCCACGTCGTCGCCGATCTGGACGATGCCCGGCTCCAGCAGGCGCAGGTGGGCGCCCGGCCGCCGGGCGGCGGCGAAGCGCCGCGGGAAACGGGGGTCGCCCATCCGCAGGCCGATCTTCCAGCACGGGGTGCGCGGCTCGGAGACCTGGAGCAGCGCGGTCCCCACACGCCAGCGCTCGCCCACCACCGCGCCCGTCACGTCGCTGCCGATCAGCGTGAGGTTCTCGCCCATGGACCCGTCCTCGACCTCGCGGCGCAGCTGCGAGGCCCACCAGTCGAGGTCCTCGCGCGCGTAGGCGTACACGACCCTGTCCACGCCGCCATGCACCTGGCGGTCGGTCTGGTCGTCACCCTCGAGGTTGACGCCGCGCACCGCGACCGGCCCGGTGACCCGAGACTTGAAGATGCTCGTGGTCAGCTCGCGGCCGAGCCAGGGGTAGGTCTGCGGACCCCCAACCTGCAGCGACGCAACCCGCCCCACGGCCAACGCCCCGTCCCGCACTCCTGTCAACCTTTCCTCCCCGGACGTGGCCCCACGGCCCGCTCCTCCAACGCCTCGTTCCTCCCGAGCGCTCTGGCGGCTGGGCCGCGTAGGGAAGGGGGTGACAGCGGCGCGGGCGACACACCGGGATGCTAAGGGCGTGCGCGCGGCGTCCGCGCACGATCACGGTCCGGCGCGCCTCCTCGGGACATCGGCCCTGCAGCCGGCAGGCCAACCTGCTTGCGGCGCGCGCCCGGCGCGCAGCAGCAGGCCCACCATGCAGGCGAACAGGAAGTCCCGGCCGGGGAAGCGCATCCAGGCGAAGGCATAGGCGGCGAACGCAGCGGCCGGGACCGTGATGACGAGGCTGTTGATGAAGGAACGACGACGAGACGGATGTCTTGCGCGCTCGTTCTCACCGCCCTGGCGCCGAGCCGGGGGCGGGTGGTCGCCGCCCCCGGGTACGACGGGTCAGCGCAGGGCTTGACCGGTCTCCATGTCGAAGAAGTGCAGCTCCTCGCTGCGGAACCCGATCTCGATCTCGTCGCCGAGCTTCGGCACGTCCTTGGGCTCGATGCGCGCGGTGAAGCTCTGGCCGCCGGCTTCCGCCCGGCGTTCCAGCTCCGCGAAGGCCTCGGCGTCGTCGACGGCCTCGCGCATGTCCTCGGTCACGATGGGCTTGGAGTCCGAGGTGAAGTGCAGCAGCACGTCGGAGCCGAGGGCCTCCACGAGGTCGACCTTGATGCGCATGCGCGCGTCGCCGTCCGGCCCGCGGGTGAAGTGCTCGGGACGCATGCCCACTGCGACCTTCTTGCCGATGTAGTCCGGCACGCGCGGGTAGTGCTCGGTGATCCGCTCGGCCACGGGCAGGCGCAGCGTGCCTATGTTCACCACGGTCGTGCCGTTGTCGCGGCTGAGCTCGCCCTCGGCGATGTTCATCGACGGTGAGCCGATGAAGCCGGCGACGAAGATGTTGTCGGGGTTGTCGTACAGCTTCTGGGGCGCGGCGACCTGCTGGAGCAGCCCGCGCTTGAGGACGGCCACGCGGTCGCCCATGGTCATCGCCTCGACCTGGTCGTGCGTCACGTACAGCGTGGTGACGCCGAGGCGGTTCTGCAGCTGCGCGATCTCGGCGCGCATCGCCACGCGCAGCTTGGCGTCGAGGTTGGACAGCGGCTCGTCCATGAGGAACGCCTGCGGCGAGCGCACGATCGCGCGGCCCATGGCCACCCGCTGGCGCTGGCCGCCCGAGAGGGCCTTCGGCTTGCGGTCAAGGTACTCGGTCAGGTCGAGGATGTCCGCGGCGTCCTTGACCCGCCGGTCGATCTCGCCCTTGTCGACCTTGGCGAGCTTCAGCGCGAAGCCCATGTTGTCCGCCACCGACATGTGCGGGTAGAGCGCGTAGCTCTGGAACACCATCGCGATGTCGCGTTCCTTCGGGGTGAGGTCGTTGACGACCCGGTCCCCGATGGTCAGCTTCCCGGAACTGATCTCCTCCAGGCCCGCGACCATGCGCAAGGCGGTGGACTTCCCACAGCCCGAGGGGCCGACGAGGATCACGAACTCGCCGTCCTCGATCGCCATGGAGAGATCATTGACCGCGATGGTCCCGTCGGGGAACCGCTTGGTGAGGTTTTCGAACTCCACTCGTGCCACGGCGCTGACCCTTCTGGCGCCGACCATCCGGACCCGCGTGTCACGGGGCCGGACCAGGTGCGACGCGCTTCGACGACAAAGTTCGTTCTCACGTACGTTACCCAGCCCGAACACCACGGGAAAGGCTTGATCTTCAAGGTCACAGCGCTGTGGCCCCGCCCGGGTGTACATGTTCCGCGCCTTCGCGCCGACCACGGCGCCGCGGCGGCGAGCCGGGGTGACGCGGGTTGTCCGGGGGCAAGCAGGGGCGTGGTCCTACCCTCGAGCCGGAAGATGGACGATGAGCAGCGACCCGTACAGCCCACGCCGCGGCCCGGCCACTGCGAGTCCAGCTACCGCGGGACTGGGCGGCTGGAG
>Ga0136615_10001477_pt1 | contig 11386 bp, 11 predicted proteins | sample AntDrymUQ2882206_2_FD_106647 | JGI IMG/M metagenome (GOLD analysis project Ga0136615, IMG submission 106647) | Polar desert sand microbial communities from Dry Valleys, Antarctica - metaG UQ288 (22.06) | ecosystem: Environmental > Terrestrial > Soil > Desert | place: Antarctica: Dry Valley...
AGCCCTCCACCCCGCCCTCCGTCACAACGCGGACGACCGTGCTCTCGAGCCGCTCGATCGCGCGCCCGCTGGACATCACGTAGCGGCCGTGGGCGTAGGTCAGCTTGTAGCCGAAGACGTCGACGCGGGCGATCTTCATGTCCCTCATCGCACCGCCACCGCCTCGGTAGCCGGGGCTCTCTCCCGGCGCGGGGCGGTCGGACCGCCGCCGGCGCTGAGCCACGAGCCGGCGATGATGAGTAAGAGGCCGGCGACCGAGGCCGCGCCGACGTCCTCGCCGAGCAAGAACACACCGAGTGCCACCGCGACGGCCGGATTCACGTACGTGATCACGGCGGCCCGGCTCGCTCCAGCCTCGGCGATCAGCGACGCGTAGAGCCAGAAGCCCCCGGCCGTGCAGACGACTCCGAGCGCGGCGAGCGCCACGAGCGAGCCTCCCGACGGCAGCTCACCCGGCGCCGTCACCGCGGCCGCGGGGGCCAGGAGCAGCGCCGCGATGCACAGCGACGGCAGCATGGCGCCGATGACGCCGCCCTCGCTCGCCGCCCGCTTGATCAGCAGGGCGCCGAGCGCGTAGCAGGCGGCCGCGGCCACGATGCAGAGGCCGCCGAGCAGTTCGGCCGGTGCGCCTCCGACATCCACGCCGAGGAGCAGGACGACGCCCACCATGCCGATCCCGAGGCCCGCGAGCCGGGCGCCGCCCACGCGCTCCGACCGATCGACGCGGAGCGCGAGGAGCGCCACGAAGAGCGGCATCGCCGCGACGAGGATGCCGGCCAGCGAAGACGTGACGTACTGCTCTCCGACGGCGATCAGCACGAACGGGACGATCATCTCGATCACCGCGATGGCGACGAGCACGGGCAGGCGGCGGCGGAGCTGAGCGAACGCGCCCGTCCGCCGGGCGAGCGGGAGGAGCACAGCGACGGCGAGCGCGATCCGGACCCACGCGAGCGCCACCGGACCGACGTCATCGACCGCGACCTTGATGAGCAGGTACGGGAGCCCCCAGACCGCCGAGACCGCGAGGAAGAGCGCGGCGGCGCGGCGGTTCATCCGCAGACCGCCTCGAAGACACGAAGGAAGTTCTCGCCCAGGATGCCGCGGATCTCCTCGTCGGAGTGTCCCCGCCGCACGAGCCCCCGGGTGATGTTCGGAAAGTCGCGGTAGTCGTCGAAGCCCGCCAGGCTCGCTCCGGGTGCGGCCGACGAGTCGTCCACCTGCCCGGCCGGGGCGTACTGACGAGCCATGCCGACGTAGGACTCGCGGAGCGTTCGCTCGTCGACCTGCAGCGGCCAGTCGGTCCCGATCGCGACGTGCTGCGGGCCGACGAGTTCTCCGATGTGGTCGATGTGGTCGAGCATGGCCTCGATCGTCACCCCGGAGCCGGGCGCAAGGAAGCTCGGGATCGCGACCAAGCCCACAACGCCGCCGGTGGCCGCGATCGCCCGGATCTCGTCGTCGCTCTTGGCGCGTTCGGTGCGGTGCAGGGCCTCCGCCGAGGTGTGTGACGCAACCACGGGTTTCATGGAGAGCTCGCACGCGTCGAGCGTCGCCCGGCGACCTGAATGGGAGGTGTCGACGATCATGCCCAGCTCGTCCATCTGCCGGATCAGCTCGGCGCCGAGGTGGGTGACGCCGCCGTCGAAGCGCTCCATGCACCCTCCGGCCACGGCGTTCTGCACGTTGTAGCTGAGCCCGAGCATCCGCAGGCCGAGCTCGAACTGCGCCTCGAGGTGCTCGAGCTTCGAGCCGAGGTCGGCGCTGTCCTGCGTGCTCATGAAGCCCGCGCGGCGGCCTCCGCCTTGGCGCGGCGGATGTCGGCCGCCCTCAGCGCCTTCACCAGCCACGGGAAGGCGTCGAACTGCGCCTGCGCGATCCCGAAGGCCTCCAGGCCGTACCCGACCTGACGGTTTCCGGCCGTGATGCCGGAGTGCTCCCAGCACGCCCGAAACTCGTCGAAGTCGCCTCGGAGGGCGGCCCGGATCGGAGCGAAGAAGGTCGAGAAGTACCGCCGCTCGGCGCTCTCGTCCGGCAGGGGTTCAGGCGTGTCCAGCAGCGCGAAAGAGCGGTAGCCGCACGGGCCCTGAAAGAGCATGTCAACGACCACGCTCTCATCGTGCAGCCGCAGCGCCCGCCGTTCCTCCTCGGGTGTGAGCCCGAAGTCGAAGACGCCGAAGCGCTCGGAAGGGGGTATCAGTAACGAAGGCGGCCAGGATTGAAGGTCTTGCTGATATACCAAACATGGATACATTGACTATCGAATCGAACGTAACACTGCTGGAACGACTGAACCACGGTTCGGTGATCTGCGCGGAGGGATACCTCTTCGAGCTGGAGCGGCGCGGGTACCTCGACCCGACCGCGTTCGTGCCGGAGGTGCTGCTCGACCACCCCGAGGCCCAACTCCACCGCGAGTTCGTGCACGCCGGCTCGGACGTCGTCGAGGCCTTCACCTACTACGCGCACCCGAGAAGCTCCGCGGCGTGGGCCGAGAGGACGACCTCGAGCGCATGAACCGAGCCGCCCTCGCGATTGCCGGGGAGGTTGCGAGGGAGACCCGAACGCTCCTCGCCGGCAACATCTGCAACACCAATGTGTTCGTCGACGACCGTGAGACGCGGATGGCGGTTCGGGCCATGTTCGCCGAGCAGGTCGCATTGGCGCTCGAGGCCGAAGTCGACTTCGTCATCGCCGAGACGTTCATCTGGGTCGAGGAGGCACTCCTCGCGCTCGAGGTGATCAAGGATGGTGGCGGCCCTGCTGTCGTGACCCTCGCGATCCTCAGGAACGGGACGACCGGCGAAGGCTGGCAGCCCGAGGAGGCGTGCCGGCGCCTCGAGGCGGCAGGCGCGGACGTCGTGGGCCTCAACTGCATCCGCGGCCCGGACACGATGCTGCCGCTCCTCGAGTCGGTTCGAGCGGCCGTCGGATGCCATGTCGCGGCGCTCCCCGTGCCGTACCGGACGGATGCCGCTCATCCGACGTTCCAGTCCTTCCGCGTCCGCAACGGAGCGGCGACGACCAACCCGTTTCCCGCTGCGCTCGAGCCGTTCGCCTGCACGCGCTACGACGTGGCAGAGTTCACCCGGCAGGCCTCCGATCTCGGCGTGCGCTACCTGGGACTTTGCTGCGGCGGCGCACCCCACCATGTCCGGAGCATGGCGGAGGCGCTCGGGCGCACGCCGCCGGCGAGCCGGTACACCTTCGATCCCACGGCTCCCCGCGCGAGCCGCGACACCCGTAGCGACCTCTACGACGACCCCCGATGACGAGCGCCGCAGCCGCGACGAGCTTCGTGTGCACCCGGTGCGGCACCGAGGCGCCAGCCCGTCCGGAGACCCTCGCCTGCCCGGCGTGCGGGGACACGCTCGAGCTTCGGACCGCCCCGGCCCGGCTCGACGGCGCGAGCCTCGAAGGCGCCGGCGTGTGGCGCTACCGGGACTTCCTGCCCGTGGACGACCCCGTCTCGCTCGGCGAGCCCACGACCCCGCTCGTGGCTGGGCGCTGGGCCCACCGGGACGTCATCTTCAAGCTGGAGGGCGCCCAGCCCACGGGCTCGTTCAAGGATCGCGGCGCCGCCGTCCTCGTCTCCTGGCTCGCCGAGAACGGCGTGGAGCACGTCGCCGACGACTCCTCCGGGAACGCCGGAGCGGCCCTCGCGGCGTACTGCGCGCGGGCCGGCATCACCTGCGACCTCTACGTGCCCGCCGACACCCCGCCGGCAAAGCTCGCGCAGATGGAGGCCTACGGCGCCCGGCTCGTGCGCGTGCCCGGGCCTCGGTCCGCGTCCACCGAAGCGGTGCGTGCTGCCTCCGACAGCATCTACGCCTCACACAGCCGCAGCCCGCTCTACACGGCGGGCACGCAGACCTTCGCCTGGGAGCTCTGGGAGCAGCTCGGCCGGCGTGTCCCCGACGCCCTCGTCGCCCCGGTCGGGGGTGGGTCGCTGCTCCTCGGCGCCCTCCGCGGCTTCCTGGCCCTCCGCGCAGCGGGGCTCGTCGAGCGCCTCCCGCGGATCATGGGGATCCAGACGAGCGCCTGCGCCCCGCTCGCGCTGGCGGTCGCGGCTGACAGCCCGGATCCGCTTCCGGTCGAGCCCGCGCCCAGCGACGCCGGCGGCATCCTCGTCGCACGACCCGCGCGCGGTCGCGAGCTTCTGGCGGCTGTCGCCGCGACGTCGGGTACGGTCGTGGCGGTTCCCGAGAGCGACGTCCTCGCCACGTGCGGCGCGCTCGCACGAAAGGGCTTCTTCGTCGAGCCCACCTCCGCAGTCGCCGTGGCCGGCCTGGATCTGCTCGTGCGGGAGGGTCTACTCGGGACAGGAGAGACCGTGGTGGCCGCGCTGACCGGCCACGGCCTGAAGGTTCCGCCTGCCGGCAGCGGGTAGAGGCAGGCGATGCACAGACGGCTCGTCCTCTTCCACGCGTTCGTGACCTCGCAGCTCCCAGTGGGCTCCGCCCGCGTGCTGGAGATGGGCTGTGGCGACGGTGCGCTGGCCCTCGCTCTGCAGGCGGACGGTCACGAGGTCGTCGCAATCGACCCCCGCGCGCCCGACGGGCCGATCTTCCGGCAGGCGGCGCTGGAGGAGTTCTCGGACGGCGACGGCTTCGACGCAGTCGTGGCGAGCGTGTCGCTTCACCACGTCGAGGACGTCGGTGCGGGCGTGAGCAAGCTGGCCGATTTGCTGCGTCCGAGCGGACTGGTCGTCCTCGAGGAGTTCGCGAAGGAGCGCCTCGCCGGGAAGACCGCGAGGTGGTACCACGAGCAGCGCGGTGGGTCGGCCGCTCTCGGCGAGCTCGCGTGCTGGGAGCGCGAGTGGGCCGAGGAGCATGCCGAGGTTCACCCGTTCGCCGAGCTCAGGCGGGAGCTCGACCGCCGCTTCGCCGAACGCCACCTCAGCTGGACGCCTTACCTCTACAGCTATGGGCTCGACGACGCGCTCGAGCCGGTCGAGCGCACTTTGATCGACGAGGGAGCGATCGAGGCCACCGGCGTCCGCTATGTCGGCGCGCTCCGCCCTCAGTGAGGAAGCGATCCGGCGAGGAAGCGGAGCACGTTGCCGGAGAGAATCGAGGCGAGGTCGGCACCCGCCACGCCGCGTCGCTCGAGCCCCTCCACGAGGCGGCGGTAGTCCTGAGGGCCGCGAAGTCCCTCGATCGTCGCGTCCCTTGCGAAGCCCACCGGCACGACGGCGTCTGCGGCCAGCGGCGTCTGCAACGCCCCGGAGTTGGCAATCTGGTGCATGAAGTCGCCGCCGAGCCCGACGTGCTCGATCCCCATCACCCCTGCGGCGTGGAGAACGTGGTCGACGAGCCGGTCGACGGTCGGCCGCGCCGGGTCGATCGCAAGCGGGTGACCCATCACCCCGAGCACCCCCCCGCAGGCGGCGACCTCCCGGAGCTGCGCGTCGGAGAGGTTGCGCGGGCTCTCGTGGACGGCTCTGCACGCGCCGTGGCTGACGACGATCGGAGCCTCGGGGGCATGGCGCAGGATGTCGGAGAAGGTCGGACCGGCCGCATGTGCGAGGTCGATGACCATCCCGATCGCGGCCAGCCGCTCGACCACGCGCACGCCGGCGTCGCTGAGGCCGCCCGGCGACCGCTCGCCGACGCCGTCGCCGAGCAGGTTCCGGCGGTTCCAGGTGAGGCTGACCATGCGGACGCCGAGGGCCCAGAAAGCATCGACGAGGTCAGGGTCGGCCCCCAGCGGCTCGGCGCCCTCCAGCGCCAGCAACAGCCCGACCCGGTTCCCATTCAGGTCGGAGCCGGCTCGCACGAGGGCGACCCGCTCCGCGTTGTCCTGCACCGCACGGTGACAGGCCGCGATCTGCAGCAGCACCGTGCGCAGGATTCCCTCCACCGGCCCGTCGAGGTCGGCGCCCACCGCACACACCTGCAGGCCGACGTCGCCCTCCGTGAGATTGCCGAGCCAGCGATTGCCGAAGGGATTGGGCTCGGTGCGCCAGAATGCGACCTCGAACAGGAGGTCGCTGTGCATGTCGGCGAGCACTTGTATGCTCACGATACCGTAGGTGGTCTTGGCCGCTGACCTAAGAGCAGGAGGTGATTCGGTGGCTCTGGAATCCGGGAACGGGCCGGTGAGGGACGTCGTGGTCGTCGGCGCGGGCATCGCCGGACTCGCGGCGGCGTGGGCTCTCCGGGACAAGGACGTGGTCGTCCTCGAGAGCGGGGAGCGGGTGGGCGGTCGCATGCGCTCCGAGCCGCGGGGCGACTACTGGCTGAGTGTCGGGGCGCACATGTTCCCCGGCCCGGGCTCCGTGATCGACGGACTCGTGGACGAGCTGGGCCTGCGCGTCCTCGAGATCGGCGGCAGCCTGCTCGGTATGGCCTACGGCGGGAGGATCGCCCGCGGCGCCCGCGCGGAGCTCTACCCCTTCAAGCTCCCGCTCTCGCTCGCCGGCCGGCTCTCCTTCATCCGCGCCGGTCTGAAGGTGCGCTCGGCGGGCAGGGCCTACAACGAGCTCGCCCGGCAGCGACCGGGCGAGAATGCTGCCGACGTCCGCAGGCGCGTGCTCGCCTTCCGCGACGACATCTCCTTCGCCGACTTCATCGGGCCGCTCCATCCGCAGGCGCACGCGATCTTCCACGCGATGACCAACCGGATGACGGCTGAACCGGACGAGATCTCCGCCGGCTGCATGGCGTCCCTCTTCGCGCACGTGTGGAGCGACGGGGACGCGGTGCTCGCGCGAAGCCTGGAGGGGGGTGCGGCCGAGCTGCCGAGGGCGATTGCCCGCCGGCTCGGGGATCGCATCGTCCTGAACGCCGATGTGCAGGAGCTCGTCCAGCGGGACGGCCTCGTGCGCATCCGTCACGAAGGCGGGGAGGTCGTCGCCCGGACGGCGATCGTGGCGACGACCGCCGACGTGGCTCGCACCGTGATCCGTGATCTGCCCGACGAGACCGCTGCGGCGCTCGACCACATCACCTACGGGCCGATGGCCGTGCTGAGCGTCCTCACGAACGAGACGAGGCCGATGCCCTGGGACGACGTCTACTCGATCCTGGTGGCCGACAAGTCCTTCAACATGTTCTTCAACCACGCGAGCGCGCTGCGCGTTCCTGGTGCGCCGCGGAAGCCGGGCGGCACGCTGATGATCTACGCCGGCGCCGGGCGGGCGCGAAGGCTGTTCGAGCTGAGCGAGGACGAGATGCGCGACACCATGCTGCGCGACCTCCACGCGCTCTTTCCCGAGACGCGCGGCATCGTCGAGGAGACCCTCGCAGCCCGCTGGACGCACACGGTCCCCTTCGCCTCGCCGGGGCGGCATCTCGTGCAGGACGCGCTGGAACGGCCGGTCGGCGGCTCGATCTTCCTCGCGGGCGACTACATCGGCGCCTGGACCGACATCGAGTCGGCGGCGACGACGGGGCAGGAAGCCGCCGCGAAAGCGCTGGGGGCACTCGCCTCCGAGCCGGTTCTCGCCGGCAGCTCGCGCTGAGGTGCTCGCAGAACGCCGGAGTAGGATCTGTGCGTGTTCCGGCCCGTCAGACCGCGGACGACGTCCGAGGAGGCGAGGGATCAGATCGTCGAGGCCATCCGCTCCGGCGATCTCCAGGTGGGCGATCGGCTGCCGTCGGAGCGCGTGCTCGCCGCACAGATCGAGATCAGTCGGCCGACGTTACGGGAGGCGATCCGCGGACTCGTCGAAGCCGGGCTGATCGAGGTGAAGCCAGGCCCGGGCGGCGGCATGTTCGTCCGCTCGGACGTCATCCCCCAGGCGATCCTGACCCCGGAGAGCCTCCGGCTCGGCGAGGTGGCGAGCGTGCTCGAAGCCCGGCGGCTGCTCGAGCCGCGCGTCGCGCAGCTAGCTTCTCTGTACGCGACGGAGGACGACTTCGAGACGATGCAGCGGACGATCGAGCTGCAGCGGGAGACGCAGGACGACTGGCAGCGCTTCTCGCAGCTCGGTGAGCAGTTCCATCTCGGCCTCGCGCGCGCGACCCGGAACTGGGCGGTCGTCGAGCTGATGCGGATCCTGCTGCGCATGCTCGCGATGGCGAGGCAGACGGTTGCCGACGACAAGCCCGACACCGCCTGGGCGATCGACATCCACGAGCGGACGCTCGCAGCGGTCAAGAGCGGCGATCCCGCGGAGATCGAGATCGTCATGGAGGAGCACGTCGGCTTCCTCGAGCGCGTCTGGGAGGAGCGGAGCGGGCGCACCCGTCTCCGGCGCATTCCGGACTTCCTGGTGGCGCCGGACGAGCGGGCCGGTCCAGTCCGTCAGGGCTGAGCCACGGCTCCCACGCGGCGCACGAAGTCGCGGAGCACCGCGAGATAGGCGTCCGCCTCGCGCTCGAAAAGCGGAGTGTGGCTCGAGTTTCCGAAAATCACGAACTCGTTGTAGGGAATCCGGTGGGCCAGCGACTGGTGCACCTCGACCGTGACCTCGTCGTGGAGCCCGCAGAGGATCAGGGTCGGTGCTCGGATCTCGCCGAGACGGTCGAGGACCGTCCACTCGCGCAGCGTTCCCGTGCACAGGAACTCGTTCGGCCCCCACATCACCGGGAAGGGCGGACCGTGGTCTCCGAGATAGGGAACGACGTGCTCCTTGATCGCCGCTCTGCCCTGCTCGAGGTCAAAGGGGGCGATCCGGCGGTAGTGCCGCGCGAGGAGGCCCGCGACGATCTCCCGGTAGGCCCCATCGTCGTAGTCGCCGTTCGCCTCGGCCGCCTGCATGGTCGCGTAGGCATCGGCGCCGGTTTGACGCCGAAGCGCGTCCATGCTCTCGACGATCTCCGCCGTCGAGGCGCCGGTGTTCGAGAGGATCAGCGAGCTCACCGCATCCGGATGCGCCAGCGCGTGCTCGAGCGCGAGCATCCCTCCCCACGACCGCCCGAGCACGTGCACGCGGCCGAGCACGAGTCCCTCACGCACGGCTTCGACCTCGTCGACGAACCGCTCTAGCGTCCAGAGCGACGGATCCTCGGGCCGGTCGGATCGTCCGCCGCCGAGCTGGTCGTAGAGGACGACTCGGAAGTCGTCGTCCCAGCTCGCCTAGGCGGGTCAGCGAGATCTGGCTGCCCCCCGGGCCGCCGTGCAGACCCAGGAGTGTCTCCTCCCCGCCGCCGAACACGCGGTAGAAGACTCGGTGGCCCCGGGCGTCGATCTCGAGGAAGCCCTCGTCCGTCGGCTCGGGACCGTCGAGAATCGCGCGGTCGCCGTTGGTCGTGATCATCGTTAGCGGTAGCCTAACCTGACCATCGTCGGGAAGAGCATCACTCCAGCCCGGTGGGAGGCCGAACTCGGCGGGCGGCGTGCTCGGATCGCGTCGATCCTCCGCGACGGTGGCTGCGACGCAGGGCTCGTGTACGGATGCAGCGGCTTCGCCGAGCAGTTCCGGTACCTCACGAACTTCGAGCCCCTGTTCGAGGGGTGGGTCGTCCTCGACGGGGAGTGCGGCGCGCGCGGCGTGGTGCACATGCTGCAGCACTGGGACGCCGAGCGGGCAGCACCGTACGGGTGGGTCGGGGGACGCGACCTGCTCCCCTTCGTGATTGCCGCGCTCGTCGAGACCGGCGCGAAGAGCGTCGGGCTGATCGGCACCGACAAGCTGCCCGCCCGGCATCTGACGGCGATCCGGGAGGAGCTCCCCGGCCATGCGTTCGTCGACGTCGACGGGGCGGTCGCAGCTCTGCGCCGGTTCAAGAGCGCGCTCGAGCTGGACGCGATCCGCGCGGCGGCCGCGATCGCCGACGCGGCGCTCGACACGGTCGCCGCCGCGCTCGAGCCGGGCGCCAGCGAGCGCGAGGTGTCAGCGAGGATCGAGTACGAGGTTCGAACGCGCGGCGGCCTCTGCTCGCTCCTCCCCTTCGTCATGGCCGGGAACGACCATCCGACGGGCCACCGTGACCCGGATGAGCGCCCCATCGCAACCGGTGAGACCGTCATGGTCGACTTCGTCGCGGTGGTCGACGGATACCACGCCGACCTCGCTCGCTCGTTCGTCCTCGGCTCGCCGAGCGAGAGGCAGCTCCACGCCTGGGAGGCGGTGAGCGCCGCCTATCGGGCGATCCTCCAGGCCCTCGCGCCCGGCCGGCCTTGCAGCGATCTCCAGCGGGCGGCGGTCTCCGCGCTGGCGGAGTTCGGGTACGAGCATCCGTCGAGGGTCGGGCACGGGCTCGGGCTCGGCCACTCGTACGAGTGGCCGCTCTCGACAGCGACGACGTCCTCGAGGCGGGGGCCGTCTTCTGCATCGAGCCTCGTATCAACCAGCCGGGGACGGGGCTCGTAAAGATCGAGGACGACGTGATCGTCACCGAGACGGGCTTCGAGGTCATCACTCACGCGCGCAACGTCTTCTCGCGGCCTTCCCAAGCGGGGCACCGCCTGTAAAGCGCCTTCGCGGTTCCTACGCGAGCCGGCAACAGCCCGGTACCGCTCGTTGGCGAATGTCGGTGACGGGAAACCTTGAGCGCCTGGTCGATTGGAAGCCGCTCGGGAGCAGCGGGCGACTGCGCACCGGCCTCTGATCCACGCGCGAGGAGCGGGGCGGACCGGCTGCCCGCCCTGCTCCTCGCGTGGGTCGGAACCTACGGCTGAGGCGTCAGATCGACGCGCGAGCCGGCCCGGGGCTGGCCGTCGACGCCGCGGACGTCGGCGATCAGGTGGACTGCCCCGTCGGCTTGGCGGCCGATCTGGACGTAGCCGAAGTTGAACAGGTTGCCCTCGGAGTAGAGCGACGTGGGGCTCGCCGTCGGATCGAGCGGCGGCGGCGGCAGCCTGATCGCGTTCATCGGCCCGGTGACGAACTCGTGGAAGACGAGCCTGTCACCGTCGCCGTCCGCGTCGAGATCGTAGCGGATGCTGTAGGCGAAGTGCACGTCCGTCGTGACGAACACGAGGTTCTTGATGTTCGCCCGGTCGAGGTCGCGCAGCAGATCTAGCAGCTCGCGCTCGAAGCCGGTCGGGTCGGTCCCGTTCGCATAACCGTCGCGGCCGGACGCGACGCTGCCGGTCGTGATCGAGATCGGCACATCGTTGGAGACGACCTTCCAGGTCGCACGTGAGCTCCGGAGCCCCCGCTTGACCCATTCGAGCTGCGTCCGCCCGAGCAGCGTCTTGTTGTTCTCCGCCGTGTCGGGCAAGTTGTTGCGGCTACGGTAGGAACGGGCGTCGAGGATGAAGAGGTCCGCGTCGCGGCCCCAGCTGAACGAGCGGTAGATGCGGTTCCGCTCGCGGGCGTTGCGGGAGATCGGCGACCAGTTGAAGAAGGCATCCCGGCCGGCGGCGACGAGGTTCGGGAAGCCCGCGCGATCCTGGTTCGACGGGTTCTGGTACGTCCAGAGCGAGCCGAAGTCGTTGATCACCTCATGGTCGTCCCACTGCGAGTACATCGGCGTGTTCGCGAGGAAGCTCC
>Ga0136615_10001478_pt1 | contig 11384 bp, 9 predicted proteins | sample AntDrymUQ2882206_2_FD_106647 | JGI IMG/M metagenome (GOLD analysis project Ga0136615, IMG submission 106647) | Polar desert sand microbial communities from Dry Valleys, Antarctica - metaG UQ288 (22.06) | ecosystem: Environmental > Terrestrial > Soil > Desert | place: Antarctica: Dry Valley...
CGACCTGCCCGACCTCAAGCCGAACCTCTGATGGCGTTCCCGGCCCACCCCACGACCAGCCGCCTGACCATCGCATCGATGCTGCTGCGCACCGTCGAGCGCCACGCCGAGCGCGAGGCCCTGGTCTATGCCGGCCGCCGCTGGACCTACGAGTCCTGGAACGCCCGCGTGAACCGCACGGCGCACGGGCTCGCCGAGCGCGGCGTGCGCCCCTACGACCGCGTCGGCTTGTTCATGCATGCCAACGAGGCGACGGCGACGCTGTACTTCGCCTGCCAGAAGCTGGGCGCCGTCGCGGTGCCCATGAACTTCCGGCTCGCGCCCGGGGAGGTCGCCCACATCCTGCGCGACTCAGGTGCGAGGGTGCTCGCCTACGGCGGGGCGCTGGCCGAGACGGCCACCGCGGCCCTCGACGAGACCAGGGGCATAGCCGAGGTGATCGTCGTGGAACCGGAAGACCGGCCGCCGGACGGCCACCACGACTACGAGGCGCTGGCCGAGACGGGGCCGAGCCATGAACCGGTCATCACCGCCGAGGTCGGCCCCGAGATGCTTTCGGCGCTCGTCTACACCTCGGGCACCACCGGCCTCGCGAAGGGCGTCATGCACACGCACGCCAACGATGTCGCGATCGCGATGAACTGCGCGCTGGAGTACCAGCTCGGCTCCGAGGAGCGCGCCCTGCACATCGCCCCCCTCTACCACGTCGGCGGCATGCAGGCGTTCTTCATCCCGCACCTGCTGGTCGGGGGCACGAACGTCATCGAGCGCCGCTACGAGCCGCGCCGGGCGCTGCAGCAGATCCAGGACGAGGCCGTCACGACGCTCTACGCCGTACCGACGCAGATCCAGGGCATGCTGTTCCATCCCGACTTCGAGAGCTGCGACGTGTCCTCGCTGAAGATGATCACCACCGGCGGCGCGATGCTGCCGGCCGCGACGATGGAGCGCGTCCTGGGCGAGCTCTGCCCGCGCCTGTACAACGGCTACGGCATGACCGAGGCGAGCCTGACGCTGCTCATGAACCCCCGTGACGTCCTGCGCAAGCTCGGCTCCTGCGGAAAGTCGACGCTGTTGAGCGAGACACGCCTCGTCGTCCACGACGCAGACCGCGACGTGCTCCCCCACGAGGAGGTCCCCATCGGGGAGATCGGGCAGCTTCTCGTGCGCGGCCCGCACACGACGCCGGGCTACTGGAACGACCCCACCCAGACCGGCCAGCGCCTGCGCCACGGCTGGCTGTACACCGGCGACCTCTTCCACCGAGACGCGGAGGGCTACCACTACTTCCAGGGTCGCGCCGATGACATGATCGTCTCCGGCGGCGAGAACGTCTATCCCTCCGAGGTCGAGGACGTCCTGCACAGCTGTGCGGGCGTGCGCGCGGCCGCGGTGGTCGGCCTGCCCGACCCGGAATGGGGCAGCGTGGTCGCCGCCTTCATCGTGCGTGGCGATCCCTCGCTCACCGAGCAGGCGATCGACGACTTCTGCCGCGACAGCGACCTGCTGGCCACGTTCAAGCGCCCGCGCCGGATCGTGTTCGTCGACGCGCTGCCCACCAACCCCAGCGGCAAGGTCCTGACGCGCGAGCTCGTCGCCCAGCTCGGCTGAGCAACCGAACCGCAAGGGACCGCTTCGGGCGCTGGATACCATCGACGTGTGCCCGCGCCGCAAGAGCACCGTCCCACTCGCGCGGCGTCGGTCACCGGGCCGGCGTCCCGCCGGCCGGTCATCCTCGCCACCTTCGCGGTGCGGATCGAGCCCGCAGCGGAGTGGATGGCGATCGAGAGCGCGCTGGAGGCGGGCGTCGAGCTGATCGTGGCCAACCTGATGCGGCTGCAGTCCCCGACCTCGATGATCCTCCTCGAGGAGGACCTCGAGGAGGTGCGCCGGACCGCGGCGCGGGCAAAGGGCTGGGGCGTCAGCACCGAGCTGCTGATGAGCATGTCGGGCCGCAGGCCGGCGAAAGCCCTGCTGCGGCTCGCCCGCGAGCGCGACGCCGGCCTGGTCGTCTTCGGGCCCGACCGCCGGCGCACCGGCTGCCGCCGCTATCGCCGGGCGGCGCGGACCGTGCGCGAGGGTCTCGACTGCCTGGTCTGGATCGCGGACGACGACTGAGCAGCGCTAGCCGGCGAGGCGGCGCTCGAACTCCGCCAGCCCGAGACCGGTGCCCACCACCACGAGCTCGTCCCCGGCCACCACGGAGACGTCGACGTCCGGGAACGCCACGCCGGCGACCGCGAGCACCCGAGCCTCGCAGCCGCGCTCGAGCATCCCCACGTCGGCGGGCAGCCCGGCTGTCACCTCGACGATCTGCATGATCTTCGCTCCCACCGGAAGCACCGCGGTGACCCTGCGCCCGAGGATCGCGGCGGCGAAGGCGGGAGCGGCGAGCGCCGAGACGCTGCGCGAGAGCTGGACGTGTGCGGCCCGCTGAACGCGCACGGCCAGGTCTTGGTCGAACAGGCGCAGGACGACGCGCAGGTCCGGGGCCCGGGCCCGGGCCAGCAGCGCACACTGCAGGTTGCCCAGGTCGTCGCCCGTCATCGCCATGAGCGCGCGCGCCGAACTCAGCCGCAGGGCATCGAGCGTCTCCCCCGACGCCGAGTCGCCGACCACGAGCGGGACGCCGAGCCGCCTGAGCAGCCCCGTGTCCACGGCGCCGTCCTTGCGCTCGACGGCGACGCAGGGGACGCCGGCGGCCACGAGATCCTCGAGGATGCGCCCCCCCGTGCGGCCGATGCCGCACACGACGACGTGGTCGCGCTTCGGCAGCGGCCCCTGCCCGAGGGCCTGCGCGAGGCGGGCACCGACGATGGCGTCGGTGAGCAGCGCGAAGACAAGGGCCAACACCAGCCCGCCGAGCACCATGATGGCCGTCCCGAACAGCTTGAGGGCCGGCGACGCCTCGAGGAGGTTGATGTCGCCGTAGCCCACGCTCATCACGGTGGTGACCGTGAAGTAGAAGGCGTCGAGCAGGCTGATGCCGAGCCCGCCGTCGAACACGAGCGCGCTGCCGGCCAGGACCAGCGCGAAGACGACGGCGACGACGGCGAGCCGGCGGTCCATCACGCCGACGAGCCCGCGGACGACCAGCCACGACGCCCGGTACAGGCGAGCGGCGGTGGTGGCCAGCCCGGCCTGGCGGCGGGCGATGCGCAGCTCGAGGGCCCCGCGGGAAGCGAAGTCGGGCTCGCGGCTATCCCGCCCTTGGTCGACGATGCCGACGACTCGGGCGGCGTCCTCGGGGAAGAGCTCGGGCTCGCGGTCGCCGGGCTCGGCCTCAGCCAAAGCCAGCCGCAGCCGCGGGTCGCCGAGGTCGACCTCCTGCACGGTGGCCTGGTGGTCGCCGAGGCGCAGCGCCAGGTCGGCGCTGCCGCGCAGCGCGGCTTCGACGAAGGCCGGGGCGGCCAGCTCCGACGCCGACAGCACCGCGACGTCGCCGACCAGCTCGCGGACCGGGCCGGCCAGGGACGTGTTGAAGAGCCGCATGACCACCCGGGCCCGCGGCGCCAGCTCCTCGGCCTCGAGCGCGATGTGCAGGTTGGCCAGGTCGCTGTTCCCCAGCAGCGCGCACGCCCAAGCCGTCTCGATCCTCGCCGCCCGCAGCGTCTCCTCGCTCAACGGATCGCCGACCACCACCGGGACCTGCGCGGCCTGCGCGGCGCGCGCGAGAAGGCCGTCGTCGCGGTCGCACACCGCGACGACCGCGACGCCCAGCTCGTGCAGCTCCTGCAGCACGCGCACGCCGAGGCCGTCGTCCCCCACGAGGACGACGTGGCCCTCGGTCGGAGATCTACCCGGTGAAGCCGTTGGTCTCGAGGAAGCCGCGGGCGACCTCGTCGGGCCGGCGGCCGTCGACGTCGACTTGGGCGTTGAGGTCGCGCAGCGTGCTCGTGTCGAGCCCGGCGGCGATGTCGTTGAAGAGGTCCTTGAGCATGGGGTGGCGCTCGAGCACCTCGGTGCGGACGTTGAGGCTGGGGTTGTAGGTCGTGGAGAACTTCTTGTCGTCGTCGAGGACGTAGAGGTTGTTGGCCTCGATCCGGCCGTCGGTGAGGAAGACCTCGCCGAACGTGCAGCGCGCGCCGCGCTGGATCTCGTCGTAGATGACGCCCTCGTTGGGCATCTCGACGAGCAGGTCTTCGGGGTACTCGAAGCCGTAGGTCTCCTCGATCCCCGCCAGGCCGTCGGGACGCGTCGCGAACTCCTCCGCGAGGCACAGCGCGGCGTCGTCGGGACTGCGCTCGACGAGCTCTCCGAGGTCGGAGAGCTCGGTGACCTCGAGCGGGCGCCGGACCTCACGGCGCGCCGCGATCGCGAACGCGTTGTTCGCCGGGGCGGGATCGAGCCAGGTGATGCCGTTCGCCTCGTCCGCCCGCGACACGGACTCGTACTGCCTGGCGGCATCGGACGTCGGCTCTTGTTCGAGGAAGACCAGCTGCGCCGTGCCGGTGTACTCCCAGTACATGTCGATGTCGCCGGACGTCAGGGCCTGGCGCGTCGCCTCGCTGCCCTCGAGCCCGGTGCTGTCGCGCACGAGCGCGCCGCCCGCCTTGAGCGCCTCGACGGTGATCTGGCCGAGCACGAGCTGCTCGGTGAACTCCTTCGAGCCGACGGTGAAGCGGACGCCCTCGAAGTCTTCCGGCCTGATGGCCGCGCCCGGCGCCGCGCCGCCGCCGCCGGTGCCGCCACCGGCGGTGCCGTTCCCGTCGTCGTCGGCGCCGCAGCCGGCGGCCAGGGCGGCGAGCGCGACGACGACCGCGAGCGCCCTCATCCCAGTGTCCTCGTCGTGGCGCCGCCCGATCGCTGCTTGATCGCGATCCGCCGCGGCTCGCCGGCGGCCGCGGCACCCTGGACGGTGATCTCCACCAGCCCGTTCTCGAACTCGGCGCCGATCTGGCCGTCGTCGGTGTTGGGCGGCAGCGTGATCGCTCGCCGGAAAGCCCCGTAGAAGCGCTCGCGGATGTAGAAGGAGTCCTCTCCGCCGGTGCCCAGTTCGGTCCTGCGCGTGCCCGACACGGTCAGCACGCCCCCCGAGAAGGTGATCTCGACGTCCTCGGGGCTCAGTCCCGCGACTTCGATCCGCATCACCAGGTCGCCGTCCCTGGCGAAGATGTCGGTTGCCGGCACCCAGGCGGTCGCGTGCGTGCGTTGCCGATCCTCCTGACCATGCTCGTGACCGTGGCGGCCGAGCTCGCGCATCCGGTTCATCTCGCTGAAGAAGTCCGAGACCCCTTCGAACGGGTTGGATTGCCTTTCAGCCATCTCGACCCCCTGTCCCGCCTCCGACGCGCGCCGGACGGCCGCCCGGCGCACGTCGCGCGGCGGTCTGCGGCGAGACGTAGTCGCGCTGTAACTCCGGTGCCTGGTCGGCGTCTTGAGACATCGCCTTGATCAGCGCCCAGCACATGATGAGCATGAGGATGATGAACGGCGTGGCGGCGACGATCGCGCCGTTCTGGAGCGCGTCGAGGCCTCCCGCGACGAGCAGGATCGCCGCGATCGCGCCCATGATCACCCCCCAGGTGAGCTTCGTCGCCCGCGTCGGGTTCAACACCCCGCCGGTGGACATGCTGCCGAGGACCACCGTCCCCGCGTCCGCGCCGGCGACGAAGAAGATCCAGACCAGGAAGATCACCAGCAGCGAGATCACCCCGGAGAGCGGGAACAGCTCGATGAACTCGAAGAAGGCCACCGCCGCGTTCTCCGACACCGCCTCGCCGAGCGCCCCCTGCTCCTCCCGGTCCTTGGCGATGCCCGCCGCCCCGAACACCGAGAACCAGATGAACGTGAACAAACTGGGTGCCACCAGCACCCCGATCACGAACTGGCGGATCGTCCGGCCGCGCGAGATGCGGGCGATGAACGCGCCGACGTAGGGCGCCCAGGCGATCCACGTCGCCCAGAAGAAGATCGTCCAGTCGCCGAGCCACGGATCCGGGTTGAAGGCGTTCATCCGCAGGCTCATCGGGATCAGCTCGATCCCGTAGATCCCGAGCCCCTGGGTCAACGAGTTGAGCGCCAGCAGCGGCACCCCGACGACGAAGAAGTAGACGAGCAGGAAGAACGCCATGATCATGCTCACGTTGCTCAACGTCTGGACTCCGCGCTCGACCGGCGTCGACGCCGACAGCATGTACGCGACCGCCGTCACGGCGATGATCCCCAGCTGCATGCCGGTCCCGGACGGCGTGCCGAAGGACTGGTTGAGCCCCGCGTCGATCTGGAGCGTGCCGAGCCCGAGCGACACAGCCACCCCGAACAGCGTGGCCATGATCGCCAGGATGTCGATGCCCTTGCCGACCGGACCGTCCACCCGGTCGCCCAGGACCGGACGGAAGACCTGGCTGATCTGCAGGTTGTTGTTCCCGCGGCGGTAGCTGAAGTAGCCGACCGCGAGCCCGACCGTCGCGTACATCGCCCAGGGGTGCAGCCCCCAGTGGAAGAACGCGTACTGCAGCGCGAGGTTCGCCGACTCCGGCGTCGCCTCCTGCGCTTGGCCGAGCGGCGGGTGGTTGTAGTGCAAGAGCGGCTCGCCGACGCCCCAGAACAAGATGCCGATGCCCATTCCCGCCTGGAACAGCATCGCGAACCACGAGAACACGCCGAACTCGGGCTTGTCGCCCGGCGCGCCGAGCGTGAGCTTGCCGTACTTGCTGAACGCGATGTAGAGGACGAAGAACAGGAAGAAGGTCGCCGACAGCAGATACAGCCAGCCCACGTTGTCCTTGATCTCGGTGACGACCGTCGCCAGCCCCTCGTTGAACGGATCGGTGAACAGCACGCCCGCAAGCACGAACACCGCCGAGATGCCGACCGCGCCCCAGAAGACGATCCCCTTCTTGTGGGCCTCGCCCTCTTTCACGCTCGTGCCGACCGAGTCGCCACGCTCGACCTCGCGCGTGTCCGGCGTCGTGCGCGGATCGGCATCCGCGACCGGGTCCGATGCCGGTCGGTCCGGCGTCTCGTCTGCCACGTCCCCTCCTTCTCCTCGGAGCCGCGGGGCAGTCTATGGCGGCGGGTGCTGCGGCTGCAACTCCAGTTGCGAGAATAATGACTTCGCCCCGCAAGCGGGGGCGCAGGTCCGGCGAACCGGTACTCTGCGACCGGGCGCCGCTTCCGCGCCGCACCTCCTGACCGGGACCCCACGGGACCCGGCCCTGCGGAGGCAACGGGGATGTCGGTCCTCGGAAGCCGGTCGAGCCTTGATCATCCGTCCCCGGCAGGCGGCGGTGGAGCGTGGGTCCACGGCTGGACGCTGCGGGGCGGCGTCCACCCCGACACGGCCGCAATCGCGAACGTGCTCGCCCACCATGGGCGCGGGCGTGTCGGAAGCCATGGTGCTCGGGGTCGGCGGCGGCCTCGTCGCGGGCTACATCCTGTGGGAGCTCGAGGCCCCCATACGCCCACGCTCGTGCTCGGCTTCCGCAACCAGTGGCAGTACCCGGGCCGCTGGGCGGCGAAGACGCTCGAGCGCCTCGGCGTCCCGTTCGAGCTGCACGAGACCGGCGGCGCGCGCGGCGCGGCCGAAGCCGCCGCGCGGTTGCGATCTACAGCCCGGCCGGGTGGCGCTTAACGAACCCGCCGCCACGGCTCGGCTCGAGCCGCCAGCGCGGGCCCTCCTCCCCACGCCCGGAGGTGTCGAAGCGCAGGCCGGCGATGACGACGTAGGCATGCGCGCCGTGCGAGTTGACGGTGATCCACTCGCCGGCGCCGGGCTCGCCCCACGACATCAGGCCGCTCGAGTCGCGCGCCACCTTCAGCCGCCCGGCGGCGTGCAGGACGTAGGAGACGGCGCCGGAGCAGTCGTAGCCGCTGTCGCGCCAACGGCCGTGGCCGCCACCGTACTTGTAGGGCTTGCGAGTCAGCCGGTTGGCCCGGCGATCGCGCGCACGACCTGCGGCGGTGCGCCGGCGGGCGCCACCGCGGTGCGCTGGTCGGCAGCCAACGCGGCCTCGGCGACCGGCACGGCGACCGTCGCCGCCTCGGACGAGAGCCCCCGGTCGGGGCGACGGCCGCATGGGCGGGGGCCGCGCCGAGCAGCACGACGACGAACGCCGCCGCGGCGACGATGTGCCCGCGGGCGGGCAGGATTGACTTCACGGTCTCGGACTCCAGCTTCGCTTTCCGGTCCGCTTCCGAGGTGAGCTGACGGGCTCGCGCTGGAAAGACCTGCGCTACGCCGTGCGCTCTCGAGAGAGGCCGGCGATTCGCCCCGACTACCTGGGTCCCCCGGCCGCCCGGGCACAGAGCCGGGGCGGTTCAGCGGTATGTACGACGCGCTTCAACCGCGCAGCGGCGCGGGAGTTGCGCTCAAGCGTCCGTCGGCGCGCCGTCGAGGGCGGCCAGCGTCGGCTCCCCCGCTGTATCGGCGACCTCGCGGGGCACTTGAGCGGCGGCATAGGCCGGGTCCTCGTCGAGCGTCTCCTCGCGCAGCAGCGCCTCGGTCAGGGAGTCGAGCTGCGCACGGTGCTCCGACAGCAGCCGGTGGACCTCGGCATAGGACTCCTCCACGATCCGGCGGACCTCGTCGTCGACGAGCTTCTGGGTCGTCTCGGATGCGCCCTGGGAGCCCGGCAGCAGCGGGCCGTTCTGGTCGGCGGGCAGGACGGCGATCGGGCCGACCGCGCGGCTCATGCCCCAGCGACCGACCATCCCGCGCGCGATCTCCGTCAGGTGCTGGATGTCGGATTCCGCGCCCGTGGTGATCGTGCCGAAGACGATCTCCTCCGCCACGCGCCCGCCCAGCGCGACCTTGATCTTCGCGAGCAGCCACGCCTCCTCGTAGTTCGCCCGGTCGTCGTCGGGCGCCGAGAAGGTGACGCCGAGCGCCTGCCCGCGCGGGATGATCGAGACCTTGCGGATCGGGTCGGCCCCAGGCGTGAGCATCCCGACGAGCGCGTGCCCGGCCTCGTGGTAGGCGACGCGGCGGCGGTCCTCGTCGGACAGCACCGTGCCGCGCGGCGCGCCGAGCACGATCTTCTCGAGCGCGTTGGTGAAGTCGGCCATCTCGACCTTCTCGGCACGCCGCCGGGCGGCCCCGAGCGCCGCTTCGTTGGCGAGGTTGGCGAGGTCGGCGCCGACCATCCCCGGCGTCGTGGCGGCCAGCCGGCTGAGGCTCACGTCGTCGGCGAGCGGGAGCGAGCGCGTGTGAACGGCGAGGATGCTCGCGCGCCCGTCCTTGTCGGGCGACGGGACGGCGACGCGGCGATCGAAGCGGCCGGGACGCAGCAGCGCGGCGTCGAGGATCTCGGGCCGGTTGGTCGCCCCCAGCACGATCACGGCGACGTTGGACTCGAAGCCGTCCATCTCGGTGAGAATCTGGTTGAGCGTCTGCTCGCGCTCGTCGTTGCCGCCAAGGTTCGCGCCGGAGTTGCGCGAGCGCCCGATCGCGTCGAGCTCGTCGATGAAGATGATCGCCGGCGAGGCCTCCTTGGCCTGCTTGAAGAGGTCGCGCACGCGCGAGGCGCCGATGCCCACGATCGCCTCGACGAACTCCGACGCGGAGATCGAGAAGAACGGCACCCCCGCCTCCCCCGCGACCGCACGCGCGAGCAGCGTCTTGCCGGTGCCGGGCCGGCCCGACAGGAGCACGCCGCGCGGGATCCGCCCGCCCAGCTTCTGGTAGCGCTCCGGGCTCTTGAGGAAGTCGACGATCTCCGACAGCTCGGACTTCGCCTCGTCGATGCCGGCGACGTCGGCGAACGTGATCTTCTGCTCGCCGCCCTCGACGCGGCGCGCCTTGGAGCGGCCGAAGGCGCCCACCGCCCCCATCGCCCCGCCGCCGCCCGCGCGGCGGGCGAAGTAGACGAACAGGCCGATCAGCAGCAAAACGGGGCCGAAGCCGAGGATCAGGCTGGCGAAGAAGCCGCGGCTCTCGTTGATCGGCTCGGCGTCGATCACCACTCCCTCCTCCTCCAGCAGCGCGGACAGCTCCTCGTCGTTGGCGAAGGCCGGGATCTCGGTCGCGAACGCCTTGGTGGGCTCCGCGTCCTCGTACTCGAACTCCTCCTTGAACCGGCCGTCGACGCTGTCGCCCTCGGACGAGATCCGCTCGACGTTGCCCTCCCGCACCTGCTCGAGGAACACCGGGCTGTAGGGGATTCGGACCGGCTCCACCTGCCCGGGCGCGAAGAGCGCCACGAACAGGTAGTTGGCGGCCAGCAGCCCGGTGATGAGGAGCAGGATCCGCATCCTCGGGGTCTGCGGCCACCGCCGCATGCCCTCCCCGTCGTCCTTGCGGGGAAGCGGGGTGCGCGCCTGGCGCTCGTTCGGCTTGGGGGTGTCCGCCACACGCGAAGTGTGGCACCGCGGCCTGTCGAGGAGCTAAGTCACGAGCGCCGCACCATCCGCACCGGCGCGCCGAACGTGTAGAGCGTCGAGCGGATCGCCGACGAGTGCCACACGTTGCGCCAGCGCGACCACTGGCGCTTGCGGTCCACGCACACCACCTGCGTGTCGACGTCGGCGTCGAGCTCGCCGAAGTGCGCGGCGACCGCGCGCAGCGTCTGGTTCCAGAACCGGTCCTCCTGCTTGTGGCCGCCCATCGTCAGCCCCGCCTCGAAGATCGGGTCAGACGCGCGCATCAGCACCTGCGCCTGCGCGACCGTCTCCCCGTCGCGCTCGATCGCGCTGAACGTGATCCAGCCGGCGAACATGTGGCCCTGCGGGGTCATTAACGTGAACGACTCGTCGTCGGCGTAGAGCACCATCACGCCCGTCGAGAGCTTCATCTTGCCCGGCAGCGTCATGTTCAGCAGCGCCACCTCGCCGGGCTCGATCCCGGTCAACGGGGCGTAGAACATGTTGCCCTCGGGCCAGAACTCCGGGAAGCGCTGCTTCCAGGTGGAGATCACCTCGGCCGGGGAGACGCGCTCGCGCGGCAGCCGGACCTGGTAGGTCTTCTGCCACATCTTCCCGAAGCCCTGGATCGGGCCGGCGAGCCGCTTGCCCGTTACGTTGAGGTTGATGGCGCCCGCGGGAACGTCGGAGACGTTCAGCGTCGAGACCGCCTTGGCCCAGTGGGTCGCATCGCGCGCGGCGGCGCGTTCGTCCGTACCGCTCATGGTGTCCTCCTCTAGCTGGCGCCGGCCGCGGCGAGGGCGTCCGGCTCGGAGTCGTGGATGCCGACCGCCTCGTCGAGCCGGGTGAGCTCGAAGATCTGCCGGTAGTGGTCGCTGAGCCCGTAGGCCAGCAGGTGCTGCGAGCGCCGGTTGGCGCGCACGAGGAGCGTCACCAGCAGGCCGATGCCGCCGGAGTTCATGTACGACAGGCCGGAGAAGTTCAGCACGATCGACCGGGTGTCCCCAGCGGCCTCGTAGGCGCTCATCAACACCTCCTCCGAGGCGGCGGTCACGTCGCCCTGGATGTCGACGATGCTCGCC
>Ga0136615_10001479_pt1 | contig 11383 bp, 11 predicted proteins | sample AntDrymUQ2882206_2_FD_106647 | JGI IMG/M metagenome (GOLD analysis project Ga0136615, IMG submission 106647) | Polar desert sand microbial communities from Dry Valleys, Antarctica - metaG UQ288 (22.06) | ecosystem: Environmental > Terrestrial > Soil > Desert | place: Antarctica: Dry Valley...
GACCTCCACCTCAAGGGCTCCGGACGCACGCCGTTCGCGCGCGGCGGGGACGGCCTGGCCGCGGTCGGCCCGATGCTGCGCGAGTACGTCGTCAGCGAGGCGATGCATGCCCTGGGCGTCCCCACGACCCGCTCCCTTGCCGTGGTGGCGACGGGGCGCCCGGTGCGCCGCGAGACTCTACTGCCAGGCGCCGTGCTCACTCGGGTCGCGAGCAGCCATCTGCGCGTGGGTAGCTTCCAGTACGCCCGGGCGACGGACGATGTCGACCTCCTGCGCCGTCTCGCCGACCATGCGATCAGCCGTCACTACGCCAGCGCCGCGGAGGCTGAGCGTCCTTATCTCGCACTGTTCGACGGGGTGGTCGTCGCCCAGGCGTCGCTGGTCGCCCGATGGATGCTCGTCGGATTCGTGCACGGGGTGATGAACACCGACAACATGACGATCTCGGGCGAGACCATCGACTACGGGCCGTGTGCGTTCATGGAGGCCTTCGACCCGGCCACGGTGTATAGCTCCATTGATGAGGGCGGGCGCTACGCCTACGGCAATCAGCCGGTCGTGGCGGAGTGGAACCTCGCCCGCCTCGCCGAGGCTCTCCTCCCCCTCTTCGACGACGACAAGGAGCAGGCGGTCGCACTCGCGGTGGAATCACTTGGCGCGTTCCGCCGGCAATACGCCGCCGCCTGGTCGGCCGGCATGCAGGCCAAGCTCGGCCTGCCCGACGGCCTCGACGACGCGGTGACTTCGCACCTGTTCGACGAGCTGCTCACCCTGCTCCAGAAGAGCCACGTCGATCACACGTCTTTCTTCCGCCACCTCGGCTCGGCCGCCCGCGGTGACGCCGAGCCCACGCGCGGCCTGTTCCTCGACCTCGCGGCGTTCGACGGCTGGGCGGAGAGCTGGCGCGCCTGGAGTCCGGACGCTGACGTGATGGACCGGGTCAACCCCGTCTACATCCCCCGCAACCACCTCGTCGAGCACGCCCTCGCCGCCGCGACCGAGGGCGACCTGGACCCGCTCGAACGGCTTTTGGACGCAGTGGCTGACCCGTACGACGAGCGCCCTGGCCTCGAGCGGTACGCCGCCCCGGCCCCCGAGGGCTTCGGCGCGTACCGGACCTTCTGCGGGACCTGAGCCTCGGTCCACGTGGACATCAAGAAGCTCGGGCGGATCCCCGACGGCGGCGGGTGGCGCGTGCACGGACGGGCGGCTGGGAGCCGGATCAAGAAGCAGGCCAAGCCGGGCTACGCCTACCTCCACCACGCCGTGGACGACCACTCCCGCCTTGTCTACTCCGAGATCCTGGCCGATGAGAAGAAGCCGAGCGCGGCTGCGTTCTGGTCCCGGGCCAACCCCTACTTCCTGGACTGCAGGCTGACCGTCGCCCGGGTGCTGACCACAACGGATCGTGTTACCGCTCGATGGCATTCGCCGCAGCCCTGGGCCCGGAGATCAAGCACAAGCGAACCAGCCCCATCGCCCACAGACCAACGGCAAGGTCGAGCGCATAGCCGCCTACCACGACTTCATCCACACCTACAATCACCATCGCGGCTACACCGCGCTCGGAGGGAAGTCACCAGCAGACCGCGTACCCAACCTGTGTGGTCAGTTCACTAGGTGATCTTCGAAGTCGGCAGGCACCTGCACTCGCCCAATTTCAAGTCCCTCCGGCGCGAGGTCAGTGGTCATCGGCAGACCGTGAACCGTTGCAGCACAACCGGTGAACAGGCCGACTCCCCCTTTGCGGGAGACGATGCCGGTCTTTCGGGTCGCGGCAAGAGGACGTAGCGCCGCAGCACCCCGGCGTGCACGGTGATGTTGTTCACGCCCTGCTCGAACTGCTCGTCCAGCGTGTCGGGTGGGCCCGACGACGCTCCATCGTGGCTGCTGAACGCGACCGACCAGGAACGGGGCTGGCAGATCGGCAAGGAGTCCGCCAACAGGTCCGGGCGGCAGTCCGACGACGCAGCGGCAGGGGTCCGAGAGATCAGCGACAAAGCGGCCGACCTGCTGGCCTGGTTGACCGGGAGGTCCACCGGCGAGGGCCTAGCTACGGACGGTGTCCTGCCCACCCCGCCGCACTGGATGTAGTCCGGCCGCCTACGGCAGTTCCGCGCTCGGGGACCCGGATGCCATCGAGGAAGTGCGCAACACAGCACCCTGTCGCTGTGGGTCATGCCGGTCGATGCTGGCCAGAAGCTGTTTGATCGGGAATGGCTTTGCCAGGTAGTCGTCAACGCCCAGCTGCGCGGCGCGGGTCCGATCGTCCCGATCGGTTCGCGCCGTCACCACGATGACGGGCATCTGGACGCCCTGCTCGCGCACCCGGCGGAGCACCTCGAGGCCATCCATGTCCGGCAGTCCCAGATCGAGCACCAAGACGTCATGCTCGGGCTCGGGGTCCAGTATCGCGTCCAGGGCGTCCTTGCCGACCCCTACGACGTCGACGGTGTGGTCCCCCCGCCTGAGACCCTTGGTCAGAAAGGCAGCGATGCGCTCTTCGTCTTCGACCAGCAATATCTTCACTGCGGCACCTCTAACCAGAAGGTCGCGCCCGAACCGGGACGGTTGTCCAACCCTGCCGCACCACCGTGTGCGCGGGCGATCCCGAATACGATCGCGAGTCCGAGGCCGTTGCCGGGCGTGGTGGAAGTACCCGTGCAGAATGGCAGGAACACCGACTCCACGTCTTTCGGTGAAACGCCGTCGCCGTGGTCAGTGACCTCGAACCGCCAGCGGTCGTCGACTGCGAGCGCCCGGAGTTCGATCTTGGTGTTGTAGGGCGTGTGCTGGGCGGCGTTCCTGAGCAGGTTGATCAAGGACTGCGTCAGGCGTTGCGGGTCAGCCCTGAGGTGGCCTCCTGTCGGCCCGGACGTGACCTCCAGCCGGCCGGCCACCAGGGGTGCGGCTTTGGATGCGACGTCGGCGACGAGCAGATCGATGTCGATCGCTTCCCGTCGCAAGGACGCCGGATCCTCCATCCTGGTCAGGGTGTTCATGTCCTCGACGATGCGGGCCATCCGGTCGAGTTCGTCGATGACGAGTTCGACGGTTTCGCGCAGCTCCGCGGCGGTGGGATCGGAATCCAGCAGCTCCAGGTGCCCGCGACAGATCGTGATCGGCGTCCGGAGTTCATGCGAGGTCTCCCGGATGAACAACCTTTCTCGCTGGAAGGCCGCGTCCAGCCGGTCCAGCATCAGGTTGAGGGTCGAGGCGAGCACCCGGGCGTCGTCTTGGGCTGGGGGGAGGGACAGCCTGGTGGTCACGTCGCCGCTCTTGGAAATATCTTCCGCGGTACGCGCCATCTCGTGCATAGCGTCGCGTTCCTCGATGCTGCGCAGCCAACCGCGGTAGGCGAAGAAGGTCAGCACGAGCGGCACTGCGAGGAGCAGCAGGCCGAGCGGAGCAACGACCCACAGCAGCGCCCCCAGGACGCCGATGGCGAGATTGCCGACCCAGTGCAGGATGCCGGTTGGAACCAGGGCCACCTTCCAGAAGGACTCGTGCTCGATCAAGGAAATGATGGCGGCTATCAGGAGGTTGTTGACGGCCTGGAATGCGGCCATCGCCGCCGCCGCCGCCAGCCAGCCCACGGGCTCGGTGACAGCTGGCGAACCAAACGCCCCGTACACCAACAGCGCGGCGCTGATCCCCAGCAGGATTTGAGCGACATTGAAGGCGATCTTTACCGGCGGGAAGTGTTGCACCGCCTGGCCGACAACGATGGAAACCGCAAGGGCCGCGACGAGCACGCTGGGCGGGACGAGGAAAAGCGCCGCAGTCCACAGGGCATCTGTGACTACGTAGACAGTTCTTTCCGTGCGGTAGGGCAGCTCGAACTGGAAGAACTCACCCACGGCGACCGCGACGGCCAACCCGGCGAACAGGACGGCGTCGCGGCCGGTCCAGACCTGAATTTCCGGCAGCCGGACGGCCGTCACGGCTACGCCCGCGAGGCTGACCCCCGCGACAAGGACTCGGGCCGCAGCAGGCCAGCTGCGCCACTCGTTCACATCGAGGTCAGTTCCATGCCTCGGCCCGCCAGTACCGGGCTGTCCAGTTCCCCGGATTCAGGCCCGCTTCCTGCCAGGAACTGGCCGCCCAGCTCTGTTCATCCCAGCCCAGGCCAGCCCAGGCGCCCGGTGTCCACGGCGTGGCGCGCCACCCCGCCGACACGTTCGTGAATCGAGCCCAGGGCGAGTTCGGGTACGTGCTGGCGTTCCACGCACGGGCCGCCCAAGCGCCACTGTTGAAGGCATTGCCGAGGGCATCGATATCTCCGGAGACCTGCTCAGGGACACCATCGCCGTTGAAGTCGGTGTACGGCTTGGCATTACCCCGCGAGGAGTCGATGGACCCGGTACCGGTCGACCGCGCCAGCCCGACATTGGCAGGGTCGTTCACGAAGGCCCGGCTGCGCGCTGCCCCGACCGCGGCGGCGGCGTCCACGAGACCAGCCCCGGCCCCAGCCTGACCGACCATCGCGGGGTCAGTCGTCCCGAGGAGTGCGGCCTTGGCCTCGTTCGGCGTCATGCTCGGCGCGGCCTGGAACATCAGCGCCGCGACACCCGAGACGATGGCCGTCGCTTGCGAGGTCCCGTGTCCCTTGAAGTACTGGGTGCCGACCCTGGCCGCCGGGCGCATCTCATAGAGCGTGCTCCCAGCCGCAGCCTGGGACACGATGCTGATTCCCGGCGCGACCAGGTCCGGCTTATCGACGTTCTCTCCGGTTGGTCCTCGACTCGAGAACGGCGCGACCGTATCGTCCGCCGGATCAGCAGTTCCGACAGTGTCGGCGGCTCCGACAGTCACGACGAACGGGTCGTCTCCGGGCTTGTCGATGTTCTGTCCGCCCTCTCCCCGGTTACCGGCCGCCACGACAACCAGGATGCCGGCGTGCCACAGCCGCTGCACCGCGTGGTTGAGCGGATCGAGTTCGTGGTTCTGGGTGGAGTCGGTGCCGAAGGACAGGTTCAGTACCCGGATTCCGTAACGGCTCGCGTTGTTGTGGATCCATTCGAGAGCGCCGAGCACCTCGGAGACATCGGTCGCGCCGTTCCACTCCGAGACCCGGACTGACACGATGTTCGCCCCGGTCGCCACGCCCGCCCACTGCCCGCCGGAGCGTTGCCCGTTACCCGCGACGAGTCCGGTCATGTGGGCGCCGTGGCCGAAGGTGTCGTAGCCGCCGCCGTCCGGAGTGAGGTCCACCCGGGCGCGGACCCGGTTGCCGAGATCCGGGTGGCGGGTGACACCGGTGTCGAGGACGGCGACGGTGACTCCCGCACCGTTCGTCTCCTGCGGGATGGACGGTAGCCCGATGGCCGCCCGCCACACGGTGTTCGGTGGTAGCGGGTCGTACTGCTCCAGGTCGGCCTCGAAATCGCTCAGCGTCACCGAGCCGTCGGTCCAGAGGCCGGCGATGCCCGGCGTACGCCCCAGCATCGCCAGGGAGCTCGCTGGGATTGTGGCGGCGAAGCCGCCTATGAGGCCGAGTCGCCGGCCGATATCGCCGCCGGCCGCGGTGACCGCGCCCTCGGCAACGGAGGACTCCGGCGCGGTTTCGCTGACGATCACCGACACCATGTGAACCTCGCCAGCTGCCGACGCTGTCACCGCGGCCGGTGTGATCACCGATGCGGTGAGGGCGAGTGCAGTCACGAACAGCGCGGAGCGGCGCAGAGTCATACCACATTAATCACACGGCGAGATAAGACCAGCATGAGGAATGGATGAAAGTCTTCTTAGTGTCCGCGCAAGCGACCCCTGTCACAGGTGACGAAGCTGCGACTGGCCGCCGTGTACTCCTTCCGGCCCGGCGGCAGGCAGGCCGTCCATGACCTACTGACCCTCGGGCTGGACGCCATCAGCGACCCGGGAGGGCAACGCTCACAACCCGCCAACCACCGAAGTCGACACGCCGCGTCTACTCATCCGGCTCTTAACTTCGATGGATACCTTTCCTGAATGCTGTCTGAACAGCTGGCGACCGACGAGGTCCACGAACGGGAGTCCGCGCCGCTGGGCTGGTGGCGCTTGCTCCCCGTGCTTCTCGCAGTCTCGGCAGCACTCGTCGCGCTGAGCCTTTTCCTTCCGACCCTCGTCGATCATGAATTGACTCGGGATCGAGGCGATCTGCGGCTGTTCACCTATGTGAACGACGAGGCCAATCTGCCGACCTGGTGGACGGTGACCCTGCTGGTCAGCGCCGCCGTGCTCCATGTGCAGGCCGGCGTTCTGGCCCGGCGCTCCGGCGCCCGTGGCGCAGCAGCCTGGTGGGTGATCGCCACCCTGTTGGGGTTGTTGGCACTCGATGAGCTCACGGCCCTGCATGAACGCCTGGATGTCTGGGGGCTGGCGCTGACCGAAGCCGGGTTCGCCTTCCCGTGGCTGGTCCTCGGCGCGCCGATCGCCATCGGCATGATCGCTGTGGCAGTGGTCGCCGGTCGGCATCTGCCGCGACGAACGACCATGCTGTCCTTGGGCGGGATCGGCCTCCTGTTCCTGTCAGCGGTAGGGCTGGAGGCTGTCGGCGGCATCCTGCTCGGAGAACAGGAGGGCCCCTACCAGGGAGCCAGCCTGGGCTACACGCTGGTGATGCACGCAGAGGAGTTCGGCGAGATGACCGGGGCGGCGCTGGCGGTCTGCGGTCCGTTGGCAGCACTCGTGCTCGGACGCGGTAATACCGAGTTCGGGTTCGCGCTGGAACCGAGCCCTCGCCGTACCGCACCGCGCTAACCTCCGCCAGGTGAACAGGCGATTCGTCCGGTTTGCGCTCAGCGCATCATTCGGCGCGACCGCCTTGTCCGGGTGCAGTTCGCTCGGGCCGGACGAGGGTGCCGCTGGCGAGGTGGCCCTGGCCTTCTCCGGCGCACTCAACGATGGGGACGGCTCGCGAGCCTGCGAACTGATGACCGAGGCCGCCCGTACGGAACTGGAGGATAGTTCCGAAGAGTCATGCGAAACAGCGGTTCTCGCGGAGGACATCCCGTCCGCCGAGCGGGTGCTGGACATCGCGGCGTATGGTCGCAGCGCCCGAGTCGTCCTCGACGGGGATGTCGTCTTTCTGTCGGTGGCCGACGGCGGGTGGCGGGTGGCGGCGGCCGGTTGTCGCCCGCAACCGGAGGCTCCGTACGACTGCGCCGTGGCGGCAAGCTGACTCAGATGCGGGTGCTCTTCACGACGTTGCTGATCACTGTCTTCGCCTGCTTGGCGTACTTCATCGTGATCGGCCTGCTTCAGCGATGACCTCCTCGAGGAGCGGGAAGAGCAAGGGCGACAAGGGGTTTCTGCGCGACAACGGCCTGACCGTGTTCTTCGGGACCATTTCCTGCTGGCGCTCCTGGGTCAGGCGCTGACCGGCCACCGGCTGTACAACGACGAGCAGGTCACCGACGGCATGGAACAGGTGTCGCTGTTGCGGTACCTGACCTCCTCGGAGTTCGCCGTCGATGTGACCGAGAACTGGCAGTCGGAATATCTGCAGTTCTTGCTCTACATCATCGCCACGGTGTGGCTGGTGCAGCGCGGGTCTCCCGAATCCAAGCAACTGGACAAGATCGGGACGGAGTCCGACAAGGACCAGATGGTCGGCGAATACGCCCGCAGCGACTCGCCAAGCCTGGCAAAGGTCCGTGGCCCACGGTTGACTCTGTACTCGCGCTCGTTGGGCCTGACGATGTTCCAGATCTTCTTGCTGTCCTGGCCGGCCCAATCCATCAGCGGGCACAGCGCGTACAACGAGGAACAGCTCGCCCAGCTATAGGAGCCGATCAGCTGGGGTGGGTACCTCAGCTCCGCGGTGTTCTGGAACCGGACCCTGCAGAACTGGCAGTCGGAGTTCCTCGGGGTGGCCAGCATGGTCCTCCTGTCGATCTACCTGCGACAGCGCGGCTCGCCGGAGTCCAAACCGGTGGGCGCCCCGCACTCGAGCACCGGCCTGGAGGGTTGACTTTGCGGCGGCTCAGCTCCATCCGGCCGCCCGACCATAGTCCGGAGACTCGCTGTACGAACTCCCGGAACGGTTGCACCGCAGTGTCTCTGGAGTCCACCTGAACACCCGCCCCGATCATCCCTGGCGGAACGGTACTTCCGATCTTGTACGGATTGCCCCAGCGGCTAGGGCAGCGCGCGCCACCCGAACCGCGTCAGCCGGCGTCCGCCATCCTCGGGTCCGGCGCAGCTGGATCCGGCGCGGGCGCGGCTCATTGACGACCCCGCTCAACCGCCCCCGTTCATGGTGATCTTGACGTTATTGCGGTATTGGACGCCCCGCCTCGGCGTGTCGCCACCATAAGGTCAAGATCACCGCGAAGTGGGCTGGGCCAGCGGGGTCTCGTCGAGCTTGTCCAGGAGTTCGGCCACGTCAGCGAAGACCTGCGCTGCGCCGGCGTCGTACAGCTCGGCGACCCCGAATCCCCCGGTGCGTAGGCAGATGCACTTCCAGCCGGCGGCCGCCGCGGCCTGCACGTCGTAGGTCGAATCACCGACGCAGATTGCGGCATGGCCGCCCACCTGATCCAGTGCAGCCTGCAAGATGTCTGGCGCCGGCTTGGAGTCCTCCGCGTCGTCGGCGCTGGTCCACCCGCCGAGCGGACCGTCACCGCCCAGGAGATCGATGGCCACCCGGGTGTGGTCCGGTTTTCCCGAGCTCGCCAGTCCAAGACGCCAGCCGCGGTGGTGGAGTTCGGCGATCAACTCGGTCGCTCGGTCGAAGGCGCCGACTTCAGGCAGCAGTTCCCCGTACTGCTCTTTCCAGCCGTCGCGCAGCGCATCACCGAACCGGGACTCGACCTCGTTCCCGGCGACCGCGGCCACCAGCCGGTCACCGCCCAGGCCGATGGCCCGATGCAGGCGCCACATGGGAATGGTCAGATCGTGGTCGGCGAAGGCGCGATGCCAGGCCAGGGTGTGCTGATAGGTCGAGTCGATCAGGGTTCCATCGACGTCGAGGAGAACGGTGTCCAGCCCACTCGGGGTCACCGGCTGGCTCAGACGTCGTGGCGTTCGGGCACTTTGGCCTGCAGCCGCCCACCGGCGACTCGGGTTTGCAGAACGGTCGCCGACGCTACCGCAGGGCCCCGTACGGCGTGACCGTCGGCCAGTACGAACGTTCCGCCGTGCCACGGGCAGACGAGGCACTGCTTGCCCCCGACATCGGTCAGCTTTCCTTGGTGCAGCGGCCCGCCCAGGTGCGAGCAGGAATCGACCAGTACGTGCGCCTGGTCACCGCGCCGGATCACGCACAGGGACGCCGGCCGATCGCTGTCGTCGCTGACCCGCAACACCGGCCGGCCGTCGGGCAGGTCGTCCAGCGGACCGAGATCGATCCAGTCGTGGCTCAAGGTGCGTGCGGCGGTCGCTGCATGCGACGCGCCGGCAGCCTGGTGATAGGCCAGATGCCCGCCGATCCCGGCCGACGACGAAGCCAGTCCCAGCGCGGCATAGGCCAGTCCACGACCCCGTGCCCGTGACCCACGCGCTCGGGCAACGAGAGAGCCGGCGTACAGCACGAGTGCCGCGGAGTTCAGTACGGCGTGTACAGCACCGACCCGCTGCTGTCCGATCTCCCCTTCCGACCAATCAGCCGCTCCGGCGAGTGCAGTCGGCACCGCAGCCGCGATGCCGGTCGCAATGAGCAGGTCGGCCTCTTTCCGGTTGCCCGGCAAGGCATCCAGCAGGCCCGCTGAGATCCACGCACCCAGCGGGACCTGGGCCAGAGCCGGATGGAGTGGGTGACCGAGCCACACTCCGTGCAAGACGTCCTTGACGGCACCGGGACGCAGCACCGTGTTCACGGTCTTGCGAACCGGTTCGATGATTACGTCAAGACGCCCGGTGTCGGCTATCCGGTCCAGCGCTGTCGAGATGCCCATGCTGCACCGTAACCCGCGCCAGAGGCAGCCGACGCGGGTGGGCATACGGATCAGACGGCGTTGCCGGCCGCCCAACCGGACCAGCGGTCGACGACGAACCGGATGACCGCGTGCTGCGGTGGTTGGCTCCGGTACTGCTCGTACTTCTCTTCCAAAAGGGAGGCGCCGGACTTCCGGTCCGGTCCGGTGGTCAACACCTCGGCATGTGCGTCGGCGCGCACCCACCACAAGCGGGTCCAATCCTCGGAGTAGTCGTCGGCCAGCAGCGACACCCTCGGTTCGTGTTCGATCCGCCGCAGTCGGGCCAGGGCGGTCGTCGACTTCGGCTTGTGGTCCACGGCGGAGAACACGACGTCACCCGCCACGGCTTCTTTAGTCCCGGCGATGTCACCCGCCGCGAGGGCGCCGGCCACGACGAAGGTGATCGGGACCAGACGTGGCGAGCCGTCCCCGGCGACGGTGGCCAGCCGGGCGACCCGGGCACCGGCGAACCGCACGCGGCACTGCTCGTCGGTCAACTGCACGAGGGTGAGGCAGAGCGCGTCTGGCCCACGTTGGGGCTGATGAAAGCGAGGTAGAGCGCGTCTGGCCTCGGTGCGTTGCGCACCGAAGGCGGGTCTGCGTTCACGGCGCGGCGGCACTCCAGTCGGCCCTGTCCTGACCGGACAGCTGCGCGATCTGGATCATCACCGCATCGGTCACCTCGCGGCGGGGCTTGCCCCGAGCGGCCTGTCCGGCGTACTGCGGGAAATGTAAGGGCGCACCAAAACTGACGCAGGCACGGTGCGGCCGAAGGCTCCGGGATCCAATCGGCATGATCCGGTTGGTGCCCTGGACGGCCACTGGGACGATCGGACAGTCCGCGGTCAGCGCCAACCAGGCAACACCGGTCTTCCCCCGACCGAGGCGGCCGTCCCGGGATCGGGTTCCTTCCGGGTAGATGGCGAAGGCTTCGCCGTCCTCGAGCACCGCCAGGGCCGTATCCAGCGCGGCTTGCGCAGCCCGATGCTCGCCGCGTTCGACCGGCTGCGCCCCGAGTGTGGAGAACAGCGTTCGGGTCCACCAGCCCTTGATGCCCTTGCCCTGCCAGTACTCCGCCTTGGCCAGCATCGCGACCTTGCGCGGGGATACCAGCGGAATCACGATGCTGTCGATGAAGGACAGGTGGTTGCTGGCCAGGATGACCGCACCGGTGGCCGGCACGTTCTCCCGACCGGTGACCCGCGGCCGGAAGAACAACCAGAACAGCGGCTTGAGGATGAACCTGGACATCACGTACAGCAACGGCTACCTCCTCCTCTACCGCCGATCCGGACCGCGAGGTTTCGCGCCGTCGAGGGCCATGCTCTCGCGCCCGCCCAGCGGTGGGGAGAGATGGGGGCGACGGAGGGAGGCCGGAGTCCCCGGGGCTGCCTGGCGGTCTTCGCGAAACCACCACAACGGGGGGCGCTCGTACGGCGCTCGTTGATCCGTCCTGTCAGCCCTCGGGTGTGCCCTCACCCGGC
>Ga0136615_10001480_pt1 | contig 11381 bp, 8 predicted proteins | sample AntDrymUQ2882206_2_FD_106647 | JGI IMG/M metagenome (GOLD analysis project Ga0136615, IMG submission 106647) | Polar desert sand microbial communities from Dry Valleys, Antarctica - metaG UQ288 (22.06) | ecosystem: Environmental > Terrestrial > Soil > Desert | place: Antarctica: Dry Valley...
ACGGCAGCCCTCACCGCGCTGGCGGTAAGGCCGTCGCCCAAGCGCTTCGCGGTCAGCTCTGCCGCCTCCGGCGTGTCGAGAAGCTGTACCGCCGTCTCGACCGCCCTCGCCGAGTCCGAGCCTCCCGAGCGGATCAGAGGTAGACCGCTGAACGCGGCGTCACCCTCGGGCACGGGCACGACTACGACGCTCGCAGTTGCCTCATAGCTTGTCCCCTGGACGAAGATCCAGCCCGTGCTCGCCAGCACCGCGGTGAGCATGATCGCGACGACGAGCCGCCGGTGGGAGCGAAGCGCACCCAGGTACGGAGCAAGCGCGGCGGCCGGGGCGAGCTCCTCGTGCTCAAGCCGGGAAGGGCCGCCATTCGCCGGTGGGAAAGAGGTCATCCGCGCGCCTGCCTCGCCTCGTCGTCGCGCACCGCCACGGTGAACATCGCGACGCCGAGGGCCAACAGCACCCAGATCCGCTTGTCATACCCGTTGGACATGAAGATCGAGGCGCTGAGCACGGCCACCTGGGCAACCAGCAAAGCGCGGGCGAGGCCCGCCATCCGGGCATCCCCGCCAAGCGTGAACCTTCGTCCCGCCTGCCAGGTTGCCCGCAGGCCTCCAAGGAGGACCGTGATCAGCAGGATGGCACCCACGATCCCGGTTTCCGCGAATTGCTGCAGGTAGGTGTTGTGAGCCACGAGCGGCCTCTCGACGATCACCTCGACGTCCTGAAGACGCCCTGGCTGGCGGATGTACTCAGCTGAGGCGGAGCGGAAGTTATTGATCCCGACGCCCTCGATCGGGTGGTCTGCGGTCATCCGTCCCGCGATCGTCCAGAGGTCGACCCGTCCGGTCCCGGTGTCGAAGCTGCGGACGCGCTCCCAGGTCTCCGGGGAACTGGTCGCAACCCAGAGGCCGGTGACGGTCACACCCAGCGCCACCAGCGCCCCGAGCTCCACCCGGCGCCCACGCGCGAGCACCAGGGCAGCGAGCACCGAGACTCCCGCCGCCACCAGCCCGCCCCTGGAACCGGTCGCGGCGAGTCCGATGCCCAAGATAACCACCGCGCTGCCCAATACCCAGCGCGCGGCCCTGCCCCGGTAGACCGCCGTCAGTCCCGCTGCAAGTGCCATCGCGGGCACCAGTCCCGCGGCCAGGAAGTTCGGGTCGCCATAGGAGCCTCCCAGACGACTGGCCTCGTCGGCGGCAAGCTCCCCGCCGACCGCAGCACGGTCGATCGCACCGGGAACGAGCCCGACCGCGAGCGAGATCACCGCCCCGGCGACGAACGCCGCGCAGGCTAGAGGCAGATAGCGCCGGTCGGCAAACGAGGTAGCGACGACGAAGAACGCGGCGCCTGCAACCCACCACGCCCAGAAGTCCTCCACGGCGGCCTCGGCATTCTGCGACCAGAAGATCGAGAGGGTGATCCAGACCAGCATCAGCAACAGCAGCCAGAGCAGCACCTGGTGGCGGCGAGCAAATGCACCGACCAAGGCGCTGCGCATCGGCAGCGCCCCCAGCCAGGCCGCGCCGACCAGCATGAGCACGAGAGTTGGGCCGAAGCTTGTCGCCGGCAAGCGCTCGACGAAGATCAGCGGGATCCACAACACCAACCCGAGCGGCAGGTTCAACATCACGATCGGGACGTAGAGCACCGCCAGCATCACTGCGACGCCGATCTGCACGTCCCGCGCCAGCAGAAGGCCTGCCAGCAGCGCGCCGGCGAACCCAGCCGCGGCGATCGGTGCCGGCGAGGCGAGCGGTGTGGTTGGTGGCTGGAGAGCGTGATTCGCCATGGAGGCTGGCCGGATCGGGGGGCGAGCGCCAGGGGAGTCTAGAAGCGCTCCGCTGTTGAGCCGTTCGTGCCTCGCCGTAGCGGCCGTACGAACGTCCACCTCGTTAAACCCAGCCAAAGGTTCCGAGCCGCGGCGTCGACAACAGCGTCATGGCCCCCCTGTCATCCTCGACGAGATGCCTTTCGCGTTCAGCCACCGTGGCTGCACTCGCGATCAGCTTCGCGATCGCCCTGGCGCCGGGTGCCCAGGCGGGCACCAAGGTGTTCGACCCTGTGCGGACGACCGCGCGCGATTTGGTCTTCGAGCCAAGGGTGCTGGCACCCCACCAGGTCCGCTCGGCGCGGGTTCTCCTTCACATCGACGGCGAGTCGGTGGTTCGTCCCGTACCGGCCGCCAAGGTGCGCCAGGCACTGCGAACCGATTCTGCGCTGACCGTGCGCCGCATCGTCGCGGCTAAGAAGCTGGACTCGAAGCCGACGCAACCTGCCTCTGAACGGGCGAGCGACGGGACGCTCAGGGTGCGGGCAGATCGTTCGGGCGCTGAGGATCGCAACGCCGGGGCGAACGACGCCGGGGCGAACTCCGACGAGCCGGCCGATGATTCGGGCGCGTACGGCACCTCCTGCGCTTTGGGCGGCTTCAGCTCGACCAACATGCCGGGCGCCTGCTGGCGGCCATACTCAGATCAGAGTCCGTTCAACCGCCCGGTCGAGGGGGGTGCGGCCGCCAACTCAGAGGAGGTGGTCTCACGGGTGATGTCGTTTTCCCCGACTCCCGACAAGTTCGCGGGTGGAACGGCCGGGACCGCCGCGGACTGGTCGCACCCGATCTACTTCTCCGAGCCCACCGATCCCACCTACACGATCGAATGCACCGAGTCCTGGGGCACGTGTGAAGTCGAGGGCATGCAGATTCGCATCCCCGCGGATGCCGAGCCCGCCGGCGGCAGTGACGGCCACCTCGCGGTGATCGACCAGGCCTCCGGCTGGGAGTACGACTTCTGGCAGGTGCAGTCCAAGCCTGCAGGCGGCGGAACGATGAAGGTGAGCTGGGGCGGTCGGACGGCGATCGCAGGCGCTGGCGCCGATGGCCTGGGATCGGAGGCGACCGCGTCGGAGTTCGGGCTCGCCGCCGGAGTGATCAGGCCCGCCGAGCTCGCCGCCGGCGAGATCAACCACGCTCTGTTCATGGGCGTCCGGTGCACCAACGGCACCGCCGTCTATCCGGCTGCCGAGAACAGCGGCCGCGCCTGCTCCGATATCGGGCTTCCCAATGCAGGTGCCCCGGCGATGGGTCAGCGCTTCTACCTCGACATGAGCGAGACTGAGATCGGCGCGCTCCCGGCGCCCGACTGGCAGAAGACGATCCTGCGCGCCGCCGCCCGCTACGGCATGTACGTCGGTGACACCGGCAGCGGCGGCTGGGCGCTCAGCTTCGAGTCGGGCTCGAGCTTTACGAGCTTCGACCAGGACGACCCATGGGCGGGGCTCGCGGAGGAGTTCGGACTGGGAGTCTGGCGCGACCCCTCGCTGGGACGCGATCTGGCGATCTACGACTTCCGCGGCGCGGTCGATTGGAGTCGCGAGCTCAAGGTGGCAGCACCGCCGCAGTGAGCGGCGGGCCACAGCTCCCTGCCAAGCCGCGACGAGCGCGGTAGGACCGCAGGCAGCATTGACGGGCGCGCCCCCACACAGGCGTCCAGCCGGGACGCCAGCTAGCTTGCTGCGTCGGTCCCCCTATGGCCCCCCCCGAGACAGACAACATCGGGGCTCGCACGCTCCAAGGCATGGCTTGGGCCTATGGCTCCTACGTGGGCGGACGGCTCCTCGTTCTGCTCTCCACCGCGATCCTCGCCCGGCTGCTTACCCCCGAGGACTTCGGCCTGGTCGCGCTCGCGATCGTGATGATGGCGCTGCTCGACGGAGTCGCCGACCTCGGACTCGGCAGCGCGCTCGTGATCCAGAAGGCTGAGCACGTCTACGAGCGCGCCGAGACCGTCTTCGTGGGCAGTGTCACGATCGGCTTGGCGCTCAGCCTCGCAATCGTCGCGGTGAGCCCGGTCGCGGCGTCGTTCTTCGACGAGCCCGCCTTGGTGGGGATCGCCTCTGCCCTGGGCGCGAACTTCTTCCTCCGCTCGCTCGGGGTCACCCACTACGCGCTCGCCCAGAAGCAGCTCAACTTTCGAGCGAGAACGGTGGCAGAGTTCGCCGACGCGACGCTTCGGGGTCTGGTCGGGATCGTGCTTGCGCTCGCGGGCTTCGGAGCCTGGAGCCTGATCATCGGCTATCTCGTCGGCACGGTCACCCGCGACATCGCGATCTGGGCGCAGATCCCCTGGCGCCCAAGGCTGCGCCCAAAACGAGCGCACCTGCGTCCGCTGATTCGTTTCGGCGGCACGCTCAGCGCCGTTGACATCATCTCGTCGCTGATCTCCAACCTCGACTATGTGCTGATCGGCAGGGTGCTGGGATCGACGTCGCTCGGGCTCTACACGCTCGGGTTCCGGCTCCCGGAGCTCTTGATCAGCAACCTCTCGAACGTGGCCGGCGACGTACTGTTTCCCGCGTTCTCGGCGATCGATCGCGCGTCGATCGGGCGCGCCTTCCTGATCTCGCTGCGCTACACGGCGATGATCGCCCTACCGCTCGCCATCGCTCTCGCAATCCTTGCCGAGCCCCTGATTCTGACCGCCTTTGGCGACCAGTGGCGGGGGTCGATCGAGACGATGCGGATCGTCGCCCTCTACTCGCTTGCGGTCTCGCTCACGATTCCCGCCGGCACCATGTACAAGGCGACCGGGCGACCCGAGCTCCTGCTCGCAATCGCGGTCCTCTGGCTCACCGTCGTGGCCATCGGGCTCGTCCTGTTCGTCGACCAGGGGATCGCGGCAGCCGCCGCGGTCCAAGCATCGGCCGCCGGGCTTGCGGCGGTCTGCGGGATCGGCCTCGCGTCACGACTTCTCGGCGTCTCTCTCGGCGAGATCTGGCGAGCCCTCGTGCCCCCTGTCGCGGGAGGGGTTGCCACTGCGCCGGCCCTGCTGGCCATAGCCCTGCTGGTCGAGTCACCGATCATCGCCGTGGTCCTCGCGGCAATCGTTGGCCCCGGTATCTACCTGGGGACGATCGCGCTGCTCGCCCCCGAGACGCTGCGCTACCTTCGCGATCGGATGCGGCGAGCGAGCGGTGAAGTCGAGCCGACCGGCGAGCCCCAGCTTCCCGGCACCAAGAGTCGCCCCGACCTGATCTCGTGATCCGATGAAACGGCTACCTTCCGTGATCCCAGGCCAATAATGTCGCCGCCCGTCAGCGTCATCGTCAACAACTTCAACTACGAGCGCTACTTGGCGACGGCGATCGAGAGCGCGCTGAGCCAGGACCACGCAAGTGTCGAGGTGATCGTTGTCGACGACGGGTCAACCGACGGGTCCCGGGAGGTGATCGCCGGCTACGACGGACGCGCAAAGGCGATCCTGAAACCGAACGGCGGTCAAGCCTCGGCCATGAACGCCGGCTTCGACGCGAGCAGCGGCGAGATCGTCATCTTCCTCGACGCGGACGACTTCCTCGAATCGACGGCGGCGTCGTCGGTGGCGTCGGCGTGGGTCGACGGATGCGCCAAGGTCCAGTACCGGCTCTCGATCGTGGACGAGGACGGAGACCGTCTCGGCGCCTTTCCCCCGCCTGAAGTCGCGATGCCGAGCGGCGACGTGGTGCCGCTGATCGCCGCCCGCGGCGGCTATACGACGCCCGTCACCAGCGGCAATGCCTACGCGCGGGGGGTACTCGACGCGCTGCTGCCGATCCCCGAGCAGGACTTTCGGATCTCGGCCGACGGCTACCTGAACTTCCTCGCACCCTTCTACGGCGACGTGGTTTCGCTGGAGATTGAGCTCGGGGCCTACCGGCGCCACTCATCCAACCGGTGGACGCTGTCGGGCGACGTCAGTGAGAAGGCCCTGCGCGCGCACGTAGAGCACGACCTGACCCGGCAGCGCTACGTGCTCGAGACCGCTCGCCGCCGTGGACGGTCGATGCCGCAGGATCTCGCGCTTCGAGACTGGGGCCACGTCCTCCACCGGTTGGCTTCCCTGCGCCTCGACCGAAGCGCGCATCCGAGCGACCGCGACACCCGCCGCGGCCTCGCGATCGCCGGGGTTCGGGCGGTCAGGGGCTCAACCGGACTCGCGGGGGCAGAGCGGATCGGTTACGGCGGCCTGATCCTTGCGCTCGCCGCCGCGCCGAGCTGGCTGGTGCCGTGGCTCGTCGATTGGGCTCTCGCAAGCAGACCCCGGCCCGCCTGGCTGCGGCTCGCGCGCAGGGCTCTTCGCAAGCTGACGATTCGAGGCGGAGCGGGCTCTGTGTCGTGAAGGCCCGACGGCCGCCGCGCTCCCAAGCAACTTCCCGAGGTCGCCGCTGGCTGTCGCGTCTCCCCACGATCCTCGCCGGGGCGGGGCTCGCCTTCCTGGCCTACCAGGCGGCCCACGAGGCCATTCGCGGGGGTGTTCTCACGCCGGGAGGCGCGAGTTCCGAGCCCGCGGGGTCGATCGCATCGGACGACGTCTGTGCGCTGACCGAGCTCGGGCTCGATGCCGGCGAATCGCCGCCGGCATGCTGGCGGCCCTACTCGAGCGACAGTCCGTTCAATCGGCTTCTCCCCGACGACCGCCCCGCCGACCCGAACTCGGAGGCGATCGTCGATCGAGTGGTCGGATTCGGACCGATGCAGAACCTTGTCGCCGGCTACCACGACACGCCCAAGGATTACTCGGCGCCTCTCTATTACTCGTCCAGGAGCGATCCGATCTACCGCGTGCAGTGCACGCGGTACTCAGGCAGATGTGAGATCGAGGGGATGGAGCTTCGTATCCCTGCGGCAGCCCGCCCAGCCGCCGGGGGAGACGGTCATCTCACGGTGATCGACGAGCAGGCGCGGTGGGAGTACGACTTCTACGACGTCTCCGAGAAGCCCGACACAGGCGGCACGATCACCGTCGGGTGGGGCGGGAGGACGCTCGTCGGCGGCCCGGGCGCCGACGGTCTGGGCTCCGGCGCCACCGCGGCACACTTCGGCCGTGCGGCAGGAACCATCCGTGCTCAGGAGCTCGAGGCGGGTGAGATCGACCACGCGCTGTTCATGGTCGTTCGCTGCACGAGCGGCGCCTCGGCCTGGCCGGCCGCAGCTGGGACGACCGGAACGGTATGCCGCGAGACCGAGGACGCTCCGGCGCTCGGCCAGCACTTCTACCTCGACATGTCGGAGGCGGCGCTCGACCAGCTGAAGGTCGCGAAGTGGAAGCGGACAATCCTCGACGCCGCCGCCAACTACGGCATGTATGTCGGTGACACCGGCGGCGGGACCTGGGGGATCCAGATCGAATCCGATAGCTCGTACACCAGCTTTGGCGAACAGCCTCGCTGGTTTGAGTTCGCAAGGGCCCGAAAGGACGCCGGCTTCGCCAGGTACTACGACGACGAGATCGACCGCACCTTGTATGTCGCGAACCTGCGAGAGGTCGACTGGGGCAGCGCGCTCCGGGTAGCCTCGCCCTGCCATGCGATGCGGACGTGTTGAGGATGGCCGCCCCGCGCTTGCACCTGCATGTGCTGATCGATGCGCTCGGCTGGGGAGGGGCGGAGACGCTGCGGGCAGACTTCGTGGCGGGCGCCCGCGAGGCGAACATGGACATCTCGGTCGCCCACCTCCACGGGCTTACCGCGTCCGCCGGCCGGCTGCGTGAGCTGGGGATCGAGCCGGTTCGGGTGCCGATCGACAGCCTTCTCGGACGTTCGGACCGCCGCGCGTTGCGTGAGCACCTCGCGCAGGTCGGGCCTGACCTGCTCCACACCCACCTCGGGTACTCGGACCTCCTCGGGGGCCTCGCGGCACGATCTTTGGGCATCCCCTCGGTTTCAACGATCCACATCGAGGATTGGAGCGGCGAGCGCCGCGAGCGGCTCAAGCTGCGCCTGATGGCGATGGCCCGTCGTCACTGCGCCCAGCGGGTGATCGCGGTCTCCGAGTCCGCGCGTCGCGCCTATCTCCAGCAGGGCTGGGACCGGCCCGAGCGGGTGGTCGCAGTCCACAACGGGATCATCGACCGGACCAGTCTCGGCGCCGGGGCGCGGGTTCGCCACGAGCTGGGCATAGCCGACGACGAGCTGGTCTTGGCGATGGTCAGCGTCCTGCGACCGGAGAAGGGTCACCGGATCGCCGCTGCGGCGATGAAGCTGCTGCTCGGGCGCTTCGACCGCCTGCGCCTCCTGATCCTCGGGGAGGGCCCCGAGCGTGCAGAGATCGAGCGTCTGGTTTCCGACTTGGGGGATCGGGCGATCCTCGCTGGCCATCGCGACGACGTGCTCGCCGTGCTCGACGCGGTCGATGTCCTGATCCATCCCTCGCGTACTGACGCCTTCCCGACAACGCTGCTCGAGGCGATGGCCGCGGGAGTTCCGGCGGTCGCCACCGCGGTCGGTGGGATCCCCGAGATCCTCGACGATGGCGAGACCGGTCTCCTGATCCCGCCACCTCCTGATCCCGAAATGCTGGCCGCAGCGACGGCCAGGCTGCTCGATGATCGGCAGCTGCGAATGCGGATCGGCGCTCGCGGCCGTGAGCGCTTCGCGGAGCGCTTCACCGTCGACCGTTGGCTGGAGCGCCTGATGCCCGTCTACGAGAGCGCACTGGAGGCGGTCCCGCCAGGTGCGCGCAGACGAAGAGGGGCCGTCAGCTCTCAGCCGCGCCGGACCGCCGGCTGAAGGGGCTCGAGGTGGCACTCGACGCGCTCGGCGACTTTCTCCCACGACGAACCAGCGAGCAGCCGATCGCGAGCGTTCGCACCCAGCTTCGCCGCGAGCGCCGGGTCGCAGATCACCCGCTCCAGGGCTTCGGCGAGCCCGCGCGCGTCGCCCGGCTCGACCAGGAACCCCGTCTCGTCGTCCACAACCACCGAGCCGAGGTCGCCGACGTCGGAGGCAACCACCGCTCGACTCATGGTCATCGCCAGGTGGACGACCCCACTCTGGTACCCGACCAGATAAGGCGTGGTGACCACGCGGGCACGGGCGAATAGAGCCGGCACCTCCTCGATCGGCACGTAGCGTCCGATCAGCTCCACACGGCCGTCGTGCGCCTGCGCCCAGCGCTCGATCGCGCCGACGTCAATCTCGTCTGCGATCGGCGTGCCGGCCATCGTCAGCGTCGTCGCGGGGCGACGGGTGGCGATCATGTCGAATGCCTCCATCAGCACGGAGATGCCCTTCACCTTCTTCCAGTCGCCGAAGAAGAGGATGTGCTCCTCGCCGGAAGGCACCGGCGGATCGTCGCCAAAGATCCGCTCGTCGCCGTGCGGAATCTCGGCCAGGCGTGCCGGCGGCCAGGTGCGCTCGAACTGGGCGCGGGTGCGTCCTCCGTGCAGGAAGACGAGGTCGAAGCGCGGATAGGTTCGCCGTAGGAAGGCTTCCGAGATCGGGTTAGTCCTGCTCAGCTCGGTCTCGCGGCCGCGCCTGAAACCGACGGCGTTGTGGCAGACGTGAGCGAGGGGTCGGCGGCGAGGCTGCCTGGTGAGCATCCAGGCGCCCGCCGCCCCCAGCGGGGTCAGGACATCCGACGTCAAGAGCACGACGTCGTAGTCGCCGCGCAGAACCTCCCAGTTCACGCGCGCCCAGGCACGGGCCAGGCGCATCCCGACCCCCGCCCGCGCAACCACGCGGCCCGCCCCGGCGGCCGGGGCGTGCCATTCGGGGTGAGGTCGCGTCGCTGCGAGAACGGGCCGCATGCGTGCGTGTCGAGCCCGGCCGACGAGCTCGTTTCGTCGTGGCGTGATCAGCTCGACGTCGTGGCCGCGCGCGGCGAGCGCGTCGCCGAGCTGCACGGCGTAGTGCAGCAGGCCGCCGTGCGGCTGGGTCTCAATTACCGCGATCTTCATTCTCGTCCTCTCGAACGGCCGGGGGGACGCACTGGTTTCTACCCGCGCTCCCGGGCCGACCTCTGCCCGGAGGGTCATCTTCCCGCACCATCGGCCGGATCGCTGCCTGACTTTACCCGCGCCGGGCTGGCGAGCTAGGCTGCCCCGATCGTGGCCACTTGGATCCCCGCTTGGACGCCACTGTCGCCGAGCGTGTGGCTTTGCCGCCCTTCGCAGGTGTTGCCGTTTCCCCTCGGCGAGCCGGGCTGCACGCTGTACGCGCTGGGCCGCCATGCCATCTTCCATGGTGCCCGTGCGCTCGGGCTGAGCAATCGCGACGAGATCCTCGCCCCCGCCTATCACGCCGGCCCCGACATCGAGGCCCTGCGGGTGCTCGGCGCTCGCTTTCGGTTCTACGACGCAACCGACAGCCTTGCTCCCGACCCCGACGAGCTCGAATCGCTGCTCGGCCCCGATACCCGCGCGCTGTTTCTGATCCATCACCTCGGCTTTCCGCAGGACGCCGTTCGCTGGCGTCGCTGGTGCGACGAACGCAATCTGCTGCTGATCGAGGACGCCGCCCAATCGTGGCTGGCCACTTGGGACGGCGCCCCACTCGGCTCGTATGGAGACATGGCGCTGGTCTGCATGTACAAGATGCTCCCGCTTCCCGACGGCGCCGCGTTGATCACCCGGGCGCCGCTTCAGCAGCCCTCCCCCACACCCGCCCCCTTCGGGCTGGCCGGCGTCGGCCACTCACACGGATCGTGGCTCGGTCACCGCATCGGCTCGATCGGCGCCGCCCGCTCCCTGCTGCGCCAGCGATCGAACGACTTCGATCCGGCGAGCTACGTTCAACTCGGCGGTCCCGATCTCGCACCGACCCGGCTCAGCCTCGCACTGCTGCGCCGGCTGGCCGCGTCATATGAGGATGTGCGCGAGCGTCGCCGCGCCAACTACGAGTTCCTGCTCTCACGGCTGGCCGAGTTCGTCCCGCCGCCCTTCGATCGCCTCCCGCGGGGCGCCTGCCCGTGGATGCTTCCTGTGACGACTCCGGCCAAGCACGACCTGCTCGCCCACCTGCGTCGGCGACGGATCGGCGCGATGGACTTCTGGTCGGCGCGACACCCGGCGCTCACGGGGGACAGCCACCCAAACGCGCTCGCGCGGGGAAACACGACGGTCGCCATCGGGGTCCACCAGGAGCTTCGCTCGGACGACCTCGGGCGGATCGTCGCAGCGGTCTCGGAATTCTTTCGCGCGTAGCGCGGGGTATGCCGGCGGCGCCGGCCATGGGCACGGCTACGACTCATCCGCGGAGGCTTGGCGCTGCGCTCGCCGCGCCAGCTCCCGAGCCTTCAGCGCGGCGGCCCGCCCCCGGGTCCACGCGAGGCGGCTCGCCTGGCCTGCGACCGTCGGCGCAAAAGCCTGCAGGCGGGCAAGCTCACGGCAGTGGTCCGTCCAATCGAGCTTGTGTTTCTCGGCCTGGCCGAGGAACTCATAGCTCTTCAGTCCCGCCTCGAACGAGTGCTCGAGCCGCGCCCTGGTCAGCAGGATCCCCGGGCCATGGCTTGCGTAGTCGGTGTCGAAGCCGACCTTGAGCTCATATTGTCGGCCGGCGTGTTCGAGGCAGAATGCGAAGGCGATCACGCGACCGTCGAGGCGCAGGAACCACAGCCGCAGCCAGCC
>Ga0136615_10001481_pt1 | contig 11377 bp, 8 predicted proteins | sample AntDrymUQ2882206_2_FD_106647 | JGI IMG/M metagenome (GOLD analysis project Ga0136615, IMG submission 106647) | Polar desert sand microbial communities from Dry Valleys, Antarctica - metaG UQ288 (22.06) | ecosystem: Environmental > Terrestrial > Soil > Desert | place: Antarctica: Dry Valley...
GAGCACCACGCCGAAGGAACGCCCCCGTGCCGCCGCCCGCTGTGCCTCGGTGTGGGCGGCCTCGTGGAAGTAACGGCGGGTGTAGAGCAGAGTGAGGTTGTCAATCAAGGCGAGCGTGGTGTGTCCCAGGACCGTTTCGTCGCCGCGCCCGGCCTCCAACTCGGGATCTCTCAGGGCCTCGGCGAGATCCTGCCGCTCGGATATAGGCGGCTTGCGCCGTACCTCCTCCACGAATACGCGCACGACCTCAGGGTCGAACTGCGTCCCGGCGTGGCGCTCGAGCTCTGCGCATGCGTCGTCGAACGCCGCGCGTTCTCGATAGGGTCGCTCGGAGATCATCGCGCTGAAAGAGTCCGCGACGCAAATGATCCGGGCCTCCAATGGTATCTCATCGCCGCACAGCCCCGAAGGGTAACCCTCGCCGTCGTAGCGCTCGTGGTGGTGGAGGATGGCCGGGGAGATCGGTCTGAGCGCTGGCACCTGCTCTACAAGCCGGTAGCCGATGCGAGGGTGCAGCTCGATTACGGAGCGTTCCTCCGGGGTCAGCCCGCCCGGCATGAGTAGTATACGTTCGCTGATCCCGATCTTGCCGATGTCGTGTAGGAGCGAGCCGAAGAGGAGCTCCTCGCGGCGCCCCTGCGGGAGATCGAAGCGGTCCGCGACCGCCGCGACGTAGCCCGACACCTCTTCGGAGTGTCCGCGCAGGAAAGGGTCCTTGATCTCCATAGCATCAGCCAACATGCTAACTGTTGCAAGATACGAGGAGCGCAGCTCCCCCTGGAGCCGCGCGTTCTGGAGTACGGTACCGGCTTGGTCTCCTACCGAGAGCAGCACCTCGTCGTCGTAGTCGTCGAAGCCATCCGGATTGTTCGCGCATACCACCACGCCACCGAACTCGTCCTGGAGGTAGATGGGGATCGCAACGAGGTTCTCGATTTCCTCGTCCGACCCTGCCCGTTGCCCCGCGTCGACCTCGCCGGGGTTCTGCTCCCGTACCGCCTGGCCACTTTCGAGTACTTCTCCTGCGAAACGCTGCGCGATCGCGCTACTTTCTGGGTCTTGCTCGAAACCTTCGGCGGCGGCCAAGTCAAACTTGCCGTCGCCGTCTTTGTCCCGCCCCCAGAGTAGCAAGCCTTTCTCTGCCCCGAGGAGCGTCCTCGCTAGGCGGAGCACCATAGACGGGACGTCGCTCGGGTCGCCGAGCGAGCCCCGCTCGCTGTACATACGCATTACCTCCGCGTGCAACTCCTGCCGCCAGTTTGTCTCCGCCCGGTGCGCCTCCTCGGAGCGCGAGCGCAGGTAGCGTTCCCTGCTAAGAGCTTCTTCGCGGTCCTTCAGGCTGGACTCAAGCTGCTCCCGGGCCTTCTGATGCTCGGTCTCCCGTTCCCGGACGGATTCGAGTTGGTCGCGGGTTTCGCGGATGTCGCTCTCGCGTTCTTGCAGCTCCGACTCGAGCCGTCCGCGCTCGCGCCGGACTTCCTCGTCGGCCGCCAACCTCCTCTTACGGTCTTGCCACCAACCTACAACGGAGATCACGCCCGCGATCCCGAGTATCAGGAGCGGCACGTCGTCCCTGGCGTCGGTGAGATCAGAGCCTGTAGACTCCGCCACGACCGCGTATATCGCTGCCGTCGAGAACAGCACGACCGCGACCACGAACCAGGCTCCACCAACCCATCCTCGCGTGTTCTGGCTCACCGTCGCATTTGACCACACAAACGTAGGCAACTTCAACTGCTCTATGCCAGATCAGCCATACCAGCCGCCGGCTTTCGCGGCGGGTCCGACCTCTCGGAGTGCTTTTTAGAAGTAACGTGAGTGATTTGTGAACAGGGGTCAGACAGAAAAGCATGGGCTCCCCACGATTTCAGGCAGTGTTGCCCTAACCGGGGAAGATGGCGAAGACCAGGCCGCCGGGTTCTTAATCTACCTGTTTATCGCAACGGACAGCCGCAAGGATCGCATCGGAATGCCGGAACGCCTTGCAAAGGTCTGACGTCAGCGTGTTCAGCACGGACGAGCTGCTGGAGGGCATCTTTGGGGGGCAGGCGGATCCTTCGTTCGGTTTCAAGGCCTTCAACGGAGCGGGCTTGGACGGCGTGTGCCTCATGCACGATGGGATTTTACATGCTGGCGACGCCTCTTATTCCCTCCGCTTACCCAACCTCACCATGCTCGAGGTCGGGAAAGTCTGGAGCCTATACTTCGACATGCTCCCGGCTTTCGAGCGCGGCTGGCAGAGTAAACTGCCGCTCTTCGTGCTCCCCGACGGCCTCACGGAGGCCCTTACTCCTTCCAGACGGTTCTGAGCATTTTCACAGCTTAAGTACCTCCAAGCTAACACTGAATCTCCCCCTGGTTGCCAGCAATCGTGAGGCACTTGGTAAGGTCCGCCCAAAAGCTCGGTTGGAGAGTCGTAGAAGTGACGCGACATTACTGCAAGTACATCTTGGAGGTACTTAGCGCCTTTTGGTGCGATGGCCCGGAGGGGCCAGGAGCAGGGCGCTCGCCTTATGCGCCGGTAGCGGCCTAGAGAAGTAGTCCCCTTGCCCCAGCTCGCACCCCAGGTCCCGTAACCGGTCCAGTTGCCCGGTGGTCTCGATGCCCTCGGCGATCGTTCTCAGACTCAGGGCGCGGGCGAGATTAACCACCGCTTCCACGATCGCCGTGTCCTCCGGCTTTTCTCCCAGCCCGTCGACGAAGGATTTGTCCACCTTCAGCATGTCCATCGGGAAGCGCTTGAGGTAGGCGAGGCTCGAGTAACCGGTGCCGAAGTCGTCTACAGCGACCCCTACCCCCAGGTCTTTGAGCCTCCCTAGCACGTCTACGTTGTGTTCGGCGTCTTCCATTATCATGCTTTCGGTGATCTCCAGCACCAGGCTGCTCGGGGCCAGCCTGGTCTCCTCGAGGATCCGGACGACTTCCCGGACGAGCATGTCCGGGCGCTGAAACTGCCTCGCCGAGATGTTCACGCTGATCTTCAGGGGAGCATCGACGGCGGGGTGTTGCTCTTGCCACTCTTTGGCCTGCCGGCAGGCTTCTTCGAGCACCAGGTTCCCAATCTGGGTGATCAGACCGGTCTCCTCCGCTATCGAGAGGAAAGTCGAGGGAAGGATCAGACCGCGCTCGGGATGCCTCCAGCGCACCAGGGCTTCCCACCCCGCGATCCTACCCGTCGGGAGCTCCAGCTGGGGCTGGTAGTGTACCGCGAATTCTCCTCGCTCGATCGCTCGCCTGAGATCCGCCTGGAGGTCCAGGCGTTCCAGGGCCACGATGTTCATGGCGGCGTCGAACACCTCGCATGCCGCCTTGCCGCTGGCCTTAGCACGATACAGTGCCACGTCCGCGTTGCGCAGGAGGTCGGTGGGGCGCTCAAGACCGGACGTGGCCAGGGCGATGCCGATGCTCGTGTCGACGAACACCTCGCGGCCGTCTAGGATGAAGGGCTCTTTTAGCGCCTGTGTGATCCGGCCGGCTACCCGCACCGCATCGCTCGCGTCCGTGACCGTTTCCAGCAGTATGGTGAACTCGTCCCCGCCGAAGCGTGCGGCGATATCTGCAGGTCGCAAACAACCCCGGAGGCGTTCCGCCACCGAGACCAGGAGCAGATCTCCTGCTTCGTGCCCTAAAGAGTCGTTCACGAGCTTGAAGTTGTCCAGATCCATAAATAGCACCGTGACCGGTTTCTCGCGGTGCTCCATGTAGTCTAGGGCGTGCCAGAGGCGGTCCATGAACAGGGCCCGGTTGGGTAGGTTGGTCAAAGGGTCGTGGAACGCCTGGTACCTCAGCTGCTCCTCGAAGGTCTTGCGCTCGGTGACGTCGCGGTAGTTCACGACGATCCCGCCGATGCTCGGATCGTCGAGCAGGTTCCTGCCGACCGCCTCTACGTGTATCCACCTGCCGTCGGCGTGGCGCAGGCGGCAGTTGAGCGTTGCGCTGGCGCCGGGGCTCCTGATAAGCCACGCGAAGAGCTCGCGTACCCTGTCTACAGCGTCGGGATGCATCATAGGAGGCTTGAAGATGATGCGGCCGATCGCGTTCTCGGATTTGTACCCGAGGATCCGTTCGACCGCGGGGCTCACGTAGTGAGCGACGCCGTCGGCCCCGACGACCGCGACGACGTCCGAAGAGTTCTGGACCAGGGAGCGGAAGCGCTCCTCGCTTTTGCGCCGGTGGGCCTCCTCGGCGAGGGCGACGCTCTCCAACGCGAGGGCGACCTCCCTGCCGAGGGCCTCCAGGGCCGCCTTTCTATCCTCGGAAAGGGTGGAATCGGTGAGCACGAGGATCACGCCCCGGAGCCGGGCCTGGGCGAGCAGCGGGACAAAGAAGACGGTTTCCGTCTCGGGGTCGAAGTCCAGCAAGATTTTCGACCTGCCCTCCTCATGGAAACGTTTCGCTTCGACGACCTGCCCTTCGAGCAGGTTTGCGCGGACGGCGTCGGTGTACTCATCGAAGTAGATCCGGCCCCCTGCGACTTCGCCCGCGTGGTCGCCGGTCGCAGCCACGACGGTGGCTTCCTCCGGCGGGCCCGTGACGATACCTACCCAGGTCTTCGGCGTCTTGCCCACCAGTGCCCCGGTCGCATCCAGGGCCGCCTCGTAGATGCTCTCTCGATCCGGGGCGGCCACGAGTGCGGCCGCGGTCCTCCTCAAGATCCTCTCGTGGTCAATGGTCTGCTCGCGGGCCCGCATGATGCCCGCCATGCGGGCCAGTACCAGCAAGAACATCGCCGCCGAGCCTCCCACGATCATGAGGACGTCTACGGAATCGTCACGTGCTACGTGGAGCGCGAGCACACCGGGCGCCAGCAGGGAGGCCGCGGCGAGCAACGCGAGACGCCACGGCGTGAGCTTTGTCTCGGAACGCAGCACGGTACCGTCGGACAGGTCTACCATCGAAGGATGCAGCGCGGCAACCCCGAAAAGCACGTAAAAGAGCAGCTCCAAGGAGTCGATCGGGCTTCCGGTTTCGTAGGTGCCCGACAGCGTCGTCGCGGCGTACGCGGCGTCGAAGGCTAGCAACGACACCCCGCTCGCACTCAAGGGGTAATAAGCGAACGGACGCCCACTGGGCACGAGCAGCAGCCGCACCACGACCGCGAGCAACAGCACATCCATCAGCAGGTAGGCCATAGAGACCAGTTGCTCGAGTAACGAAAGCGACGGATCTTCCGCGTACGGCTTCATCAAAAAGACCCATGCGAGCATCCCTACGCCTACGGTGATGATTATCGGGTCTATCGTGCTAGCTCGGTCGCGGACGAGCCTCCGGCTCTGGATCAGCAGCAGCGCGACGATCGGGCAGGGGTAGGTAGCGAGGAAGAACGCGTCGGCCACGTTCGGAAACGGGGATTCGATGCCCAGAACAGCCTCATAGTAGCCGAGGGCTACGGCGCCGAGGATGGGCATTAGCATGCCGGACGCGAACAGGTACCAGGGCAGCGGTCGGCTCGGACGGTGTATGAGGATACCGGTTACGATCGCCGCTAGCGCGGACATGGCGAACAGGAGGCGGAGCGTGTTCTGCGCGGTTTGCGATGGGAGCAAGAAATACGCACCCGTAGCGAGAAGGCCCAGCAGCAGGTACACATGCCACGCTCGCAACTGCCTGCCGACTATCACTCTTTTCCCCGTCAATCGGTACACGGACCGTTCCTTCTGGTTGCCAACCAACCCAGCAGAGGAAATTGCTTACTTCTTCCGATTATCGGCCATCTTCGAAAGACTTTTTAACCGGGAGTATACGAAAGTGGCGGCCTGCGTCAAATATTGACGTACCAGGTATTGAGCATCCCTTCCCTGAGAAGCACAATTTGTTGTACTACGCCGAATTTTTGGTGCGAAGGCCATTCGTTACAAAGGCCATTCGGGTAAAAACTCAGTACGCTACGATGGTGCCCTTGCTGGAGTGGGGACAGCGTGAAGGTACAAGAAAGAGACTAGGAGAGAGCTTCTAGATGGAAACCACCGTTCCTCGAGAAAGCGGCCTAGACGACGGACGCAATAGCATTCGACCTCCTTTCCCCGAAACCGGTTTTGAACTCGCCACCCTCGTTGATCTCCTGCGCTGGAGGGCCTTTCATCAACCCAAACGGGGAGCTTACACCTTCCTGGAAGACGGGGAAGCGGCGGAAAATTCTGTGAATTATGAGGAGCTGGACCGGCAATCCCGGACCATCGCTGCCCGGCTGCAAACCCTGGGGGTTGCGGGCGGAGAGCGCGCCCTCTTGTTCTATCCTCCGGGTCTGGAATACGTCGCCGCTTTTCTCGGCTGCCTGTATGCAGGAGTGGTTGCCGTGCCCGCCTACCCGCCCCGGCTCAACCGGCCCATATCCCGGCTCCGGGCTATCGCGGCGGATTCGAAGGCGACGGTGGCGCTCACCACTACCCCGATCTTATCCAACCTCGAGCGCCGGCTCGCGCATGCCCCGGAGATGAGGTCGTTGCGTTGGTTGGCCACCGACGATGGCAAGGACCTGGCGGAGGAATGGCGTTGCCCCGAGATAGGCGACAACACGCTGGCTTTCTTGCAGTACACCTCGGGCTCCACGGCCGCGCCGAAGGGGGTGATGGTTACCCACGGTAACCTGCTACACAACCTGGCCACGATCTATCACGGTCTTCTCACGCCGGATAGCCACATGGTGAGCTGGTTGCCCCCCTACCACGACATGGGACTGATCGGGGGGGTGCTGCAGCCCCTCTACGGCGGGTTCCCGGCTACGCTCATGTCGCCGGTTTCCTTTTTACAACGTCCTCTCCGGTGGCTGCGGGCCATCTCCCGTTTGGGAGCCGACACCGGCGGCGGGCCGGACTTCGCCTACGATCTCTGTTCCCGCAAGATCACCCCCGAAGAGCTGGCGACCCTCGACCTTAGCAGCTGGACGGTGGCTTTCGATGGTGCCGAGCCTATTCGACAGGAGACTCTGGAACGGTTTGCGGCGACCTTTGAGCCCTGCGGCTTTCGCTGGGAGGCGTTTTACCCGACCTACGGGCTTGCGGAAGCGACCTTGATCGTTTCCGGCGGTTCGCAAATAATTCCGCCCGTCGTGCTCCCCGTCGAAGGAGCGGAACTCGAGCGCGATCGAGTGGTCGCAGCGTCCGCCGGGGATGAGGGCACCCGGACGCTGGTAGGCTGTGGGCGGGCCCTGGCGGACCAGAAGGTTATCGTAGTTGACCCCGAATTCCTGACCCGGTGCTCGCCTGATCGAGTAGGAGAGATTTGGGTGTCGAGCCCCCAGCGTTGCCAAAGGGTACTGGGTCCGGCCTGAGGAGACGAAGCACGCTTTTCGAGCGTACCTGGCGGACACGGACGAGGGTCCCTTTCTGCGTACCGGCGACCTGGGGTTTCTGCACCACGGGGAGCTGTTCGTAACGGGTCGGCTCAAAGACCTGATCATTATCCGGGGACGCAACCATTACCCGCAAGACATAGAGCACACGGTGGAACAGAGCCACGTAGCTTTGCGTCAGGGTGGTTGCGCGGCGTTCTCGGTGGAGACCGAAGAAGGGGAGAAACTGGTGATCGTCCAGGAGCTGGAACGCTCTTACGTAAGAAATGCGGACGTGAGCGAAGTGGCCACGTCCATACGTCGCGCGGTAACCGAGCATCACGAGGTGCAGGTCCACGCCGTTGTCCTGATCAGGACCGGAAGCATCCCCAGGACTTCCAGCGGCAAGATCCAGCGACGAGCGACTCGAGCTGCTTATTCGGGCGGTACTCTGGCGACCGTGGCGACGGACGTGTTGTCGGCCGCTGTGGGCGAGCAAGACGCCGGGTCGGAGACTGCGGACCCCGGCGCGCCGGCGGCGGATCTCGGCGAGTCGTTCGGGTGGTTATTGCCAAACCGATCCACGTCCGAGGCCGATCGTGTTCTCTCCATCGTTCGGGATTTTGCCCGGCGAAGGGGACGCTCGGAGCCCGTGCGGTTCGGCGATTCCCTGCAGGGGGACCTGGGGTTGGATTCGCTGGCCGTCGCCGAGCTGTTGATGGAGGTGGAGATAGCTTTCGAGGTCCGATTGGGCGATTCGGTCATCGCCGAGCTGCGGACGGTGGAAGACGTCTGCGACGTGGTACGCAAGAATTCCCGGACCGAGGCATGGGATTCGCCAGCGTCCGCTGAGATCGCCGGAATCGCCGGGCTGCAAGACCGGATATTCAGGCAGATCCCTCAGCTCGGTGTCGTCGTGAGCGAGCAGGACGGCCGGAACGTCAAGATCGACGGGCGCTGGTGCTCCGATTTCGCGTCCGCGAACTACCTCGGCCTGGATCTTCACCCCGCGGTTCTGGCTTCGATCCCCGAGGCGATAAAGCGTTATGGCGTGCATCCGAGCTGGACTCGGGCTGTGGCCTCCCCGCAGCTCTGCGAGGACCTGGAGCAAGAGATCGCGAGGTTTATCGGGTCCCCGCACGTCTTGCTGTTCCCGACCGTCACCCTGCTCCACAACGGCGTCCTGCCCGTCCTCGCGGGTGGTGACGGCGTGATCCTGCTGGATCGGGCCGCCCACAACTCCACGAAGGAGGCGGCCCAGCTCGCCGGAGCCCGGGGTACGACCGTGGATTGGTTCTCCCACAACGACCCTAAAGATCTGGAGCGGCGATTGGAGCTTCATCGGGAGCGGCCCCGGAAGATAATTGCTATAAACGGCGTTTACTCGATGTCCGGCGCGTATCCTCCGCTGCCGGAGTTTGTACAGATGGCGCGCAAGTACAGCGCCCGGGTGTACATAGATGATGCTCATGGTCTCGGCGTCATCGGAGAGAACCCCACGCCGGGCAACCCCTATGGAGATCGGGGCAACGGCATCGTCCGACACTCCGGTCTGCGCTACGGCGACGACATCGTCTACGTCGGCGGCATGTCTAAAGCGTTCTCCTCGATGGTCGCCTTCGTTACCTGCGCGGACGAGGCCGAGAAGCGACGGTTGTCCATGGCTTCGACCGCGGTCTTCTCCGGGCCTAGCCCCACGGCGAGCCTGGCGAGCGCCATGGCGGGGCTGAGGATTTCTCAAGATGACGAGGGATCGGCCATTCGCCGTCGCCTGCTGACCCTGACCCGGCAACTGGTCGCGGGGATTTGCGCGTTGGGTCTCACCGTGGACACCAATGGACTGTTTCCGCTCGTTAGTGTGAGGATCGGCGACGTATCCGACGTCATCAAGGCCTGCAACGTCCTCTGGGAGCACGGCATCCTGATCACACCCGCCCTGTTTCCCGCGGTGCCCATCGACCGCGGTGCGCTGCGCTTCACGGTCACTGCGGCTAACACCGAAGAGCAGCTCCGGCTGGCCCTCGAAGCGTTGCGGAAGGTCCGCGAAGAGTTGTTCTCACACGAGGAGCCCCCGGCACTCGCCGTTTTGCCGGCGCGATAAACACTACGGACGGGCACGCTCCGGTGATCCGGGTATCGAAGGATACCGACGAAAGGTAACCGACAACGGACACTAACACCGCGAACAGCGGCGCGAGTTCGGTTCCGGTCAACTCCTACAACGACTGGTACCCTTAGAGTAGGTGATCGTGGAGTGGTCGATGAAGCCATCTTTCTGTCTTGGGACACTATCAACGAAATTTATGTGTGAACAGACGAGGACAAAGATCTCTCGAGGGAAAGGAAGCCGCCATGGATGCCACCATCATCGGTCCCGGCCAGGCATACTCGGTGCGGGGTGGTAGTTGATCTCTTCAGCTTCACGGGCGCGACCGGTGCCGTGGGCGGCAGGGTAGCGGCTCGCCTAGCAGAGTAAGGTCACAGCTAGAGATTGGTCGTCCGCAATGTCAGCTGCGCTCTCGATCTTTCGGGAGCTGAAGCCAGCTGAAGCCTCCTATGTCGATCCTAAGCGATGCGGAGGGCACTGAACGGCGTACGGACCTTCTTCATGGTTTCGACCGGTAAGGCTGGCGAGCGAGTGCGCCAGAATATCAGTGCCGGTCGACGCTGCGGCGTCGACCGGCGTCGAGCGCATCGTGTACCTGTCCTTCATAGGCGCTGCACCAAGAGCCAACTTCACGTCTGCCTGGGGCCACTGGCACACCGAGAAGCACATACGCGCAACCGGCGTCCGCTTCACTTTCTGAACGACAAACCCTGCCCGGATAAGCTCCCCGCGCTAGCGGGGACAGACGGCGTCATCCGCGGGCCCGCAGGCAACAGGCGTGTCGGGAGGTGGCGCTCGACGATGTCGCGGACGTGGCCGTTGCGGTCCTGCTCGACGACCGCGACGACGGACGCCCCTACGACATGATCGGGCCGGAGGCGATCACGTTGCATGTCGCCGAGGAGTTTTCCCGGGTCACCGGCTGCAGCATCGTCTACCTTCCGGAGACACTCGAGGAGGCGTACGCGTCGCGCGCCTCATACCGAATCCGGCTGTATACTTCCTAGCATGAGCGAGAAACGGAGTCCGGAGGAATCGGAGTCCTCGCGGTTGGAGGGTCTCTATCGAAAGGCGACCGATTCAGTATTGCGCACTCACTTGTTGATGGTTTGGCGGATGTCGCTTGGAGATTCGGTGGACGAAGTGGCCCAGATGGTGGGCTACTCGGAGAAGTGGACCAGGGAGATCGCGCGACGTTACGAGTCCGAAGGGGCCGAGGGGCTCGGCGATCGCCGGCACGCCAATCCCGGTGCCAGGGCTAGGGCTTTGCTCGACGAGGAGGGCCAAGCACGCCTTGGGAAGGCTCTTCTCGAGGAGACACCACCGGGAGGCGGGGTGTGGAGCGGGCTGAAGGTGGCGCGTTGGATCGAGGAGAAGACCGGGTCAGAGAAGGTGCATGCCCAGCGAGGTTGGGAGTACATGAGGAGGGCGGGTATGAGCTCCCAGGTTCCCAGGCCCTCCAACGCCAAGGGGGCCGATGCCAAAGAGCGGGAGGCTTTCAAAAAAGTCTCCCCGAGCGGCTGAGGGAGATCAGGAAGGCTCATCCGGAGGCCGAGGAGGTGGAGCTTTGGGCCGAGGATGAGGCTCGCCTGGCCCTCAAGCCGGTGGTTCGGCGGGTGTGGGCGCCGGTGGGAAAGAGGCCCGTCGCCCGATTCAAGAGGGGCTACAAGTGGACCTACCTCTACGGTTTCGTGCGACCCAAGAGCGGGGAGGTTTTCTGGCTGATTCTGCCTACGGTAAACGCAAAGCTGTTCTCGATGGCGCTCGCCGAGTTCGCCGGAGAGGTGGGGGCGGGCAAGGACAAGCGCGTACTTTTGGTGGTGGATCGGGCCGGGTGGCACACCGGCGGAGAGGTCGAGGTCTCCGAAGGGATACACCTAGTGTATTGACATGATTGGTTTGCAGCAGTGCTCCTCTTCGGGTATCGTGGTCGCCACCACTCGTTCGAGTGGCCGCGGTGAAGCGAGCATGAGGAGGCGTCTCCGTGTCGATGAAGAGGA
>Ga0136615_10001484_pt1 | contig 11373 bp, 8 predicted proteins | sample AntDrymUQ2882206_2_FD_106647 | JGI IMG/M metagenome (GOLD analysis project Ga0136615, IMG submission 106647) | Polar desert sand microbial communities from Dry Valleys, Antarctica - metaG UQ288 (22.06) | ecosystem: Environmental > Terrestrial > Soil > Desert | place: Antarctica: Dry Valley...
GGGCAGCTCAACGCGGCGCGGGACCCACTTCCCCTTGTCCTCGTTGAAGATGTTCTTGATGAGCGTCTTCTCCTCGCCCATCGAGTACTTGTCGGGCACGTGGACGACCTCGTATAGACCATCAGCGTTCTCGTCGTAGCGGGAGAACCACTCCTCGTCCTTGAAGTGCACGCCCATGATCACGTTCTCGATCCCGAAGATCGTCTTCATCGCATCGAAGAGCTCGAGAAACTCGTCGAAGTACTCCCTGTGGAGCACCTTGTCTGCCCAGTAGCCAGGCTCGGACTCAGTGCAGTTCACGATGAGGTTCGGTTGCGGGTTCTTCCACTTGAAGTAGGTCGGGAAACCGCCGCCGCCGGCCCCGACGATGCCGGCCTGGCGCATGATCTCGACGGCCTCATCCCTGCTGAGAGCCTTTACCTCATCGAGATTGCGCTTTACTATCTCAGCCAAGATCCTTCCCTCCGAACACTCTATAATCCAGATACTTACTGTTACAAACTCCGTTCAACTATTACAGCCAGTATAACCTTTGCGCCTTTGTGTTGCTAGTTCGGGGAGGGCAGTTCTGGTACACTCCCGAACGCCCATGAAGCTAAGCAGGCGCACCGCGAACGTACTACTTGCGATAGGCGTCTACATGCTCCTCACCTGGGGTACGAGGGTCTTTACCTTCCTGAGTGAGTTCCGTGCGGGTACGCTCGTCGCCCCTGCCATCCACTTCTCGCTCGTCGTGATCGGGCTCTCCATAGGCGTCTATCTAGCGTATCTCGGTGTCAAGGGCCGCAGGGCGACACGGCAATAGGCTTCAGGCATCAGGCCTTTGCATTCGTGGCCTACTCGCGCGTGCCGGCCGACGAGAAGGACTTACCTGTGACCCGGAGCCTGAAACCTACTATGGATAGTCGAGCTTGCTCTCGGTAGCTTCGGGCATATCTGCGGCCGAGTAGTTGGGGACGGCCCGGCGCAAGTATTCGAGGGCCCTCCCCCCCTCCTGGCCGCGGGCGTGGAAGACCATAGCATCGATCAGGTCAGAGAGGTTCGCATCACCTGGCGGGCTCATGTTCTCCGAGGAGAGCCTGAAGACCATCTGATGGGCTGTAGTGTCCCTCTCTTCTCCCTCCTCAAAGAGTTCTTCCTTCAGCTTCTCGCCGGGGCGCAGGCCGACGAACTTTATCTTGACGTTGGGCGCGCCCATTATCTCGATCATCTTTCGCGCCAGGTCGGTGATGGCGACGGGACGGCCCATCTCGAGGACGTAGGTACCGTAACGCTCGGCCATAGCCCCGGCCTGCAGGATCAGGGAGACCGCCTCGGGGATGGTCATGAAGTACCGGATCATGTCGGGGTGCGTCACCGTTACTGGGCCACCGGCCTCTATCTGCTGGCGGAAGGTCGGAACGACAGAGCCACGGCTGCCCAGCACGTTCCCGAAGCGGACCGAAGCGTAGACGGTCTCGGGGTACTCTACCGAGAGGTTCTTGACGACCATCTCGGCCAGGCGTTTGGTCGCGCCCATCACGTTGACGGGGTTTACGGCCTTGTCGGTCGAAACGTTGATGAACTTGCTCGTCCCGTAGGCCCCAGCCGCGCGGGCGACGTTGAGGGTGCCAAGGACGTTGTTGACGACGGCCTCGGTCGCCTGCAACTCCATCATGGGGACGTGTTTGTAGGCGGCCGCGTGGAAGACGAGTTGCGGCCTGAACGTCTCGAAGGCGAAGCTGACGCGCTCTGAGTGCGTGACGTCGCCGACGAAGACCTCTGTATCGTAGAAGTCCTCGCGCCTGAGCTCCGTGTTCAGGTAGTACAGGCCGCTCTCGTCGCGGTCGAGCAGGATCAGCTTCGCGGGGCCGAGGCGCGAGATCTGGCGTGAGAGCTCCTTGCCGATGGAACCACCGGCGCCTGTCACGAGGACCCGCTTGCCGTTGATAGAGCCAGAGAGGGCGTCGAGGTCTATGTCCACGGGCTCGCGTCCGAGGAGGTCCTCGATCTGGAGCTCGCGCAGTTTGATGGCGCCCTCGGCCAGATACTCCCCGAGGTCGGGCATGACCTTCACCTCGGCCGAGGCGCGGATGGACGTGCGCCAGATCCAGTCCATCTCCTCTCGCCCCGCCTGGGGCATGGCTATGATCACCTGGTCTATGCCGTGCTGGGCGATGAGGACTTCGAGGTCCTGAACCACCCCCAGTACGGACGCGCCCTCTATCTGCCTGCCGACCTCTACGGGAGAGGCGCTGACGAAGCCGACGACCTGTGTCTCTGACGCAGCCGTGCGCCAGATGTGCCCGGCGAGCGCCACGCCAGGCTCCCCGGTTCCGACGATGGCCGTCCGCGTCCGGCGCCCGACCTCTCTCAAGGACAGCTCGTAGAAGACCCGTGGATACAGCCTTACGGCGACGAGCTGAACGTAGGCGAGCACCGAGCCGATAAGGGGCACCGAGAGTGGGACGATGTTCACCCTCGTGATCCCGAACCCAAACGGGCCGACGCAGAACACAGCCAGGAAGAGACCACCGGCCGCTATGGCCGTGGCGCTCAAAACCTGCACGCCCTGGTAGATACCGGTGTACCTGAGGATGCTCCTGTAGACGCCGCTCTCGTTGAGGAGCAGTACGAACGCCAACGCCGAGAACAACGCGAAAGGCCAGAAGAACGGCCAGAACGGTGTCTCCGCGTCCCCGGAGACGCGGACGATGAGCGTAACGGCGAATGACTCGATGACTATGAGGGCGTCGACGAGCATCGCCGCCCCACGCCTGAACACCGGCGGCGAGCGGTGGAAGGCCCTCTGCAACCTGTCCACCAGACCCAGGAGCCTCTCCCCCAACCTCTGCAAAAGCCACATAATCCTACATTCTAACTTCTATGGTTGATTCTAGCCATCAGCCGACGCGTGCTGACTAGCTGACGAGCTTCGGCAGCGCCGCGAGCAGGGCGCAGCACGCGAGCGCGAGTGCGACGCCGGCGAACGACAGGGCGTCTACCCTGGAGATCAGCAGCGCGGCGAAACCGGCGACGACGCTCGCCCCGTAGTAGAGGTTGCTCGTACGCCGATGCATCCCCGTGGTCGGGGTGATCCGCTGGTAGATGTGCTCCCGGTGCGCGAGGAAGATTCTCTTTCCGGCCCCGCTCCGCCACCGCCGAGCTAGTGTATATGCGGTGTCGAAGAGGTAGGGCGTGAAGACTACCACGCAGGCCAGGAAGATCAGGGGCGTCCACTCCTGCCCCGAGAGTGCTGGGGCGTAGAGGGCTACAGCGGCCAGGCTGAAGCCTAGGAAGTAAGCCCCAGAATCCCCGATAAAGATGGATGCTGGGTTTATGTTCCAGATCAGGAACCCCGCAGTGGCCCCGATGAGCGCCGGCAGGAAACCGCCCGCCGCCCCGACGAGCGGCGCGAGGAAGAGCGCGTTGATGAGCGCAACGCCTCCCGTGAAACCATCTATGCCGTCCATGAAGTTGAAGGCGTTGCTGAGGGCCACGATCCACAACACCCCGACGGCGAACACCAGGACGCCGAGCATCCCTGGGGCATCAGAGACGATCGTCGGCGGATAGAACAGCAGCAAGCCTACGGCGACAACGACCTGGAGGACCGCCTTTACTCCGAAATGGAGGTTGGATAGGTCGTCGGCGAGCCCGACGGCCCATATCAGGGCAGCCGCCGCGAGCAGCGGCCACAGCCCCTCCGGGCGCAGCAGCGCCACTCCTGCGAGTATTCCAAGGAATATGGCGACGCCCCCTAGCCTTGGCGTCGGGACCTCGTGCGAGCTGCGGAGGTTGGGCACATCGAGCAGATTCCGTCCGACGGCGAACCGCACCAGAAGCGGAACGAACGCCCCCGCGACCAGGAAAGCCACGCCACCGGCGATGATCCCGGTCACCGTGGCTCCCACGCCCTACTGGAACGAGTTCTCAAAGCACCGATACCCCCGGCAAGGAGGGCCTTGCCCGCTTCACCGTCTCCTCCCGCGCCGCACGTTGTCAGCATAGCATCCCACGGTCTACGACCGCACCATCCCGAGTCTCCGCAGGCGCGCGACCTCGAGGGCGACGCCCTCCGAAAAAGGACGGGGCGCGTAGTCGAGGTCTTGCCTGGCTCGCTCGTAGGGGTAGGCCTTGTCCTCGCGTAGCCTCATCACCTGGCCTGAGTCGATGGGTAGAGGCAGCCGCAGCCTCTCCGCGGCGGCGAGCGCCCGGCGGACGGGCTCGATGGGCAGCCTGACCAGGCGCGGGCTCCTCCCAAGGGCCTCGGCAGCGGTCTTCACGAGGTCGAGGTAAGCGAGGGGTTCGGCGCCTGGCAGGTCGTATATACGGCCCACAGACGCTGGGCGCTGGAGGGCTTCGAATACGCCCCTTGCGCAGTCTTCGTGGTAGACCGGCTGCCAGAGGTTCGTGCCAGGACCGAAGACGGGGAAGAAGGGCGAGCGGTCGAGGAAGCGCAGCAGGCGGTGCACGTTCCTGTCCCGCTCGGAGCCGTAGATCATCGAAGGGCGGACTATCGTCCATGCGAGCCCGCTCGCCCGCACGACCTCCTCCATCCCTAGCTTCGGAGAGGAGCGGAAGGCGTAGGCCGAGTGCGCGCTCGTGCTGCCGACCACGACGATCCGTTCGACGCCGGCTCGTCTGGCCGCCAGCACCAGGGGGGGAACGTACTCTATCCCGGCGACGTGCAGGAGGACGTCCGTGTCCTCGAGCGCCACGTAGAGGTCCTCCTCTCTGGCGACGTCCCCGCGGAGGATCTCCACCCTCTCCCCGTCGAGTCGGGAAGCGTTGGGACTACCTGTGCGGACGAGGCAGCGCGTGCTATGGCCCTCATCGAGCAGCAGCCTGAGTAGCGCGCCCCCGAGCAAGCCCGTGGCCCCTGTGAGGAGTATCCTCATCCGACCAGGGACGTCTGGGCCCTCGAGCGCGTCCTTCTCTGCGGTCCTCAGCCGGTCTTCTCGGTGCCCTTGTCGTCCGGAGTACCCTTGTCATCCGGAGTACCCTTGTCATCTGGAGTACCCTTTTCGTCCGAAGCGCCCCCGCCACCCTCGAACAGCCTCACGCTGCGGGCCCGGTTGCGGTCGTTCCTGACCACGTACTCGACCTGCGCCTGCTGGCCCTTTTTCATGTCCTCCAGCTTCGCCGCATTGCCACCGAGCGTGATCTTGACCTTCTTCGCGAGCCTGAAAACCACCGGCTTCTTGCCCTGCTCGTTTATGGTCGGCCGCACGCTGAACCCCTCGGTCTTAGGGTTCACGAACTTGACGGTGCCAAACAGTAACTTCTTCTCCGGCGCGTTCTTGCCCTTCTTATTCGGCGCGTTCCCGCCCTGCTGCTCCGGCGCGTTCTTGCCCTGCTTCGCTTTAGATCCGCCGTCCTGCTGCGACCCGCTCCCAGATTGATCGCCGCCACCGCATCCAGCGAGGAGTCCGGCTATCAAGATGATCATGGCCAGGAAGAGCGCCGTGGATAATCCTCTGGGGTGCATCGAGTCTCCTTGTCCTGCCGCGTGCCCTGCGAGGCTAAACTAACAGAAAGGGCGAAAGGTCGTCAATCTGACGGTTTGGCCCCGGCATGCTCCCAGCCGGGGTAGAACTCGTTCATTATGGGGGTGGTGATCTCCTCCACGATCCTCGCCTGCTCAGGCGTCAGATCCTCCTGCCACCCACCTGGCCTGGCCTTGCGGCGGGGCCTGTTAGGCCCCTTCTGCCTCTCGGGGATGTTCTCCCAGGCATGCTTCTCGACCACCCTTCGTAGTTGCTCCCCCTCGATGGGGATACCGAGCGAGGAGTAGACTTTCTCCAGTTCGCCCAAGGTGTCGTACCTGAGGTCCTCGTACCTGGTCGCAACCTTGCGCCCTTCGTGTGCCTCGTAAGCCTCCCATGCCTTACCGAAGCTCGCGTCGTACATCCTGGCCCGCTGCCGCACGAACTCGTCGGGGTCGGTATCGGCAAGAGAGTCCTCGCCGGCGCCCCAGCTCCCTTCTTTCTGGGCCGCAAGAAGGGAGGCGACGACATCCCTCGGGTCGCGGACGAGTAGGATCACACGGCTCTCGGGCATGGCCTCTACAAGGAGCGGCGCCCCCACTGAGCCGTTCGGTTCCTTTACGACCAGGTAGCCGTTCTCGCCAAGCCCCGAGAAGCGCGCGGCAGCCCCGTCAAGGACGAACGTCCTCAAGGACCTTGTCCAGGCCTCCCTGTAGGGGTCGCCGAGGATGTAGTCCGCCCTTCCCCTCTGCTGCTCCCCGGCACGCATGTAGTAAGCGTAGCCGAACACGTCTCCCACGTAAGGCTCGTACCACGTAGCGTGGTCGTCCAGATCTCCCATCATGGCGCCGAGCCAGCTACTGCCGGTCCTCGCGACGCCAAACACCCAGATGAGATTCTCCGGAGGGATGCCGCCGGTGGAGGCATTTCCGTCTCCTTCGGCGAGGCGTGCCCTCAGCCGGGAGATCTCCCGGTCTCTGGCGGCGAGCTTCTCATGCAGGAGGTCCAGTGGACTGCCGCCTTCGGCAGGGTCGGGCACCTCGCCGCGGGTGATCCCTACCTCGAACTTCAAGTATGCCCTCACGTTTCCGGCCACATCCAACACCGCGTGCTGCTGTAAGTTCGGCATTCGCTATCTCTCCCGCGTCCTTGCGTAGATCTCGGCACTATACTTTCCGGTCTTCGTCCGCATCTCGTATACCATACAGTCCGGTTCGAGCCAGCCAGGCCGACCACGCAGGACCTGTCGCGGATATACCATATTGCCCATTGCCCCGCAGCAGGCAAGCCGGCACAATCATCTCGCCGCCAGCGCCAGGGGATGTTCACGGGAGGCCCGGTAGCCTATGGTTCGCCGTCCACCGCGCTTTGGTATTGTCGGGGCTACGCTCTTGGCCAGGAGGGGCAAGTGTCGGTAGGGCCTCAGCTGATATAACTTTCCCTTGCAGAGTAAACTAGGCGCCTAAGACAGCATCAAAGAAAGGATTGAGCAAGAGTGTTTGTCTCCGATAGCCGTAAACTGGTTTTTGTCCACATTCAGAAGACGGGTGGAATTACCGTGCACAGGCTACTACAGCAGCAAATTCCAGATATACGTATTATCGACGCCGAAGTAGCGAGGCACGCGTTCGCGATTCGTGGAATGAAGACGTTAGATGATTGGGACGAGCGCTTCAAATTCGCTTTTGTGAGAAACCCCTGGGATCGGCTAGTTTCCTGGTACAGCATGGTGGCGAATTCGCAGAAAGCCAGGAACGAATTATGGTGGTACGTACACGAGAATAGTTCAACCTTCGAAGAGTTCATCCACAACTGCACGGACGAGATAGAGATAGCGGAAGGCGTTTATTACTCGTTTACGTACAATCAACTGGATTACGTGACGGATGAGAACGGTAACTTGATCGTCGATTTCATAGGCCGGCTCGAGAACTTCGAAGAGGATATTCACGAGGTCTTTGATAGGATAGGCGTCGAACTAGAGGCGATCCCGCACAACAATCGCTCCAAGCATGAGCATTACAGTACATTCTACACGCCCGAGACCGAGATGATCGTAAGAGAAAGGTTCAAGCGGGATATCGAGTACTTCGGCTACGAGTTCGAAAGGCCTCATACGCCCCAGGGTGCAGGGTCGACGGAGAAGGTCTCTGTGGACCCGAGACAGGGCGCGCAGAGAAGGGTCGAGGTCAGGGTTAACGGGGGACCGAAAGAGGCGGGAGCTAAAATCCGGGCTGGCCGAACGCCGAACGACGAACCCACAGGAAGGCCGGGGCTCCTTTTCGTCTGTGGTTGCGACGGGAGCGGGACCATGTCCCTCGCTGACTACCTGAACCGACACCCGGAGATCCTCGTCTGCCAGGAAAGATCCAAGACAACACAGCAAGGAGAGATCACCCTGGATCTATCTACTTTCGAGAGGATGCTCGACTTTGGGCCGAAAGAAACGGAGGATCCGACATCTAACAATGCTGGAGACCGTCTAGTAAGGCACCACGCGGAGCCTTTGGCGAATAAAGACCCGGCAAGACTGCGGTGGATCGGCGCCAGCAATTCGGACTACATGAGGCGTATGGAATCGGTAGCTGGGAACAACCCAGGGGCGCGGTTCATAGTCGTGTACCGTCCCATCGAAGAGGTCGCTGAGTCGTGGGAGACGAAGGGCACCGGCGACCAATTGATTAGCAACCACGGATTCGGACAAGCAGCTAAGACCTGGAACAGAAGCTTGCAAGGCACGCGGAGGTTCATAAGAGACAGCCTGCTTCCAAGGGTACTGTTAATAAGCTACCATGACTTCCTCTACCGGACCGAGACCGTCGCGCCCCTGATCTCGCGTTTTCTGGAACTCGAGTTCGACGTGCCCGCTACGGCAGACCGGGCAGATGAGACCCTGCAGTCCGAAAGAGGGAGGCTGCCCAAGGAGACGCTCAGTGGGGAGAAGCGATCCTTGATCCAGAAGCACGCCAACCGCGCCGCCGAAGCGTGGATCCTAGATCGCATCGACAAGCAATGGAAAAAGCCGGGACTGTACACCCAGAAAACCTCGAAAGCCGCGCTCGCTACTTCCCTGGACGAGATGGAAGCCAGGACCTGGCGACTTCATCAGAAGGTCAAGGAGCTAGAGCGCGACAGGGAACACAGACGCCGAAGACTCAAACAGCTAAAGAGCTCCAGAACCTGGAAGCTGGTGAACAAGATCAGCGATGTCAGGGCCAAGATAGCGGGCAAGTAACGCGCCCCCGAACGAAACGGGAGCGAGAGGCGTTACGCCAGGTGTCTCGCAGTCACCAGGTTATATTTGCGAGGCGTCCCTGGCGACGCTACCACCTGAAATCCACGCCTAGATGCTCGTAAAGCCTTTGGTTGTGCGGCTCGAAGTAGGCTTCCAACCGCCGCCTGGTGGCCGGGTCCATGGGCTCGTAACGATGATCTGTCTTACGGGGTGGGAGGTCGAGTTGCTGGTACGGTAGGTCGAGAAATTCCTGAACCAGCCTCATGGTATCCCTCGTGTGCTCAAAAAAATTCTCGCTCTTGAGTACTAACATCTGCTCCTTGCTGAAGTGCTCAGACCAGCGCAGCAACTGGTCCACGTAGATGCCCCTGGGCAAGTACGTGGAATTCTGCTGCTCTATGGCCTCTTCGAAGGTTCTGGGCTCCGTTCTCCCGCTTACCCGCAGGTTGAGTGTCTCCTCGGACCACCTCCCCTTCTCGATTATGGCTATGTGGTGATGATAGTGGGAGTAGGCCCTGTCGACCGGGTTTCTGAGCAACACGATCAGCCGCACAAACGGAACCACCTCCGCCATCCTTTTGGGGACGTGCGGGTGAAACAGGTAGTAGGGGGTCTTCTCTCCAGTGATGGACCTACGCTCGTTCTTCCACTGCGGTAGCGGGAAGCATCGCCGGTACCACTCGGTACCCTTGTGGAAACGGTCGGGTCGGTCGAAGTAGTGCAACTCTCTTACAGCGGCAGGCTCTACGTTCGGATGCTTGGTCAGGAGGTTGTAAAAAGCGGTCGTGCCGCATTTCTGTGCTCCTATGATGACGAAGTCGGGAAGCGAACCTATTTCCGGCTTGCCCAATACCTGGGCGGCCGACGGGACGTCCCGTACTTTCTCTACCAGCTCCTTCATTGCGTCAAGCTCGTTCCTTAAGTGAAAAATCTCCAATCTCTGCTGTTTGAGTCCTCTCGTCTTCTTGCGTTCGCGTTGCCTCTTCTTCCGCAGGTCCTCGAGCTCCGCGGCTTGCTCCTCGATCTGCTGGCCTTTTTTCTGGAGCGCCTTCTTTTGCCTGCCTATAACCTTTCTTAGCTTCTCGACTTGCTCCTCGTGCTGCTTGGGATTCGGTACCACCCCTCGCGTGAGGCCGACCTGCATGTTCAAGAATGCCTTCGCGTCTCGCCCAACGCCGAAAGCCCTATTAAGTCTGAAGACCGGCAAACTTGGCCCCTTCCTTGCCACCCGTTCATTCCACGATCCGTACATAAAGCTACTTAGCCCTGGGCAGATTGTCAAAGATTACACTCTACTCCTGCGCCAGATCGGGGAGTTCACCCCGGTGGTTAGCGAACTCGCAGGCGTCCGGAGGGAGCGAGTCAGTTCGACAGCCCGACCGTGACCCTCACCCGCCGATGGCCCGCTCGTAGATGCGGTACTCGGGGGCGAAGAACTCGCGCAACTCGATATCGCATTCTTCGGACAGGGAGTATGACCGTTTGGGCGAGGTGTTCGCGGCGCCCACCTGGACCTCCTCACCCACCTTCTCGCACAGGTAATCGATCAACAGGTCGAGACGGTCGTAGCGGAAGATCCTGTCCACCTCAGCTTCTCCCGGGGAAGGTCGCACAAACCGGGACTGGCGTCCCACCTGTGCAAACTGCTCGTTGCCCTCCATGTACGCGCGGGCGAATCGCTCGAACGACATGTCTCCCGTGTAGTTGCGGTGCCTCGGATTCGCGGGGTTCGCCAGATTGGTCCGCGACCGGTACCGCCACCAGCTGGAGAGCCAGTCAATCGGCTCCCTGAACGCGCACACAACCTCATAGGACTCGCGCGGGAAGCCTCCCGAGGCCAGGTACGGCTGCAGAAAGCGCTGGAACCCGGCGTAGTTGGTGTGCTTGATGTTGGGGGGATTCTGCAGGATCACCTGTGCGTGCGTCATGAAGGCGGTCTCGATCGAGGTCGAACCGCATTTGGTCGCGGCGAGGAAGACGAAGCCTTTGGCGGGAGCGAGCAGCACGAATCAGCGCACCGGCGAGCGCGCCGGAACCGCCGTCGCGTGCTGACGACGGAGTGAGCCGTAGGTACGGCGGAGGTGTTCGACTACGTGCAACCCTTCAGGGCTCTCGACCCGAAGAACCCCCTCGGGCAGCGATGCCCCCTCCCTGAGCGCGTGGAACAGATCCCACTCGCGCCTTTTGCGCCCGTTGATCTCGACCTTGAAGTCCGTGTGGGACCAGTGCGCGAACTCGTCGGCGTCCAGCCACTTCAGCTCGAAGCACACGAAATCAGGCAACTTCGTCACGAGATCACCCGGTCGGGGAAGCATCAATTCCCAGTCGAAGGCCTTCGAGAACGTGTAATCCGGCGAGTTCCGCCAACCCCACGGCTCAGCCTTCCCCACTGCGGCGTCGACGTAGGCAACACGCTTGCTCTCGACGTAGACCGGATCGCGCCGCATCGTGATAGCAGCGTCGATCCCCTGTAGCTGCCAGGCAAGGTCACGCAGCACCCGCTCACCCTCAGGCGTCAAGACCATGTCCCCATCCCACTTCAGCGCGTAGCGCGTCAAAACATGCGAAAACGACCAGTTGTAGAAGTAGGTCAGGCTGTGCACCGAGTCAGGGTAGGTCCACAGATGCTCAGGTCCGCACCTGGAGACCGAGAAAGGGTAGGAGAGTACC
>Ga0136615_10001485_pt1 | contig 11365 bp, 11 predicted proteins | sample AntDrymUQ2882206_2_FD_106647 | JGI IMG/M metagenome (GOLD analysis project Ga0136615, IMG submission 106647) | Polar desert sand microbial communities from Dry Valleys, Antarctica - metaG UQ288 (22.06) | ecosystem: Environmental > Terrestrial > Soil > Desert | place: Antarctica: Dry Valley...
GAGACAGAGGAGATCCTGGCCGACACCCGCATAGCCGCGGCGGCTTTCCTCGGGGCCGCGCCGGATGAGGTCGCCTTCGGGGCCAACATGACGACCCTGACCTTCGAGATCTCCCGCGCCCTCGCCAGCGGATGGGACGAAGACTCGGAGATCGTCGTCACAGAGCTCGATCACCGCGCCAACGTGGACCCCTGGCTCATCGCCGCCGCAGAGCAGGGGGCGAGGGTGCGCTGGGTCAGGGTAGATCCCGAAACCCTCACCCTCGACCAGAACGACCTGGAGCAGAACATCAATGAAAGGACGAAACTCGTAGCCATAGGCCTGGCCTCGAATGCGGTCGGTACCATAAACGACGTGGCCGCCGTCGCTGAGAAAGCCCACAGCGCAGGTGCCCTCGTCGCAGTCGACGCCGTGCACGCGGCCCCGCACATCCCCTTGGACCGCGATGCAATAGGGGCCGACATCATCACCTGCTCGGCCTACAAGTTCTTCGGCCCGCACGTCGGCGTGACGGCCATAAGGCGCGATCTCTTCGAGACGATGGGCGTCTACAGGCTCGACCCCGCGCCGGATCACATCCCCGACAAACTGGAGACCGGCACCCAGAACCACGAGGGGATCGCCGGCGTGAAGGGCACCCTCGACTTCATCGCGTCCCTGGGCGAAGGTGCCTCTCAGCGGGAGAAGCTCGCGAGTGCCATGAAAACCATTGAAGAGCATGAGGCCGCACTCGCCGAGACCTTCCGCGCGGCCCTCAGGGATCTCCCCGGCGTAAAGCTCTACGGCGCCCCGGATGGCATTCGTAAGACCCCAACTATCGCCTTCAGGGTACAGGGACACACGCCTGAGGAAGTCTGCGCGCGGATGCTGGAGCACGGTTTCTTTATCGCGGCGGGAGACTTCTACGCCTCGACGCTCGCCGAGAAGCTCGGCATAGGGGAGAGCGGCGGGTTCGTCCGTGCCGGCCTCGCCCCCTACAACACCGATGATGAAGTCGAGATGTTCGTCGAAGCGTTGGAGAAGTTCGTACGCAAGACGCGAGGTCCGGCCTAGGAAGCTTGGGATCGTTAAGGCTTCACCACGTTCACCAACCTCACCACCAATGGTAGACTAGAGACATGAAGCGGGCGACCATCACTCTACCTGACGAGCTCGAAGAGGCGCTGGAGGCTTACCGACGTTCTCAGGATTTACCCTTACCATTTACCGCGCTGACGCAGGCTGCGCTCCGGGAGTACCTGGAGAAGCGGGGCTATTTGCCGCCGCCTTCGGGGTGGTCTTTCGGCATCACCCCAAGCAGGCGCGGAAGCGGGACTAAAGACGTCAGTTCGGAGCACGACAGGTACCTGGCCGAAGGTTGAGCGGAACGGTGCTTGCCGACACGGGGCCGCTCTACGCCGCCGTGGACCCTTCCGACGGCCACCATGAGCGGGCGCAAGGGGATATCACTCGGTTGAACTCGGAAGGCCTCGGGGTCGCGGTGGCCTACCCGACGTTGTGCGAATGCTACTCGCTGGTCTTGTATAAGCTGGGCGCCGTGACGGCGCAAGGGTGGTTGGGGGAGATCGAAGGCGGCTCCTTCCTGATGAACCCCACTCCCGAGGACTTCCGCGAGGCCGCTGGCCTGATACGCGGGTATCAGGATCAGGCGTTGAGCATGTTCGACGCCGTAACCGCGGTCGTCAGTCGGCGGCTCAGGATGCCGGTCTGGACGTACGATCATCACTTCGACGTCGTTCGGGTCGACGTGTGGCGCGACGCGTAGCCGCCGTCGAGTTCACCTTTGCCGACCAGAGGTCCGTCGGGGACATCACCTGCGACCTCTCGCCATCCCGACTGGCGTGTGGCAGATTTACTGGCGTGTAGTGTTCACGACAACACTCCGCAAGATTCTGGTATACTACGTGCCGGTAACGTAAGGTGGGTTTACAGTAGACGGAGCGCCACCCCGTGATAAGGGTGGCTTTTTCGTTTAGTGGGGCCCAGGAATACGAAAGGTGGGCTCCTGTATATGGCCCAAGGAACAGTAAAGTGGTTCAGCGACGAGAAGGGCTACGGCTTCATCTCCCCGGACGATGGGGGTGAGGATCTCTTCGTGCACCACACGGGGATAGCGGGAGAGGGCTTCAAGACCCTCGACGAGGGCGCCAAGGTATCGTACGAGGCGACCCAGGGGCGTAAGGGCATGCAGGCGGAGAACGTTACTCCGGCTTAGAACCCGAGAAGCGACCAAGAGCGCAAAGGCCGGGGTATAACCCCCGGCTTTTGTCGTGTGTAGTATGGGCGGTTCGCGAACCGCCCATACACCAACTGGCATTTATTGGAACGCGTCGGGCGAGGCCTGTACCCGTTCGAGGGAGGTCTCGTGGTGTACTTTATAGCCGTGCTCGTGGGGTTGGTGCTCGCCGAAGTCGCGACCCTTATCACCACGATCTACCTGCACAGAGTTCTGTCACACAAGTCGATCCGGCTCCATCCGGCCGTGACGATGTTCATGCGCTTCGTGACGTGGATGCTAACGAGTATCTCGCCGCGCGAGTGGGTAGCCGTCCACCGCAAGCATCACAACTTCAGCGACGTCGACGGAGACCCACACAGCCCCCACATCGAGGGGTACTGGCAGATCATGATCGGCAACGTCTACTACTACCGCCGCGAGGCCAACAACGACAATACCTTAGAGAAGTACGCTGCCGACCTGCCCTTCGACCGTCTCGACAGGATCTTTCTGCGACGCGGAACTCTAGGCTTCTCCCTGACCGGTGTGATCCTGGTCCTCCTGATGGGCATCGGCCCCGGGCTCGTGGCGCTCGCCACGCTCGCGGTCGTCTACCTGCTATTGAACGCCGCTATAAACGGCGCAGGCCACACCTTCGGCTACAAGAGCTTCGAGAACGACGCCACCAACCTCAAGCTGCTGGCCCTCATAACTTTCGGAGAGGGTCTACACAACAACCATCACGCCCGACCCGCCTCCGCGAAGCTCTCCGCCTTCCGCGGCGAGTTCGACCCCGCGTGGCCGGTGATCCGTCTCCTCGAGAAGCTCCGCCTCGCCGAGGTCCTTAGCAAGGTGGACGAGGGCTGGGAGGACCACCGCCGCCGTATCCCCACGACCACCGTAAGCCCGCTCGGCGCCACCACCGTAAAGAACTAGGGCCGCCTCTCTTACGACGGCCCGGCATCAACTCATCAGCAAATAGAGCAACGCTTTCTGCGCGTGGAGGCGGTTCTCGGCCTGGTCGAAGACGCGGCTCCTCAGACCGTCTATGACCTCGGCCGTGACCTCCTCGCCCCTGTGCGCCGGTAGACAGTGCAGGAAGATGGCGTCTTCGGCCGCGAGCCTCATTAGCCCCTCATCGACCTGGTAGGGGGCGAACTTCTCCTTGCGCTCCTCGGCCTCGGTCTCCTGACCCATACTGGCCCAGACGTCGGTGTAGACGACCCTGGCGCCCCGAACGGCCTCGCCGGGGTCTCCGGTGAGGCGTGGGGAAGCACCCAGGGATCCGGCGAGCTCGACGATCTCTCCTTCCGGACCGTGTCCTTCGGGGTGGGCGATGGTGAGTTCTGCGCCTGTCAGGGCGCAGGCTATGGCGAGGGAGTGGGCCACGTTATTACCGTCGCCGACGTAGGCAATCTTCGTGCCTTCTACCGAACCGAACTCCTCGCGGACGGTCATGAGGTCGGCGAGGGCCTGGCACGGGTGGTGGGTGTCCGAGAGGCCGTTTACTACGGGGACGTCGGCGGCGCCGGCGAGCTCCTCCAGGTCACCGTGGTCGAAGGTGCGGACCATAATAGCGTCGATGTAGCGGGCGAGGACGCGGCCAGTGTCAGAGGGAGTCTCGCGTTTGCCGATCTGGATCTCCTCGGGGCTCAAATGGAGCGCGTGGCCGCCGAGCTGGTACATCCCGACCTCGAAGGAGACACGGGTCCTGTTGGATGGCTTCTGGAAGACCATCGCGAGCGTACGCCCGCGCAGGGGCCTGTACGGTATACGGCTCTTCTGCAAAGTCTTTATGCGGAGGGCCTCGTCCAGGATCAGGGATATCTCTCTGGGGGTGAACTCTCCGAGCGTCAGGCAGTCGCGGCCAGAGAGGGGGGACGGGGGGGGTGGAGCATTCTGGAGGTCAGGGATCACCACGCTCACGCTACCGCCGCCTCGGGTACGGTCTCCTCTACGGCCTGGTAAACGCCGCCTCGAAAGGTATCGAGCGCAGCCCGTACCTCCGTTCTGCTTACGGTGAGCGGCGGCGCCATGCGGATGGTCGTGCCGCCAACCAGGTTGACGAGGACGCCCTGATCCAGACAGTGCTCGAAGACTTCCCTGGCAAGGCCGGCGTCGCCGAAGTCGAACCCGAGCAGGAGCCCTTCGCCCCTCACCTCCGCGCCGGGGACCTGTTCAGCCAGCTTTTCGAGCGCGTTCTTGAGCACGGTCCCCTTGAACCGCACCTCTCGGAGGAAAGCCGGGTCATTCACAACACCGAGCACTGCTTTGACCGCGGCCATCGCCAGGGGGTTGCCCCCGAAGGTCGAGCCGTGGTTCCCCGGCCCGAGCGCGGCGTACTCCTCCTTGACCATCATCGCCCCGACGGGGAAGCCGCCACCAAGGCCCTTGGCGCTCGTGAGCACGTCGGGGACGACGCCCACTCCCTGGTAGGCGTACAGGTGTCCCGTGCGTCCCGCACCGGTCTGGACTTCGTCGAAGATGAGGAGCGCCCCGTGCTCGTCGCAAAGCCCGCGCAATCCTCTGAGGAAGCCCTCGGGTGGCTCGTTCACGCCGCCCTCGCCCTGGATAGGCTCGACGAGCACGGCCGCGGTCTGCGGACCAACCAGCGCCTCTGCGGCTTCGAGATCGCCGAAGGGAGCGTGGACCATGCCGGGCAGCATCGGGCCGAAGCCGTCCTGTAGCGCGGGCTGGGCAGTGGCGGTGAGGCCGCCGTAGGTGCGCCCGTGGAAGGACTTCGAGAACGTCAGGATCTCGTGCTTGTTGGGACCGTAGGTGTCGTGGGCGTACTTGCGTGAGAGTTTGATCGCCGCCTCTACGCTCTCTGCTCCTGAGCTGCAGAAGAAGACCCTGTCGAAGTCCGTCGCGCCGGTGAGCATCTCCGCTACCTCGGCCTGGAGTGGGATCTCATAAAGGTTGGAGCAGTGGATGAGCTTCCCGGCCTGCTCCTGTATAGCCCCGACGAGATCAGGGTGGCCATGCCCCAGGGAGTTCGTGGCGATCCCGCCTATAAAGTCCAGGTAACGGTTCCCCTCTCTATCGAAGAGCCAGCTTCCCTCGCCACCCGTTGGCGCTATCCCCAGACGTTTGTAGGTCTCCATCACTGCTTGCATGCCGCGACTCCTTCAGATATGAGGGTTCCAACCCGCTCGCCCGCGATCGCCGCTGCGAGCGCACCTTTTCTATTGCCGTTGAGTATCCTGGCCTCCACCCCGCCGCGGGCGGCCTCGGCCGCGGCCCGCAGCTTGGGCACCATTCCGCCCGCCGCAAGCCCCCGGTCGACGTGGGTCTCGCACTCATCCGGGGCGAGTGTCTCCACCGTCTCGCCCTCCTCCAGCAGCCCGTCTACGTCGGTGAGTACGAACAGGTGCCCGGCCCCAAGCCCGACGGCGAGGGCCGCCGCTGCCGAGTCGGCGTTGACGTTGTACGCGCCTTCTGGGCCGAGCCCGAGCGGTGCGATGACGGGGACGAACCCTCCGGCCCAGAGGGTCTCGATGAGGTGAGGCACGACCCGCACGACCTTGCCAACCCGGCCAAGATCCGGGACCGGCTCCACCAGTAGCGTGGGCCCGTCTGTCCCCGAGATGCCCGCGGCCTGTACCCCGAGCGCGTCAAGCCCGCGAACAAGTCCCTTGTTTACGCCCCCCGCGAACACGTTCTCGGCCACCTCGATAGTCTCCTCGTCCGTCACCCTGAGCCCCGCGTGAAACCGCGTGGGGATGTGGAGTGCGTCCAGCATCCTGGTGAGCTGGAGGCCGCCGCCGTGGACGATGGCGACCCTGTGGCCGGCCGACAGGAGGTCAGGCAGGCCTTCCAGCGCCCCCCCGGCAAGGGCGGCACCGCCGATCTTGATCACCACGGGCTTCACGTCCTGTAGCTCCCGTTGATCCTGACGTACTCGTAGCTCAGATCGCAGCCCCAGGCTGTGGCCGAAGCGTTGCCCTCACCGAGGCGGGCCGTGATCTTCACCTCGCCGGCGGCGAGCGCCGCGTTGGCCTCGGCCTCCTCGTGCGGCACAGGCTCTCCGCCGGAAAAGACCTTGATGGGACCGAACCAGAGCTCTACTCCGTCTGGATCGAAAGCAACCCCAGAGTAACCCATCGCTGTGAGCACCCTTCCCCAGTTGGCGTCCTCGCCGAAGACCGCGGCCTTGACCAGGCTGCTCCCTACGACGCTCTTCGCGAGCGCTGCCGCGGACTCCTCGCTCGCCGCGCCCTCGACGGCTACCTCGACGAGCCTGGTAGCCCCCTCACCGTCGCGTGCGATCTCCTTGGCCAACGTCCGCGCCACGCCCTCGACGGCCTCCGCGAAGATCGGATAGTCCGGCGAGTCGGGCGTAAGCGGCTCGTTACCCGCTGCTCCGTTCGCCATAAGGAGGGCGATGTCGCTCGGAGAGGTATCTCCGTCCACGGTAACGCGGTTGAAGGTGCGGTCCGTGACCCGGTTCAGGGTCTCCGTCAGACAACTTTTCTCGACGGCGGCGTCTGTGGTCAGAAAGGCGAGCATGGTGCCCATGTTCGGGTGGATCATACCGCTCCCTTTGGCCGTCCCCCCGACCGTGACGGTCCTGCCCCCGATCTCGATCCGTACGACCGCCTCTTTTACACGAGTATCGGTGGTAAGTATGGACTCGGCGAAGCCAGCGCCGCCCTCACCCAGCTTGCCCGACGCAGCCCATATACCGGATGAGATCCTGCCCATCGGCAGGTGGACACCGATGACGCCGGTCGAAGCTACCGCGACCTCTGAGGCTTCGATCTCGAGCGCCTCGGCCGCGAGATCCTGCATGACACGGGCGTCCTCGATGCCCCGCTCGCCGGTCGCCGCGTTGGCGTTGCCGCTGTTCGCCACTACCGCCCGCACCCCGCCGGTCTCGACTGCCTCTCTCGTCACGCCGAGCGGCGCGCCCTTGACGGCGTTGCGGGTGAACACGGCCGCCGTCTCGCAAGGAAGCTCGGAGAAGAGGAGCCCGAGATCCCGCCTCCCAGCATCGCGTACCCCACACGCAACCCCAGCCGCCATAAACCCAGCCGCAGCCGCAGCGCCACCGGAGAGAGACTTTATTCCGATTGTTGAATCTTTATTCATCACAGGGACGTATTGTCGCACCAGCGCGTGTAGGCGTCAACCAGTTTATGCAGAAACTTGAATAAATATCCGGAGGTTCTACAATGGACGGTATGGGACTCAGAGTGGGCGTTTACGGTGGGAGTGGATACACCGGGGTGGAGCTGGTGCGGCTGCTCGCCGGGCATCCCGAGATTGGGGCGTTGAGCGTTGCGTCGCGCGGGTATACGGGGCTTGGGATCGCGGAGGTCCACCCGCAGCTCGCCGTCGATGGAACGTACGTGTCGCCCGAGGAGATCGAAGACCTCGACGTGGCCTTTGTGGCCTACGGGCACGGCGAGAGCGCCGAGACGGTCAGGGAGTTACTGCGGTCCGGAACCCACCTCGTAATAGACCTCTCGGCGGATTTCCGGTTGCCCCATGAGGAGTTGTATGGGGAGTGGTACGGCGAGCATCCCGCGCCGGAGCTTCTCGCTGAGGCGCACTACGGATTGCCCGAGGTCTTCGGGGCTCCGGCGGGGAGGCTCGTTGCCAACCCTGGGTGCTATCCGACGGCTGCTATTCTGGCGCTGGCGCCGGTCGTGAGGCGGATGGAAGGGATACGCTCGGTGACGATAAACGCGCTCTCGGGGGTAAGTGGGGCTGGTGCTAAGCCGAGCGTGAAGACACACTTCGTCAGCGTGAACGAGAGCGCGGGCGCCTATGGGGCTCCGCGGCACCGGCATACGCCGGAGATCGAGACGATTCTGCGGCGGGTAGGGGAGGTGCCCGAGGTGACGTTCATTCCGCACCTCATCCCCATAACGCGTGGGGAGCTCGAGACCATCGTGGTCGACGTGGAAGGGGTACCCGAGGCGGAGGAGGTCCTTGGCTGGTACGCGGAGGACTACGAAGGCTGGGTGTTCGTCGAGGCGCGGGAGGAGTATCCGCACGTCGCGCACGTGGCGAACACCAACAGGTGCAGGCTCTCGGCGGCTGTGGATAGTCGGGCGGGGAAGTTGCTGCTGTTCTCGGCCGTCGACAACTTGCTCAAGGGCGCCTCAGGGGCGGCGGTACAGAACATGAACCTGGCTCTCGGCTACGAGGAGGATCTCGGGCTAGAGCATCTCAAGTAGGAGGACGGTTTTGGGAGCGACGATCTCACAAGTGGACAAGACGACGAGGCAGGACCTGATCCTGCGCCTCATCTCCGAGCGCGACCTCGGTACCCAGCAGGATGTCGTCTCAGCGCTCGCAGATGAGGGCGTCGAGGTGGCGCAGGCGACCGTGAGCCGCGACCTCGCCGAGCTGGGGGTCCTCAAGGTCGGAAGCCGCTACCTGGCTTTGCCGCACGATCCCGGCTCAGCAGGGATCGAGGTCCTCCCTAGCTTCGTTCTCCGCATCGTGCCAGCGCAGAACCAGGTCGTCATCCACACCCGCGACGGGACCGCCGGGGCGGTCTCAAGCGTCCTCGACAGGGTGAAGGGGCTCAAGCTGCTAGGCACCGTTGCAGGCCAGGACACCGTGCTCGCCATAGCCCCTGACGCAGCCGCGGCCGGAGAGGTGGCGAGCCTCATCGCCGACGTCTGCAGGGCGAAGACGCGACCCGCTGGCAACGTCGAGTAGTCGAAGGCCGGACCTTCGGAGGGTACTGACGCTACAGCGCCTGAACCCGAACTCAGCCCCACCATAAACACATTTCAGGAGGAACGATGCTGGAAGGACAGAAAGTCGTGCTCGCCTACTCGGGCGGCCTTGACACCTCGGTCTGCGTCAAGTGGCTCGAGCAACAGGGGGCAGAGCCTTTTGCGCTGTACCTGGATCTCGGCCAACGAGAGCCCTCGGAGGACGTGAAGGCGAAGGCGCTCGAGATAGGCGCCACAGACGCCTTCGTGCGCGATGCAAAGGCGGAGTTCGCCAGGGAGTACGTCGCCCCGGCGATAAAGGCGAACGCGCTCTACGGCGGGAAGTACCCGCTCTTTACGGCCCTCGGACGCCCGCTCATAGCGAAGAAGCTAGTGGAGGCTGCGCGGGAGGTTGGGGCGACGCACATCGCGCACGGCTCGACGGGGAAGGGCAACGATCAAGTCCGCTTCGACGTCACGACGGCCTCTATCGCCCCTGACCTGACCGTGGTCGCCCCCGTCCGCGACTGGAACATGAGCCGCCCCGAGGAGATGGCCTACGCCGAGGAGCATGGCATCCCCGTCCCTACAACGAAAGAGTCCCCCTACAGCGTGGACGAGAACCTCTGGGGCCGTTCCATCGAAGCGGGACCCCTGGAAGACCCAGACCACGAGCCTACCGAGGACGTCTTCGCGCTCACGAGCTCACCCGAAAACGCCCCTGACGACCCGCAGTACGTCGAGATCGGCTTCGAGGAAGGACTGCCGATGACCCTCGACGGGGAAGAGCTGCCGCTGGTCGAGCTAATAGCCGAGCTTGGCGCCGTTGCCGGAGCAAACGGCGTAGGCCGCATCGACATGGTCGAGGACCGCCTGGTCGGAATAAAGAGCCGGGAGATCTACGAGTCCCCCGCAGCCATCGCCATCATAGCCGCCCACCGCGAACTCGAGACCCTGACGCTCACCAGAGACGTCCTCCGCTTCAAGACGACCGTCGAACAGCGCTACGCCGAGCTCACCTACGAGGGCCTGTGGTTCACCCCGCTCAAATCAGCCCTCGACGCCTTCATCACAGAGACCCAGAAGACCGTAACCGGAACCGTCCGCCTCAAACTCTACAAGGGCAACAGCACCGTCGCTGGCCGCAGAGCCCCAAACGCCCTCTACAGCAAAGATCTTGCCACCTACGATCCCAACAGCACCTTCGACGAAGCCGCCGCCGCAGGCTTTATCGCCCTCTGGGGCCTCTCAGCACGCCAGTGGGCAAGCGTCAACGGCGGTACAGCGTACAGCCCAACAGCCCCATAACGTTAAACCCACGGTGCATGCTACAGAGCAAAATAGGCCGACTTGCAGGGTATTTAATGCGGAATAAACTCGACCATAGGTCTGCTCGCAGCATAAACATGCACTTCAAGTTGATTGTGAACCTGAACTACAGGTTTATATTCATCTGTTCGACGTTCTGATGGGGGCGGCGGAAGGTCTGTGCTCCCTTATCATATTTGGGCGGGCGTCCTGGGTTTCGAGTCATGTGGGCTTCGGTGTCTGGAGCGTCGCTACTGCGCTGAGGGTTTCTGGCCGTTGCTTGACGTATTGACTTTCTTTGATCTACACTTAGAGCAAGATTTTTTGATTTGAGAGGTGAATATGGACGACGGGCTCAAGCAGAGAGTACGGGACCGGCACGCCGAGGCGGCGAGGAGCGTACTTGGGGAAGCTGAGAGTGGCGGTTCGTGTTGCGGGGGTGGCGCGTCCTGTTGTGGGATGGCTGAGTCTGGGAAGCGGGCTGTGCTCGAGGTGGATGTGGCCTGTGGGAGTTACTCCGAGGCTGAGAGGGGCGAGTTGCCACAGCTCGCTGCTGAGGCTTCGCTGGGATGCGGAAATCCGGTGGCGCTGGCGATACTCTCGCCGGGTGAGGTCGTGCTCGACCTCGGTAGCGGCGGTGGTATAGACGTGTTGCTCTCGGCGAGGCGGGTGGCTCCTGGAGGGAAGGCCTACGGCCTCGACATGACCGATGAGATGCTCGAGTTGGCCCGCGGGAACCAGGCCGAGGCCGGCGTGGAGAACGCAGAGTTCTTGAAGGGTGAGATCGAGGACGTGCCGCTGCCTGAAGAGCATGTCGAGGTCGTTATCAGCAACTGTGTGATCAACCTCTCCACAGATAAGCAGCGTGTGATCTCTGAGGCCTTCAGGGTTCTCCAGCCGGGAGGCCGGTTCGCCGTCTCCGACGTGGTGTTCCTCGGCGAGAAGCACAAGTTGCCCCCTCGGGTCGCGTGGAGCGTCGAGCTGTGGTCGGGGTGCGTCTCCGGAGCGCTGGAGAAGGGCGAGTACGAGGCGTTGCTCTCGCAGGCAGGGTTCGTGGAGGTTGCTGTGGAGGTAACCCACACGTATCCGCCGGAGCAGATAGCAGGGCTCTCCGGCGAAGAGGCCGAAGCTCTGCGCGCGGTCCCTGCGGCCAGCGCCTTTATCC
>Ga0136615_10001486_pt1 | contig 11365 bp, 9 predicted proteins | sample AntDrymUQ2882206_2_FD_106647 | JGI IMG/M metagenome (GOLD analysis project Ga0136615, IMG submission 106647) | Polar desert sand microbial communities from Dry Valleys, Antarctica - metaG UQ288 (22.06) | ecosystem: Environmental > Terrestrial > Soil > Desert | place: Antarctica: Dry Valley...
CCTCGACGATCGTCGGGGCCAGGTCGTTCAGCTGCGCCGGATGGTCGACCGTCGTGGGCATCGAGGCCGTGCGATCCGGCCAACGGGTCCAGAGGGGCATGCGCGTGCCCCACGGCACGCTCTTGCCCGTCCAGCGATGGTCACCCCACTGGTTCGGGTTGTCAGCGGTCAGGATCCAGAGCGTGTTCCCGGAGCGGCCCTGCGCCGCCAGCTCGTCGCGAACCTCGCCGACGAGGTCGTCGACAGAGAGGAGTGACTCACACGCCTTCCGGAGCGGCCAGCCCTTTGCGAAAGGCACCGGGTCCAGGGTCTGGATGAAGGTCGGCTTGTCGGAGACATCCGCTTCGTTGTAGGCAGGGGTCGCCCGCCTGCCGATGCCATCGCAGCGCGCGTCGCCCTTGTGCCGCGGCGCAGCCACGGGAAGGGCGACGTCGCCGCTCTTGCTGCCGTGCGTCGCGAACGGGTTCAGCGAGATGAGGAGCGGCTGGTCGGCGGGTGCCTCCCTCAGCCAGCCGCGAGCGTACTCCGCCAGGACCTCGGTATGGTACTCCGACTCCCGGCCTACATAAGTGCCGTCGACCCACCACGGCTGGTAGTAGCCGTTGTCGGTAAGCGCGATGTGATCCCAGCCCGGCGGGGTCCGATCGATGCCGGATTCCTTGACGCCGTTCAGGTACTTGCCGACGTGGATGGTCTGGTAACCCTCTCGGTCGAGCGCCGTGGCGATCGTCTCGCGGGGGTCGAACAGCCGCCCGTCGTTCTTCGTCACACCGTGATGCCGGCTGTACAGCCCGGTCAGGAAACCGGCTCGGCCGGGACAGCACAGCGGATCCTGTGCGTGGAAGTCCGTCCAGCGCTGTCCGCCCTCCAGGAACAGCGCTTCGATGTGGGGCATGCGCGGCAGCAGCCGCTCGGCGGCGTCAGCGGGCAGGTCGTCGAGCATGAGGACGACGATGTTCGGGCGCTCTCCGGCCGCCAGCGCCGTCGGTGCCGGACCCCTCGCTGCCCCAGCCGCCGGTCCGGAGTCCGTCTGGGTCGACGCCGGGGCGACGATAACCCGCGTGGCGCCGCCGGATCCGAGCAGCAACGCCAGCGTCAGTCCCAGGAAGATGTTCATGAGCACAGGATGTCACGGATGGGAAGATGGACCAGTGAGCCCGCTTCGGGGCACCCGGTCCCTGGGAGCCCGCCAAGGTCTGGTAGGTTTACCGAGAGGGTCGCTGGCTCCACGCTTCCCGATCGACCAGCGAGGCAGAGAGGCGCCATGAGATGAAATCCGCAGACGACGACCTGATGGCGACGTCGGACGCGATCCTGGAGGATACGAATCGGCTCAGAGCGCTAGAGCGCGAGAAGCGGACGCTCCAGATCAACGACCCTCGGGTCGAGTCTCTGAGCAGTGAGATCGTCTCGCTGGCCGAGCGCGTCAGGACTCTTGCCACAGCGGAGGAAGACATCGCCCAGGAAGCCCGCGATACGCCGCACTAGTCTCGAGCGGCACCGCTCGCGCCAGATGAGCCGCGTCCTCAGTAGGCGGCGAGGCGGCGGACGGCGTCGGCGATGCGGTCCGGGTTGGGCATGAACCATTCCTCGAGCGTGTGGGCGTAGGGCACGCCGGGCACGTCGGGACCCGTGACACGCATCACGGGGCCGTCCAGGTGGTCGAAGGCCTCCTCCGCGATGATCGCGGCGATCTCCGCGCCGTAGCCCCCGAAGCGGTTGTCCTCGTAGACGACCACGGCCTTGCCCGTCTTGCGCACGCTCTCCAGGATGGTCTCGCCGTCCAGGGGCCGCAGGGTCCGGATGTCGACCACCTCCGCGCTGATGTCCTCGCCCTCCAGCAGCTCTGCGGCCTCCAGCGCGTACTGGACCATCAGGCCGTAGCCGATGATCGACACCTGGCTTCCCTCCCGCACGACGCGGGCCTCGCCCAGCGGGATGGTGTAGTCGCTGTCCGGCACCTCTCCGCGCACGGAGCGGTACATCTTCTTGTGCTCGAAGAAGAGCACCGGATCCTCGTCGCGGATGGAGCTGCGCAGCAGACCACGCGCGTCGTAGGGCGTGGCGGGGATGACCACCTTGAGGCCGGGCACGTGGGCGAAGAACGCCTCCACTGACTGCGAGTGGTACAGCGCGCCGTGCACACCCCCGCCATAGGGCGCGCGGATGGTCATGGGGCAGGTGAAGGTGCCGTTGGAGCGGTAGCGCATGCGCGCCGCCTCGCTCACGATCTGGTTGAAGGCGGGCATGATGAAGTCCGCGAACTGGATCTCCGGCACGGGCCGCAGGCCATTCAGAGCGGCGCCGATGGACGCGCCCACGATCATCGACTCGCTCAAAGGCGTATCCAGCACGCGCTCCCCGCCGAACTCATCGAAGAGCCCGTCCGTGGCCAGGAAGACGCCGCCCTTCTTGCCCACGTCCTCGCCCAGCACGATGATCGTCTCGTCGCGGCGCATCTCCTCCTGGAGCGTGGAGCGGATCGCCTCGATGTAGGTCATGACGGCCATCCCTCAGGCCTCCTGCTCGGCCGTGAGGGGGCCGCCATCACCCATGAAGCGCGCCGAGCGCCAATGCGGGTCGTCCATGCGCGCCGGTGGCGCGTCGGCGTAGACGTGTGCCTGGGCGGTGGCCGGGTCGGGGTCTACCTGAGCCTCCGCCCAGTCGGTGGCGTCCTCCACGACCTTCTTGGCCTCGGCGGCGATGCGCCCCTCCTCAGCGTCATCCAGGACACCGGCGTCGGTGAGCTGCTGACGGAAGCGCGGCAACGGATCCATGCCCTTGCCCGCCTCCAGGTCCTCCGCCGTGCGGTACTTGGTCTGCTGGTCGTCAGAGGAGTGCGCCGTCATGCGCGTGACCTTGGCCTCGATGAGCGTCGGTCCCTCACCGGCGCGCGCCCGGTCGATGGCCTCCTTGCCGATGCGGTAGCACTCCAGCACCTCCATGCCGTTGGCGATGATGCCGGGCATGGCGTAGCCGGCTCCCCGCACGGCGATGTCCTCCACGGCCGACTGGAGGTTCATGGGCACGCTGATGGCGTAGCCGTTGTTCTCCACCACGAAGACCACCGGCAGCTTGTGGATGCCGGCGAAGTTGAGCGCCTCGTGGAAGTCGCCCTGGTTGCTGGAACCCTCGCCCAGATAGGTGACCGAGACCTGGTCCAGGCCGCGCATCTTGGAGGCCAGCGCGATGCCCGTGGCGTGCAGCACCTGGGTGGCTACCGGCGAGCTGACCGACACGATGTTGCGCTCGACGGTGCCGTAGTGGCCGGGCATCTGACGCCCGCCCGAGCTGGGATCCACGGCGCGGGCGAACTGGGCCAGCATGATCTCCCGCGGCGTCATGCCGAAGGTGATGAGGCTGGCCACGGAGCGGTAGTACGGCACCATCCAGTCGTGGCCCTTGCGCAGCGGATAGGCGATGCCGACCTGCGCGCCCTCGTGCCCCTGGCCGCTGATGACGAAGGGGATCTTGCCCGCCCGGTTGAGCACCCACATGCGCTCATCGATGGCACGCGTGATGGCCATCAGCGAGTACATCTCAAGCAGGTTCTCGCGTGACAGCCCGAGATCCGCGCCGAGCGGCGAAGCGTCCCCTGCGCGTGCGCCCGGAGCGCTGTCCTTGGTCGTGGTCGACATCTCTGGCTTCTCCGCGTAGAGGGCCCGCGGGCCTAGAAGTTGATGGAGCGGCCGTCGACGGCAAGGGCCGCCTCGCCCAGTGCCTCGGAGAGGGTCGGGTGAGGATGGACCGTGGCGCCCAGCTCCCAGGCGGTCGCTTCGAGCAGCATGGCCGCACTGGCTTCAGCGATGAGATCCGTCACGTGAGGGCCGATCATGTGCACACCCAGCAGCTCGTCGGTCTCCTTGTGGGCGATGACCTTGGTGAAGCCCTCATGGTCCCCGCCGATGAGCGCCTTGCCCACGGCCTGGAAGGGCAGCTTGCCGACCTTGACCGGGATGCCCTCCCGCTCGCACTCGGCCTGCGTGCGGCCGATCGAGGCGATCTGCGGCCGGGCATAGGTGGCACGGGGCATCTTCAGGTAGTCGACGGGCTCGTGCTCCGCGCCCACGATGGAGTGCACCGCTGCGATCCCCTCGTGGGCCGCCACGTGCGCCAGCCAGAGGCCGCCGATGATGTCGCCGATGGCGTAGAGGTGCGGCTCGGCAGTGCGCATGTGAGCGTTGACCTGGACGATGCCCTTCTCCACCTTGGCGCGCGTGTTCTCCAGCCCCACGTCGTCTGTGTTGGGAGCGCGGCCGGTGGCCACCAGCATCTGCTCGGCGCGCAGCTCGGCGGGCTCCTCGCCCTCCTTGCCGGCCATCAGGCGGACGCCGTTCTCGTCCACGCTGACCGAGGCCGGGTCGAAGCGGGCTCCCGTGATGACCGTCATGCCGCGCTTCTTGAAGGAACGCTCCAGGTCCTTGGAGACGTCGGCATCCTCCAACGGCACGATGGCCGGGGCGTACTCCAGCAGCGTGACCCCCACACCCATGTCGTGATAGAAGGAGGCGAACTCCACGCCGACCGCACCGGCGCCCACCACGATCATGCTCGCTGGCAGGGTGCTGGTCTTGAGCACGTCATCGCTGGTCACGATGCGCGTTCCGTCGGGCTCCAGCCCTGGCAGGCTCTTGACGCGGCTGCCCGTGGCCAGGACGACGTCCGTCCCTTCCAGCACGATGTCACCGGCCGGCTGGCCTTCCTCGTCCAGCTTGGCGACCTTGATCTTCTTGCCCGACTGGAGCACGCCACGGCCGCGGATGTGCTCCACCTTGTTCTTCTTGATGAGCGATCCCAGGCCCTTGGTCAGGCGGTCCACGATCTGGTCCCGCCGCGCGGCGATGACCCCGTAGTCCACCCCGGTCTCACCGACCTTGATGCCGAAGTCGCCGGCGTGGCGGACCTTGTCGACCAGGTCGGCCGACTCCAGCATGGCCTTGGTGGGGATGCAGCCGCGCAGGAGACAGGTCCCGCCGATGCGAGGACCCTCGTCCACGAGTGCCACCTTGAGGCCCCACTGGCCGGCGCGGAAGGCTGCCGAATAGCCGCCCGTGCCCGCGCCCAGCACCACCAGGTCGAAGCTGTTGGATGAGCCGACGGCCACGGGTCAGCGAACCGCCGAGGGTGAGGTCACCGGGGGATGGTAACAAGTGCTCCGGCCCGGGACGTGGAACGGCCCCCGCACAGGGCGGGGGCCGTTTCCGCTATCGGGAGTGGGTCAGGTCAGGGCGCGACCGGGGTGACCTCGCCCGAGACACAATCTGTGGCACGGCCGGAGAACGTGCTTGCCCGGACCAGGGCGCAGTTGGTCCACTCACCGACCTGCACGCCCTTGGCCTGGAAGGTGATGGTGTGGGTCTCGCCGGGAGCGCCGGGAACCGAGTTGACTCTCCACTGGTCGCCGTCGGCCGGCAGGTTGGCGGGCTGGTCGCCGTCGAAGTAGACGGCCTCGCCGCGATTGCCGAACTTGTTCTCAGCACCGACGGTCAGAAAACCGCCGCCGCCGGCGCCGATCTGCGTGTCGTACTCGAAGGTGATGTCCTGGGCCGGCGTCCCATCAGTGGACAGTCCGAGCCAGACCTGGAACGTGTGCTTGTTTGTGGTGCTTCCGAACTCCGGCACGTCATCCCACTCGATTACTAGCCAGCAGCTGTTCGGCGCGCTGCAGTTTGGGCCGGTGCCCAGAACGTTGTAGTAGATGTTCCCGCCAGCACTGGGATCGAGGTCCGTCCAGTACGGCGCGAGCAAATTGTTGGGCCGGGTCGGGTCGGGCAGGTCGGTGTTGTCGAAGACGATATCCGATCCCGTGCCGCCGCCGACCACGACATAGCCGTTGCTGGCCACGCCGACGGTGCTCCAGATCTCACCCGCGAACGCGAAGGTCGAGAGGGCCCCGAACGAGAGGTTGGTAAGGCCGTCATCGGGGAGGGTCAGGGTGGGCGAGTTGATGGAGCCCAGTGGGAAGTAGAACGGGTCGGTGCCCGGGTCGACGGTCACGTCCGCCGGCTCTGCCCCGTCAAGGGTGGTGTTGTGGAAGAGGCCGTTCCCCGCGAGCGTGGCTCCGGTGATGGTGGTCGGCCGGATCTTCAGCTCGTCGGGAAGGTTGTCCTTGATGGTCACCTCGGCGGCCTCGAACGTGGCGTTCTGGACGTCGATGGTGCAGGTGGTCTCGGTCTTCTTCGCGAGCGTCGTCGGCTCGCACTCCTTGTCCACGGTCACGGCGCCACCCTGGCCCCGGACGATGCTGACGGGCATGCGTGCCTTGTACGAACCGCTCTTGAGGAGGATCTCCCCGTGGCGCACCTCGCCCAGCGGCACGGACGTGGCATCGAGGGCGATCTTGAACACTGCCTGCCCACCGCCCGCGATGGTGATGGAGGGGGGAGTATCGATCTGGAAGTCGGCCGGCGACTTGGTGGTGATGGTCCAGGTACGGGTGCCGGAGAGCTCGTTCCGAGCCGTCCGCTTGACGTTGAACAGGCCCGGCATATCCGGCACGTAGACGCTCGGATAGTTCACCCGGGACAGATCATGCTGGTTGAGGAAGAACTGGGGTGCGAATGCGGAGAACGTGATGCCCGGCTCATGGGCCTTCCTCAGGTCGATGCGACCGGAGCCGTCATCGAACGGATCCGTGCGGGTGACGCTGTCCTCCTTGAAGACCTTCTGGAAGCCTGTGGTCATCAGGGCAGACTTGATCTGGCCGGGCTTCCAGCTCGGCCTCAGGTCGGCCAGCAGCGCCGCTGCCCCAGCCACATGCGGGCTGGACATCGACGTGCCTGCGATGGCCTGGAAGAGCTGACCGGGAGGACCGCCGAGGATAGTTGCCGGCTCGGGAGTGTGGCCGGCTAGGATCTGAACGCCCGGCGCCGTCACGTCCGGCTTGCTGATGCCCAGCGACTGGTCCGGCCCGCCGCGTGAGCTGAAGCCGGCCATGTCATCGCCGTCCACTTCCGAGGCGACGCCCGGTGTCCAACTCGCCTGCACATCAACGTTGTCGGCGTAGTAGGCCGCCACGAGATCGCCCTCGGGCTGCTCGACATGAACCGCCGGCAGCCAGTGGCTGTCCGTGTTGAGGCCCAGCAGGGTCTTGTTGAGGAGGAGCATCCCTTCAGCGCCGCGCTGGAGGACGTTGTAGCCCTTCTCGATACGCGCGATCGAGCCGCGATCGCAGATGACGACCTTGCCGTCGAACACGTTGTCAGTGCCCCCGGCGTCAGGCCCATCGTCCAGGCAGAGTGGGTCGTTATACGGGGCGTCGCCTGCATACACCACGGGGGTCGTGCCGATGCCGTCCGTGACCGTCGCTCCGACCACCTGGAGATCGGGCGCGGTAGAAGAGGAGAGCGTCACGGTGGAAAGGAAGTGTCGGTCCGACGTGCTGGCCGCCACCGTGGTGACCCACGGCTCGCGATGGGCGACGGTATCCGGTCCGGGACCGGAGTTGCCGGCCGAGGCGGCCACGAAGACGCCCGCCGCATACGCGTCCAGGAACGCCAGCGAGACGGCGTCGGAATAGGGGTTCCCGCCGCCGCTGATGGAGAAGTTGATTACGTCGACACCGTCCTGGATGGCTTCCTGGACAGCGGCCGCGGAGTCGGAGCTGTAGCAGCCGCCTTCACCGCAGACCTTGTACATGATCACGTGCGCGCGGGGCGCGATGCCCGAGATCGTGCCGCGGTCCACGCCCAGCAGCTCCGCCTCGACCGCGCGGTTGCCCGCTGCCGTGGAGCTGGTGTGCGTGCCATGGCCGTCGTCGTCGCGAGCGTCGGTGAACTCTCCCGGCAGGAGATCCGGACCGAACGCATCGTAGGTGGCCATGAAACGGTCTGCGCCGATGAGCTTGTTATTGCAGGTGAACTCGGCACCTGGCTGAGTGCCTTCGTTGAACTCGCAGGCGCGGTCGCCGTCAGGCGCTGGCGGCGGAGCCGCGTAGGCCTTGCCCGCCGGGTCCGGATCGGAGTAGGAGTCGTGCTCCGGCCAGATGCCGGTGTCGAGCACGCCCACGACAACGCCCTGACCGGCGTTCTGCTGGCCGCCGAGCCTGCTCCAGGTGGTGGGTGCGCCGATGAACTCGGGGCTGCGGTCCGTGTCGACCTGCTCCAGCTCGTCGCGGAGGATCGTGACCACGCCCGGCATGCGGGAGATCTGGGCCAGGCGATCGAACGGGACGATGGCGGAGACGCCGCCGAGGACCCAGGTCAACCGGTGGGTGATGCGAGCGTTGGGCATGGCTGCCTTCAGGCGGCGCTCGAACGCGCCCTGGACGTCAGTCGCGTACCGCTCGTAGCTGGCGATCGCGCCCCGGGCAGCAGCATCCGTGCGCTGCGCCGCTACGAGGTCCTGCGTCGGGGCCAGGCCCTGCACGCCGCCGTCATAGGCGGCCAGCGGGACCAGATCCAGCTTGACGATGACCGATGTGAGCCGGTCCTGGCCCTGGGGTCGGGCCTTGTCCGAGGAATCGACCCGGTGTCGATCGAGCTCCTCGATCATCTCCGGGAATGCCCTCAGGCTCTGCCCGTCGGGTCGCGGCTCTGCGGCCGATGCGGCCGGCGCGAGCGTCGCGAGCAACAGGCCGGCGGATACGATCGCCATGGCACGGTGATGTATGGATCCTCGCCGTCTCAACGGGCGCCTCCCTGCGTGCTGAGAGGCTTCCCCCGCCGGCCATCTGCTGACGGCGCCTCTCACTGACCGTGGGCGCCCGGACACAGATCAATCCGGAATCCAGGGACCCGGGATAGGCGATCCGATTGGGGCGTCGGTCGCCTCGGAGCCTAACGCCGCAGCCGCTCCATGTCCAGCATGATTTTACGAGTGGCCCGGGGATCGCATCGTCACGGTCGGTGCGCGGCCGGCGAGCCTATACTCCGGCCGCATGGAACCGGCACTCCTCCAGGGTGTGGTGCTCGTGGTCACGGGCTATCTCATCGGGTCGCTGCCGATGGGCGTGATGGTCGCGCGGCTGACCAATGGACGGGATCCCCGAAGCATCGGCAGTGGCCGCACGGGGGGCACCAATGCGCTCCGTGCCATGGGGCCGGGACGCGGCCTGGCGGTCGGTGTGCTGGACATCGCCAAGGGCGCCGCTCCGGTGCTGCTGGCCGTGGCCGTGGGGGCCGATCAGCTGGTCCAGGCGCTCACCGGTGTCGCCGCTGTGTTGGGCTCCTGCCGCTCCATATTCCTGCGGCTGCACGGCGGTCGGGGCGTGGCCGCGGCCATCGGCGCGATGCTCATCATCCAGCCCATCGCCGTGGTCCTCAGCGCCCCGGTGTTCTTCGGCGTCATCTGGCTCAGCCGCTACGTGTCACTCGGCTCACTGCTGGGATCGGCAGCGGCCGGCCTGGCCATGGCGCTGCTCGTCATGCTCGGCTTCGATCCGCCGGTGGTGCTGGTCTACGGCATCGGTGCGGTGGCCCTCATCTGGCTGTCCCACGCTGACAACATCGGGCGGCTGCTCAGGGGTCAAGAGCGCAGACTGGACTCCTTGAACCGCGAGGCTGTCTAGCGTCCGGGCCGCTCAGCTTCCGGGCCGCCTGAGCGCCCTCACCAGCACCAAGGCCGTGGCACCCAGCAGCAGCAGGACGAGGACGGGCGCACCGGCCAGCACCTGGTCCAGGCCGGGGACCGCCGCGCTCAACAGGTTCGCGGCGAGGACACCCACCACCACGCCGGTCAGCAGCACCACTACGTCCCGATCGCGGACGCGGCCCGGCGTACGCTCGTCGGGCGGTGGCTGGCCCGTCACGGCCGCTGGGTCGTCACGCTGGTCGCCCGGTCACGTGGGATCGGCCTCAGGTGGGATGCCGATGGGCGCCACCAGGATCCGCCCCGCAAGGGCCTTGCCGATCCGCGTACGGAGCCCCGTCTTGGGACGGTGGAAGGTGACCGTCACGTCGGCTCGGACGACGGGGTCGGAGGCCGTGCCACCGGTCAGGTCGACCGCCGTGGGGGAATCGATGGCCAGCACGGGAACGCCCTGCTGACGAGCCCGGCCGATCACGGTCACGGCGCTGCGGATCGGCTCGCGCAGGACTCCCCTGATGCCGGTTCCCAGCAGCGCATCGACCACCACGGCGGCCTTCTCCACGCCGGACAGAAGGACCTGCACCTCGCGCGCGGTGGCGGCATGGATCCGCTCGACGAGCGTGACATCGGCCAGACGCTGCCAGTTGCGAGCCGCGTCGCGAGTGCTGGGTTCGGCCTCGCTGCTCACGAGGACGGCGGCCACCCGGTGACCCGCCCCGGCCAGGTGACGCGCGGCGACCAGCCCGTCACCGCCGTTGTTGCCCGGTCCGCACAGGATCAGCACCACGGCACCGGCCGGCCGCTCAGCGGAGGTCAGAAGTGCCCGGACCGCGGCGGCCACCGCGATGCCAGCCTCTTCCATGAGGCGATCGCCGGGCGTACCCAGTCGCTGCGTACGCAGGTCCGCGCCGCGCATCTGCTCCGCGGTCATGGCCGGCAGTCCCGCCCGCACCGACCAGCGCTCAGCCAGGGTGTCCAGATCCAGATCCGGACGCGCCAGGACCGGGTCATCGGACGGCAGGGGATCCTCCCGGCCGATGCGCATGGCGGCGCTGCTGCGGACGGCCGCGGGTTGGTTCGGTCGGCTCATGGCGTCCGCTAGTCTGACCGGAACGGCGTACGATCGAAACATGGCTCGACCCAGTCAGACGCGGCCGACCCACCCGGCTGACCTGACCGTCCTGTTCGATCGCGACTGCGGGTTCTGCAACTGGACCGTGCGGCAGTTGCGCGCCCTGGACCGCGACCGACGGCTGAGCTATGTGCCGCTCCAGTCGGCGGCGTCCCTGCCCGCGCGGCCCGACCTGGCCGTGGTGGCCGCCACGTATCCCCTGGCCGACGCCATCCACGTCGTGCGGCGTGACGGCACGGTGGAGGCCCGCGGGCGCGCCATGCTTGCCATCCTGGACGCGCTTCCCGGGGCCTGGCTACTGCGGCCCTGGACACGGCTGCCCGGCGTCGCCCGCCTTGCCGATGCCCTGTACGACCCGCTGGCAGCGCATCGGCAGGCCCTCGGCCGGCTGGTCGCCGCGGGCGATCCGGCCCTCTGTGACGTGGCGCCGGGCCCTCCGCTCGCTCCGGACAGGCGCCCGCAGCGGGACGGGGGACCAGCGAGGCGATACTGACGCCCATGGTCAGGCAGGAAGCGCAGGGACTCGTCGAGGACGCGGCTCCAGCGCGCCCCGACCGGCGCCTGCGCCTGGCCCAGGTCGCGCCGCCCATCGAACCGATACCGCCACGCGGGTACGGCGGCACGGAGCGCGTCGTCGACGAGCTCACCCGCGAGCTGGCTCGGCGCGGCCACGAAGTCGTGCTGTTCGCCTCCGGCAACTCCGCG
>Ga0136615_10001489_pt1 | contig 11352 bp, 13 predicted proteins | sample AntDrymUQ2882206_2_FD_106647 | JGI IMG/M metagenome (GOLD analysis project Ga0136615, IMG submission 106647) | Polar desert sand microbial communities from Dry Valleys, Antarctica - metaG UQ288 (22.06) | ecosystem: Environmental > Terrestrial > Soil > Desert | place: Antarctica: Dry Valley...
CCTGCTCGTCCTCGTCGTCGTCCATCGCAGCTACCACTCGTCGGTGCATCGCGGCGTGCAGCTCACCGACCACCGGAGGTGGTTCGTACCGCTGGACATTGCCGCTCTCGGCACGCCTACGTCGACGGTGCCGGACGCGGGCCGCCACCACTGCGGCAGCCACCGCCGCTACAAGCCCAGCGGACACGACAGCCCCCGGACCGAGCTCGAGCCCGGGCTGCTCGGTCCCCTCCACCGGGCGCACCGTCACCGGCGGCTGCGCCGGTGGCGGCGAGGGCGGTGCTGACTCCGGGGTGGCGCTCGGGCCGTGCTGGCCGTTCTGGCTCTGTTCGGTCGGCCTCTGGGGTGCGTTGGGTGTTCTCGGCGCGGTGGGCGGCACGACGGGTGCCACGGATGGCGCGGGAGCGTCCTGCGGCGGCTGCCGAGCCTGGGGAGTCGTGGCGGGAATCCACAGTCGCCAGCCGGGTAGCAGCCGGTCGGGGTGGGTCATGGCGCGGCCGTCGGGTTGGGTGCGGCTGTGGTTGATCTCCCACAGCCGGGTCGCGGCGGCGGGGTCGGCCAGCTCACGGGCGGCGATCCCGGTGAGGGTGTCCCCGGGTGCGACGGTGATCCGGCGAGCGCCGGGTCCGGCGTCGGCCGGGGGTGGGGGCAGTACTGCGTCAGAGGGCATGCGTAGCACCGCCCCCACGTCGAGAAAGTCGGGGTCCGGGATGGCGGCGCGGTTGAGGTCATGGATCTGGCGCCAGCGAAGGCCGTCGCCGAGGTAGCGCTGGGCCAATCCCCACAGGGTGTCGCCGAGGTGGACGGTGTAGCGGGGCAGCTCGTCGGCGATCTCCTCGTGCGGTGTCGAGGCCACGCTGGGCGCGGTGATGCTGGCAATGAAGCCCACCGGTGCTGGTGGGTTGGCCAGTTGGGAGGTGCTGACCGCGGGCGCGGGGTTGGACGCTGCGGATGTGCTGGGTGTGGACAGCAGCAGCACGGCACTGACCAGGCCCGCCACAGCGCCGCGGACGATCCCGGCTCGGATAGCGCCAGGTGGCAGTGGGCGGTGCAGGTAGCGGAGCTGCTCGACGAACTCGCAGACGGTCAGGACGGTGAACCACGCCCAGATGACCCACCCGAACACTGTGAACAGCAGACTCAGCAAAGCGGACAGCCGGTACAAGCCGTAGTCCTGGGTGAACAGGTACTCCCGTACCTCCTCCCAGCTCGGCCAGTCGATGTCGAGCACGTGCAAGGGGTTGGCCCCGAGCGCGAGCAGCAGAATCGGGAGCCCCACGATGGCGCCGAGGATCACCGTCGCGGCCACCAGGCCCCGGACAAGTTGACCGATCGAGGGGGTCATGGTGGTGGTCCTGGCGGGCGGACCGCAACGGTGAGCTGGGCGGTGGCCACACCGGTGGCCTCGATGGTGGCGCCGAGCAGGCCGACCGGGGCGGCTTGGCGCAGCTGGACCTGGACCCCGATGGCGCCCTCAGGGCCGATGGTGACGGTGCCGGCGGCGTCGTTCGCGGCGAGGTAGGCGGTCGCGGCGGTGATCGCGGCGGGCCGGTCCACCACCGGCGCGGTGCCGCGCAGGTCCACGGCGGTGGCGGCGGCGCGGGCGGCTTCAGCCGCGAGGGCATCGGCCCGCGAGGTGGCGCGCAACCGGGCCGCACCGTCGACGACCAGCGCCAGCACCAGCAGCAGCGCGGTGATGAGCACCGCGGCCAGCACCGTGACCGACCCCTCGTCACGGGCCAGAACGGACCGACTGGCGCGGCCGGCCCTCGGCGCGGTCACGTCGGCACCGGTTCAGAATTGGTGAAACCGTCACCGTTGGCCCGGTACGGGTCCAGTGGGCTGGCGAAACGGGAGCGTTGGGTCAGCGTGCCGGGCAGGCCAGGTAGCCCGATGTCGGACAACGCCAGCGCGCAGCTGACCTGCACCCCAACTTGGGCTGGTTGGCCTGGTGCCCGGCCGAACCCGGCGGTGTCGGCTTCGACGGTGAGATCGGTGCAGTTCAGGTGTTGCTCAGTCAGCGAGGCGTGGGCGGCGTCGGTGGCGGCCTGCCGGGCAGCCTCGGAGGTGCGGGCCAGGGACGCGGCGCGCGCGGCTGAGCTGGCGGCCTGGTCCACAGCGGACTCGCTGAGCGAGATGCGCCCGGCAGCGATCACCAACAACAGCACCAGGACCAGGACCGGGGCGATCACCGCGGCCTCAACGGTGACCGACCCCGCGTCCCCCCGAGAAGTGGGCCCGGTGGCAGGTGGGGGGGTGGTTGGTGTGGTCATGGTGGGCCGCCTGGGGTGGTGAAGACCTCCCGCCGGGCCTCGGCTGCCTGGTCGACCCGGATCTCCAGCCCGGGCACCGGCAGCACCCGCGGCGCGGTCGCGCTGACCTCGACTCGTGCTGTCTCGACGCTCACGCTGGCGTGCACCGCGGTCTCGGTGGTGGCGCTACCACCGGCGCGGGCCAGGTAAGACACCGCCGCCGCCTCGGCGGACTGGGCGGTGCCGGTGGTGGTGCGGGCGACCTGCACCCCGGCCTGGGCGGCTGCCAGGGCGAGGTTGCGGGCGTGCCACCACATCCCGGCCTGCACGATCGTCATCAACAGGATCAACAGCACCGGGAACAGCACCGCCATCTCTACCGTGGTGGAGCCGTCGTCACCGCGCAGGCGCTCGCGCAGCCGAGTACGCCGCGCAACGGTGCGCAGCGGGGCCGGGCCGGCGGTGTCGACCATCGCGGGTTACTGGATCCGGGCCTGGTACTTTGCCACGACCGCGGCGATAGCGGCCATCAGCCCGATGGCGAGCCCGATCGCGATGGCGGCGATGATCGCCTTCTCCACGGTGATCGAGCCTTCGTCACCGCGGCGTTGCACCTCTCGCCACCGCGTGACCAGCAGTTCGGGCAGCGCGCTCAGCGCCAGCAGGAGCTGTAGCGCCGGCCAGCGCAGCCGCCTGGCTCTCGTGGGCGCGGTCAGCGGTGCACCCAGGGGCGGCGGGGTAGGTGGCGGTAGTGGTGTCATCCTGATCAACCTCTCCCGAGGGTTGGTGTGCTTTGTCATGCGCTGAGCAGTCGGACGATGGCCGGGTAGACCAGCAGCAGCAGGAACCCGAGGCCGAGCAGGGTGACCGGGTAGATCATCCGCTCGGACACTTCGTTGGCGTCGGCTTGATCGGCGGCGATGGCGGCGGTGCGCAGCGCGGCGGCTTGGCTGCTCAGGGTGGTGGCCACCGCGCTGCCGTGGGATGCCGAGGCCATGACGTCGGCCAGCTCGCCCAGCTCGGTGCTGCCGAGGCGGTCAGCGAGTTGGCGCAGCGAGTCCCACGGGGTGATGCCACGGCGGCGCCCGTGCTCCAGGGCCACCCGGATACGAACGAACTGCCACCCGTCGGCGATGGCGGCGGCCTCGGTCATGGCCTGGGTGGGGCTGGCGCCGGCCGTGCGCTGCTGGGCGATCAGGTTCAGGTAGGCGCCGACCGCGCGGCGGAACTCCTCACGGGCGGTCCTGGCCTGCTCGCGCACCACCAGCGCCGGCAGCAGCGAGCACCCCAGCGCCGCCGCCATACTGAAGACGAGGCTGGTCGGGACTAGTACTACAGGGCTAGATCGAGGAGAAATGCCTGGTCGCCGGGACTCCGGGCTGGCATCGTCGCAGGTCAAAGACGCGCGTCCATACATCTGGCCCTGTAGTACTAGGGCGTCCACGCCGAGTACGAGCAGCGCCACCGCCAGCAGCACCGGCGCGGCGAGCCCACCCAGTGCCCACCCGAGACGGCTGGACAGGTAGCTGGGCACATCCCGGCCCAGCTGCTCCAAGTCCGTGCTCGGGGCACCGAGCAGCAACCCGTGACGGGTGCCGGCGTAGCCGCTCCACCGCGCCACCAGCCACTGCCGCCAACCACCGGCCGGTGCCGGCCCCGTAACGGCCGTGGCGGTCCCGCCCTTGGCCGTGGCGGTGTGGACCGGGGGTGGGGGTAGCAGCGCCCACACGACGGCGAACACAGCCAGGCCACCCAGTCCGCCGACCGCCGCCACCACCGCGCTGCTCACGGCGTGCCTCCCGGGTTGGTGGACTCTGGCAGGCTCGACTCCAGGAAGAGGCCGCTCTGGCGGGGCCGGGTCAACCGGTGCATCCAGACAAACCCACCCGCGAAGATTCCGAGCACGGTGGCCAGCACGAGCTGCCCCACGGCGCTGTCCAACGGGGCGAGGTACTCGCGGGCGAAGACCGCCAACCCGGCCATCACCACCAACGTGATGACGACCAGCGAGCGCATGTTCGCCCTGGGTTTGGCCCGGTCGGCCTCGGCGTGACGGCGCACGGCGATCTCCTCCCGCAACGACCGCGCCAACCCATCGAGCACATCGACCAGTCCCCGGCCGCCGGCCCGCACCCGCAAGATCAGGCTCGCGACCAACCGGTCCGCCGCCGGGTCGGCCACCTGAGCGGCGAAGGCCCGCAACGCCGGCTCCAGCCCACGCACCTGAGCACGCGAGGCCAAGGTCGCGATCTCGGTGCGCAACGCCTGCGGCGCGGTGGACGCCGATGCCATGACCGCGTAGTCCAAACCACCAGCACCCGAGGCCAACAGATCAGCCAACCGGCGGGTCCACACCGCCAACGCGTCCAGCCGCTCGATGACCCGCTCCGCGCGGTGCGGGCTGAGCAGCCTCGGGAGATAGGCCACTCCGAAGCCGGCGCCGACAGCTGCGACCGGCCACCCGGTGGCCACCCACACCACCGCCGAGGCCAGCACAGCCCCGCCCGCCCGGCGGTACTCCGCGGCGCTGAGCCGGCCCACCGTGCCGGGGCCGCCGTCGCGACGACCGGGCCGCCGCCGTGGCATACCGGCCGGGCGGTCCAAGATCCCGGCGAACACCAGCACAGCCAGCACCAGGCCGCCGGTCAGCATTGCACCGGCCAGCCCAGCCAGCACAGCGGTCATCGCTCGGCCCGCCCGTTACCCGCCCAACCATTGCCCGCCGCCCCGCTGCTCCGGCGCGGGCCGGTGTCATACCCGCCCGGCGTGTACCGGGTTGTGGGTGGGTGGCCGGTGGGTAGCTGGGCGGCTTGCCAGTCGAAGCCCTGCCGGGTCAGCTCCGCCAGCAACTTCGGGCTCGGCGGCAACAGCGGCACGGTCGAGCCGTCCGGGCCTGGCCCGAACACCACCGTGGCGTCCGGGCGCCCCGAGTCACCCACCGGACCCACCTCGATGATCTCGGTGACCATCCGGCGCCGCGACCGGCGGCCGCGGGAGTCGATCGAGTCGCGCCGCTCGACGTGCACGATGAAGTTGATCGCGGTCGCGGTCCACTGGTAGGCCGCGATGATCGGCAACGGTGGGTGGGCCAACTGTGCCAAGGCGGCGATCCGGTCGAATACCGCGCCAGCGGAGTTGGCGTGCAAGGTGCACATCCCACCGGTCGCGCCGTTGGCCAACGCGCGCAGCATCGCGGTCACCTCGCCGCCGCGGACCTCACCGACGATCACCCGCGACGGCGAGTGCCGCAACGCCTGTTTGAGCAGATCATCCAGGCTGATCTCACCCGCGCCTTCGGCGTTGGCCTCCCTTGCCTCAAACGGCGTCACCAACGGATGCCGGGCTTGGTCCAGGTGCAACCCCAGCTCGCGCTCCTCCTCCACAGTCACTACATGCTCAGCCGGGGCGATCTCGTGCGCCAGGACCCGCACCAGGGTGGTCTTACCCGCACCTGGCCCACCCGAGACCACCATGTTCAGCCCGGCTCGAACGGCGGCGCGCAGCATCGAGGCCGCTGCGGGGGTGACCGTGCCGCTGGCGACCATGCCGGCCAGGTCCAGCTCCGGTAGCCGGTGCAGCCGGATCGCCACCGTCGGGCGCGGGGTCAGATTCATCACCGCGGCCAACCGGCACCCCAACGGGCCTCCCGCGGGCAAGTGCAAGTTCAACAACGGCTGCGCCCGGGAGAACTCCCGCGAGGTCTGCCCCATCCGCGCCGCCACCGTGGCCAGCAACTCCACCCACGCCGCGTCCGACTCGGCCATCGGGTGCGGCCCCGACTGATCGATCCGTCGGCGTGCTCCAACACCACCCGGTCACAACCGTGGATGTGGATGTTCTCCACGTCGGGCAGTTCGAGAAGCTGCTGCAGCGGCCCCAACCCATACAACGCCGACCACACCGCAGCACCCAACGCCCGCGCGGCCGGCGCAGACAGCGCTAGGCCACCCGAGGCGACCTGGCGGTCCGAGTGCGCCGCCAGCTCCTCGGACAGGAACTGACCGGCGCGGGCGCGCTCGTCCTTGGCGTCGGTGGCCTGTTCACCACTGGCCTCGATCCGGGCCGCGACCGCCTCGCGCAACTGCGACACCAGCGCCGGGTCAGCCACCGCCGGCGAGCGACCCGTGCGGTTGTCCACCGCCGACGTGCTCATCCCACACCTCGCGAGGCGAGGCCAACATGCGCCGGGTCGGCATAGCGGGTGTGCAGCCTGCGGTGCAGCCGCCGCGCCGCCCGATGAGCCGCCCGACCCAGCTTTGTGCGCTCGAACCGGCGCCAGCTCCTGCGGCTCTCGCCCAATAGCAGGGCCGCGCCCAGGCGGTCTCGGGGTAGCTCGGCGGCCGGCAACACACCCCTGGCCTCGATCAACTTGGAAGTGGCCGCCGGATCGGTAGCGCACGCCAAGACGGCCAATCGCGATGGCGCGATCCTGCCCGCCAGCTCTTCCAACGCCCGGCACGCCAGCAACACCTGGCGCGGACCAGGACGGGCGGCGGCCAACACCAGATCGGCCGACTCCAACACCGGCCACGGCGTGAATGGGCCGAGCCGCCCGCAGTCGACCAAGACGTCCCGCCCTGCCGATCCGGCCGCCGTTGGCCGGCGCGTGATGTCGCTCAACGCCACCGCGAGCTGCTGCCAGCCCATCTCGTCCACCTGCGAGCCGTCCTGCCACGTGCGCACCGCAACCAGCAGATCGACATGCGGGGCCTGGGCAGGGGTCTGCAGGTGCGGCGCCAGACCTGCCGCCGTCGCCGGGTGCCCGCGACGGGTTGCCTCCACGAACGACGCCACACCCGCGTCCAAGTCCAGCTCGCGGCCGAGGAGCTGGCGGTGACACCAGCCCAGCGCGATGTCACCACCGCCTGGGTCGCAGTCGGCCACCAGCACATCGGCGGGCCAGCAGGTCGCCAACGCCACCGTCGAGGTCGTGGCACCCGGCGAGCCGTTGCCGCTCACCACCGCCAGCACAGCCACCGGAGCTCAGCTCCCCAGCGGGAGCAGCACCAACGCCGCCCGCCGCTCCGCACCAGCCGAGACCAGCGCTGCCGCCAAGGCAGCCCCGACCGCCTTGGACACAGCCACGTCCACCGTCACGCTGCCGTCGGCCGCCGGTGCACCCACCTGCGCCACCCGGGCCGCCACCGGCGCCAACCCACCCGGGCTGGCCCGGTCACCGCCGCCGCCAGCCGTGGCCGGGCTGCCGGCCACCACCACCAGCACCGCATCCCCAGGCCGTAACCCCCGCGCCGGCACACCGCCCGGACGCACGAGAACCGCGACCAACTGCTGATCAGGCGCCGGTAGGCCCTGGTCGGCCACCAAACCTGGCGAGAGCAGCATCCCCGGCTCGAGATTCGTCGCAGCGTATTTGCCGATCACCTGGCCCCGTTGAGCCTCGGAGACAACGGAGACACCGGGATCCCTGCTCACCCGCACCACCACCACATCGGCGTCGGTGAGCTGCTGCTGCCACGCCACCGGCCGGGCCACCGCCAGCACCGCGACCCGCTCGTCCTGCACGGTCCACAGCACCGTGTTGGCCGCCCCGCCAACAACAACCAAGATCAGCGCGAGCGCGATCACCCACCGGCGGCGCCGCCGTGGCCGATCAGGTGGACCCTGACCGAGCGGCCCGTTGGGCGGCGGCCACGGCTCGCCGGCCCGCGGTGACCCCAGCACCGTCGTCGATGTCATCACAGTTCCCCCGGTCTCTGCTCGCTATTGGGTCCGCAACGCTTGGGCCTCGGCCACCACGAACGAGCTGGTGGCCCGCGACACCAGCTCCGGCAAGGTGCCCTGCGCCGGACCAGTTGCCGTGGCACCCACCCAGCTCACCTGCCACCGGATCGCGTACGTCGCGCTGACCTGATCATCCGGCCGCCCGAAACTGGAGCGCGTGTAGACGAACCCGCAGTCCGGGGACGCCTCATAAACTCCGTGGCGCGACCGGTCAAATGGCGTCCCCGGACCAGCACACGCCACCACCGGGCTGCCATCACCCGGGTCGAACTCCAACCCCACCGGCCGGGCAGTCACCCGCGCCCACACCGGCCCAGCAGCCACCCGCCGCGACAACGGCCGAAACGAGGCCGGCTCCGTCCACATCCACGTGGCCGCCCCGACCACAATCCCAGACCGACCATCGACCAACCTCAAGTCAGGCGAATGCCGAGGTACTGGCAACGACAAACTCAGCTGCGCCGCCGCCTGCTGTGCGAGCTGGGCAGGGCTGGGGAGTGCCGGGGCACCTCCGGGGCCGAGGATGACCCATCCGATCATGCTGCCGTTGCAGACCTGCTCGTAGATGTGCTCACCCGGCGCCGGTGGCGGAAGAACGTGCGTGGCCGCGTAGCGGACGGCCCATTCGTCGTCGCCACGGATGTACTCGCAGCGCGGCCCGCCACCTCCCCCCGGACTGCCGCCGCCCGGGGCAGCCGGGGCGGCGGGGCTGCCTGGGGATTGCACTCCGGCATCTACCGCCGGCCCGCCGTAGACCCCGCCTGGGTCGACGGGTCTGACCTCAATGGGTCCATCGGCGTCAGGAGGCGGCGGTGGCGGTTCGGCGTAAGCCGCTGAGGGCTGAACGCACAACAGCAAGGCGCTGACCCCCACCAAGATCGTGATCGACCGGCGCCCGGCAGCCATTAGCAGGCTCCACCTGGATAGGTGATCTGAGCGACCGGACCTTCCACTCGCCGCCATCACGAGCCATGCGCGCTGTGACCAGCGTGCGCGCGACACCAACTGTCTTGCGCTGACCTGTCGCGGCGATGGCCTGCCCTGCCTGCCTGCCTGGCTGGCATCTTGGCAATCGGTCACTTGAGCCTGGTCGCCAGCTACCTCGATTGTGGTGGGCCGGGGCACGACTTGGCCGTACAGCACAAGACCCTGCGAGCGCAGTGCCCGATAGCCATGCAGCAGCTGGGTCAGTTGCGGATCAACGGCCACCGGCCGCAGTTGCGGCTCCCACTCCTCCTGGGGCCGAGCCACCAACGGCCAGCTCGTTGACCAGAACCGTTCGTACCCGGCGCTCACCCGGGCGCGCTCGTCACCGGGGCCTGAAGAAGGCAGGTCAGTCCGGGGCGGCGTCGTCTCGGGCGCCGTGGACGGGGACGAGCAAGCCCCGACCAGTAGGGCCGAGCAGGACAACACCGCCGCGACGAGCACGGCTCTCCAGGTGAACCTTGTGCGCTTCATAGTGGCCAGCTTTGTCCTCCACCTAGCCGGTTGATCGCTCAGCCGTTCTCCCTACCGTGCCGGGCCGCGCTCCGTGGTCGAACGGTGCAGAAACACTGAAGAAGGTCAATCCGAAGGCCCATCAACCGATGATCACTAGACCAAACGGGCGGCGGTGTCACCCACCCGGGGCAAGCGCGAGGACCGCGCCGACCGCTCCCAGGAACAACGACGGTCCGGCCGCCAGCCGCCGATGCCGGCCGCCGCCGCGGACGGCCACGACCCAGACCGCGGCGACAGCGAGCAGCATGGAGGCCAGCAGGAACCCGAGCGCCACGGCTGTCCAGCCCCGGGCGCCCAAGTACAAGGCCAGCGCCGCTGAAAATGTCACGTCGCCCCGGCCCACGCCCGCACCGGCTACCAGCAGGCCGAGCAGACCGAGAGCAAGCACGATGCCGGATGCGATCACCGCCCAGCCGAGGCCAGCCACCCTCGTCCCGTCCTGTATCGCCGCCACCCCGAGCAGCACTACCCCACCTGCGAACAGGGCGGCGACAAGTGCGTCTGGTAGCCGGCGGTGCCGCAGATCGATAACACACAACACGACCCCGAGGCAGGCCAGCCACAGCATCGCGTGGAGGCTGGCCTGGCCGCCATAGCGCCAGGCGATGATCCCGCACAGCAGCGCCGCCGCGACTGCGGCACCGACCCTCCCAGCGGCGCCAACCGGCAAGCGCAGCCGCTGGTCGGCGAACGCGACCACCACATAGCTGGTAGCGGCACCCGCTGCCGCGCACAGCATTACCCCGACCCCAAACACCATGGTCTCGATCAGTGCGCGAGCGAGCTATGAATGCATTGCCGCCGCTCGCGGCGGCGACACCAGGCCAGTCTCAAATCGTCTCCCCGATCGCCGGGACCACCACACCGAACCCTGGGCGGTCAGCGAAGGGAGATCATCGCCTCAGCCACCCAAGCGGCGTGGCCAAATCCAGTCGGGTCACCCGTACGGCCCCAACTCGGGCTCGGAAGATGGAGCCGTCGGTCTAGCGGTGGATCTCTAGCTGGGGTCCCGGCGATGCACGGGGGTATGTCAGGAGCCACGAGTAAGCACCGTCGGGCGCGTCGAGCCAGACGGTGTGGTCTTGTGTGGTGACGGTCAGGCCGAAGCGCTCCCAACCGGGCTGACCAAGGCGCGACCACCGCCGATGGGCGGCTTCGAGCTCGGCCCAGAGCTTGCGTGGGCCGCCCTGCCATACCTCCCGGCCGCCGCTGCCGTCGGGATGTGCGCTGATCTCGCACCATGAGCCGTCCGGCGTGGCCAGGAAGGCGTCGCCGGGATGACGGGTAGCCGAGTCCATTACCTGCCCGTGGCGAGCCCGCGCCAGGTCCGCGTCGAGGTGTGCGAAGAACCAGAAGACCAGGTCCTCCCATGGACGCGGCAACTCAAGGTGAGTCACGGAGCGAGCGGCAGTGGCCCGGTCGTGGCGCGGGTAGGCCGGTTTGGGCGGCGGCGGCTCTGCGTGGCGCATCGTCATGAACGAGCCGTAGCCAGCATCGAAGCGACCCTCGGCCCGATCGTCATGGCGGTGCAGCAGGACCAGATTGCCGGCGTGCCCATCGAGCTTGAGATCAGCCAGGATCAGGCCACCGACCCGTGTCTGCCGCGCCCACGCCCAAGGGATCGCTGGGACTGAGCAGGTGGCGATAACGCGGTCAAACGGGGGGTGCTCGGCCAGTCCGAGGCTGCCGTCGGTAGCGACCAGGGTGGGCCGATAACCGATCGCTGCGAGCCGAGTTCCTGGCGTTCCGCACTTCTCGGACGCAATATCGGCCCCCACCCTGGCGGTTCAGCGCGTGGTGTGTTGGCGCTGGGCCGGTGGCGGTCCGGTGATGAGTAGCTCAGCTGCTTGGCGGGACA
>Ga0136615_10001492_pt1 | contig 11336 bp, 15 predicted proteins | sample AntDrymUQ2882206_2_FD_106647 | JGI IMG/M metagenome (GOLD analysis project Ga0136615, IMG submission 106647) | Polar desert sand microbial communities from Dry Valleys, Antarctica - metaG UQ288 (22.06) | ecosystem: Environmental > Terrestrial > Soil > Desert | place: Antarctica: Dry Valley...
CAGTCCGTGGTGCTGGAGACCACGCCCGGACGCATCGAGGCGGTCGTCCTGCCGGTCGGCAGCCTGCCCATCGTCTCGACCACCCAAGCCGTGCCCGAGCGAGCCAGCGACCCCGAAGCGGTCACCCGCCAGAGCGAGGCCATCAAGGCCGCCATCAAGGCGGCCAACGCCCGGCTGTCCGCGCACAGCCGGATCGACGCCTGGCGCCTCTGGCCGGAGCCCGACTTCCCGCGCACCCACACGCTGAAGATCAAGCGCGACGACGTCCGCCAGTGGGTCGCGGCGGACGCGGCGCTGCCCGTGCGCGATAGCTGAAGGCGGCGGTGCGGGCGCCTACTTCACGACGGGTATCGGCACGCCCACTGATGAGATGGCCTCGAAAGCTGTCCGCGCCAGCTCGCGGTCGGCAGCTAGCTCCGAGGACCACCAGGTGAAGATGAGCGTGCTGCCTACCTGCGTCAGCGAGAACTGGGCGTCCAGCGGGTAGTTGGTCTGGCCGAAGCCGCTCGCCAGGTATTCGGCGAACTCGGTGCCGCGGGCACTCGCCGTGTTGGCGTCGGGGAACTCGTAGACCATCACGTAGCCTCCTTCCGGGTCACCGATGCCCGCCTGGAGCACGGCTCTCGGGGCGGCTGCGATGCCGGGCGGCTCCGCAGCTCGGTAGGGCACGATGGGCGGATCCAAGCGGATGCCCTGAGCTGCAAGCGCCTCACGAACGACCGCAACGCCCGTGGCGACCTGCGTGGAGAGCGAGGCCTGTGGGGTGATGCGCGGCGTCGCGGGTTGGCCACCCTGCTGACCACTCGAGGCCGGCGCACACCCAGCGATCAGGCAGGCGACCACCAGGGACAGGGTTCCCGCCCGGACACTCAACATCCAGTCTTCACCCGGGCGGCCACCCGAACTTGCGGCCCCCCAGCAGGTGCACGTGCAAGTGGTCGACCGACTGGCCTGCATCCGCTCCCGCGTTGGTGACCAACCGGAACCCGCTCTCGACCAGCCCGCGCTCCGCGGCAAGGCGCGCCGCCGTGGCAAAGAGCCGGCCGAGCAGCGGAGCGTGGTCGTCGGACAGCTCCGCGGCGGAGACGAGGTGCTCGCGCGGGATCAGCAGGATGTGCGTGGGTGCCTTGGCCGAGATGTCGGGAAAGGCCACAAGAAGCTCATCCTCGTAGACCAAGTCGGTGGGGATCTCGCCCGCGACGATGCGGCAGAAGAGGCAATCCGAGTCGGCCAAGACGATCCTCGCGTTCCAGGGGAGTAGCCTTCCGATGGTACGCGAGCCGCCCCGCTGCGGTCGCAGCCCAACTGGGACCGGCTCAGGCGCGGGCGAACAGTCGAGAGCATCGAGGTGTTCCATGGCTTTCGTGAAAGCGATCGTGTTCGGCGCGATCGTCTGTATCGCCTCGTGGGCGGGGCTCGCGATCGGCGCCGGGAACGTCGGGCTTCAGCAGTCGGTGAGTCGCGATCCGGTCTTCTTCGCGACGACCTACCCGCTGGCCATCGCCCTGAGTCTGGCGGCTGCGTTCACCGCCGCGTTCGTCTTTGCCCGCACGCAGCGGACGCCGCGTGCCTTCGCGCTCATCGGTGCTCTCGCCGTCCTGCTCGGCGATGTCCTGGCGAGCTTCCTGGTGGCCCCTGCCCTGGTCGGCGAGCTCGAGCTGGAGCACGGCTTCATCGTGCTGCTAGCGATCAGCCTCTACGGCTCCCAGATCATCGCTGCCTGGCTCGGTGCCATGTCAGGAGCCGAGGGGACGGCGGCCGCGGAGCCGCTACGGCCCTGAGCCAGCTCGCTCGCCGGCACATATCCGCGGTATCCTCGACGCCCTACCGGCCTGCCTGCGTTGGAGACACTGCCATGGTCCTTGCCGATACACGCGCCGCTGCGACGGCCGACCTCGACTCTCACGTCGAGACCCTCCGGCGCGATGGCATCACTGCGCTCAAGGGCGCGTTCTCGCCCGAGTGGGTGGACACCCTGCGTCACGACATGATGAGCGCCTTCTGGGCCGCCATCCAACGACCCGGCGGAGCGGTGGGGCGTGGCCCTCGCCGCTGGTACGTGGAGGTCCACCCGCAGGCCATCAGCGGGTTCGGAGAGCTCGCCACGCATCCGTGGGTGGCCGGCATCGCCGAGGCGGTCTGCGGCCCGAACTACCAGATCGTGGAGATCGGCTTCGATGTGCCGTTCGAGGGCGCGAAGAACCAGCCGTGGCATCGAGACTTCGCCAGCCCCCCTGACACTTACGAGGGCCGGCGGCTCACCTCGCTCGCCTTCAATCTGACAGGCGTCGACGTGACCGAGGAGATGGGCCCGTTCGAGATCGCGCCGGGCACTCAGTACGACGACGGCCGAGGGTGGGACCACGAGATGTTCCCGCCCAAGGACGAATGGCCGCGCTTCGCCGAGCGAGGCGTACGCAAGTTTCCTCAGAAGGGCGACATCGCGGCGCGTTCCGCGCTGACGATCCACCGCGGGACGAAGCACGACTCCCCGATCGCCCGACCGGTGCTCGTGCTGGGAGTCGATGCTCCAGAGGCCAGCCACGCGGTGCTCCACGACATGGTGGCCACTCAGGAGTACCTCGACGCTCTCCCCACACAGGTGCGCGAGCATCTCGTGTGCCGAGTCGTGGAGGAGCTCGTGCCCATCACGCAGAAGCACGACATCGAAGGCCTCGTGATGGGGGCCGAGTAGCAGCACACGCCGTAAACCGTCGCGTGTCGCCGACGCCGAGGGTCCAACTCGATCAGGGCGATGCCGGCGCCGAAGCAGGCAACCTCAGGGCATCGGCACCTCGAAGACCCAGGGACCGGCCAGGCGGACCTGCTCGCCGTGCTCGTGCCCGACGATCTCGTCGATCTTGATCGTCCACGTACCCGCTGGAGCATCGCTGCCTGTCACCGTGCGGAAGGTGACGATTCGGCTGTCATCGGTGTACGGCTGAACGATGACGATCCCGGCGTCAGTGCCGCGGGACGTGACGGATCCGATCGGACTCCACGACTCACCCGTCTCGATCGGCCGGCCTTCGAACTCGAGACGGCCGCTGATGACCGTGGGAGAGATCGTGAGGCTCTGGAGTGTCACGATCACGCCCCCAGCGTGCGCCCGCAGTTCGGGATCGATCGTCCTGCCACCGGCGTTCGGCACGTCGAAGCGGAAGATGGCCGGCAGATCCCAGGCCACGAGGGTGATACCCACTTCGTCACCCACGCCGACCGGCGTCACGAAGGTGAGCAGGTGGGCGGTCTCGACCCTGTTGCTGTCCCCGACCCCACCCAAGCCCAGTGCCTCACCGAAGCCGTCCACCCGCACCTCGACCCGACCCAGTTCGGCCAGCTCCCTGCCGCCGTCGCGTGCTGTCATGCCGATGAGGATCTGATTGGCATCGACATAGGCGCGGACCACGGTCACCGTGCGGCCGTCCACCGTCTTGGTCTGATCGATCGGCGTGGCTCGCTCCCAGGCGCTCGCGAACGCGGGCACCGACTCGGCCACCCGGCCCATGAGCCCGCTTCCCGCCACGGCCCCACCGGCAAGGACGGCGAGCAGCATGAATGCGAGACCGGGCCGTGATGCACGCCGCAAGCTCCACCGCGAGGCCCGCGCCTCCGGGACGCGCGCGATCGCTCGCACGATGCGCTCGTCGAGCGCCTGCAGTGTGCTCGCCGCAGGATCAAGGAGGAGCGCCTGCTCCAACCGCTGTTCGAATGCGGCCTCGATGTTCATCGCAGGTCCTCCTTGAGGGTGTGCAGTGCTCGTTCGATCAGCTTCTGAGTCGCGTCAGCGCTCTTGCCGATGACCGGACCGATCTCGCGCGCTGTGAGCCCCGCCGAGTAGCGGAGCAGCACCGCTTCGCGCTCGACGGGCGGCAAGGCGTTGACCGCCATACGGATCTCCGTCGCGTCGGCAGGTCCGGGGGTAGGTAAGCGGGCGAACATCAGCTCCGTCGGCCCTGGCTCCATCCGGCCGCGCCGCTTCTGCTCATCGAGTGCAGCGTTGCGGGCGATGCGCAAGAGCCAGGCGGCAAGCCCGCCGCCCCGCGACCGGTAGCGAGGTAGTGCACGGAGCGCCCGCTCGAACGTGGCCCCTGTCAGGTCAGCCGCGCCGTCCTCGGTCTCACCACGCGCGCGAAGGTAGCGGAAGACGGGGAGGCGATAGCGCCCATAGATGGCAGCGAACCGCGCCGGGTCCGCCTTCGCCGCGCCGACGAGTGCCTCGTCGCTGTCCTCCACCCGGGCGCTCTCGAGGACCGGGCTGGCACGAATCACTGTTCGTCGGTCATGTCGGTCATCTCCGGGCGGTGTCGGCGGTCACACTGATAACGACCCAGACCTGCAGTTTCCGACAGTCGAAGTGCAGGTCCGATCGGCGCGACGTCGTCCGCTACTCGCTCGCCACGATCGACGCGCTGGCACCGAGCAGGGCGAGCCGGCTCCCTTCCACACGGCTGCATACCCATGCGGCCACAGGACCTTCCGCGTCAAGCCGTCGGTGTCCTCGATCGCCAGACCCCAACGTTCATCGGTCACCAGGGTCCCCTCGATGAGCGCGGCCGGACACGGCCAGGAGAACTCGACGGCTCTGGATCCTGTGTCGGCACGGCGACGAGCGATGGATCGACCGTCGGCGGAACGGGGGACGGACTCGGATCGACGCTCACCTCCCCCACGGACCAGACGGAATCAGCGCGGCATGTCGGATCGGGTGCAGCAGTCCAGTCGATGCTCGTGAGCCACTCATCCCACGAAAGAGCCCGTCCCATTCCTCGGGCGACAGCCCCTCCATCGACAGATCCCTGCCGCTACCCCCCAGACCGACCTGCTGTCCGTCTCGAAGCTCGATGATTTCGCCGACCGGTCCGCGAAACAGGACCCGGCGCCCTTCCGGGTCCCAGCTCGCCTGTTCGCTTCACCACACGACGAGCGTGGACCGGTCGCCCGCTGTCTCCAAGACCACGCACTCGTCGGAGATCCGGATCGTGCCGATCGTCAATGCGTTGTCGCCGCCCATCGCCATCGTCCTCACAGCGAGGGGACCCGATCGTCCGTTCCCGACGCCTCGGTGATCGTGAGTGAGGTCACGAGGGCGATGGACTCAGGCCGTATACAGGCAGGCACACCAGCACGTCCGTCCCGGTCGTAGGCCGTCTCGACCCGGGTGCCGATGGGTCGGGGATGCTCCGACAGGTACGCCAGCACCGAGAGGTCGGCCGCGTCCACGGGCCGGCAAGGGTTCGTCCAATCGATCACGCCGCGCGCCACAGAGCCGCTTGGAACGCGGACGATCCCCGGTACCAGGTGCTCCCGACCCTCGTTTTGAGCAGTGAAGTCGGAATCGGCCGGCACCCGGCGGTGTGGCCGGTCGTGGATGCGCACGTGCATCGCCCGCGGGATCGCGCAGTCCTCTTCACTCAAGTTTTCGAGCTCCGTGTCTATGCGCCGGCCGCCCGCGAGGTCGGTCACCCGCACGACCCGGAAGTCGAGGCGCTCAGGCGAACAGAGCGCGGGAAACCGTCGTTAGCGGGGCTGAAACCCGGCAAGAGGACGACAAAGGTTATGACTCCCGCCAGCGCTACGACGGCGGCCGTCGCGCCCACTGTCGCCATGCCGCCGAGGATCCCGCGCAAGCCTCTATGGCGTCCGGCGGTCGCATCCAAGGCCAGCGGGCCGGCCCGATAGGTGGGCTCGTTCGGGGGTCGTTCCCGAAGAGCCTGCTCGATGCGCCATGGTTCCATCATCGGGCTCCTGGATCAGCCAGTTCGCGACGGACGCGTTCGAGCGCCCGGCTGGCGAGGGTGCGGGCAGCGCCGGGAGAGATGGCCAACCCGGCGGCAACGTCATCGAAGGACAGGTCCGCCCGGTAGCGCAGGTACAGGACGTGGCGTTGACGAGCCGGGAGCCGGTCACCTGTGCCCATACGGTCAGGCTGTCGTCCCGGTCGGTCGCCTCGGATCGACCAGCGACGAAGCTGGCGACGAGACCTTCCATTGGGACGTGGAGCAGGTCTACGCAGGCGACCTTCGACCCGGGCTGCAGACGCGGGGCGCGGGCCGACCGAGCTGTCACCCGACCTACTACTCCGAGGGCGTGCGGTATCTCATCAGCAGCTCGCCCCAGAACCGTGATGCGTTCAGCGTGGTGGACTATCGACTGCTGGACGGTGACCGGCTCCGGATGCATCCCTTCGAGGGCAGCGTCGCTGACTACCCACTCGAGCTGCAGGTCGACGACCTGGAAAAGGCACTCGTGGTCCTCGTGATCGACGCGCTGCCGCCCACAGATGACGAGTCTCCCAGGGAGTCGCCCAGCAGCGCGGCCTTCCTGGTCATGGTCGGGTTGCTCGGGCTCTTGCTCGGCAAGCGGCGCTTCGGACGGGATGTGACTTGATCCCAAGCGACTAGCGGGTGTGCCCTGAGGTCAGCCGATGACTCCCCGCCGGTGCCGATGAGATCGACCTCAGACCTCCGTCGACTCGACCGGCCGGACGACCTCCAGGCATACCCAGTCGGTCTCTTCGGTCCGCCCGATCAGGGATAGCCCCGCCGCGGCGAAGGCCTGCCGTACTTCGTCCTCACGGTCCTTGAAGATGCCGCTCGCCAGCAGGCGACCGCCAGGACGGAGAGCCCCGGCCAGTTCGCCGGCCAGATGCTGGAGCAGGGACGCGATCAGGTTGGCCAGCACTACGTCAAAGGGACTCTCCCAGACCGGCAGCGTCCCGCGTCGTGCCAGCACCTTGCGAACGAGCCGGTTGCGCCGCGCGTTGGCGAGCGTGGCTTCCGCGGCGATGAGGTCGGTGTCCACGCCCAGGACCTCCGCCGCGCCGAGCTTCGCCGCGGCCAACGAGAGGATCCCGGAGCCGCAGCCCACGTCCAGCACGCGGGCACCGGCCAGATGGCCGTGGTCTGCCCAACGCTCGATGGCCACCAGGCAGAGCCGCGTGGTGGGATGCAGGCCCGTGCCGAAGGCCATGCCAGGGTCGAGCGCCAGCACCACGTCATCCGGCTTGGGCGTGTGCCGACGCCAGGTCGGTCGGATCACCAGGCGGCGCCCGATGCGCAACACCGGGAAGTGACGCTTCCAGGCATCTGCCCAGTCCTCCTCGTGGACCGGCCGCACCTCAAGGTCGCCGATGGGCCGCAGGCCGAAGGCCGCCAAGTGGCCCAGGGAGCGTTCGGCTTCCTCCACGGCGGCTGTTGCGGCGTTCGCGTCCAGAGCCGGTACGTAGGCACGCACCACGGCCGGCCGGCTGCCATCCGTGCGCGCCCCGAGCCCCTCGTCGACGAGCTGGAAGGGCACCTCCACCGAGACACCGCCCGGCGCCACGCGCGACAGTATCTCGCTCACGGCCTCGACCGCCTCCTGGTCCGCGGTAACAGCCAGCTCCAGCCAGGTGCCCGCCGCGGACAGACCCTCCTCCTCGCCGGGTGGCGTCAGCTGATGGCGTCCTTGAGCCGATCGCGGATGCCGGTCTTCCGGCGCCGTCCACTCCGCGCGGCGGGGCCTGTGCCGTTCGTGGGCCCCTCGCGGTCATCGCCCCCACCGTCGTCGGCGATCTCGCCGGACTCGACAGCAAGCTCCTCGAGCAGCTCGCGCTGGCGGCTGCTGAGCCTCGATGGCACTCGGACATCGACCAGCACATGCAGGTCGCCGCGTGAGCCGCTGCGGCGCAGGTGGGGCACGCCCTTGCCGCGTAGCCGGATCTCCGTGCCTGGCTGCGTGCCCGGGCGCACCTCCACCCATTCCTCACCGTCCGGAGTCGGGACCGGCACGCGAGCGCCCAGCGACGCCTGCGTGATCGACACATCCAGCTCGTAGAACAGCTCCGTCTCCTGGCGCTTCAGTTGCGGGTGGGGCTCGACGTGCGTGACGACGTACAGGTTTCCGGGTGGCCCGCCACGCGGTCCGGCCTCACCCTCGCCGGAGAGACGGATCTGGTGGCCCTCGTCGATGCCCGCCGGGACCCCGACCCGCAGCGTGCGCTTGCGCTCCACGCGACCGTCTCCACGGCACGTCTTGCAGGGCGACTCGACGATGCGGCCAAGGCCGCGGCAGCGTCCGCAGGTGGTGACGTTGACCATCTGGCCCAGCATCGTGTTCCGGACCTGACGCACCTCGCCGGTGCCGCTGCACTGCGGACAAGTCACGGGCGAAGTGCCCTGTTCCGCGCCGCTGCCCGCGCAGGTCTCACAGCGGGCCATGGCCGTGAACTCGATCTCCTTGTCCGCGCCGGAGATGGTCTCTGCGAACGTCAGGCGCAGGTCGTAGCGGAGGTCCGATCCGGCGGGTGGCCTGCCGCGGCGGGTGCCCGTCCCCGCGCCGGCACCGAAGAAGGCATCGAACAGATCCCCGAAGCCCTGGAAGCCGCCGGCACCGAACGGATCGCCCGACCCTGGTCCGTTGACGCCGGCACGGCCGAACATGTCGTAAGCCTGCCGGCGCTGGGGATCGGAGAGGATCTGGTACGCCTCGTTGATCTCCTTGAAGCGCAGATCGGCGCCGGGTTCCGTGCTGACATCGGGGTGCCACTGCTGGGCGAGCCGGCGGAAGGCGCGCTTCAGTTCCTCATCCGAGGCGCCGCGCTGGACGCCCAGGATGTCGTAGTAATCACGTTCGCTGACCATGCAGCACCGAGTATACGGAGCGTCGCCCTCCGCCTCCCTACGAGGGTCGTGCAAGCCCGGCGGCACCAGCACTATCGGTAGCGGACGGCGGCAACCGGCGCAGAGCGGCTGCCAGAGGGGGAGCGCGGTCGCAATGAGAACGACCGCGACCTGCCCGCACGGATCGCGTGGCCTTGAGCGCTTCGCCACCACCACTATCGGTGCAACGGGTCTCAGAGTCGGATGCCTGGATCCCCGCGGGTACTGGAACGCCCGCGATGAGGACTCCAGCACAGCTGTCCGTCGACCGGTACCGATACCGGGAGTAGGCGGTCGTCAGTGTCAACGTCGCTCTTGATGATCCACGAGCGGCACGCCGCGCACCAGGACGAGCAGTGGGATACCGCGCGAGTCCCACTCCGCGACGGCCGTGCGCAGGATGTCGAGCGCTGTATCCCACGCCCTCGGGTCGGCTGATGCGCCCGCACCCCCGCCCGTCACGATGACCACGTAGCGCTCCGCCCGTGCCCAGCTCACGTCCCGTATCGCCTCATCGATGGCGTCCCAGTTCCATCCGACCCGATCGGGCGCTCCGACGGACGCGGCCCACACCTCAAGCAGGCCGGCCTTGTCCGACACGCCGCGCAGGTCAAGGAGGAAGCAGCGGATCCCCCCTGCCTCGAGTGCCAGCTGTACCTCCTCCGACGAGCGGCGCGAGCGGAACTCGCGCAGTCCGGACGGCGGCACGAGCGCGCGCTGATCGAGATCGTCGAGGACGCGGTCCGGTGTCCCGTTCATGGATCGGTGTCGGTGAGCCGGATCCGCTCGAACGACTCGTAATGGTCGGCCGTGTAATAGCGCTCCCCGCCCTGCCCCGCCCCGGTCGATGAGCGCGAGCGTGTCGATCGCTTCGTGCGGCATGTCGCGGCGGTCGCCGCCTGTCTCGGGCGCGTCGACAGGGCCGCCTGGGGTCCACAGCCGCCAAGGACGAGGGTCAGCCACAGGGCGAAGACGAGCGACGCGGCGAGCCGGGAGCCACGAAGCCACAGGAGGGTCACGCCGCTGAACATACCTGCCAACGCTCGTCACGTACGTGTCTTAGAGTCGCGAAATGCCTGCCAAGCGCCCGCCAGCGACCTCGACAGCCGCCTCCGCTGGCACCGATCGTCCGGTCCGCGAGGTCAGCGCCGAGGCCGCCCGGCGGTTCTTCGTCACTCGCCATCTCCTGGCGCCGCCGCGCTCGCAGGAGGCCGGCCTGGACGGGATCCGCGCCGTTTTCCGCCGACTCGATTCTATCCAGTTCGACCCACTGGGCGTGGCCGGTCGCAACCACGATCTGGTCCTTCACGCTCGGGTGCGCGGGTACGACCCAGCCTGGACCGAGGACCTTCTCTACGGGCTCGATGGCCGGCGCGAGCTATTCGAGGCATACAACAAGGGACTCAGCCTGCTGCCGGCCGCGGAGCTGCCCTGGTTCCGCCATACGTGGGACCGGTACGCGGCCATCTACCAGAACGGCGTGTTCGTCCGTCATGCGGAGGCGGTGGACCACATCATGGGGCGGATCCGCGCCGAGGGACCGCTGAGCACGCTCGACTTCGAGCGACGGCCACGCGTCGACTGGGCTTGGGGGCCGACCGGTGAGATTCGAGCCGTGATGGAGGCGCTGGCCGAATCCGGGGTCCTTGGCCTCGCGCATCGCGTCGGCAATCGCCGCTACTACGACCTGATCGAGCGGCTCTTTCCAGCCGAGGTGCTGGCGTACCGGCCTACCGTCCGCGAGCAGGTCAAGCATCGCCTGCTCTCCCGATACCGCGGCCACGGGTTGCTGGGGGCGGGCGGCCAGGCAGAGCTGTTCCTGGGCACAGGTCCCGCGAGGCCGGACCCGACGCAGCCCCACCGGCCCGCCCGGACGGAGATGCATGCGGAGCTCGTCGCTGAAGGCGACCTGGTCAGCGTCATGGTGGAGCGCGTGCGTGGCCCGCGCTATGTGCTGGCTTCAGAGCTGGCCATGCTTGATGAGGCCGTCGAGGCGGTAGCCAGGAACGGGCCAGTCTCCTCCCCGCCGGCGGTCACCTTCCTGGCGCCGCTGGACCCCTTCGTCTGGGACCGAGCGTTCCTTCGCACGCTCTTCGACTTCGACTACGTCTGGGAGGTCTACGTTCCGGAAGCCAAGCGACGCTGGGGCTACTACGTGCTGCCCATCCTCTTCGGCGACCGGTTGGTGGGCCGGCTGGAGCCACGCATCGATCGCACGACCCGAACCGTGCGCATCCTGGGTGCCTGGTGGGAGGCCGGCTTCGACCCACGCTCGGCGGAGGGATTCGTCCATGCGATGCGCGACGCGCTCGCCGCCTATCTTCGCTTCGGCGGTGCCACGCGAGTGGTCTGGGCACCGACCCTGAGCCGGGAGCGACGTCTCTTCGGCTCTGCACCTGCCGTCCGGCGCAGAGCCACCACCATCCGGGGCAGAGCCACTTGCAAGGAGGACTAGGCTCTGCTCCTGAGGGTCCCGGCCGGCTCCGGCCGGGCACAGCGGAGGGTCGGCTCGTGAAACGTCACGTTGGCAGGGGGACCGTGGCCATGGTCGCCACGGTCCTGGCCATCCTGGGCAGCAGCGCATCGGTCGCCGCGGATACGCCGGCCGGTCACGGAGGCCTCTATGGCGTGCACTATCTGGCGGACAGCGAGGAGTACCCCGGCACCACCTGCCGCTACGACGGTGAGAACGTC
>Ga0136615_10001494_pt1 | contig 11334 bp, 13 predicted proteins | sample AntDrymUQ2882206_2_FD_106647 | JGI IMG/M metagenome (GOLD analysis project Ga0136615, IMG submission 106647) | Polar desert sand microbial communities from Dry Valleys, Antarctica - metaG UQ288 (22.06) | ecosystem: Environmental > Terrestrial > Soil > Desert | place: Antarctica: Dry Valley...
CGACGCCGGAGCGACCGTAACCCGAAGTCGCAGTAGCCTGCTCGTCACGCCGGGTCCGTGGGCGTGGACCCGCCATCGGGATCGTGGCCGGCTCGGCCGTCCCGGTTCCATCCGCGCGTGACGCCGGTAGCGTCGGGCGAAGATGGGAAAGATCCATGCGAGAGGCACATGACGACGCTTGACGGACTCGCACTGCGGGACGACTCCGGTACGCATACAACTGAGGAGCAGGCGAAGAAGATCAAATTGGTGCGCAGCACAGTAACTTCTCGAAGGACAAGGACCGGGCCGCCGTCTCCGACGAGCAGCGCGACTCACTGGTGTGGCGACTGTCGTTTCTTCATCGGTATGGAGCGCATGACCACGCAGGTGTCGGGCCTCGTCATGGTCTACGACAACGAGCGGGAGGGCTCTCTCGTGCCTCACCCGCGGCTCGAGGCGATCTCGGTGCCCCTCCCGGGAGCACCGGACAGGATATGAGCGTCGGCGGACAGACACAGACCAAGCCGGAGACCACGAGGTGGATCTGCGTGCCCTGCGGATTCATCTACGATCCCGAGGAAGGTGACCCGGACAGCGGCATCGACCCGGGGACGCCCTTCGAGGACATCCCTGACGACTGGATGTGCCCCATTTGTGGTGCCACCAAGGCGGATTTCCGCGAGCTGGAGCCGGGCGAGTTCCCGGAGGACTGAGGACGCTGAGTCATGATCACCGGATATGGCCATTTCGTGCAACTCGCCGAGTCGCTGCAGTGGGACGAGACGGACATCGACTACTCGGCCGACCGCGAGGCCTGGCCGCAGCTCACGAAGTCCGAGAACGCCAAGGTCCTCGGACTGATCGCAGGCTTCGTCATCGCCGAGACATCGGTGTCCGGGCAGCTCGGTTCCTACCAGGCGGCCGCGTCGCGTGACGACGCGATGGAGGCGGTCTTCCGCGCCCAGGCCCGTGACGAGGCGCGCCACGCCCGCTTCTTCGACCTCGTCTCCGCCGAGGTCGCCTGCGTCCCGGGGGCCAACCCCGCGGCACGGCGGGACGCCCTGCGCGCCCACGTCAGTACCGAGTTTGTCGACCTGTTCGAGGAGCGCCTGCCGGCCACCGCCCAGCGGCTCGCCGAGGACCACGAGGGCCTGACCGCCGCGGTCGGGCTCTACCACATGGTGATCGAGGGCGTGGTCCTCCTGGCGGGACAGCATGCGATGCTCGACGCGCTAGAGGGCCTGTCCGTCGGGCTGCCGGGTGTACGCAAGGGGATGGAGCTGGTCCTCCGTGACGAGCGCTGGCACATCGGGTTCGGATCGCGCATCGTTCAGAGCGCCGCGATCGGCCGGGACGAGGCGGACGCGCTGCTGGAACAAGGGGAGACGGCCGCCAAGGTGTGGGGAGACCTCATCACAACCGATGCGATCGAGACCGCAGTGCGGCAGCACCGGCGCCGGCTCAAGGCCGCCGGCATCAAGTTCTGGTGACCCCTGAAGATCGCGTTCTGCGTCACCGTCCGGCAACACCGCGAACACGGCACCGCCCAGGAGCCCGGCGCCGACCCGGTCGATCTCCCGGTGCCCGCGCCCGGAGCCGGGCACGCGCGGAATCAACCGGGCCGCCAGCACCAGCGCCACTATCCCAATGGGTAGGTTCACGAAAGGATCCAACGCCAGCCGTCCGTCGAACCCAGGATCAGCCCGCCGGCGAGCGGGGCCCGGCGCCGTGGACATGCCGATGGTCGTGCCGAACATCCCGAAGGCCCCCGGCCGCTCCGCCCCGGTGAACAGGTTCTGGATCAGCCCGGAGTTCTGCGGGGTCAGCAGACCGGCGGCGAGGCCCTGCGGCAGCAGCCGAGCCACGACCAACAGCTGGATCGTCGGCGCCGCATCGGCCGCGGCGCTGCACACCACGAACGCGGCGAGCGCGATCAGGAACATCCGGCGACGAGCGTGACCCCACTGCGCCCGCCGGCGGCGTTGGTCCGGGTGGTCTGGGTGCCGGACGGGTTCGGCGCAGACGGGGTGCCGCCCCTCACGGCGGGGTCACGGGCGAGCCGACCGTCACGGGTGTCACCACCCGACCGTCGCACCGTCTACGCGGCCACGCCGACGCACGGACCCCGTGCCGGTCCCCCCGGGCCCACGGTGCACGCGGCGGCACCGGCACCGAGGGGGCTCGGAGGAAACACGTGTTCATCCGGACCCGACACGCGGCGGGCGACGGAGAATGTAGGACGACGAGGATCGGCAGTGCCGGCGAACCATCGGTCGGCGCAGTATCCACTCAGGACCGACCGGCCGCCCGTCCATCGCGCCCAGCGGGAACACCCGCACGTCACCGCGAATGGCGGCCCCCGACGGCGGAGCACCGCCGCGACCGGTGGGACGCGCGACGCCGGGCGACCGCCGATCCGGCAACCATTCGCCGACATATCACAATGCTCCAAGAATTGAGCGGCGGAATGTCGGCCGATGCTGCCGACCGGAGGGGATGAAGAGCCTTGAATAATGCCGGAATTGCGAGGGTCACCGATGTCGCTCGCAGCTTCGCCCGCACGCTCGCACCGACCGACCGGGCCACCGGACGGACGGGCAGGCCGACAGAACGGCAGGCGCGCGCAGCCGGTCGGCGAGCGCCACCCGGCGGGTGACCCGGTCGCGGCGGGCCCGTACGTGCCGGCACAGCACGACCGTGGCCGGGGTGCTGACCAGCAAGGGTGCGGGCCGCATGAGTCGGAGCGCACGACGTCGGCCGGCACGTGGGCGTCGAACCGGTCGTCCTCGTTTCCGGCCGACCCGTAGCGGCCACGCAGCGCCCGAGATCAGGCCCGGCGTGCCCGCTCGTTGCGCCCACCGGCCGGCGGAGCCGTCGGGGGGGTCCAATTTGACCGTTCACATTAGTCGTTGCGCAGGCCGCCACGAGGCGGTCGATCGACTTCTCGAACTGACGCACCGCCGGGGTTGACGCCCGCAATGGGCAGTGTGATGGTCATTACGTACTCCGCCGCGACACATGTTTGGGGAGGATGAAGTCGATGACGACTACTTCAGGTGATCCATCGGCCCAATTGGCCGATGGCCTGCACCGGCAGAACAGCACCGGGCTGGGCCGGCTGCTCGGGGGCGGGGGCGTTGGGCACGCCGACGAGGGACCCGACGGCAAGATGACCGCCACGATCCGCATCCCGGAGGACGAGCTGTGCTTCGAGCCCGGGACCCTCATCCTGCCCCACGGCGGGGACCTTGAACTCACGCTCATCAACGACGACAAGAACACCCACTGTGCGGTGCTGCCCCACAACGGGGACCCCAAGTTCATCTGGTTGGTGAACCACGCCAAGGGGACAGCCTCCCTCAACTTGGACGGCCCGGGCACCTACTACTACAGCTCCACGACCGGTAACGACGAGGGCCGCGGCCTGACCGGGGCGATCGTCGTCGGCGGGGAAGTCCCCGACGAGGCCAAGCTCGACCGTCCCCCGCAGCCGCGCCCGTAGGAAGGAGCAGGAGATGACCGACTACGTCGACGCAGGACAGGCCATTCCCTACATGCAACTCAGCGCCGTGAAGGGAAGCGCGCCGGCCACCGGGAATGTGGACTACGAGCGCATTCTCGACGCCCGCTCGGAGCCGCAAAACTGGCTCACCTACTACGGCACCTACGATGGTCAGCGCTACAGCGAGCTCGACCAGATCACCAAGGAGAACGTCAAGCGCCTGTCCCCCGCGTGGGTGTTCCAGGCCGGCTCGGTGGGCATGCAGTCCGGCTCCTCGACCTACTCGAACGAGGCCTCCCCGATCGTTGTGGAGGGGGTCATGTACGTCTCCGGCCCGGACGGCAAGTGCTGGGCCATGGACGCCAAGACCGGCGAGGAGCTCTGGCGGTACAAGCACGCTTCCCCGTACGACGTCTCGCTGTGCTGCGGGAACGTCAACCGCGGCGTGGCCGTGGGGCACGGGAAGGTCTACATGGCCACCCTTAACGCCCACGTCGTCGCGCTCGACGCGACGACCGGCGAGAAGGTCTGGGACACCACCGCCGGTGACGTGCGGGCCGGGGAGAGCCGTACCGTCGCGCCGCTGCTCGTCAAGGACATGGTCATCGTCGGGAGCTCGGGCGGGGAGTTCGGGACCCGCGGGTGCCTGGACGCGTTCGACGCGCAGACCGGGGAGCGCCGCTGGCGCCGCTACATGATCCCGAAGCCGGGCGAGCCCGGGTCCGAGACCTGGCCGGACGACGGTGAGGCGTGGCAGCGCGGCGGTGCGAACTGCTGGGTCACCCCCACGTACGACCCGGAGCTGGAGCTGCTCTACCAGGGGACGGGCAACCCGGCGCCCGACTTCGACGGCGCCGTACGCCCGGGCGACAACCTCTACACCGACAGCGTCGTTGCGTTGGACGTGAACACCGGCGAGATCCGGTGGCACTACCAGTGCACCCCGCACGACCTGTGGGACTACGACTCCACGATGGAGAACCTCCTGTTCGACGCCCCCGACGGGCGCAAGCTGCTCGCGCACGCGGATAAGAACGGGTACTTCTTCGTCCTGGACCGGACCAACGGCGAGCTGGTCCGCGTGTTCCCGTTCGTCGACCGGATCACCTGGGGCTCTATCACCCCCGAGGGCAAAGTCACGCCCAAGGTGTACCCGGACGAGGAGGGCGTGCCGGTGCACTTCTGGCCGGGGCCGGCCGGGGGCAAGGAATGGACGCACATGTCCTACAGCCGCCAGACGGGGCTGATCTACATCCCGGTGCAGGAGGTCGGGGCGACGGCCACCCGCCGGCGCCGGGAGTTCAAGGAGAGCATCCCGTACTGGGGCGCGGGCGTCGCCGTGGACCTCGAGGACTTCTACGGGTTCGTGAGCGCCGTCGACCCGCTGACCGGCGAGGAGAAGTGGCGCTGGCGCAACGAGTACCCGATGTGCGCCTCGACGCTGGCCACGGCGGGCGGGCTGGTGTTCCAGGGAACGCCGACGGGTCAGTTCGTCGCCCTGGACGCCGAGACCGGTGAGAAGCTCTGGGAGTTCCAATGCGGAAGCGGGCACCACAGCAGCCCCAGCACGTACACGGTCGACGGTCGCCAGTACATTGCGGTGCCGACCGGATGGGGTGGCTGGGTCGAGGGGTTCCTCCCCGGGTTGCTTGGCGCCGGGGCGGGCGACTCGCTGTTCGTGTTCGCCCTGCCCGAGTACTAGACCTTCCGCACACCACACGCCGCAGAACACCGCAGAGAAGGGAGGTGACGGCACATGGAGCGTCTCGCTGAGTGGGAGGCCCCCGACTTCGAAGAGATCGGGTGTGCACCCGAGGTGACGATGTACATCGCTCGCTCGGAGGCCTGAGGCCGACGAACACCGAACGTGGAGGGGCGCCGGAACTGTGGTTCCGGCGCCCCTCCCGGCGTCCGGCCCCGACAAGACGAAGCAGGCACGAGGATGGGGGAACGAGACATGTGGCTGCGGGTGCTCGGATCAGCGGCCGGGGGTGGCTACCCGCAGTGGAACTGCAGCTGCCCGACGTGCCGGGCGGTCCGCGAGGGCACCCGGCCGGCTCGGGCGCGCACGCAGTCGTCGATCGCGGTGAGCCCGGACCGTGAGCGGTGGTTCCTGTTCAACGCCTCCCCCGACATCCGGGCGCAGTTCGAGGCCTTCCCCGGCCTGCACCCCGGCGACGGCCGGGCCACGCCGCTGGAGGCGGTGCTGCTCACCGACGCCGAGATCGACCACACCCTGGGGCTGCTCCTGCTCCGGGAGGGACGCGGGATCCGCCTGCACGCCACCGAGGCGACGTACGCGACGCTGACCTCGGGGACCGGGGTGCTGACCACGCTGGAGCGCTACTGCCCCGTCGAATGGACGCGCGTCGTCCCGGGGCAGGAGGTGTCGCTGGGCGGGATCTCCTACCGGGCCTTCGACGTCCCCACCGCCAAGCACGACCGGTTCGGCACCAGCACCGACGTAGGGCGGGTCGTGGGCTACCGGCTCACCGACGAGAGCACCGGCCGCGCGGCGGTGTACCTGCCGGGCGTGCAGGAGCTCACCGCGGCCGTGCTCTCCGAGCTCGAGGACTGCGCCTGCCTGCTCATCGACGGGACGTGCTGGCACGACGACGAGCTGATCCGTCTCGGCCTGGCCGATAAGACGGCCCACGACATGGGTCACCTCTCCCTCGGCGGTCCCGGCGGCAGCCTGGAGCAGCTGTCCCGGCTGCCGATCGAACGCAAGATCTACATCCACATCAACAACACCAACCCGATCCTGCTCGAGGACTCGCCGGAACGGCGACTGGTCGAGCAGAGTGGGATGGAAGTGGCCGGCGACGGTCTCGAAGTGGAGGTCCAGGCACGATGACGACGATGGTGACACCTGCGGTGGAGACGGGGCCGGCTGGGACGAGGACGGCGGAGGTCGAGGGCCTCGTCGAGCAGCTGCGCGCGCACTCGCAGAGCTACCACAGCGCGCACCCGTTCCACCTGCGGATGAACGAGGGCGCGCTCCGCCCGGACCAGATCCGCGGCTGGGTAGCGAACCGCTACTACTACCAGGAGATGATCCCGCGCAAGGACGCGGCGATCCTCGCCAACTGCCCCGACCCGGCGGTGCGTCGGCGCTGGATCCGCCGGATCATCGACCACGACGGCGACGCGCCCGGCCAGGGCGGCATCGAGGCGTGGCTGCGCCTGGGCGAGGCCTGCGGTCTGACCCGCGAGGAGATCTCCGACCACCGCCATCTCGTCCCCGGGGTGCGCTTCGCCGTGGACGCCTACGTCACCTTCGCCCGGACCCGGCCCTGGGTGGAGGCGGTCGCGTCGTCGCTGACCGAGCTGTTCGCCCCGGATCTGATGGCCGAGCGGCTCGCCGCGTTCGAGCAGCGCTACACCTGGATCGCCCCGGACGGGCTGGCCTACTTCCGGGCCCGCCTGGAGCAGGCCCCCCGCGACTCCGAGCACGCCCTCGAGGTGGTGACGCAGCACTGCCTGACCCCTCTGGACCGCGACGCCGCGGTGGCCGCGCTGTCGTTCAAGTGCGACGTCCTCTGGTCGATCATGGATGCGATCGACCAGGCCCATGGAGACCAGCCCCGTGCCGAATGACGGCGCGGCCGCCGACGCCGCGGCGGCGGCCCCCCGGCCGACGCCACCGGCCATCCCGCCGTCGGGCCACCCGGCGTTGTCGCGTCACGTCCGGATGCGGTTCGACCGGACCCGGGAGCGCTACGTGCTGTTGGGGCCGGAGTCGGTGATCGTGCTCAACCCGACCGGCGCGGACATCCTCGGGCTCTGTGACGGGCGGCGGACCGTGTCCGACGTCGCCGCGGAGCTGCAGATGCGGTACGACCGCGTGGTCGACGACGAGGTGGCGGCCTTCCTGGCCCGGCTCGTCGCCAAACGGTGTGTGGAGATCGACGATGGACCGTGATGCCAGGATGAACAGGCCCTTCGGGCTGCTGGCCGAGCTCACCTACCGGTGCCCGCTGGCGTGTGCCTACTGCTCCAACCCGCTCGAGCTCGCCGCCTACAACGACGAGATGAGCACCGCCGAGTGGCAGCGCGTGTTCACCGAGGCCGCGGAGATGGGTGTGCTGCAGTGCCACCTCTCCGGCGGCGAGCCGCTGCTGCGCCGGGACCTGGTCGACCTGGTGCGCACGGCCGCCGAGCTGGGCATGTACACGAACCTGGTGACGAGTGCGATCGGGCTCTCGCGCAGCCGCGCGGAGGGGCTGAAGGAGGCCGGGCTCGACCACGTGCAGGTCAGCGTGCAGGCCGACGAGCCCGCGACCTCCGACCGGATTGCCGGCATCCCGTCGTTCGAGCGCAAGCTCAAGGCGGTCGGCGTGGTGAAGGACCTCGGCTGGCCGCTGACGATCAACGTCGTGTTGCACCGGCAAAACATCGACCGGATCGCCGAGATCATCGCCCTGGTCGAGGAGCTCGACGCCGACCGGGTCGAGCTGGCCAACACCCAGTACTACGGCTGGGCGTTGCGCAACCGCGCGGCGCTGCTGCCGAGCCGGGAACAGCTCGCGGGGGCCGAGGAGATCGTCCGCGCCGCGCGCGAGCGCTTGGCGGGCCGGATGGAGGTCGTGCACGTCCTGCCCGACTACTACAGCCAGTACCCCAAGCCCTGCATGGGCGGGTGGGCCGCACGACAGCTCACCGTGGCCCCCAACGGCGACGCGCTGCCCTGCCCGGCCGCGCAGACCCTGCCGCTGCCCCGTGCGAGCGTGCGGGAGGACTCCCTGGAACGGATCTGGGACGACTCCCCGATGTTCACCGCGTTCCGCGGCACCGGCTGGATGAAGGACCCCTGCCGGACCTGCGACCGTCGCGAGATCGACTTCGGCGGGTGCCGCTGCCAGGCGTTCCAGCTCACCGGCGACGCCGCCCGTACCGATCCGGTCTGCCATCTCTCGCCCGACCACGCGATCGTGGCCGAGGTCGTGGAGGCGGCCAACGCGGGGACGAGGCGGGACGAGGAGGCGCTCGTCCCGCGTCCGCACCGCGGCTGAGTCAGTCCATCTCGATCGGGGCTCCCCCGAACGCGACGAAGCTCAGGACCCAGTAGGCGACGTACAGCGCGAGCAACACATAGCCGTGCCACCGCTGCAATCGACCCGTGTAGAGGAAGTACGCCGCGAGGCCGGTCACCACGATGAGCGCGGTCAGATGCCACGTGAGCACGTCCGGGCCGACCACGATCGCGCCGCCCGCGAGGATGATGACGCCGAGCTTCCCCGTGACCGAGAAGACGACGCTCCCGATGACGTTCCCGATCCCGACCTCCGCTGCACCCTTCCGGATGGGTTCCACGGTCAGGAAGATGTCCTCGATGGTCAGTACGGCGGTGACGATCGTGGCACCGAACAGTGTGCCCTCGATCCCGTAGGCCTCCAGGATCCCCTCGACTCCGATGCCCGTGGTCGCGGCACCGATGATGAGGCCGGTGAGTGCGAGCAGCGCCAACGCCAGTCCGGCCCAGCCGGGAAGCCTGCGCGCCTCGGCGAACGGCATCTCGTCGGCGAAGGCCTTCCCCGGCGCCTCGTCCGTGAGCTCCTCTCGTCCGCGGTCCGACTCGACCATCCCCGCGTAGACCTCGGCGTTGCGGAAGACCGGTATCTCCCTCTGGGACTCCCGGACGGCGATGTAGGCGATGAACAGCACGAACAGGGCGACGAGCACGACGCCGTCGACGATGGTGAGCGGGGCCGTCAGTGTGAACACGATCATCACCAGCGGTGCGGCGGCCAGGAGTGCGATGTAGTCGCGCGGGATGTGCACCCTCACCGGCGTGAGGATCGCGGCGACCGCGAGTACGACCCCGGTCAACGAGATCGCCGTGCCGAAGACGGTGCCCAGCGCGACGCCGCTGAGGTCCTCGAGGTTCAACGCGACTCCGAGGAAGATGTCGTCGAACTCGATGCCCGTGAAGATGACGGCGAGCAGGAACAGGGAGACTTTGAGGCCGCTCGCGGCCCCGATGAGATAGCCGATCAACTTCTCAGCGCTGTATATCAGGAGCGTCGCGCCGGAGATGAAGATGAATACAGAGGTCACAACGGAATCACCCCCTCGTTCCAGCCGGACGCTCAAGGCCGCGAAAAATCGGCCTGGTCTTCGTGCCCAGGATGTGGATCCGGGCCCCTTGCCCCGGTCTTGCAGCAGCGGTCTGATCTTGTTGCCCGACACGGCCGGTAGATGCGCGGAAGTGCCTGTCCCGCTTGGGATTCTGAGCTTGTCGAAGGGTTCAGGTCACCGAGCGGGAGAGGCACCTCGCGCGTGCAGACTACAACGGCAGGGACGTACCCGGTGGTCACCGCTGACGGGTGGGGGTGGTGTCGCATGCGGGGGCGGCGCTGTTGTCGGAGGTCGCTGATCGGGTCGGGTTGACCGCGGCGTTCGGGGAGGCCACCGGCCGGCTGCGGGTTCGCCGGTCCGGGCATGATCCGGTGATGGGGTGACGTCTTTCCGGACAGTGGGATCCGGCGTTCCTACGCTGCTTTGGTTGACGATTGGCGGTAACTTGCTTCGACTGCTGCCGGCGTCTGATAGCCGAGTGTGCTATGTAGCCGCTGCCGATTGTAGAACACCTCAATGTATTCGGCAATAGCCCGCCGGGCTTTCTTTCGGGTAGAGAACACCGTTCGGTATACGAGCTCATTCTTCAAGGCCGCGAAGAACGATTCCGCCAGCGCATTGTCCCAGCACACCCCGGTTGCCCCGGCCGATAAGGTGACGCCCAGGTCGGTGGAGTGTCGATAGTGTTCGGCGCTGGTGTATTGACTGCCTCTATCGGAATGAAATACGCAGCCAGGAGAAAGTGCCGTGTTGGTCGCGGCCATGTCCAGCGCGGCGCAGATCAGCGGTGTGCGCATGTGCTCGGCCATCGACCAGCCGACCACCCGCCGGGAGTAGCAGTCGATCACCGTGGCCAGATACAGCCAGCCCTCCCAGGTGCGGATGAAGGTGATGTCCCCGACCAGCTTGACCCCCGGCGCGGTCGCGGTGAAGTCCCGCCCGAGGTGGTCGGTGCGGGCCGGAGCCGTCGGGTCGGGCCTGGTGGTGGTCCGGTAGGCACGCGGCTGGCAGGCGCGCAACCCCTGCTCACGCATCAGCCGGCGGACCAGCCGCAGCGACACCGGATGCCCCCCGTTGCCGAGCACGGCGCGGATCCGCCGCGCCCCGTAGGTGCCGCGGCCAGCCTCGAACGCCGCGGCGACCAGACCGGCCAGCAACACCCGCCGGCGGGCGGCCGCCGACGGGGTTGCGGTGCGCCACTCATAGAACCCCGACCGGGACACCGAAAGCCACCGGCACATGCCATCGGTGGGGTACGGACTCTGCGGGTCGGCCTTCTCCGCGTTGATCAGCGCGTACTTCTCGCTCACTGATGTTCCCTCGCGAAGAAGGCCGCTGCTTTTTTCAGGAACTCCGCCTGCATCCGCAAATCACGATTTTCCCGTTCCAGCTCACGCAGCCGCGCCCGGTCCGACATATTCAGCGGCTGCTCCGCCACCGGGTGCTCCCGCCGGTAAATGTTTACCCAATTCCCGAGAGTGCCCTCATTGACACCAAGCTCACGGGCGACCTCGGCGATAGGCCGCGACGTCTCGATTACCAACCGCACCGCCTCGCAGCGATACTCCGGTGTGAACTTCCGATACTTCCCCATCCATGACCTCCATTCTCGAGACATTGTCTCGTAGGGACCACTGTCCGGAGGAAGGGCGTCACCTCATCCTCATGGTGGCAGCCGCGGTGTGCTACGGGCTGGGATTATTGCGGGACCGAGTATTGCCGCGTTGGTCGGCGTGGTCTCTGTGTGCGGCGGGGTCCTGGCATTGCCA
>Ga0136615_10001495_pt1 | contig 11333 bp, 11 predicted proteins | sample AntDrymUQ2882206_2_FD_106647 | JGI IMG/M metagenome (GOLD analysis project Ga0136615, IMG submission 106647) | Polar desert sand microbial communities from Dry Valleys, Antarctica - metaG UQ288 (22.06) | ecosystem: Environmental > Terrestrial > Soil > Desert | place: Antarctica: Dry Valley...
CGGCCAGCGCGGACCGGTCGCCTTCGTCTCCCAACGCCACCGAGAACTCGCAATGGGTCACGACGTCGCCGTAGCGCTCGAGCAGGCGGGCGGCGATCTCGTCGTAGGTGCCGATCGTGACGAACGTGTTCAACACCTCGTCGTCGATCAGCGGCGGCAGCTCCTCCCACCGCTGCGCCTTCGACAGGGCCTTCGCCTCGTCGGCCAGCGCGCCAAGACCAAGATGCTCGAAGGCGGCGCGGTAGCCGGGCATCGAGGCGTAGAAGGCGATGCGGGCCCGGGCGTCGCGAACCTTCGGCGACAGGCGCTGCTCGTCGGGAGCGGTGGCGAGGAGCGGCTTCATGTTGACCGTGAAGTGCTCCGACGAACGTCCGGCCCGCGCCGCTCCCCGGCGCACCGCCGGCAGTGCGCCGCTCCCCGGCGCACCGCCGGCAGCATCACCTCGGCGATGTAGGACGGGGTGCACACCGGGTGCGGGCGGATGCCGTCGCCGACCTCCCCGGCGACCGAGCACATCAGGTCTCCTCGAACACCAGCCGGTCGTAGCCGAGTTCCTCCACCAGCCGGGCCTGGTCGGCGACGGTCGTGATGTCGAACGGGATCTCGGGCGCCCGCAACCCAGGGTCGACCTTGCCCAACGGCAGCAATGTCTCCACACGCACGGCCGCGATGATCGCATCCTCGTCGCCGTCAGGATGGAGCCAGGGCGGCGCGAAGGAAGGCCAGCAGCTCGGCCCGGAGGTGGCGCAGGTTGGCCGTCGTCGGCTCCCACCCGACGCCGCGCAGCGCTTCGGGATCGGTGGCGATGCCGGTCACGGTGGCGTAGGCGAGCGCGGCGACCAGACGAGGATCGCCTCGCCGCAGCCGCCCGGCGTCCATGGCCGCCCCGAGGAAGCGCACGGCCCGTTCGACCATCGGGTCGAGGTGGGCGCGCAGCTGCTCGGCCTGCTCGGCCGGCAGCCGGCTGACCTCGCGCACCAACCCGAGCAGCGCCGGCTTGCGCACCGCCGGCCGGAAAGCGGCCCGGACGACGGCGTCGATCTGTTCCAGAGGATCGTCGGGGGCGGCGCGGGCGGCGGCTTCGATGGCCACCACCAACTCGGCGGCCGCTTGCTCCAGGACAGCCCGGACCAGCTCGTCCTTGCTGGCGAACCAATAGAGCAGCGTCTGCTTGCGTACGCCGACCTCGGTGGCGATGTCGTCCAGCGACACGGCGTCGACCCCGCGGGTACCGAAGCGCTCCATGGCGACGGCCAGGATGCGCGACCGGGTCGGGACGGCCATGGACGCCATCCCGCTTGTCTACCATTTGGTAGAGAGTCGGTCGCGAAGCTGCTAGAACAAGACGCCGTGATCGCCGAATCGTTGGCGGGCAAGCGCATCGCCATCACCGGATCGACGGGCTTCGTCGGCACGGCGCTGGTCGAACGGCTGCTGCGCAGCGTGCCGGCGTGCTCGCTCGTCCTGCTCGTACGCGACGGCAAGCGCACGCCGGCGGCCCGGCGCGTCGAGCGCGAGCTGTTGAAGAACGATGCCTTCGACCGTCTGCGGGCCGAGCTGACCGACGGCGGCGGCGAGACGTTCGCCGAGATGACGGCCCGGCGGGTCACGACGATCAGCGGCGACGTCGGCACCGACGGCCTCGGCCTGTCCTCCGACGACCGGGCGGTGTTCGCGTCGTGCGACGTCGTGATCCATTCGGCGGCCACGGTGTCGTTCGACTCGCCCCTCGACTCGGCCGTCGAGATCAACCTGCTCGGCCCGACCCGCATCGCCGCCCTGCTCAACGAGCTCGGCGTCGCCCCTCATCTCGTTGCCGTGTCGACGTGCTACGTCGCCGGCAACCGGCGCGGCACCGCCCCGGAGGAGCTGGTCAGCGCCGGTCCGTTCGATCTCGGCCTGTCGTGGCGGGCCGAGGTCAGCGCCGCCCGGCGCCTGCGCGGTGACGCCGAGGCCGCCAGCCGCGACCCCGAGCAACTGGTCGCCTTCCGGGCCGAGGCCCGCACCGAACTGGGCGCGGCCGGCGCCCCGGCCTTGGCCGCCAAGACCGAGCAACGACGCGAGCGGTGGGTCCGAGATCGCCTCGTCGACGCCGGCCGGGCCCGGGCCGCCAGCGTCGGCTGGCCCGACGCCTACGCCTTCACCAAGGCCCTCGGCGAGCAGGCGCTGACGGACACCAAGGGCGCCGTGCCCGTCAGCATCGTGCGCCCGTCGATCATCGAGTCGACGTGGGCCGAACCCCGCCCCGGGTGGATCCGCGGCTTTCGCATGGCCGAGCCGGTCATCCTCTCCTACGCCCGCGGGATGCTGTCGGAGTTCCCCGGCGTGCCCGAAGGCATCGTCGACGTGATCCCCGTCGACCTCGTCGTCGCCGCCATCATCGCCACCGCCGCCCGCGGCCCGCAGGAACGGCCCGACGGCTCGCCGGACATCGTTCAGGTCGCTTCCGGCGGGCGCAACCCGCTGCGCTACCGCACGCTGGTCGACAACATCAGCGCCTGGTTCACCGAGCACCCGATCTACGACAGCGAGGGCCAGCCGATCGTCGTTCCCGAGTTCCGCTTCCCCGGCCGGGGACGGGTGCAGGGCCAACTCGACCGGGCCAAGAGCGTGATCACGAAGGCCGAGCGGGCGCTGCAGGCGCTGCCGCTACGGGGCCAGCAGGCCGAGCTGTCGGCCAAGCTGGAGTCGAAGCGCCTCGAGGTCGAGCGGGCGCTCGAGTACGTCCAGCTGTACGGCCTATACACCGAGTGCGAGGCTGTCTACCAGGTCGACCGGCTGCTCGAGATGTGGGACGCCCTGCCCGCCGAGGACCAGGCCGCGTTCAACTTCGACCCCCGCTCGATCGACTGGGTCCACTACATCACCCAGATCCACCTGCCGTCGATCATCCAGCACGCCCGAGTCAAGACGGTGCCAGGGAGAACGACGACCGATCGCACCGCCCGGCTCCGCCGGCAGGTCTTGGCGCCCGAACGTCATGTCGCCGCCTTCGACCTCGAGAACACCCTGATCGCCTCGAACGTCGTCGCGAGCTACTCATGGCTGGCGACGCGGCGCCTCGACACGCCCGAGCGCGTGCGCTACGTGCTGCAGACGCTGAAGGAGGCGCCCGGCCTCTTAAAGCTCGACCGGATTGACCGGGGCGACTTCCTGCGCCACTTCTACCGCCGTTACGAGGACGCCCCCGTCGCCCAGATCGACGAGGACGCCCGCGAGCTGCTGACGCAGATCATCGTCACGAAGAGCTTCCCGGCCGGGCTGCGCCGCGTGCGCGAGCACCGCGCCCTGGGCCACCGCACCGTGCTGATCACGGGGGCCCTCGACTTCGCCGTGGAGGGCCTGCGCCCGCTGTTCGACGAGATCGTCGCCGCCGAGATGTCGATCAAGCCCGACGGCACGTACTCCGGTGAGATGAAGCAGGTGCCGCCGACGGGCGAGACGCGCGCCCAGGTGCTGGCCGACTACTGCGCCGCCGAGGGTCTGCGGCTGGAGGAGAGCATCGCCTACGCCGACTCGACCAGCGACCTGCCGTTGCTGGAGGCGGTCGGCTTCCCCGTCGCCGTCAACCCGGAGACGCGCCTGGCCGCCATCGCCCGCAAGCGGGGCTGGCTCGTCGAGCACTGGTCGAAGGCCAGCGGCGGTCCTCGCCCACTGCTGCCCATCGGCCCCAAGCTCGTCGAGCGCGAGCGCCGCCGGAGGTTCGCCTGATGAGGGCGTTGCAGGTGTCGCGATCGGTGGGGCGGCTCGGGCTGGCCCGGGTGGCGGGGGCGCTGGCCCCGGCGGCGGCCGTGCGCGTCGGGCCGCTCGATCTCGTGCGGATCGACCCGCCCGAGCTGCCCGGACCCGGCTGGCACCGGGTGCGCACCCGCCTCGCTGGGATCTGCGGGTCGGACCTGTCGATGATCGAGGGGCACGCCTCGACCTACTTCGACGACTGGGTCAGCTTCCCGTTCGTGCCCGGCCACGAGGTCGTCGGCGAGCTCGACGACGGAACCCGCGTCGTGCTCGAGCCGGTGCTCGGGCACGAGGCGCGAGGATTTCCCCCGCCGTTCCCCGGCGCCGCCCCCGGCGACGGCGACGACTACGCCCACCTCGCCACCGGCCACCTCGAGCCGGGGATCCAGACGGGCTTCTGCTGCTCGACCGGCGGCGGCTGGTCGGAACAGTTCGTCGCCCACACCTCCCAGCTCCACCGCCTCCCCGACGACCTGCCCGACGAGCGGGCCGTCCTGATCGAGCCCCTCGCCGGCGGCATCCACGCCGCCCTGCTGGCGGCCGGGTCGGCCAGCGTCCAGCGGGCCGACGCCCCCGTCGTCGCCGTGCTCGGCGCCGGCACGATGGGGCTGGCCGCGGTCGCCGGGCTGGTGCGCTACGCCCCCCACGTGCGCGTCGTCGTCGGTGCCCGTTACCCGCACCAGCAGCGAGCGGCGACCGCCCTGGGTGCCCACCACGTCGGGCCGGCGGCCGAGCTGGCGCGGGCCGTGCGCCGCCTCGTCGGCTGCCACGTCGTCGGTGACCACCTCTCGTCGGGGGCGCACGCCACCGTCGACGCCGTGGGCAGTGCGGCCTCGATCACCGAGGCCCTGCACATCACCCGTCCGCGCGGTCGGGTCGTGATGATGGGCATGCCGGCCGAGGTCACGCTCGACCTCACCGGGCTGTGGCACCGCGAGACCGAGCTGGTCGGCGCCTACACCTATGGCACCGAGCAGCTCTCCGACGGCACCGCCGCCCGCACGTTCGACCTCGCCGTCGACACCGCGACCGCCATCGAGTCCGAACGCTGGCTCTCGGCCACGTACCCGCTGACCGACCACGTCGACGCCATCGCCCACGCCGCCCAAGCCGGCCGCCGCGGCGCCGTGAAGGTGTGCTTCGACCTCCGAGTAGGAGCCTGACGATGCCCCGTCCCGGATTTGTGTTGCACGTCGACACGCAGACGCCGCCGACGCTCGTGTGGCGGGGGGAGGGGATGAGCCTGGAGCAACTCCCGGCCGATCGCAGTCGCGTCATCTACGCGCCCGAACCCAAGCCGGCGCTCGACGACATCGACGGCGCCATCCGCCACGCCCTCCTCCACCCGATCGACCAGGATCCGCTGCCGGCGCTGCTGACGCCGGGTATGAAGCTGACGATCGCCTTCGACGACATCAGCCTGCCGCTGCCGAAGATGCGCCGACCGGACGTCCGCCAGCGGGTCATCGAGGCCGTCCTCGACCTCGCCGCCGAGGCCGGCGTCGACGACGTCCACCTCATCTGCGCCCTCGCCCTGCACCGCCGGATGACCGAGAACGAGCTGCGCCACGCCGTCGGCGACCGGGTCTACGACGCCTTCGCCCCGTCGGGGCGCCTGTACCAGCACGACGCCGAGGATCCCCAGAACCTGGCCTTCCTCGGCACCACGCCTCAAGGGGAGGAGGTCGAGATCAACAAGCGGGCGGCCGAGTCGGACCTGCTCGTCTACGTCAACCTCAACCTCGTCGCCATGGACGGCGGCTGGAAGTCGACGGCGACCGGGCTGGCCAGCTATCGCTCGCTGCGCCACCACCACAACCCGGCGACGATGGAAGCCAGCCACAGCTTCATGGACCAGCACCGCAGCGAGCTGCACAAGTCGAACTGGCGGATGGGCCAGGTCCTCGTCGACTCGGGCGTCAAGGTCTTCCAGATCGAGACGACGCTGAACACCGACACGTTCCCGGCGCCGTTCGAGTTCCTGTCCAAGCGGGAGTGGGAATGGAACGCCCGCGACCGGGCGACCTACCTCGGCACCGCCAAGTCGTTGGCCCTCGCCCCGCCCCGACTGTCGCGCAAGATCTTCCAGGGCATCGAGGCGCCGCATCAGATGACCAGTGTGCAGGCCGGCGAGGTCGAGGCCGTGCACAAGGTCACGACCGAGCACGTCTACGCCCAGCACCTCGTCGAGGTCGACGGCCAGACCGACATCCTGACGATGGGCATCCCCTACATCTGCCCGTACAACGTGCACTCGATCATGAACCCGATCCTCGTGATGTGCACGGGCCTGGGTTACTTCTTCAACATGTACCGGGGTAAGCCGCTCGTGCGTGAGGGCGGGGTGGTGATCATGTTCCACCCGACCGAGCCCGACTTCAACCCGGTCCACCACCCAAGCTACATCGACTTCTACGAGCAGGTCCTGGCCGACACGACCGATCCCCACGTGATGTCGGAGAAGTGGGAGCGCCAGTACGCCGAGGACGACTGGTATCGCCACCTCTACCGCACGAGCTACGCCTATCACGGCGTCCACCCGTTCTACATGTGGTACTGGGGCGCCCACGGGATGCGCCACTGCGGCCGTGTGATCATCGTCGGGGGCAACGCCAAGGCCGTCCGTCGCCTCGGTTTCGTGGCGGCGACGACGCTCACCGATGCGCTGGAGATCGCCTCCGACACGGTCGGCCCGGCGCCGACGATCACCCACGTGCACACACCCCCGATCCTGATGAGCGACGTGCGATGACGGCGCCGACATGACCGGGGCCGGCCCGTGGCGCTGAACCGCCATCAACTGCGGCGGGCCGCCCGACTGGTCGGGCGCGTCGAGGAGGCCGTCGGGCGCGTCGCCGCGCCGGGTCGCAACGTCGGCTTCCCCTACCGGGCGCCGACCGTGCCCCGCGGCGTCGAGGTGCCGGTCGAGCCGTCGACGCTCGGCGCCGACTATGTGACCGAGTGGGCCCGCTCCCCCGCCGCCCGGCTGGCCCGGGGGGCCATCGCCGAGGGCCCGCTGCGGGTGATCGTCCGCACGCTCGCCGACCCCGACGTGACCGGTCTCGACCGGCTCGCCGATCTGCGCCGCGCTGCCCAGGACGCCGTCGCCGCGGGCGACGCCCCGGCGCCGGTCATCTTCGCCCCCAACCACCACAGCCACCTCGACACGGCGCTGATGGTGCGGGCCATCCCCACCCCGTGGCGCCATCGGCTCGTCATGGCCGCCGCCGCCGACTACTTCTTCGATAGGCAGTGGAAGGCGGTCCTCTCGGCGTTGGCCCTGAACGCCATCCCCATCGACCGCGAGTCGACGGGCCGCAGGTCGGCCGATGCCGTCCGCGACCTGCTCGACGACGGCTGGAGCCTCGTCATCTACCCCGAGGGTGGGCGCTCGCCCGACGGTTGGGGCCAGGACTTCAAGGGGGGCGCCGCCTACCTCGCCGCCCGCACCGGGGCGCCGGTTGTTCCCGTGTTCATCGAGGGCACCGGCTCGATCTTCGGCAAGGGCATGACGCGCCCGAAGCCCGGGCGCACCCGGATCGTCTTCGGCCGGCCGCTCGAACCGGGGCCCGTCGAGAGCACCAGGCGGTTCAACGCCCGCATCCAGGCCGCCGTGACCGCGCTCGCCGACGAGACGGCGACCGACTGGTGGTCAGCGCGGCAGCGCGCCGCCGTCGACGCCAGTCCCAGCCTCAGCGGGCCCGGCCACACCGGCTGGCGCCGCCAGTGGGACCTCACCAAGCACCGTCGCCGCGGCATCGCCGCCTGGCGCCGCCCCCCGCAACGCCGCTGGCCCAACCTGTAGACCAGCAGCGCCCTCGAGCTGCGTCGGGGTGCCTCTTCTATCGTCGGTTAGTGGGCCGGGGCGAAGTCCTTGGCCACGATCACCTCGGTCGACTTGATGATCACCACGACGGCGTCTCCCGGGGCGAGGTCCAAGTCGGCCGCGGCGTCCTTGGTGATCGCCGCGGTCAGCGGTTGACCGTCGCCGAGCACGGCTTTGACGGTCGACATCACCTCACCGTGGTGCACGTCGGTCAGCGTGCCGCGGAGCTGGTTGCGGGCGCTGAGCCGCAGCTCGGGCCGGACGACCTCGCGCTGGCCGGACGGGTGGAGAGCCTCGTCGAGGAAGCGGCGCACGGCGCGGGCGCTCTCTCGCCGCCACACGTCGACGAAGTCGTCCTCGGCGCTGGTCGATGTCAACGCATTGATGGTCGGGGCGAGCAGCTGCTGTTGGGCGGCGAGCAGATCCGCACTGTCGAGACCGGCCCGGTCGCGCAGGAACAGCTTGACCAGCAGTTCGGTGCGCACTTCGCGCACGTGCTCGACGGGGGTGTCCAACCACTTCTTGGCGAGACGCCGTCCGGCCGGGGTGGCGGCGAGGATGACCCGGTCGCGGCCGCGCCCGGCGGCCTGACCGGTCCGTGTGATCAGTTCTTCTTCGACCAGGCCGTCGATGGCCCGATATGTCAGGGGCCGGGTCAGCGTCCAGATCCGCCCGACCTCACCGTCGGGAGCGAGGATCGTGCCGAGAGCCCAGCCGTGGGACACCTTTTGGCTGATCAGCGTCAGGCAGACCCATTCGGCGAACGGCAAGCGGGCGGGCACGCAAACAGCATAGTCAGAACCTTTGTTACTAGCCTGAGAATCTGACTACAGTGCTGATCAGTGACCACGACGTCCCGCCTGCTGCTCCTCCCCGTCGTCGCGTTGGCCATGCTCGCCGCCGGCTGCGGCGATGATGACGACGACGGCACGGCACCGGCCGGGGTCGCGGGCGATATCACGGTGTTCGCCGCGGCCTCGCTGACCGAGTCGTTCACCGAGGTCTGCGAAGCGTTCACTGCGGCGAACCCGGACGCCTCGGCGACGTTCAGCTTCGACGCCTCGTCGGGGCTGGTCCAGCAGATCGTCGAGGGCGCCCCGGCCGACGTGTTCGCCTCCGCCGACGCCGCCAACATGACCAAGCTGACCGACCCCGGCCTCAACGGCGGCGAACCGGTGATCTTCGCCACGAACCTGCTGACGATCATCGTTGCCCCCGACAACCCGCTCGGCATCACCGGAGTCGCCGACCTGGCCAATGCCGACACCAAGACCGTGATCTGTGCTCCCGAGGTGCCCTGCGGCACCTACGCCAACCAGATCTTCACCGCCGCCGATGTCGCCGTCACCCCGGTCAGCCTCGAGCAGAACGTCCGCGGCGTGGTCACCAAGGTCACCGCTGGTGAGGCCGATGCCGGCATCGTCTACGTCACCGACGCCCTCGCCGCCGGTGACGCCGCCGCCATGGTCGAGATCCCCGCCGACATCAATGTCGTCGCCGAGTACCCGATCGCCACCGTCGCCGCATCCCAGAACCAAGAGGTCGGCGAGGCGTTCATCGAGTTCCTCACCGGCCCCGACGCCCAGGCCATCCTCGCCGACTACGGCTTCGAGGCACCATGAGCGAGCGAAGCGAGCGAGTCATCATCACGGTGCAGCGCTGCGCAGCAGCGCTGCGGTCATTGGTGCACCGCCCGTCGCCCCGATCGATCCACCTTCACACGGCCATGGTGCACCGATGAGCGTGGCGGCGCCCGAGCACCCGGCCGCCGTCCGCCGCCGCCGGGTCGGGCAGGAACGCCTGCCCCTCCCGGCCCTCCTCCTCGCCGGGCTGGCCATCGCCTTCTTCGCCCTGCCCTTCGTCGGGCTGTTGTGGAAGACGCCGTGGGGCAACGCCTGGTCGATCCTCACCTCCGACAGCGCGCTCACCGCCTTGCGGCTGTCGCTGTGGTGCGCACTGTGGGCGACCCTCGCCGCTGTGGTGTTCGGCGTGCCGCTGGCCTGGCTGCTGGCCCGGGTGTCGTTCCCCGGACGCGGCCTCGTGCGCGCCCTGTGCATCCTGTCGATGGTGCTGCCGCCGGTGGTCGCCGGCGTCGCCCTGTTCTACTCGCTCGGGCGCCGCGGCCTGCTCGGCCAGTATCTCGACCGCTGGTTCGGGTTCACGCTGCCGTTCACCACCGTCGGCGTCGTCGTCGCCCAGACCTTCGTCGCCATGCCGTTCCTGGTCATCACCGTCGAGGCGGCCTTCCGCCAGCTCGACACGCGGTTCGAGGACGCCGCTCGCACCCTCGGCGCTTCCCGGTGGTACGTGTTCCGCCGCGTCACCCTCCCCGCCATCCGCCCCGGGCTCATCGCCGGGGCCGTTCTCGCCTGGGCTCGCGCCCTCGGCGAGTTCGGTGCCACGATCACCTTCGCCGGCAACTTCCCCGGCCGCACCCAGACCATGCCGCTCGCCATCTACCTGACCAACGAGATCGACCCCGACGAGGCGATCGTCTTGAGTCTCGTGCTCATCGCCGTCTCGTTCGGGGTGCTGGTCGCCCTACGCGAACGGTTCCTCGGCGGCGGGCGGCCACCGGCCGCATGACCCTCGACGCTCGGATCGTCCGCACCCTCGGCCCGTTCCGGCTCGACATCGACCTCACCGCCACGAGCGGCGAAACCGTCGCCGTGCTCGGCCCCAACGGTTCCGGCAAGACCACCCTGTTCCGCTGCCTCGCTGGGCTGCTGCCGATTGACGGCGGCCGAATCGAGCTCGACGGCGAACCGCTCGACGACCCCGCCGCCGATGTGTTCGTCCGCCCCGAACACCGACCCGTCGCCGTCGTCTTCCAGGACTACCTCCTGTTCCCCAACCTCACCGCGCTGGAGAACGTCGCCTTCGGCCTCCGGGCGCGCGGCATCGACAAGGCCGACGCCCGCAGCAGCGCCGCCAGCTGGCTGCAACGCGTCGGGCTCGCCGACCACGCCCACCACCGGCCCCGCACCCTCTCCGGCGGCCAAGCCCAACGCGTCGCCCTGGCCCGGGCCCTGGCCACCGAGCCGCGTCTGTTGCTGCTCGACGAGCCGCTCGCCGCCCTCGACGCCGGCACCCGCGGTGATGTCCGCCGAGACCTCCGCCGGCACCTCGCCACCTTCGACGGCGTCCGGCTGCTCGTCACCCACGACCCCGTCGACGCCTACGCCCTCGCCGACCGCGTCGTCATCCTCGAGCGAGGCGAGGTCGTGCAGACCGGCACCCTCGCCGACATCGCCGCCCACCCCCGGTCGCGCTACGTCGCCGACCTCATCGGCGCCAACCTGCTCACCGGCACCGGCTCCAACGGCACCATCACGACCAGCAGCGGCGGACGCATCGTTCCCGCCAAGCCCGTCGATGGCCCCACCTTCGCCGTCATCCAACCCCACAGCATCGCCCTGTACTCGACCCCGCCCGGCGGCAGCCCGCGCAACGTCTGGCCTTCCACGGTCATCGACGTCGACCGCCAAACCGAACGCGTCCGCGTCCGGCTCGACGGGGACGTTCCCCTGGTCGCCGAGATCACCCCCGCCGCCCTCGACGCCCTCGCCCTCAAACCCGGCGACCGCATCTGGGCCAGTGTCAAGGCCACCGACATCGCCACCTACCCGGCCTAGCGTCCTGGACGGGCGCGGGCGGGGCCCGGGGGCCTGATGAACCCGTCCGGCGGCGTGAGGGGGGCGAGCGCCGATCCGGAGGGTCGGCTCAGCACGGAGGCGCAGCCGATCCGGCTTGGCCGGTCGGCGGAGCC
>Ga0136615_10001497_pt1 | contig 11331 bp, 4 predicted proteins | sample AntDrymUQ2882206_2_FD_106647 | JGI IMG/M metagenome (GOLD analysis project Ga0136615, IMG submission 106647) | Polar desert sand microbial communities from Dry Valleys, Antarctica - metaG UQ288 (22.06) | ecosystem: Environmental > Terrestrial > Soil > Desert | place: Antarctica: Dry Valley...
GAACGTAGAGGAGATCTCAGAGAGAGTAGACGCTCTCACCGACGAGCAGGTCCGGCGACTCAGGGACTACGAGAGGGCAAACCAGAACCGCAAGACCTTGATAGAGCGCTTCGAGAGCAGGCTCAGAGCCTCCTCGTAGGAGGGCCGCGCGGCCACGTCCGGCGGAGGGGCCTGGTGCCTCGGCCCCTCTCTGCTCCTCCCGTGCGGGTAGGGTGACGCTCTGGGCTTTGACCGCACTGAGAGCCTTCTCTGCGCTAATTCTTTCTAGCCATCTCCAATAGCGAGGTCTTCTGGGGCCATCCTCGGCCCTTTTTCGGCGTGATCCAGGATATGCACCTGGGACAACACATGTGAAGGTAGGGGAACCTCTCATGGAGGTTCGCTTCAGGCTTCAGTAGATGGCATCATGCTTGCGGTGGAAAGGAGACCCCGCTGCAGCTGAAGCGGGAGGAAAGGGGAGGTCAACATGGCCCTCCATATCACGACAGAGTCTGGGAAGCGTTCGAAGACGACAGGTTGGTTGACGGCGTCGCAGTCCTGCTCCAAAATGTAGTGCTCGCCATCACTGTAGCCAGTATGACACTAGCGTTGACGCTGGTCGGTAGGGTTTTCAGTGTAGCGTTGTGGAACCAGGTGTGAGGGAAACTGCTCGAGAAGGTCCGTTTACATGCTCGTGAGTCGGGAGGTTTGAGATGGGGAAGACGGAGAGGGAGCCAATCGCCATAATCGGTATTGGCTGCCGGTTCCCGAGCGCGAAGGGTCCCGAGTCTTTCTGGCACCTTCTGCGCGAAGGAGTGGACGCTATCACGGAGATTCCTTCCGAGCGATTCGACGTTGGCGATGTGTACGATCCCAAGCCAGGAATACCAGGCAAGCTCAACACCAAGTGGGGCGGCTTTCTGGAAGGGGTTGACGAGTTCGACCCCTACTTCTTCGGAATCTCATCCCGCGAAGCCGCCGCCATGGATCCCCAGCAGCGGGTGTTGCTAGAGGTGGCTTGGGAGGCCATCGAGGACGCCGGGCTGGTGCCTGAGAAGCTGGACGTCGGCCGGATCGGGGTGTTCGCGGGCACGTGCAACAGCGACTACGGAAACCTGCTCGAGGACTCCGCCGACATAGACATCTACTTCGCCGGGGGGAACGCCTTGAGCGTACTCTCCGGACGCCTCTCCTACGCGCTCGGTCTGCAGGGGCCCAGCATGACGGTGGACACCGCATGCTCCACGTCGCTCGTCGCGGTCCACCTCGCGTGCCAGAGCCTGTATTCCGGGGAGAGCGCCGTGGCCCTCGCCGGGGGGGTGAACCTGATCTTCAGCCCCGAACCCTACATAGCCTTCTCTACGGCGCAGATGCTCGCGCCCGACGGGCGCTGCAAGTTCGGCGACTCGCGCGCCGACGGCTTCGTGCGTAGCGAGGGCGCCGGGATGGTCGTGCTCAAGCGGCTGTCCTCGGCCCTCGCCGATGGGGATCCCATCTACGCCGTTATCCGGGGCAGTGCGGTAAACAACGATGGCGACTCCGGTGGCCTGCTGATGACACCGAGCCGCCCGGGCCAGGAGGCAGTCTTCGAGGAGGCCTACCGGAGCGCTGGTGTCTCGCCGGGTGAGGTCCAGTATGTGGAGGCCCACGGCACGGGCACGTCGGTGGGCGACCCCGTCGAGATGCAAGCCCTTGGGGCGGTGATCGGAGAGGGGCGGCCTGATGACCATCCTTGCGTCGTCGGCTCCGTGAAGACGAACATCGGGCACACCGAGGGGGCGGCCGGGGTGGCCGGCCTGATCAAAGTCGCCCTCGCCCTCAAACACAAGACTATACCGCCAAGCCTGCACCTGCGGGCACCCAACCCCAACATCCCCTGGCAGAACCTCCCCCTTACGGTGCAGCGGGAGCTCAGCCCCTGGCCGCCCTCCCCAGGACCCGCCCGCGCCGGGGTGAGCTCCTTCGGGATCTCAGGCACCAATGCCCACGTCGTTCTAGAGGAGGCCCCCGAGGCCCCGCCAGCGGAAGCAGAAGTGGTCGCCACAGCCCACCTGTTGCCCCTGTCTGCCCACAGTCCCGAGGTCCTCGAGGACACGGCGCGCGCCTACATAGGGTTCCTGCGCACCGAGGAAGGTGCTCTCTCCTCCTTGCAAGACATTTGCTACACCGCCGGCGCCAGGAGAACCCACCACGCCCACCGGCTAGCCATGGTGGGCAGCTCCCGTGAGCAGCTCGCTGAGCATTTAGAGGCATTCCTCGAAGGCGGGGCCCGCCCTGACATGTCGTCAGGCCGCAAGCTCGGCGACCAACGGCGCAAGCTCGTCTTTGTATTCTCGGGGCAGGGATCGCAGTGGGTCGGCATGGGACGGATGCTCTTGGAGCAGGAACCCGCGTTCCGGGAGGCGATGGAGATCTGCGACCTGGCGATCCGGAAGTACACGGGCTGGTCCATTTTGGAGGAGCTGGCCGCTGACGAAGCACATTCCCGATTGTCCGAAGTTGATGTCGTCCAGCCCGCCATCTTTGCGGTGCAGGTGTCCCTGGCGGCCCTGTGGCGCTCATGGGGCGTCGAGCCTGACGCGGTGGTTGGCCAGAGCTTGGGCGAGGTGGCGGCGGCCCACGTGGCTGGAGCCTTGACCCTGGAAGACGCGGCGCGCGTGATCTGCCGCCGGAGCCAACTGGTGAAAAGGACCAGCGGGCATGGCAGCATGGCTGTTGTGCAGCTCCCGCTCGAGGAGGCGGAGCGCGCCATATCAGGCCGCGAAGATCGGATCTCGGTCGCAGTCAACAGCAGCCCCTACTCCACCGTGCTCTCGGGGGAGGTGGCGGCGCTCGAAGAAGTCCTGGCCGAACTCGAGCGCCAAGACGTTTTCGTCCGCCGGATCCGGGTAGATTACGCCTCTCACAGCCCGCAGGTGGACCCACTTCGTCCCGACCTGTTAGAGGCTCTGGAAGGCATACGCTCCCACTCCTCCTCTGTGACCCTCTACTCGACGGTGACGGGTGAGATCGAGGACGGCCTTACGCTCGACGCCGCTTACTGGGCGCGGAATCTGAGGCAGCCGGTGCTCTTGTCGAAGGCCGTGGAGCGGCTGCTCGAAGACGGCCACGACGTCTTCGTGGAGGTCAGCCCCCACCCCATCCTCCTGAGCTCAGTCGAGCAATGCCTGCGCCACCACGGCCGTGAAGGGATCACTTTGCCCTCCCTGCGGGAGAACGAAGGGCGGGCGGCGCCTCTTGGCTCGTTTGGGGCACTCTACACGTTGGGGCACCCGGTTGACTGGGACAAACTCTACCGCTCCAAGAGCCGGTGCGCCCGGCTGCCTTCCTACCGCTGGCAGGGCGAGCGCTTCTGGCTGCATGACCAGGATCCCGTACGAAACGGAGACGGCAGGGCACGTCTGAACGGCAGAAGGCGCCTCTTGGGTATGCACCTACGATCCGCTGCCGATCCAGGAACGCACTACTGGGAAACGGACCTTGGTGTAGAAACGTTCGGCTATCTGGGCGATCACCGCGTCCAAGGGCTCGCCGTGCTGCCGGCCGCGGGATTCGCCGGGATGGTCCTCTCGGCGGCTGAGGAAGTCCTTGGACCCGGGGATCACACGCTGGAGGACATGAGCTTCGAGAAAGCGCTCTTCCTTCCCGAGCAGGGAGCCAGGACTGTGCAGCTCGTCCTCTCCACCCGGAGTGTCGGAGAGACTTCCTTCCGGTTCTTCAGTATGGAAGAGAATGCCACGCAGCCCGACGCGTCGTGGACGCCGCACGCGGCGGGTAGGATCCGCCACCACTACTCTCAGGCCAACGGGCATGCCGACCAGGCACTGCGGCATCACGAATCTCCTGAGGAGCTCATGGTGCGGTGCCAGGAGGCCATCGCCGGCACTGATCTGTACGAGGGGTTGCGAGAGCGGGGGCTCGAGTACGGGCCGAGCTTCCGGGGCGTGGAGCGGCTCTGGCGCCGGGACGGCGAAGCCTTGGGCCAACTACAGCTCACGGAGGCGGTCGCCACGCAGAAAAACGGCCACAAGATTCACCCCGCTCTGCTGGACGCATGCTTCCAGGTACTGGCCGCTGCCCTGCCAAAGGGGAGCGCGGAAGGGGACGATCTCTACCTCCCGGTAAGCTTGGCCAGGCTCCACCTCAACGACCTCCCTGACGCTGAGCTGTGGGCTCACGCCCTCATGAAGACGGACGCGCCGGCGGACGCCAATTATCTCGAGGGCGACGTGTTCCTGCTCGACGAGAGCGGGCAGGTTCTGTTGGAAGCCTCGGGACTTCGCCTCCAGCGCCTCGAACGCGATGCCCGGCGTGAGAACGAGCAGAAAGACCTCGACGACTGGCTGTACGAGGTGCGGTGGGAGCCGAAGGAGCTCCCTGAGCAGGACAAAGCCCCTGCCCCCTCACCTGCCGCCCAGCGCGCGAGCTGGCTTATCTTCGCCGACGCAGGCGGGGTCGGGCAGGCACTCCAGAGATTCCTGGAAGAGCGTGGCGAAGCCTGCGTCTCGGTCTCCCCTGGGGATGAGTACAGGGAAGAGGGACCGGGGTGCTATCGGCTCGACCCTGCCGATCCCGAACATTTCCGGCGCCTGCTCGCCGACCTCACGGAGGCTGACTCGTTGCCCCTAAGAGGCGTCACGTACCTGTGGGGCCTCGAATCAAGTCCGCCTCCCGATGCCCTCATCGAGTCCTTAGAAGAAGCACGGGCGCTGGGGTGCACCGGCGTGCTGCACCTGACGCAGGCTTTGACGAGGTTGGACGTCGCGCCCCGGCTCTGGCTGGTGACGCGCGGGACCCAGCCCGTGGGGGACGAACCCGTGTCCGTCGACCAGGCACCGCTGTGGGGCCTGGGAAAGGTCATATCTCTGGAACACCCTGAGTTCGCCTGCACCAAGGTGGACCTGGGCTTATCGGAGGAGGTCCAGTCGCTCTTCCGGGAGCTCTGGATCGAAGACGGGGAAGACCAGATCGCGCTGCGCGGCGGCGAGCGTTATGTGCCCAGGGTGGTGCGGTGCTCGCCCGAAGCCGTTGAAGAGAGGCGGACCACGGTGTCCACGGACGAGCCGTTCCGGTTGGAGGTGACGAAGCCAGGCATTCTGGACGAGATGACGCTGCGGGAGACCGACCGCAGGGAGCCTGAACCTGGAGAGGTAGAGATCCAGGTTCGTGCGGTCGGCCTGAATTTCAGGGACGTCCTGATCGCGATGGACCTCATCCCTCCACTGTACAAGGATTCTCTGGACGTCGGGTTCGAGTGTGTGGGGGAGATCGTGGCGGTCGGGGCAGGCGTCGAGAGCCTGGAGGTAGGGGACAGCGTGATCGCCTTAGCCCCTGGATGCCTGGGTTCCTTCGTTACGGCTGACTCCTCTTTCGTGATGCCCAAGCCTGCCCACTTGAGCTTCGAAGAGGCAGCGACGCTGCCGATCGCCTTTTTCACTGCGCATTACGCCTTGAACCGCCTGGGTAGGCTCGAGGAGGGCGAGCGGGTCCTGATCCACGCGGCTGCCGGAGGAGTCGGGCTGGCTGCGGTACGGATCGCCCAGCGGGAAGGCGCTGAAATCTTCGCCACGGCGGGTAGCCCTGAGAAACGGGAATTTTTGAGGTCTCTGGGAATCCACAACGTTATGGACTCGAGGTCCGTCCATTTCGCAGACGAGGTGATGGAGCTGACGGGCGGCGAGGGCGTAGATGTAGTGTTGAACTCCCTGGCGGGGGAGTTCATCCCCAAGAGCCTGTCGACACTCCGGCCAGGAGGGCGCTTCCTGGAGATCGGCAAGGTCGACTTCTTGCAGCATACGCGACTGGACCTTTGGCTGCTCAAGAGTAACATCTCGTTCTTCGCCATAGACCTCTCTGAGTATCTGCTAAAGCGGCCAGACCTCTGCAAGGCCGTTCTGCGCGAGGCCTTACAGTTCTTCGAGGAAGGCTCACTCGAACCCCTGCCCTTCAAAACCTTCCCGATATCTCGAGTCGTGGATGCTTTCCGCTACATGGCGCAGGCCAAGCACATCGGCAAGGTCGTGGTGTCGTTGGAAGAGGATGAGGTGCCGGTCGTCCCATCCACCAAGCGCCCTGCCATCAGCCCGGACGGCACGTACCTCGTTACCGGTGGTGCCGGCGGCCTCGGCCTCTCCACTGCCGAGTGGCTGGTCGAGCAGGGGGCGCGGCACCTGCTCCTGACAGGTCGGAGCGGCGCCGCTTCCGAGGCGGCCACGCAAGCTGTAGCAAAGATGAGGGCCGACGGTGTAGATGTGGTCGTCGCGAAGGCTGATGTCTCCGATGAACGTCAGGTGGCCGGCGTGATCGAGGAGATCCGACACTCCATGCCGCCGTTGCGCGGCGTGGTCCACGCCGCGGGGATCCTGGACGACGGGGTCCTCATGCAGCTCGACGAGGAACGCTTCGCGAGGGTCATGGCGCCCAAAGTGAACGGGGCCTGGAACCTGCACCGGCTGACGCTGGAAGACGATCTGGACTTTTTCGTGCTCTTCTCCTCGGCTGCCTCGGTGCTCGGCTCCCCGGGGCAGGGTAATTACGTGGCGGCGAACGCGTTCCTGGACGCCCTGGCCCACCACCGGCGGGCCCTCGGGATGCCGGCCCTGGCGATCAACTGGGGCGCGTGGACCGAGGTGGGCTTGGCGACGCGCTCCGACAGGGTCGAGCACCTGACGCGACAGGGCATCATGCCTTTCACCCCGGAGCAGGGGGTGCTGCTCATGGAGCGGATGCTCGAGCGAGACCTCGTTCAATGCATGGGCGTCGCCATGGATTGGGGCAAGTTACTCGGCTCCTACACGCCTCCGGTGCTCTCCAGGCTCTCGGAAGAGGTACTCGCTGGGGAAGGCCCGGCCAAGAAGGATAGCTCCGTAAGGAAGGATATTTTGGCCGCCGAGCCCGAGGAGCGTCGGGGTTTGGTGGAGAGGTTCCTCGTCGAGCAGATAGCCCAGGTGCTCAAGTGCTCTCCGACCAAGGTGGACGCGTACGAGCCGCTCAACAGGTTGGGGATCGACTCCTTGATGGCCGTCGAACTGAAGAACCGGGTGGAAGCTGACCTCGAGACCTCCTTGCCGGTGACGGCGTTGCTCCAGGGGCCGAGCCTCTCCCAGCTGGCGACTCAGCTGCTCGAAGGGTTGGACGCGCCGGCGGCCGAAGCCCCCGAAGAGGCCGAGGATGGTCTCGAGGCGCAGGTGGAAGGACTGACGGACGAGGAAGTCGACGCCCTATTGCGCGATTTGGTGAAGGAAGAAGAGAAGGCCGAAGGATGAACGACCGCCTCGCTGGCCTCTCGCCGCAAGAGAAGCGTGGCCTCCTCGTGCAAACGCTGCGCAGGAAGTCCGGAGCCATCGACAAGCTGCTCGACCACATTGCCGTCAAGGTGGATGACCTCGAGGCAGAAGCCGTGCTCGACCCCGAGATCCAACCCGCATTCAACGGGACTCCGCCCCGGCCGGAACGTGTCTTGCTGACCGGTGCGACGGGCTTTCTCGGCTCATTCGTACTCTCCGAGCTACTCAGGCACACGCGGACGGACATCTACTGCCTGGTGCGCGCAGCCAACACCGAAGAGGGCGGCAAGAAGCTCAGGAAGGCGCTCGAGGCTTACGGGCTGTGGGACGAAGAGCTATCATCCAGGATCGTCCCTGTCGTTGGGGATCTGTCGGAGCCGCTCCTCGGGCTCGGGCCCGAGCGGTTCGAGGAGTTGGCTGGCGAGATCGACGCCGTCTACCACAGTGGCGCCTCGGTGAACTGGGTCTACCCGTACAACGCGCTCAAGCCGACCAACGTTCTCGGGACGCAGGAGGTGTTGAGGCTGGCGACCAGGGATGGGGTGAAGCCCGTGCACTTCATCTCCACCCTCGGGGTCTTCCCTCTGGTTGGCCGATCCGGTATCGAGGTCTTTAGGGAGAACGACGACCTGACTCACGGTGGATCCCTCTACAACGGCTACACTCAGACCAAGTGGGTCGCCGAGAAGTTGGTGGAGATCGCGCGTGCGAGAGGGCTACCCGTGTGCGTCTACCGGCCGTCCCTGATCACGGGCGACAGCCGGACGGGGGCTTGGAACCAGGACGACTTCACGTGCAAGATGATAAAGACCTGGGTCGGCCTCGGTACCGCTCCGAAATTAGACACGGAGTTGAATATGGTACCGGTCGACTACGTGAGCCGCGCGATCGTCCGCCTGTCGTTGCGAGACGAGTCGCTCGGGAAGCGTTTCCACCTGGCGCACCCCCACCCCGTAAGCGTGAACGACCTGGTGGCCTGGATCGAGACGTTCGGCTACCCGCTCGAGCGTGTCACTTACGACAAGTGGCGGGCGGACCTGATCAACCCCGCGAAGGGCTTGCGGCAGGACGCCCTGTACTCCATGGCGCCCCTGCTCTCCATGAGCGCGGCGGCGGACGGGCCGGCGCTGGTCGGCAAGATGCCCGAGTTCGACTGCCGCAACACCACGGAGGCGCTCTCGGGTACAGAGATCTCGTGCCCGCAGGTAGATGGAGAGCTCATGGAGAACTACCTCGTGCACCTCGTCAGGAGCGGCTTCTTGGACTCCCCCACCGGCGGCTGAGAACCTCAGGGGCCCCGCTTGGTCGACGCAGCCGTTGAGGTCATGAAGGCTATACTCCTGGCCGACGAGTGGAACTACCCTTGCTATTGAGTACCCAGCCCTGGAGGCCACCACCGACCGTGCTGGCGCTGGACGGAGACGAAGTCCACGTGTGGCGCGTAGTGGTGGGGTCAGCTTACACTCGCAGGGACGTCTTATGGAGCTTCTTGGCAGGCGACGAACGACAGAAGGCCGACGATTTCCTCTTCGATGGTGACAGGGAGCGGTTCGTCGTCTCTCGAGGGGTACTGCGAGCGCTCTTGGGGTGTTACCTGCGCAGGCATCCCGGCAGTCTTGGCTTCGGCTACAATGCGTACGGGAAACCTCACCTTGCCGGCGACTTCGGAATTCGCTTTAGCACGTCCCACTCGCACGGTTTGATACTCCTCGCTTTCGCCCGTGACAGAGACGTCGGCGTGGACATCGAGCGCGTGCGGGCCGATCTCGGTCTGGAGGAGATCGCGGCGAGCTGGTTCTCACCCAGGGAGATCGCCACGCTCCACTCGCTACGCAATGGTCTCCGCGAGGAAGCGTTCTTCGCCTGTTGGACGCGGAGAGAGGCCTTCGCGAAGGCAGAGGGCAAAGGGCTCGCGATGCTGCTGGACACCAGGGGGAATCCGCTCGAACCAACGAAATGGACCTCGCAGGAACTGGCCCCAGACCCCGGCTACGTGGCCGCCCTGGCCGTTGAAGGAAATGGCTTTCGGCTATCATGCTGGCAGTACAGGACCGGGTTTTGTTGCGACGAACTCGTCCGCCGCGGGCCTCCTTCACCGGGAGGCTGACAACCACCTTCCGAGGAGCGAGCCGGCGAAGACCACGGCCAGGAGCCGCAGCATCTGCACCGCCAATACCAGCGGCGCGTCGGCTCCGCTACCAAGGGCTACGATCGCCACCGAGTCTATCCCCCCTGGCGTGGTCGCCAGGTAGGCTGTCATCCCGTCGACGCCGGTGAGCGCAGCGAGCGCCCATCCCAGTGCGGCGCACGCGAGTACGAGCCCAACGGCGGACGCGAGCACGACCGGAAACAGCCGCCCCGCCCTCTTTACGGAGGCCGCGTCGAAGAGCAGTCCCACCCACAGGCCGAGAACGAGGTAGGCCGCCTGCGGCACGCCTGGGGGCCATGCGAGGTGCACTACACCGAGCTCCTCCACGGCGACTCCGAGGATTAGCGGTCCCAGAAGCGCCCCGGCCGGTAGCCTGAGTCGTGTCCCCGCCCACGCACCGAGCACCGCGACAAGCAAGGTCAAGGCATAGGTCGGCACGGTACCCTTGACGAGGAGATCTACCCCATGGGAGGCAGTCTGCAAGCCCTGACCAGAGGCTGGCTGTGGCGCCACCCCAGGCACGAGCCCGAACCGGCCGACCAACGTAGCCGAGACAACGACCACGACAACGCGCGTATACTGCATCAGGGCGACCAGGCGCACATCGGCGCCTAGAGGGCCGCTCATGGCAAGCATCCCCGAGGCGGCACCCGGCAGCGTCCCCAGAGCCGTCGTCTTCCTGTCGAGGTGGGCCAGGCCCGAGAGCAGCAGTCCGGCCCCCAGGCTCAAGAGCAGGGTACCGCAAACCACGAAGCTCACGGGCAGCCAATGGCTGGCGACCAGGGGAAGGACGGAAGGCCTGAAGGTGGCAGCGAGCATGCCGCCTACGACCGCAAGCGACGCTGTACGCCCCCAGCGCGGCACCGTCGGGTGCTTCTCCCATACGAGCGCCAGGGCGAGTGCGACGAGCATCGGCCCGACCAGCCACCCCGCGGGCAGACCCGTACCCTGGGCGACCAGTCCAGCCAGCGAAGAACCCACGCCAAGGACCGTCCACCCTACGGCAGTACGCATCGCCTTTGATCTCCTTCTCGTCACTCTCTAGCGATAAAAAGGCTTTCGAACAGAATGCTGTGCCTTGTTGCCGAAGGTGCTTTTGCGGCCGCCGGGCCACCAGTTCCAGTCGCCGAGGACGCGCATGGTGGCCGGAACGAGGAGGATACGGATAATGGTCGCGTCTACGAAAACGGCCACGGCGAGGCCCAGGCCAACCGCTTTGGGAATGATGACGCTGCTAAAGGCAAACGCACCGGTCACGACGATGATAATGGCAGCCGCTGACGTAATGATACCAGCGGTGGACACCAGCCCCTTGGCGACGCTGACGGTGTTGGAGTCGCCGTTTTCGTAGGCCTCCCTGATGCGGGAGAGGAGAAATACCTCATAGTCCATCGAGACGCCGAAGACCGTGCAGAACATCAGTATAGGGAGGGTGGCGTCCACGAAGCCCAGCGGCGTAAAGTTCAGAAGGTTCGAGAAGTTACCATCCTGGAAGACGAAGACCATAGCCCCGAAGCTCGCCGTGAGGCTCAGGATGTTCACCGCGACCGCCTTCAACGGGATAAAGACAGAGCGGAAGGTGTAGAGCAGTACCAGGTAGGTTACCCCAAGAACGAACGCCGCCGCGTAGGGCGCCTTGCCGTAGACGCTGGAGATAAAGTCCTTCTGTCCGGCAGAGAGGCCGCCGACGAGGTAGCTTACGCCCTCCGGTGGCTCGACCGAGCGCACCTCGCCAACGGCCTCGCGGGCGGCCCCGACGTAGGGGCTGGCCTCGGTGACGCTCCGCAGCAGCGTGAGATCTTCCGCCACGAAATCGTCTATCGCGTCCTGCAGCTCCTCGGACTCACGGGCTTCGGGTAGTTTCAGGTAGTTGGCGACGCCTTCGGGTGTGATCTCTCCGTCGGCGGAGATACCATC